>ERZ651768.126-NODE-126-length-52846-cov-6.727889_pt1 | contig 52846 bp, 52 predicted proteins | sample MGYA00514754_ERZ651768 | MGnify/ENA metagenome assembly ERZ651768
GTTCAGAGCTCTCATGGCGGTTTTTAAAGCTTTTTTTGACCGACGGATATCTTCAGTCCCTCCTTTGTTCCTTTGTATATTTTTCATAAATCCAGGTGAAATAAAGAAAATGAGCGAGAGTCCATAAAGGGTTAGAATTTCAAATGAAAGGCCTGAATATTTTCTGTATATCCACTGGGGAATTCCCCTGCGGATGTAACGGATATCACTTCCCAGAAGCACAACCTCTTCCTTTGTTAATCCTGAGGAAACTTCCGCAGAAGTTTCACCGGGTAATACTGAAATTTGAATTGGACGGGTGGATGTTCTGTTCCATTCTTCAGTTTTAGAATCGAAAAATGGTAATTCTATTCTGGGAATAATGAATCTCCCTTCTTGACGTGGAATCAAGATATATTCCCAAGAAACCGATCCAGTAATATTATCACGCAATGGTTCCTTTTTTATGGTTGAAGTAGGTGGAAATACCTCCAAAGTTTGGGGGAAATCAAATCCTGGAAGACTAAACATAGAGATATTTCCAGTCCCCTGTAACTTCACTTTTAAAGTAATGGCTTCATTAGCCTTGACCGACTTCATATCTGCAAATGCAGATAAAGTAAATGATCCCACAGCTCCGGTGAAATCCGCTGGTTTGCCATCTGGGTACGGTTTAACCTTTATCAAAGTTTTTTCTGTAAGGAGAACTTTAGGAACAGTTTGCTGACGGGAAAATGAATCAAAGAAGGGATCATCCCAGATACTTTTCCGTCGCTTTTTGTTTTTAACAGTAACATTGCATTTCACCTTCATTGGGTCCAAAAAGAGCTCTCCGGTTTTCGTTGGGAAAAGAGCCGCAGAATACAATTGGGCAACATTATATTGAATGCCTTTTAAATTTACCTTCCGAAATTCTACACGGTTTGGAGCAAACAATTCCTCAACCCAGAATCCAACAAATTTTGGCATTTCAAGGCCTTGAATAGACATATTTACTCTTGTAAATAATTTATAGATAACTGTTACCTGTTCTCCTGGATACACTTCTGATTTATCCAATTCTACCGTTAGAAAAAGATCCTTTGCTTCAGCTAATTGTTTACCCCTAGATACTTTCATTCGAATGGTTTTCGTCCGAAAAGATTTATTACCTACGGATACGGACAATGATGGAATGGTTAATGTTCCGGTTTTCATTGGAACTAAGGTCCAAGTCAAATTACGTGAAGTCTGCATTTTTCCATTTATCCAGGACATGCTGGTCTGTTGGCTTGGCCCACTTACGACTGAAAAGTTTTTCAACAGAGGTGTAATATCGACTTTGGGATTAGATTCTGCATCTTTTGCCTCTATCTTGAACATAATTACATCATTTTGGCTGATACTGGTTGCATCTACTGATGCAGTAACTTTTGCACCAAAAGCATAAGAATTTAATCCAAAATACACTATAAATAATAAAATTGAGGGTGGAAATTTAATCATTACCAATCCTTTTTCAATTTTTTGGATTTTGCTCGTGCAATCTGTCGCTTCTGATGGATTTTTTCCTCTTCCTTTAATGCATCCAGAATGGCCTGGGCATTCATACGATCCTGATTATCCCCGTCTTCTTCGCTTTTTTGGGGTTCAGGCATCCCTTTTCCCTCTTGTTCTTCCTGCCCTTGTTCTTGGGACATTTTTTCCTGTTCTTTGTCTTTCTCTCCCTGGTTTTTTTCTGACTTTTCCTTTTCTTGCCCTTTATCTCCTTTTTCAGACTGTTGTTGAGTTTTATCTTCTTCTTTATCTGTGCTTTGGTTTTCCTGCTTACCTTGTTCCGATTCTTCCTGGTTCTCCGAATTTTTGTCATTATCATTCTGCTGCTGTTCTTGGGGCTGCAAATGATATTTGAGGATCTCATAATTGAATTTTGCATCTGTATCGGCAGGATCCAGCTCTAATGCTTTTTTAAAAAATGCAAGACTTTCTTCGGACCTCTGCTGATCGTAGAGGATATTCCCCATATTGTAATAAGATTTTGCTTTTAATTCTGGCTCATCATCTCTTAGTATACGATCAAATGCTTCCATGGCTGATTTAATATCACCTTGTTGGTAAGCTGATACTCCTAATCCAAAATTGGCAGCAGGGTCGTCCTTCCTTTCCTCTAGAACAGATTCATAATATTTTCTGGCTTCATCAAAATTATTTTGTTTGTATTCTTTCATCCCTTTATCCACAGAAAAAGCCAGAGAAATGAACAGGGAAAGAACCATTGTTGTACTGCTTTTCAAATATTTTTTTCTAAATTGTCTCCTAAACAATTCTACCTCTCCAAGTATCTTTTTGCATTTTTTTGGTTGGAAACATAAAACCAATGATAAAAAATAACAACGAAATGATTGTGAAAATTTGATACCGATCTTCAAATTCTGAAAATTCATGAGTACTTATGGTTTTTTTTTCCATTGAATCAATAGCTTGAATCAAATTCCGATGACCTGTTAAACGGTTGTCAAAACGGACATATATACCATTGCCCGCATCAGCAATTTCCCTGAGCGCCATTTCATTCAATTTTGACGTCACGAGTTTCCCTTGACGATCTCGCTTATATTCCTGTGATACACCATTCTGACTTTTGATTGGAATCAAGGACCCTGTTAAAGAACCAACTCCAACCGTATGAATTATAATTCCTGTTCTTGCTGCTTTCTCTGCTATCTCGACTGCTTCCCCTTCATGATCTTCTCCATCTGTAATAATTAAAATAACTTTATATTTTTCACTTTCCTCAGTAAATGCAGTCAATCCTGAATTTAAGGCTGAACTGATGGATGTTCCCTGAGTAGGAATCATATTTGTGTCAATACCATCTAAAAATAATTGGGCTGCTTCGTAATCTGCTGTCAATGGAAGATATATGTGACTAGAGCCAGCAAAAACTATGATTCCTACCCGATCTCCTTTAAGTTGTTTGATTATTTGAGATATCTCGAATTTTGCCTTTTGAAGCCGGCTTGGCTTTACATCTTCAGCATCCATACTGATGGAAATATCCACAACGAAAACTAAATCAACTCCTTTTCGCTCAACAGGTTTTACCTTTGTTCCTATCTGGGGACCTGAAGCAGAAACAATCAGAAAAGATAATCCAAACAAACCCATCCGCTTTTTCCATAATCTTTTTTGATGGTCAAACCTGCCCAATAAATTAGCCTCTAATTGTGGTGTGCTTGATTTGAAGATAAAGTTAGAACGCCCTCTTCTTAAAAACTTTCCGATCCAGAAAAAAAGTAAAAACCCAAAAAAAATAATTACCCATGGATATCTCCACTCCATTACGTTTTTCTCCTGAAAACAGATCGCTCTAAAATTTCAAAACCAAAGCTGAATATTAGAGCCGGAATTAAAAACCAACCATAAAGTTCTTCGTAGCGGGTATATTCTCGTACTTCAATTTCCGTCCGTTCCAGTTGATTGATTTCTTCATAAATATCTTCTAATGTTTCTTCATCGGTCGCACGAAAATATCTGCCGTGAGTTTCTTCCGCGATCGCTTGAAGTGTTTTCTCGTCAATTTCATTGCGGATATAGCCACGGTTAGGAATGTACGTTACAGATTGGTTCGTTCCAGCACCAATGGTGTAAATCCTGATATCAAATTCAGCTGCTAAATCTGCGGCAGTCAGGGGATCCAATTCCCCGGCATTGTTGCTTCCATCTGACAAAAGAACCATTACTTTACTTTTGGCTTTACTGCTTCGCAATCGATTTGTAGCATTGGCGATAGCCATCCCGATTGCTGTTCCATCGTAATCCTTTTCAGCAACGGTCACCTCTGCTAAGAGTGTTTTTAATACCTGCGCGTCTACCGTTAATGGGCACTGAATGAATGTCTCTCCCGCAAATACCAGAAGACCAATCCGGTCTCCCGGTCTCTTTTCTATAAATTTTGCTGCTGTCTTTTTCACCGCTTCAAGACGATTAGGTTTGAAATCTTCGGCAAGCATACTACTCGAAATATCAACAACCATTACAATATCAACAACTTTGACAGTCGTTTCTTCAAGGGTGTCAACAAGCCTCGGACGCGCGAGTGCCAATACTATAAGCAGTAAGACACCGATTTGTATCGATGATAAAATTCTTACACGTCTTTTTCCCTGTCTAATGAATCTTCCCTGAAGCAAATCAATTGAAGAAAGCCTGAGGGTACCTTCCTGGTTTTTTCCATACAAACGATACCACCATATCAGAACAGGAATAATAACCGCTAACAATAAAAACCATGGATGAGCAAACTGAATCATGCTATTAGTAATTTAAAGAGAAATTTTTCATTCTTACTTATTCCCTACGTTTGAATATTAGATTTGTTTCTACACAAAATATTCCCAACAACGCCAGGAATTACATACAGTCTATTTTAAGAAAAAAAATTAAGTAAGAAGGGGTTTGAATATAGTAGAAGTTTTACTTAGAAGGGAGCATTATTCAGATGATTTCTCACCATTCTCAGATTCGATCTCTTTTCCAACATTTTCAATATCTTTCTTTGCACCATCCACCGCACCTTTAAATTCGCGAATTCCCTGCCCAATTCCTTTGGCAATCTCTGGTATTCGCTTTGCTCCAAACAAAACTAGTATAACCACTACAATAAAAAAGATTTCCATAGGCCCAAGGTTGAATAACGCGTACACTAATCTATTTTCATCCATTATTTCTCCTCCTAAACTATTCTGAATTTAACTTAATTCAATTATCCAACTAACGGAAAAATCTCAGTAGATAATATGCAGTTGCTAACCCGATTAGGCTAGTGAAATTAAATTTCAATGAAAGACCAAATTTTACTGTAAATATAATCAAATTCAAGACTATTACCCCTGAATCTTGTCCTGCCAAACCTGCTAAATCAAAATTAATACTTGTGAGAAAAAAATCTTTAACAACTCCTACAGGGAGTAACATTCCTAGTAATTCTCCTAAAAGAGTTCCGATAAGAGCTCCACATCCAAGACCAAACATGACGAGGAAGATAGATCGTCTATTCAATTAGAGAATCTCTCTTTCCGATGGGTTATTGATAGACATAGAATCAACTATTTCATGAGGATTGATAACCCAGGCTACAATACACCATAAAATGTAAACCGATAAGAGAGGGAATAAAACAATTCCACGGAGGAATATCAGGCTGACCAATAAAGCAAATACTCCCAACAACCGATAGGTGTTTTTCCGACCTTTTCGAAAAGAGATAAGTGGAATTTTTGAAAAACGTACGGGGCTGATCATTAAAAGCCCCATGATAACCACAAGGAGAATCGCAATTCTTGGATCCCCTGTATTTCCTGATATTTTATCGCTAAACAGCATATATCCAAAAATGAACAAAGCATTCAATGGAGTGGTCACACCAATGAAATAGGGTTTTGGATCTTTCTCCTGTAATACATTAAAACGTGCAAGACGAATGGTACCAAAAAGTAACGGGACAAAACTGATTAATCCACCTAAAATTGGTGGCAATCCCTGGACATAGGTTGTATATATCAAAACCGATGGTGCTACACAAAATGAAATTGTATCGGCAAACGAATCAAATTCAGTCCCAAACCTCGATGGAATTCCCAATAAACGAGCAATTTTTCCATCTACTGCATCAAATACACCAGCGAATAAAACCAGCCAACCAGCCTTTACAGGATCACCATTAATCAACATCCCGATTGCTGAAAATCCAAGAAACATATTTAGCACAGTCAAAATATTAGGAATATGCCGTTTGCGATTATTATTTATTTTATTTGGTTTCACTACTTAATAATTCAGTCTAATTTAGCAATAATGGTTTCTCCACCAGTCACCTTTTGACCTTTATGCACCTGCACCTGATAGACTGAGGGAAAAATAATATCAGTACGGGATCCAAACATAATAAATCCAAGGCGATCTCCTTTCAATAACGTTTTTCCTGCCTGAGCATAACAATGGATGCGTCGTGCAATAAGTCCAGCAACTTGCTTTACTTTCATAAGCCCCTTTGGTGACTCCATAAGTATAATTGTCTGCTCATTTTCATCCGAAGCTTTATGATTAAACGCTGCCAAAAATTTCCCCTGTTTGTAATCCGTTTTTTTTATAAGCACTGTTACAGGTACCCTGTTCACATGTACGTTGAATATATTAAGAAAAACTGATACCAGTATTCCTTTTCCTACATCTGGATCATTTACTTGTTCTACGTTAATTATCTTTCCGTCCGCAGGAGAAACAAGACTATTATCCCCGGCGGGAATATTGCGTTTTGGATCACGAAAGAAGATGAGAGAAAATAAAAAGAATAAGCCTGAGATAAGATAAACGAAACTCATCCATTCGAATCCATTTATATTGCCAACCAATCGGGAAAAAATTGTTAGAAAAAATAATATCAGGATGATTTTTCGTCCTTCTTTCGCAATCATATTTTTACCAATATCTTGACTTCATTTTTACTTTTCCTAATTTCATCGTTACAGTCTTTTTTTGATTATTTCTATAAATTTTAATATCTAATTCATCTCCAGAGCGTAGATCTTGGTTAAGAATAATCTCCTTGATATCCTCTGCGGTTTTCACCTGAATACCATTAACAGATAGTATTATATCTGCTAATTCCAACTTAGCTCTTTCTGCAGGGCTTCCTTTTTGGATTTCAATAATAATTACACCAGATTTGACAGGAATATCAAGATACCGAATGATCCTTTGGTTTAATGGTTGAACCTGGATCCCTGTGAAATAACTGCGGTCAATGTTTCCTTTCGTTTTTAATTCTTCAGCTATATTTTTCGCATGATTTATTGGCATTGCAAATCCTATCCCAATCGAACCCTGAGACATTTTAGAGCCGGTAAAAATAAATGTATTAATTCCCACAACCTCTCCACGACTATTCACAAGAGGACCCCCACTATTTCCCGGGTTAATCGCAGCATCGGTCTGAATCATGTTCTGAAACACCTGCCCTGATTTTTGCTGGCCGAAATCCATATTCACTGCGCTGATTATTCCGGCAGTAGCAGTGGGTTGATCGTTCACATCGAATAAACCGTACGGATTTCCTAACGCAACTACCCATTCTCCGATGATCAATTCATCTGAATTTCCAAGCGTTGCAAATGGGAAATTTCCACCCTCTAATTTAAGTAAAGCTAAATCAGTCATACTGTCTGTGCCGATGACAACTGCCTCATATTCCTCGCCACCTGGTAGAGTAATAATAATTTCCAGTGCATTTTCGACAACATGGAAATTTGTTATTACATACCCATCAGGACTAACAACAACTCCCGATCCTGAACTCTTAACCTTTTGACGATGAAGCTCATACGGAAAAAAATCTTGGAAAAATGGATCATTAAATGGCGAGCGGGTAGTCACTTCTTTAAGTTGAATTACATTGATACTTGCAACAGAAGGGCTGACTCTCTTGATCGCACGGGTGATAGCTGTATCTCTGGATTGGGTAATTTCATTTTGACTGGGGAGAAAACAAAAAAATACTAGAAAAAGAACAATCAATCTGAAAATAAGTCTAGGCATAGTCAACCTTTTCAAGAATGAGCCCTTGAGGAGGCGCTTTAAAAATTTGAACATTTTTTTCAGGATTATTCAATAGATTCAAAAATGATTCAATCGTGAATCTTCCTCTTGATATTTCTACCATTGTACCAGTTAAATATCTTACCATGTGATGTAAAAATCGATTCCCGGAAACATAGTAAATTAACATTTTATCTTGCTTTTTCCATACGGATTCATAGATTTTGCAAACAGTACTTTTTATATCAATTCTGAACTTACAGAAAGAGAGAAAATCATGTTCTCCAACAACTGTCTCAGCCACTGATTGAAGGATTGACTGGTCTAATTGTCCTGTTATCCACGACTGATTCCGAAATAATACATTATTCCCGGTGTAACATTGGTAACGATAATACCGTTTTTGCGCAGAATATCGGGCGTGAAAATCAGCAGGAACAACATCTAAACTTTCAACAAGAATATCTTCAGAAAGATGAGCATTCAATGCCTTAATCAGGTTACAAGTATCCAAATCAGTATTAAGATCAAAATGAGCTACCTGGCTTAAAGCATGAACGCCAGTGTCGGTACGCCCTGCACCAAAGACTTTAATTTCCTCTCCATCAGAGAACGTGGAGATTACCTTTTCTAATTCATCCTGGACTGTTCTTTTTTCCGGCTGAAACTGCCAACCAAAAAATTTTGTTCCATCATATTGTATAGTGATTTTAAATCTTGCCAAGAAAATTTACTCCAAAAAAACAACAGATTATACCAATGATAAAAAGTCCGTCACTGAGATAAAATCTAATTGGAAAAGCTACGCCCCTCGGAATCTGTTTACCATAACCTCGCAACTTCATCATTTTTGCAGTTTCCTCTGCTTTCCGATAATTTCTCAGAACAATTCCTGGAAGATCATGCCCAATATTCTGCATTTGAGTCCAACGGGTTGTGTTAGCATTTAACCCCAAAGCTGATTTCCCCTTATGGGTTGACTCCCACTCCTTCTGAAAAGCAGGAAAAAATCGAAAGGTCAATTCGAAAAAAAGGAAAAAGTCTTCCACCCATTTCCAAGGACGGTTTAGAGTACTCCATAAACTCCTGAGAGCGAGAAGAACCCCTGATGACAATGATTGTTCAATATAGAGTGCCATGATTGAAACCATTAATAATATTTTTAATGATGCAAAACCAATCTCAATCAAAATTTCACTCATCGTCGCTGTAGTGAGTAAAATGGAGAATCCAACGTACAGTACTGCCATATATGGAAAAAACCTGAAGAATGGTATTATTCGAACTAAAACTTCAGGGAATAAATTTCGGTTTAAATAAAGTAAACCAATAATAATAATTACCCCAATTCCAAGTATTAAAATTGTTTGATTCATTAATACTGTCAGTGAAAAACTAAGATAAAAGCAAATTCGGACCAGAGGATTTAGAAACATCTTTGATTATTGAAATGTACTGAAATTTAATGTGAAATGATGACCATTCATTGGAACCAGCAGATTAGAACATTTTTTGAGATTAAAATTGAACGGTCAATGAATAGGTAAGATTCGTAGTTACTGGATCATACCTTGGAACAAATGCGATTTTTCCAGTCGATAAAAACCGATTCTGAAGATAAAGTACATCAATTGCTGAAACGATATGATTCAAGACAATTCCACCGATAAAAAATTTCCCTGCAAGAGCCCAATGATCACTGCTGATTCGCATTGATTCAAAAGATTCTCTTTGAGATGTTGATCCCTTCCAGTCCCAATCCCATTCTATGTTCTTATATCTTTCAACAGCTTCATTATCACGGAAACGCAAGTGTTCCTGAATAAAGGCTTCCCGCGTATCATAATTTCCAATATCAACCCAGAATTCTTTATCCTTTCCTGAAACCAATACATTAGCATGTTCGGAGGCAAACACCTGAAATTTCCTTTGATCTACATTCGACATTAAAAAACTCCCAATGGTCGTTACCCATAAAGCACTTTCCACTAAAGAAAAAACTCGTCCACGAGTTTTATTACCCAGAGAAAATTCCCCTGTTCCTGGTATCACTAATGATTTTATAATAGGTGCCAGTTTTACTTTTGGTGTATTCTTTTCCAAGATCAAATCTTGACCAACAATAACCTGAAGAATAAAAATAATAATTAAAATTATTTTAGATAATGTCTGAACCATCCGATTCCCAAAACAATGCAAATTACAATTGTACATAACATCGCGAATATATCACCAAAAGCAGTATAAAAGCTTGTTCCATTCCAGAAAGATATATCCCCCTGAATTACTTTTCTTTCACCAATTGAAATTTTTTCCATCACCCGTCCTGTTGGCAGAATAATACCGGAAATACCCGTGTTTGCACTTCGTACAACAGAAATTCGATTTTCAACTGCACGAAGTTTTGCAAGCTCAAAATGTTGGTACGGACCAGATGAATTACCCAGCCAACCATCATTTGCTTGAATCGACAGAAACTGCGCACCCCGCTTAATAAATTCCCGGATCATATCTGGTAAGCTGGATTCATAACAGATGATGTTTGAAAATTGTATTGAATCTACTTTAAAAACCGTGTACTCTTCTCCTTGTGAAAAGTTTCCTTGACCAAAGTTTAGTTTTTTCAATATTGGAAAATATCTTGAAAACGGAATGTATTCTGCAAAAGGAACCAAATGAACTTTGTGATACATTTGTATATTTCCATCTGGGTACATCATTATTGAACCATTATAATATTCTTTTTCTCCATTTTGATTTACAGTGTGATCAACTGTCCCAGCCAACAGGGGAATTCCAGATGCTACTACTCTATTCTGAATAGGTCTCCGGTCGGAAAGGGATAAACGAAGATTGGAAGGTACTGCTACTTCGGGCCATAAAACCAAATCTGGCTGAAGCTGTGTTGCTTCATTCAACAAATCATGCATAACTGCGAATGTCTCCTGTCGGTGGTTCCGTTCCCATTTTTGGTTCGGATCAATATTCGGTTGAACTACTGCGACATCAAAGTTCAACTCCTCAGTTTGGTTTGATATTAAGGAGATGCGGATAGATCCAATAATCCACAAACTTAAGATTAATCCAAATGGCAATATCCACATTTTTCTGTTCTTAACAGACGATGTAACAATCAGGAATACAATTACATTTAAGAAAATAATCCAAAAAGATATTCCATAACTCCCACCATAATCTGCCATTTGAATTAACGGTAAATAAGATGTTTGTGTCAATGCGAGGTTTATCCACGGAAACCCCAACGGTCCAAAACTCCTTAACCATTCCATGGAAACCCAAAGAAAGGGTAAGACAAACAATCCTTTTCCCGTCCAATGATGAATTTTCGAAAGTAGAAACCCAAGAATAGTCCAAAACAGGGCAAGGTAAAGGATCGCTCCAATGAGAGAAGCAAATACGGGAATAAATCCCGCTCCGCTATTAAGTCCTATCCAGTATAGTGAAATAAAATTAGCAGTAATTGCAGAAAGAAAAGAATACTTCCCAACAGAGGAAGAGCTTTCATTTAAAAAGATAGAAATGAGAGGTACGAACCCTATCCAAGCTAAAAAACCAAGATGAAGAGGGGGATAAGCCAAGCCAATCAATATGCCTGATAGGATGGCTAACTGCCAGGAAGGTAGATGAAAAATTAAAGACAAAAATAAGTTTTGAAAAAATAGACCAAACTTACATTCTCGATTGCTTGTCCAAAAATTGTTGGAGAATAATCGCCGCAGCTATTTGATCAATTAATTCTTTATTATATCCTGTTTTGATTTTCTGCTCAATCATTACACGTTTTGCTGATACAGAAGATAACCGTTCATCTTCAAGCATTACTTTATATCCAATGTCCCTGAGTTTATCTGTAAATTTCATTACCCGTTTTGTCTGAGCTGTTTGTTGCCCTTTCATTCCCAGGGGATTTCCAACAACAATTAATTCTACATCCTGTTCATCAATTATTTTATCCAATTCCCGGATTACCTGATTTGTATTATGAACTAGAAGAGTTCTGAAAGGAGTAGCTATGATTTTTAATGGGTCGGAAAGGGCTAATCCAACCCGCTTTTCTCCATTGTCAATTCCTAAATATCTACCCACCTATTATTATCTGGAATTTCCTCATCCTCTCTACTTATCGCCCCTTCCTCTCTACATAATCAATACCATCGATCTTAGTTAGTTTCCGGACTACTCTATCCAATTGACGCAAATTATTAACCTTAATAACAAAGAGTGTAATACCCACTCCGTCTTTTACTTTTGCATCAACACTTGTAATATTAATATTCTCACCTGCAATACACTCGGTTATTTCTTTTAATCTACCTTTTCGATCTTCACAAACAATTTTGATTTGAACAGCGAATAAATCTTTTCTACTCACATTCCATTCTACCGGAATCAACCGATCAGAACCTCCACTTAATAATGGAAGGCTTTTACAGGATGTTTGGTGAACAGTAATTCCCCTGCCTCGTGTTATAAATCCAATCATATCATCCCCTGGAATTGGGGAACAACATTTTCCAAAATTAACCATCAAGTTTTTAATCCCCTGAAGTTTAATCCCTTTTGCAGATGACCGGGCAAAATCAATAAAATTTTCAGTTGATTCCTCTTTTGCTTCTTCCAATACATTTTCATTCAGTGGTCGAATTTTCTTTACAATATTTCGAACGGTGATAGAGCCATTTCCAATAGCTCCTAAAAGAGCCTCAGTTGAGTTGTACCCACATATTTCGTAAGATTCCTTAATCGTTTTCAAGAGTTTAAACTGCTTAAGTTTTCTAAGCGTTCTCTCAAGAATTTTCGTACCAATTTTTACACTTTCCTTTTTTTCATTTCTCCAGAGAAAGCGACTAATATTAGTCCGCGCTTTGGATGTGGTGACAAATTTCAACCATCCATAACTGGGCTGCTGATTTTTACTTGTAAGAATCTCTACCATATCTCCATTTTTCAGGATTGTATTAAGTGGAATTACTTTATGATTAACTTTAGCACCAAGACAATTCAAACCAACTTGGGTATGGATTTGAAATGCAAAATCAATCGGACAAGCATTCAGAGGAAGCTGAATTAAATCTCCTTTGGGTGTAAAAACAAAAATTTCATCATCAAACAAATCTATTTTCAAAAGATTCATAAATTCTTTGGGATCACTGGATTCATTCTGGAGTATAGTTACCAATTCTCGGAGCCACTTCACATTTGAATCCAAATCTGCTGAGACAGTTTTACCTTCTTTATATCTCCAATGAGCGGCTACCCCAATTTCTGCTGTTAGTTCCATTTCTCTGGTTCGAATCTGGATTTCCACCATGTGCCCACGAGGACCAATTAAAGTTGTGTGAATAGATTGATATCCATTTGATTTAGGCATAGCAATGAAATCTTTGAATCTTTCTTGGATCGGTGAGTATACCTGGTGAATAACTCCAAGGGTAAGATAACATTGCTCTACCTTTTCGACAATTATTCGGATAGCAAAGAGATCATAAATTTCCTCGAATGTTTTCCCTCTTGCAATCATTTTTCTATAAATAGATGAATGGGATTTTGATCTTCCATAGATATCTACCTGGATTTGATATTTTTTCAACTCTTCTTTAATGGGGCTAATAACTTGGTTTATATAACGTGATCGCTGCCGCTTTGTTGATTTCAATTTTGAATTAATTTCTAAATGGGATTTTTTATGTAGCGTTTGTAATACCCAGTCTTCTAATTCCCATTTCACCGAAGCCATTCCGAGACGGTGCGCCAAAGGAACATAAATATCATTGGTCTCCCTGGCAATTTGACGTTGTTTCAGTTTTGACATATATTCAATGGTTTGCATGTTGTGAAGTCTATCGGCAAACTTTATAATAATGACACGGAGATCCTTTGCTACTGAAAGCAGAAGTTTCATAAAATTTTCTGCTTGTTTTTCCTGCTGATTTGAAAATTCAATATTTCCAAGTTTGGTTACTCCGTCAACTAACCTGGTAATTTCCTCGCCAAAGCAGTCCTCTAAGTCTTTTAAGGTTGTATCAGTATCTTCAAGAGTATCATGAAGGAGCCCAGCCATGACAGTAATATGATCCATTTTCCATTTTGCTAAAATATTTGCTACTTGAAGACAATGATCACTGAAATATGGTTTCCCTGAGCGACGTTTCTGCCCTTGATGTCTGACAGTTCCAAATTCATATGCTTTCCATAAAGACTCCTTTATGGTTTTTCCGTTAGTATCCTTAGGAATAACCATTTTTTCATACAGATTTAGAAAAGGTTTCGGGAATTCACCTACCACGTAAGGAATAAGTTTGGAAAGGGGATTCGGCATTAGAAGGGTACTTCGGCTTCTTCAGTCTCGTAAACAGACATATTCTCAAATCGAGCAAAACGGTCAATAAATGTTACATTAACAGTTCCAGTAGGTCCATTTCGCTGTTTGGAGATTATTATTTGAGCTTTACCTCTGTCTTGATCTTCCCGAGAGTATACCCATTGACGGTATAAAAACATAACAACATCTGCATCTTGTTCAATCGCTCCACTTTCACGAAGATCAGACAATTGAGGACGTCTATCACTTCGATTTTCAACTGCTCTCGACAATTGGGATAGAGCCACAATTGGAATTTTTAAGTCCTTTGCAAGAGACTTGAGAGAGCGGGTAATAATAGAAATTTCCTGCTGACGACTCTCAACACCTTTTGGACCTTGCATCAACTGAAGATAGTCAACAATAATCATTTTTACATCATGTTCTGCTTTTAATCTCCGGGCCTTAGCTCGTAATTCGAGTACGGTAATCGCGGGTGAATCATCCAGGTAAATAGGTGCCTCTGCTAATGTCCCCACATGAATACTCAAATTCTTCCACTGAGATTTCGGGAGATTGCCCGTCCTGACAAGATGACTGTCCACCTTTGATTCTGCACAAAGAAGCCTCATGGCAATCTGATGATCACCCATTTCCAGACTGAAGAATCCAACACTTTCCTTATGATCAACTGCAGCATTTCGTGCTATTGAAAGAGCAAGTGAGGTTTTTCCCATTGCTGGACGGCCTGCGATGATCACTAGTTCACCAGGATGAAAACCCGCTGTCATCGCATCCAAATCAATCAAGCCAGATGGAACTCCTATTACAGATCCCGCTTTCGAACTAATGGCATCAAGCTGTTCAAATGATTCATGAAGAATGGGTTCAATATGTTTAAAACCGCCTTTTAAACGATTCTGGGTGATAGTAAAAATGGATTGCTCAGCACTATCCAGTATATCATCAACTGTTTGGCGATCATCATAAGCTTCTTTGGACATATCATGGGCAAGATAAATCAGCCTGCGTAATACAGCTTTTTCCAACACTATTTTGGCATAACTTTCTACATTCGCTGCGGTAGGCACAGATTCAACCAATCCAGTTATGTAATATGCACCTCCAACTGCTTTCAGTTCCTTATTCTTCTTTAATCGGTCGGTTACAGAGATGGTATCAACTGGTTCATTTTCATTGAATAATACAATCATCGTAGAAAAAATCTTCGCATGAGCTTCTTTATAAAAATGTTCTGATGAAATCCATTGTAAAACCTTGCTGACAGCTTCTTTACTGATGAGCATCGACCCTAAAACAGCTTGTTCTGCCTCCAAGGCCTGGGGCTGGACATTCAAAATTTCTGATTGGTTATTTTTAGCCAATATTCGTTTTTCCATCAAGGATTGATTGAATCCATTGAAAATCTTTCCACGTTGGTGCTTTAAATCCTGAGTTCCTCAAAAGAGCCGCAGGATGGTAGGTGACAATCAAAGGGATTTCTTCATAATGATAAATTTTCTCTCTCATAGCCTTTAACGGAATATCTTGTTTTAAAAGAGTTTTCCCTGCGACCCGCCCTAACGCTACAATCAACTGAGGTTTAATAAGGCGAATTTGATGCTGGAGATATGGTTCGCATTGATCAACTTCAGAAGGTAATGGATCCCGATTATTCGGAGGACGGCATTTCAAAACATTGCAGATATACACACCTTTTGTTCTATTGAGGTGAATAGCGGCTAAAATTTTATCCAATAATTTCCCGGCACGACCTACAAATGGTTCACCAAGACGATCTTCATCAACTCCCGGTGCTTCTCCGACTAATAACAAATCCGCTTTTGGATCTCCAACACCAAAAACAAATTTTGTTCGTGCATCCCCTAACTGGCATTTATGACAAGAGTTTATCTTGTCATTAAATTCCTGTAATGATCCAGGGAAATCAGAATCCGATCCTTGATTTATATTATCTAAAGATGATTGAATAAAAATTTTGTCTCCAAATAATTCACGGGTTTGACTGAGAAAATGATAGATATTCGCCGCCACACTTAGGCCCATTTATGATTATTTTTCCGAATCTTGTGGATATTTATGCCACGTTAAACCACCAGTAATAAATTCCTCAATAGCCACAGTCGTTACTTTTTCTACTTCCTGGTACGTTTCTGGATCTATTTCATCAGGGACCTCATCAAAAACACCCATTTCCCTGCTTTCTTCTTCTTTTATAATCTTTTCGACAAGGCGATCGCGAAGTATTTGCTTCGCTCTTCGTTCCATCACAACTACTGCTTCATAAATATCACCTGTCTGCTCTTCTAACTCGCGAAAAGACAACGGTTTAAGACTCATATAACACTCCTTCTGTTTGTTTTTCAATTATTTTAATTAATTCATTACTAGCATGTTCAATTTGATTATTGATCACGTGATAATCAAACCAATCTTTTTCTTTCAATTCCAATTCCAAGCGGTCCATTCGTTTTTTAATTCTTTTTTCCGAATCTGTACCACGGCGTCTTAGCCGTTTTCGGAGATCATCAAGATTGGGAGGCAAAATAAAAATTGTAACCGTATTTTTTGGATATAATGATTGAATAGATTTAGCTCCCTTTACATCAACTTCAAGCAGTAATAACCTGTCTCCCCTGATGGCATCTTCGAGTGGTTTCTTTATTGTGCCATAATAATCTCCGTGAACCTCTTCATACTCCACAAATTTATTTTTGTTGACTTTTTCCTCAAATTCTTCCATGGAAATAAAATGATAATCTACGCCATCTTCTTCTGTGTAACGCTGACGACGGGTTGTACAGGATACTGAAAAGTTAATCTCCTGTCTTTTACGCTGTAATTCACGACATAATGTTGTTTTTCCCGTTCCAGAAGGACCAGACATTGCAATTAAATTCTTCATAAAATATTCTGAGCTTGCTCCCTAAGTTTTTCCGTATCATTTTTCAATTCAATAACAAGATTCATCAAGGTCATGTCAGAATTTTTTGCTCCAATTGTATTGATTTCTCTGTGTGTTTCCTGCAAAAGAAAGTTTAACCGCTTCCCAACAGGTTCAACCTCCTGTAAAAATGATAAATATTGTTCCATGTGACTCCGGCACCGAAGGATCTCTTCCGTAATATCTGCTTTTTCAGAGAGAATGGCAATTTCCTGAGCCAAACGAGTTTCATCAACTGAAACTGTTTCTAAAAGGTCTGATATTTTCTTTTGGTATTTTTCTTTACGAATTTTGCCTGCCTTTTCCACTTGTTGTTCAAGTTTATCAATCTTTTCACAAAATGACTTTAATTGATCTTTCATGCTCTTTTGGATTGTTTTACCCTCAGTTGAACGCATTTCATCCGCCTGCCCCAAAGCATCATTTAAACCTTTTAAAATATTTTTTGGTTGAATTTTATCCTGATCGTTTTCCGAAAATAAATCTCTAAGGGATACTATTTCACTCAGCTCAATGTGGCGACCATATTCCACCTGAATTGTTTGTAATAACGATTCAATAGCTTCATATCGACTTTTATTCAATTGTAATAATCCTTCAGTTCCATTATCCTGATTCATTTCAAAAATCAACTGTATACTTCCCCTCTTAAGAATCTCCTGGGTTCGATTTCGAATATCCAAATCTAGAGCCGGATCAAGATCGAAACCCCGAATTTTCAGATCGAAATAACGGGAATTAACTGCCCGTACAGTCACTGAAATTTGACCACTGCCATTATTGACCGTACTGCGGCCGTACCCTGTCATACTTTTAATCATAATTTTTCAATGGAAAAACCAAGAAATTTACGGAGTAATATACGCTTCTAACAATGAAAACCAAATTCATCTAAATTAATTATCCAGAGGAGGTGATATCTTGCTCATTATCAATTTCGGATTGATGGAAAAAGAAAGTAAATGGCTGTTCCCTAAAGAAGATACCTCTGGTTCAAATTGAAGAGCATAACTAATCTCAATATCGGACCACACCAACCCAAGACCAGTTGAAATTATTCCAGTTTCATTTCGCCCAAATCTGATCTGAATATTTTCCTTAATGGTCCACTCCATTCCCATTCGGAACTCTTCCGTTTCTATTACAATATCTGCCATCAAACCCAATGTAATTGGAATTAAGGGAAGATCATAGTTCCCAGAAATTCCCAGTGAAATACGAGGAGTGACAATTTCCTTTGTTCCATTATCCCAGACCAGCCAAGAAGTGAAAACATCCTGAATCACAATTCCTGCTTGTACTCTCTTCCAAAATAATGTTCTTAAACCAGCATCCAAACCAAAACCTGTACCTGTATGACTTCCCAATTGGTGTATCAACCCTTTCACTCCAATTCCAAAAATGACATCCCCTAATAATACTGATTTTTTGCTAAGCACTGATCCAATAGAGGGAGATTTGTTAATAACCCATGACCGATTCAAATACACTCCCCACTGATGCTGACTAAATTCTGTAACATTTTTTGAATCTAAACGTTCATTTCCATTTAGTTTCCCATCACCATTCTCATCTAATAATGCATAGCGGGTATCCGGAATACCGGGAACTTCCTCATGAATTAAGATAAATCCAAATGGCTTGGAAGTAAATTTATGTATCGGAAAAGATATCAAATCACTTTTGATAACTCCTGAAAAACGGCTTTGATAAACATATGTGAAGGATTTCTTTGTATTTGCGACCAAATTTGCGGGATTCCACAAGGATGCAGGTATACCCTTTCCTCCAGCTGTCAAAGCCTTTCCTAGAGCCAATGATCGGCCATCACCTGCATTCCTGAATATTTGCCACCCATATTTTACAAACACTGTTTCTGAAAAAGAAAACTGTGCAATTCCAAAAAAACTCAGGAATATTAGTTTTTTCATTAATCTGCCCATAATCATTTCATATAAAGATTGACACAGAAAGATATTTCCTACAGTCCATGCTCTTTTTTTAATTTATCCAAAGTCTGTAGGGCTTGAATAGGGGTCATTTTGTCCAGGTCAAGTGCTGCAATGGCTTTTTTCAACTCATTTTCTTTCTGCTCAAAGATGGATAACTGATTAGACGCAGGAATGGGCTGTCGCGTTCCATGGATATTCTCTTGGCTGATATGAAAGTTTAATATCTCCTTTGCTCTTTCGATTACTTCAGATGGTAATCCAGCCATTTGAGCTACATGTATCCCATAACTTTTGTCGCTTATTCCAGGTAAAATTGTACGAAGAAAAACTATCTTATCGCCAAATTCCTTCACTGCTGCCTGAAAATTTTCCAAACGTTCCAAGGTATTTTCAAGATCCGTCAACTCATGGTAATGAGTTGCGAAAAGGGTACGAGCACCAACATTTGAATGATTATGAAGATGTTCCGTTATTGACCAAGCGAGTGACAATCCATCAAATGTGGCTGTTCCCCTTCCAATTTCATCAAGGAGAATGAGACTCTGGGGGGTTGCATTATTTAGAATATTCGCTGCTTCATTCATCTCAATAAGAAAAGTGCTTTCTCCTCCAGCAAGATTATCACTTGCACCCACCCTGGTAAACAGGCGGTCAACGATGCCAATTTTCGCATTCTTTACTGGAATAAAGGAACCAATTTGGCTCATTAATACCAAAAGTCCAACTTGGCGAAGATAAGTGGATTTCCCTGCCATATTTGGTCCGGTGATCAAATGTATTTGACTGGTTTTTATATCCATCAAGGTGTCATTTGGAATGAATCGCTCGGTAGCAGGGAGAAGTTGTTCTACTACAGGATGCCTTCCTGCTTTTATCTCTAGACTGGGCTCCGTAATTAGCTTAGGTCTTACATAACGATTTCTGACTGCCTTCGCAGAAAATGAGGATAACACATCCAGACGGTGCAATATCTTTGCGTTAACTTGAATATTGCGTGTTTCCTGCAAAATGTCCCTGCATAATTCCTCAAATATCCGGATTTCAATTGATTCAATTTTTTCTTCAGCTGATAAAATCTTCTCTTCATATTTCTTCAACTCCGAGGTAATATATCTCTCAGAATTTACCAATGTTTGTTTTCTGGTATAAGAATCAGGTACCTTGTGCTGGTGAGTCTTTGTAACCTCAATATAATACCCAAATATTTTATTGAAACCAATTTTCAGGGATGGAATTCCCGTAGCTTCCCTCTCAGAATTCTGAAGATCTGATATCCATTGTTTCCCACCAGATGAAAGTGATCGGAGTTCATCCAACTCCTTGTCAACACCTTGAATAATGAATCCGCCCCGTTTTAAACTAGCAGGTGCATCTTCCTTTACTTTCTCAACAATAAGTTTCACTGTTTTTTTCAGATCCTTGAACTGACTTGACAACTCTGCAAGTGCTTTATTACCAGAATCCTCCAAGTCCTTTTTCAGGAATGGAATTAAACCTAAACTCGATCCAAGCCCCCACACATCTCTTGGGGTCGCTTTCAATCTGCTGATCTTTCCAAGAATTCGTTCAAGGTCAGATATTTTCCCTAAATAATTTCTGATAGCATGCAGAGATTTTTTCTTTTGAACAAAAGCCTCAACAATATTTTGCCGAATATTCAAGCGGGACAAACCTGTCAATGGCTGATTTAACCACTGCTTCAAAAGACGGCCACCTCCCGCTGTTACAGTCTCATCTAAAGCATCCAACAACGTCCCATGAGTACCCTGTGTAGACAACGATTGAAATACTTCAAGATTTCGGAGTGTAAAACCATCAAGACTCATGATTTCTTCTTCAAAAATAGGTCGAATTGATGTGACATGATCAAGAGTACTGTTTAGAGTATTCCTTATATGGTATAAAACGACCCCGCCAGCCGTAATTCCGTGTACCAAATCATCACAACCAAAACCCTTCAATGAATTGGTTTCGAAATGACTTGTGAGAGTTCGATGGCTTTGATCAAAATTGAAGAGCCAATCTTCTACTTGAGTCACAAATGGTTTGAGTTCACGATACCATTCGGTTGTTGAATAGGTAATATTTTCACCCAAAAGAACCTCTCTGGGAGCAAATTTTCGTAGAGATTCTGTGAGCTGGGAAAGGGTACATTCTCCTAAAAAAAATTCCCCGGTGGATTGGTCTAAAATAGCATATCCTGCATTACTATGATGAAAATACACACTGGCGATGTAGGTATTGGATTTCTGATTCAACGCCTGATCAGAGGTAATAGTCCCGGGAGTTACAACCTCAATCACTTCACGCTTCACAATTCCTTTTGCAAGTTTTGGATCCTCAACCTGCTCACAAATAGCTACTCTATGCCCTGCATTGACCAGTTTAGGAAGATAATTATCCAAAGCATGATGTGGAAATCCTGCCAGAGGAACATCAGAGGCAGCTCCATTTGCTCTCTTGGTAAGAACGATTCCAAGTATCTTAGCCGTAATTTTTGCATCTTCATTAAATGTTTCAAAAAAATCCCCCATCCGGAATAGAACTATACTTTCCGGGTGTTGACTCTTCACTTCAAGATACTGCCTCATCAGCGGTGTACCAGGAATCTCAGGTTTTTTACTCACAACCTGTCACCTTTAATCCGTTCATTCTCTTCACGGAAAGTGAACCCGCTTTTATCCAGGTATTCAAGGAGAGGAATAGCAGTTTTTCGAGTAAGATGGGTTAATGTTTTAAAATCCGGGACACTCAGTTTTTCCTTTGATAAAAAATATGATTTCAGCATGGAAATAAGTTTATTAAAATTCGATTTTTCCAACCAAAGTCCAGCTTTTATTTCAATCGATTTTTCCTTTCCTTTTAGTACATGGAGTAATTCCAAAATAGATTCATCCTCTAAATGGGTTCTTTCCAAGATATCATTCAAGGATTGGGGTGCAAACTTGCTTTGTGCTAATACTTCAGAAATCAAATCTGCTTTCTTCTGGTCACTGGAAGAAAGGGAAATTTCATGATCTCTAAGGGCATATCCTGCTTCGATTGGCAAAATTAATTTTTTTTTCACACAATCATTTACAACCATTGTAAACCAAGATTCACTAAAACGTAGTTCCTTCCGAATAATATCTCCATTGATAGATTTTCGATATGGATGCTGTTTGTGGAACTGCTTTATTCTTTCCAAAAACACTTTCTTGGCAAACGAAAACTTTTCTGGATTGTATACCAGCTTATTTCTTATCTCCAATCTATTTTTAGTAATAAACTGTTGAATATCCTCAATAGAACAATGAAAAACCCTTCCCCATTCCATTTCTGTTTTGGGTTGTGTCCAAAACCGATCTATAAATTGGTTGAATCGCTGGGATCTAACTGTAGATAGAGTATTCATCCAATTACGTATTTCGTTCCATTTTCCTTTCGGATTTGGATCAAGTATAACTCCGCCACCAATAGTATGCATAGGAGAATAAGAGCGCATGACAAACCGATCATCCATTGCTGCAACCAGAGGTTTTTCTAACCTGATTAACATTATACCTGACTCCCCTGTTTTCAGACGTTTTCCTGAAATAGTTACACGTCCAAGAACTTCTGCAGTCCCCAAATGAATTCGAACTCTTTGTTTGGATTTCAATTCCCATCCAATTCCCGGAATCATTTGAACATGAGCAATAAATATGGAAGTTGAAGCAATCCACCCCGATTGGACTAACTCAGCACCGCGCCATGCCTGGTTTTTCTCAATACCTACTACATTCACAGCAGCCCGGTCACCCATGGATACTGTTTCTGTTTTTTCACCATGACTCTGAAGACCTCGTACTTTGCATTTTTTCCCAACAGGCTGACAATAAATCTCATTACCGACTGAAAGACTACCAGAAATGACCGTTCCTGTTACAACAATACCAAATCCGGTTTTTCGGAATACTCGATCTATGGGGAGTCGAAAAAATCCCCGGTCCACAGTAAACCTCACTTTTCCAGCCTCATGTAACAGTGCCTGTCGCAATTCGGAAATCCCGGACTCTGGATTTACAGAAGTACGAATAATAGGAGCAGATTCTAGACTGGTACCAGCTACAATTTCATGTATTTCCATTTCAACCAGATCAAGCCAATCCGGATCGCTAACCATATCTGTTTTCGTGAGTACAATCACACCCTGAGGAATACACAACAAAGAAAGGATTTGAAGATGCTCCTTAGTCTGAGGCATGACACCATCATCCGCTGCCACGACAACCAGTGCAATATGAATAGTCGAGACACCAGAAACCATGTTCCTGATAAACTTCTCATGTCCAGGTACATCAATAATGGTAATATCTTTATTGAGGAATGCAAAACCTAAGTCAATGGTCATACCGCGAGATTTTTCTTCTTGAAGACGATCTGTATCAACCCCTGTCAAGGCCTTGACTAATGCTGTCTTCCCATGATCAATATGACCGGCAGTCCCGATGACAATTTGATTCATTACTTAAACCTGGTTTATTACATTAATCAGAAGTGCAACCTGATTGGGTAAAATCGTCTTCAAATCGATGAAGAAACGATTGCCGGATATGTACCCTACAACAGGAGTTTTTCCAGTCCGGAATCGGTACGCTAATTCTGAGATTTTTTGGTTCTTTGGGTAAAATCTCAAGGCCATGCTTTCAATCTCACAAGCAGGTAAAGAACCACTCCCAGCTTCAACAGTTGATTCAATTAAAGCAATACCTAATCTGGATTTCCTTTTTGTGGAAATACTCTGAATTATTTTTCTGCCACGTTTCTTTAACATTCCCCGTTTGGTTGATAAGAGTGAAAGCGTCAAATTATCCTTTGTGACTTCTTCAGAACGGTAAGTTCTGAGAGTTTCTTCCATAAGGGCAATAGTAAATTTCCCACATCGAATCGTCCGGTAAATCGGGTTTAGCTCCATCCGTTTCAGCAGTCGATTTTTTCCAACAATTATCCCCGCTTGGGGCCCCCCCAACAGCTTGTCACCAGAGAAGGTAACCACCACTGCACCAGATTTGACAACATCCTGAACGGGGATTTCCTCAGGAAGATCTCTTTTTGAAAGTTTGATCAATGCACCACTACCCAGATCTGCCATTACCGGGATGTGTTTCTTTTTCCCCAATTCAACCAATTCATGTAGAGAAACCTCCTTTGTGAACCCCTTTACAACATAATTGCTCGTATGAACCCAAAGAATTAACCCTGTCTTCGTGTTGATTGCTTTTTTGTAATCATTCAAGTGTGTCCGATTTGTTGTACCCACTTCTTTGAGAAAACAATTACTTTTCCTGACAATATCAGGAATCCGGAAAGAACCGCCTATTTCAACTTCCTGTCCTCGGGAAATAATGACTTCCTTACCTTCAGCCAATGTATTCAGAGCTAAAAGAACAGCTGCTGCATTGTTATTAACCATAAGGCTGTTTTCAGAACCCGTAATAGCAGCACAATAATCACGAACATGGTCAAGTCGATTGCCACGCGTACCTGTTTCCAGATTAAATTCTAAATTAGAATACCCTCCTAGGCGATTTATGACATTCTTTAGTCTTGTCTTTTGGATGGGCGCTCTTCCAAATCCTGTGTGAAGCACAATCCCGGTTCCATTAATGATATTTTTCATGCTGGGTCGACAATACTGGCTAACTTTTTGAACTATTTTCTTTGTGATTTCACTACGTGACTCAGCTAATTTATTTAACTTTGCCTGCTTCCGAAACCAAGAAATTTCCTTATTAATAAAATATGTTAAAATGCTATTATTCAGATTATTTAAATCTTTTATCTCAAGTAATACTTCAGATACTGATGGGAGATTTTGAAACTGATTTTTACTCATAATTGATCATAAAATTGAGGATATTAACATCCAATTCCAAGAGTAAACATTAAACCCTTTTTTTCAACAACCAGGCAAGACCAATAGCGGGTATAAGTATAATTGACATCGCAGGAAAAATTTTTGCTACTCCAAAATGTTCCGCAATAAGTCCGCCAATACCTGCTCCGAAGCCTCCTGCTCCGAAGCTAAAAAAGAAACTTATACCATATCCCACACCTCTATGGTTGCTCTGAGTAATTTGAGCAATGAGAGAATTTCCAATGGGCTGCATGCTAAAATGAACGATACCAAAAATAATACCGGAAAATATCATCATCATACCCGGAGTTAATCCGATCAGAGCAAGAAAAGGGACATTCAGCACCACAATGATAAACAATAAATAGGCCTTGTCAAATCGACTACCAAAATATCCTCCCAATAATTGCCCAATTATCCCGGATAAAAGTACAAGAGATGTTAAGATTCCTCCCCGAAGGGTAGGTGACCCAGCCCATTCTGCAGTCTGTAAAGTAAAATGCGTCGGTAAAAATGTTGTAAATCCGGCAAAAGTAATACCCATAAATATTCCAATGGAGTAATACAAAATCAGAGCCATTTTATTGGTGACCTTTGTATTTCTATGATCTTCTTTAACAATCATTTTTTTAATTTTAGGAACCAGAAAAAAGGTAAAAAATGCTAAAACCAAATTTACAAAAGCAAGAAACCCAAAGGCTGCTCTCCATGAAATGAGAGTCGTGAAACTTGCGGCGATAACTGGAGCCAAAGCCAATCCCAGTGATCCGGCGATACCGTGCAATGCCATCCCTTTACTAATATTTGAAATCCGGCGGGATATCAATGTTAATCCTGCAGGATGGTAAATACTACAGAATAAACCAAGTAAAGCCAATCCTGTTGCAAGCATCCACAACGATTGTGACATAACAATCACCATTGTGGCAACTATTGTCCCTGCTTGGTAAATCAGCAATAGAACCCTGCCTCCAACTTTTGATTCAAAATACCCGGAAGGAATGGCACCAATGCCAAACATGAGAGCACTGAGGGTGGCTATAAATCCTAAAACATCCAAACCTACAGAAAATTCATTTTTCAAGACCAACAGGATACTTGGAAAAACAAGCATGAAACAATGAACTGATAGATGAGAACCAGCTGTTATAGTCAAAATGAATTTTTCGTCACGATTCATTTTATTAAAAAAATAAAAGAATTTTATCTAGTGTATAAAAAAAATATCCTCATTTTATTATAAACAATTGAGGGTATTAACAATATATTAAAAAAACCTACCTTTTTTCAGTTATTCTTGATGCTTTACCAGTCAGTTTTTTCAAATAGTTCAGTTTTGCACGACGCACTTTTCCACGACGGTCAACTGTAATGGAAGCAATCAGTGGAGAGTGCAGAGGAAATATTCTTTCTACTCCGACCCCTCCGGATATTTTCCAGACTGTGAAGGTCTCCTCTATTCCTCCACCTTTTCGCCCAATTACTACTCCCTTGAAACGCTGAATCCTCTCTTTACCTCCTTCCACGACTCGGAAATCCACGGATACTGTATCTCCAGGATTAAAATCAGGAATGTCATTTTTCAATAATTCTGTTGTAACTTCTCGAAGCATATTCATTTGTTTATCTCCAAAGATTCAATTTTTATTCATTTTTTCCAAAAGATCCGGGCGTCGTTCATGTGTCCGGATTTCTTTTTGTTTCTTTCGCCATTCTTCAATTTTTTTGTGGTGACCTCCAAAAAGGACACCCGGTACCTTCATCCCATCAATTATTTTTGGACGGGTATAACAGGGTGTATCCAAAAAATCTCCCGCGAACGAATCTGTCATGGCTGACTCATAGGTATTTAGAACACCAGGCATAAGACGGACAATACTGTCTATCATGATCAAAGCGGGCAACTCACCACTCGTGACAACGTAATCACCCAATGAGTATTCATGAGTAACATACTTTTCAACGATCCGTTCATCAATTCCCTTGTAATGGCCACAAATGAAAATCAAATTTTCTGCATTTGTATTCTCCACAGCACTATGGTGAGCCCACTGTTCACCCTGGGGGGAAGGATAAATAACCCTCGTTTCGTTTTTCCCGTCAAAATCTTCCAGAGTATGGTCAATGGCTTTAAACATGGGTTCAGCCATCATCACCATCCCACTTCCTCCACCAAATGGTTTATCATCAACCTGGCGGTAATTACCAATCCCAAAATCTCGTAAGTTCACTACAATAAACTGTACTAAATCTCTTTCAACACCTTTTCTCAAAATAGAATTTTGGATAAAAATGTCGATACTATCAGGAACAGGTGTGATAATTGCAATCTGTTTCAATTTAATAGACCATCCATAGGTGTTATTAAAATTAGTTTTTCATCCAAAAGAATCGCCTTAACAATCTCAGGAACAACCGGTATCAGGACTTCTTCTTCTCGATTTCTTATCACATAAACGTCATTCGTTGGAAGCCAAAGAATTTCCATCAACTTTCCGATTAAATCCCCTGAAACTGTCTTCACAGTGCATCCAATCAAATCTTTTGCGATCCAATTAATTTGATCACTGTCCTCGACTGACGCAAAAATATATTGACCTATTAGAGATTCAGCTTCATCCCATGTGTTCACCCCTTCAAAGCGATAACGAAGGTGTTTACCAACACCAATTTTATTCCGAAGTTTTACTTCCCTGCTTAACAGTTCAGATGCACCCAAATGCAAGGGTTTATCTTCTACATAAGCCTGAAAATACCGAGACAAAGGCCTAACTCGAAATTCACCATATTGGCCTGCTACTTTTGTAACTTGACCAATAGCAAACAGTTTATCCGTCATTTTTATCAATCACATCAAGTTTGGCGCGCTTCCCACGTTTTTTTGCATTAATGGCAAAAACAAGTGACCTCAGGGCAGAGATATTTTTTCCACCTTTGCCGATCACCTTACCAAAATCACCATCACCTACGGTCAATTCATATATAATTTGTTGCTCAGTTTCGATTGGATTTATGGATACTTCATCAGGTTTGTCCACCAGTTCCTTAACAACCATTTCAATAAATTTCTCCATACCGTATTCCTCCTTTTCGCATGTTTTCAGTTAATTGTTATTATCGTTTTTCTTTTCAGAGTCAGATAGAGCCTCCTCACCGGCATCTTTTTCTTGGTCACCATTTTCTGAAGAAACATCATCTGCCTTTTTTAATTCTTTTTTATCCGATTTTTTTTCTACAATAGTTTTTTCAATTGGTTCCCCTGATTTCGGTTCTTCTCCTTCAGTTTTTCCATCATCATCACCTTCTGCCGGTTCCTCAGCTTTTTCTTCTACATCAGTCGTTTCAGCTGATTCTTCCTTCTCACTTTTTTCAGTTGGTACTTCTTCTAGAGTCTCCTCTTCTTTAGAATCTGCTACTGCTTCAATTGTTTCTTCTGCTGCTTCCTCAGTCAGTTTCTTCTGTTTTGCTTTTGCTTTTTTACCCAGTTTAATCTTTGCCTTTTTTCGTTTTTCAACTTCCGTTCGATCCAAAGCCCATTTCTGCATTTCTTTTTTGATGGATGCTTCATCCAATCCTTGTTTCATAAGATGCCACTTATGAGCAATACCTTCCCTTTTAAATAAATGATGAACAATATCTGTAATCTGAGCACCTTCGTTGAGCCAATATAATATCCTATCTCCTTTGAGAGAATAATCCTGTTCCGATTTCCCAGCGACAGGGTTATACCAGCCTAACTCTTCGATGGATGCTCCATCCCTTTTCTTCCGGGAATCCATTACAACAACTCGGTAAAATGGTTTATTTCGCCTTCCAATCCGTTTTAATCTAATTTTTGTAGACAATTATTTTTTCCTTTATTTTTATTATAAATTAATCTATTATCAACTCAAATTGGACAACTTTTTCATACCACCTTTTAAACTCGGGATATTCAATTGCCCCTTCTTTTTCATTATTCTGTGCATCAGGGAAAACTGTTTAAGCAAATGATTGACTTCCTGAACTGATCTCCCCGATCCATTAGCTATTCGTTGCCGTCGGTTTCCATTAATAATATGAGGAATTTCCCGTTCCTTTTGTGTCATGGATTTGATGATGGCCTCAGTCCAAACCAATTGACGGTTATCAAAATTTAATTTCTTTATCATATTACGATTTTCACTTGGCAACATTCCTATTAATTGATCCAAAGGTCCCATTTTACGCAATTGTTTTATCTGAGCCAGAAAATCTTCAAGATCAAACCTTTTATCAAGAATTTTCTTCTCAATCGCTTTTGCAGAATCTAAATCCATAACAGCTTCAGCTTTTTTTACAAGAGAAATTGCATCACCAAAACCTAAAATCTGATCTGCAATCCGTTCCGGTTCAAATACATCCAAAGCATCAATCTTCTCGGATGTACTCATAAACTTTATAGGTTTCCCTGTTACTTCCGTTATGGATACGGCTGCCCCTCCTCTGGAATCCCCATCCATTTTCGTCAGGATAGTACCTGTCAAAGGGAGAGCCTCTGAAAAAGCCTGGGCTGAATTTACTGCATCTTGACCAGTCATTCCATCCACAACGAATAATATTTCCGACGGTTGAACTTCATCTGAAATTTTCTGAATTTCCACCATCATCTCTCCATCCACATGTAATCGGCCCGCAGTATCCAGAATGACTACATCCACTTTTTCGGTTTTAGCTTCTTCAACTGCCTGTTTACAGATTTTTACCGGTTCACCTGATCTTTCCGAAAAAACTTCAATATTAATTTGTTTACCTAGTTGATTTAACTGGTCTATAGCTGCTGGACGATAGACATCTGCAGCTACCAGTAAAACAGATTTACCTTCGTCCTTTAATCTTTTTGCCAATTTTGCACATGCAGTTGTTTTTCCTGAACCCTGAACGCCTGCAATGAGAACAACTGTTGTTGATGGTGTACATACTAGTGGGGATGCATTCTTACCAAGCAAATGAACTAATTCATCATGAATTATTTTAACAAATTGCTCTCCAGGTTTTATGGACTTGATTATTTTGGTTCCTTCTGCTTTGGTACGCACCCTGTCAATAAACGTGCGGGCTACCTGGAAGTTAACATCTGCTTCCAATAAAACCCGACGAACCATCCGGGATGTTTCCTGGATATTTTTATCTGTGATTTTCCCCAATCCACGAAGATTCCGGAGGATTGAGTCAAACTGTCTCATGAGTTGATCAAACATTAATTTTCATTTCGATTAAAGCAGATAAAATTAAATGTAATTGAATTTACATCCAATTTTTTAATTTATTCTGTATTGTGTACACTTTTACCCTCTTTGACTTGGAAAAATTTCATTTTTAGTTTCAGATGATCTATATAAAGTTGTTTTAAACTACAGGGTTCCTCTTTTAATTTACACTGAATATAATGGCTCCATTTTACGAAGAATTAAAATCCCTCCGAGAAAAACAAGGAATAGACCTTGAGGAAATCCACAATCGTACAAAGATCAATTTGGAGTCGCTTCAAGCAATTGAATCAGGGCAGTTTGATATCCTTCCCACTCCTTATATACGGTTATTTATCAAAGCATATGCGATTGAAATCGGTGGAGATACAAATGAAACTCTAAATCAATTGGAACATCACTTGAATTTAATGGGTAGGGAATCATCATTAGAATCAAAACGGAAACGAACCAGAAGGTCATCGGGGCCCTCACCTGAATCCGATCAAAAACATCTTCCCCCAAAACCTTCTCGCTCTTTGAGGTCTACTCTCACTAAAATTTTACCAATCGTGATTATCTGGTTTTTTGCCCTTATTATCTTTCACAAAATCTATCAGGTTCCTGAAAACACAGACTTTAGTGAACAAAGTATTGTTAATGGAACAAATTATATTTCAGAAGAAAAATTGCTTTCGGATTATAAACTGGAAAAATCTAATGAAAAAGCAATTTCATCTATATCAACTGAGATAACATCACCTTTCTCTCTCAAGATAATTCCGTCTCAGATCGTTGAGTGTTTGGTAAAAGAAGACACCCTACCTTCTCAGAATTTCGTAAAAAAATCTGGTGAAGTGAGCACTTTTCTCATTGAAAGGAGGTTGGATATATTGCTTAATCATACTCTAGGAATAAAAGTTACTCTAAATGGAGAGCCCTTGGATGATATTGCTTCCCAACCATATCCTCTCAGGATAACTCTTTTGTCCGACCCACCTATATTGGGAACAAAGTACTACATCCCTATCGATTAACCTTATTCCTTAATTCCAGAACTATTTAATCAGTAGCCTAACTACTCCAAATATTAATCGGAGTAGATTTTTTCATATATTACTGCCCGATTTACATTTTCTATTTACATAAGGTTTCTATTTATATAAGTAAATATTTATTAAAAAACTATTGACATATGTGGGGGATATGATTAGAATTGTGGGTAGCTGTGGGTAATTTTCCCTTTCTAATCATGCACAATGACAATTAGTAAAAACACATTCACAGGAGAATACTCCTATTCGCTTGATGCAAAAGGACGGATAAACATTCCAGCCAAGTTCCGTCAGAGTTTATCAAAAAATAATGACAATACCTTTGTGGTCACACGAGGGTTAGATACCTGCATTTGGGTTTATCCCATCATTATCTGGCAAAAAATTGAAACCGAGTTGAAAAACTTATCTGCCCTTTCTGCTATTAATCGAAGTTTTATTCGAAATGCCGTTCGATACGCAGCAATTACCCCTTATGATAAACAGGGACGCATTCTATTAACCCCCTCTTTAATACAATACGCAAAACTTGAAAAAGAAGCAATAATTATTGGAATGGTAAATAAAATCGAAATTTGGAATCCAAAAACATTATATGAAACAGATAAACAAAATTTAAAACTTGATCCGAGCACTTTTGAAGACCTTGCGGAAAAAATTATTCTCTAATGAATCTAAAGCAGGATTCCGAACCTCAGCATATTCCTGTTATGGTGTCGGAAGTTCTGTCTTATCTAAATATCTGTCCCGATGGCATCTATTTCGATGGAACTATCGGTCTTGGAGGGCACACCAAACATATCCTCTCCCGTTTGAACCAAAAAGGGAAACTAATAGGAATTGATCGTGACAGGGAGGCACTGGAAATATGTAGAACAAATCTTCAGAATTTTTCCTCTTCTATGCTCCTCCTTCAAACTTCCTTCGAAATTATCTCAGATATCCTTAACCAACAAAAAATACCTGCAGTGAACGGTATTTTGTTAGACTTAGGGCTTTCTTCATTTCAGCTTGATTCCAATAACCGTGGATTCTCCTTTGCAAAATCTGGTCCCCTTGATATGCGTTTCGACTCATCATATTCCAAAACAGTATCGGATCTTATACAAGATTCAAGCACAGAGGAATTAGCATTGATAATTCGAGATTTTGGAGAGGAACGGCATGCAAAGAGAATAGCAAAAACAATCAAAAGAGGGGAAACTATTCGGACTGTGGAAGATCTGGTAGAAGTAATCCGGCGAACTACTCCCCCTGCTCATCGAAATCGAACTTTTGCAAGAGTTTTTCAAGCATTTCGAATTGCTGTAAATCAAGAGTTAGATAGATTAAAAACTTTTTTAAACAATTTTATCGATTGTCTTACTGTAGGAGGACGGATCGTCATTATTAGCTACCACTCTCTTGAAGATAGACTCGTTAAGCACGCATTTAAAAACCTAAGTCTAAATAATCGCCTCTCTATTCACACAAAAAAACCGTTGACACCATCCGAAGATGAATGTTTTGTAAACAGACGATCTAAGAGTGCAAAACTTAGATCCGGTGAAAGGATATCATAATGGGGAAAAGAAAAAAGAACCGGCTTTCTAAAAAACAAAGGGAAATCTTTCAAACTCTTATATTCTTCGGAATAACCATTTTCTCTATTGTCGGCTTAATCACATACCTCTGGGTTTATACTGAAATCGATGGAACCTTGGTTGCAATTGAGATCCAAAATTCAACTGTAAATCAACTTACAAATGATATAAAAGAACTCACTAATGATATCGAAACGCTTTCCCGTATTGACAATATATCAATTCGTGCTCGAGATGAACTGGGGATGGTTTCTGCCCAAGCAGAGTCCATTTTCGTTTATACAAATCCTTATCGGAAAAGAAGTGATGACTAAAACCTATTTAAAATTCCGCCCAAGAATTACTGTTATTTCCTTATTGGTAATTCTTAGCTGGGCAGGCCTTTCTGCACGCTTCTTCCAAATCCAGGTTTTAAATGGCAACACATATCGCACCCAGGGAAAAAAACAAGGAGAGGCTCAAAAAACTCTCCTCGCTAATAGGGGCAATATTTTTGACAGAAAAAACACTCCTCTGACACGAAATATCATTCATTACAATTTAGCTGTCCATCCTTCGAAAATTCAGGACAAAATATCCTTAGCTGAAACCATTCATAATTGTACGAACCGTCCGATTGAACGCTACACAAAAATGATGAATACTGGAAAAAGTTTTGTGTATCTAGAAAGAAACCTCAGTAAGGAGACCTGTAGCAATCTCATAAAAAATCCAGTTGCAGGATTGATCCTGGAACGGAAAACCCGCAGAAGCTACACTCATGGGCGCATTGCTGCGCAAATCATTGGATGTACCGATGTTGATGATAAAGGTCTCACTGGAATTGAGAAAAAATTTGATCACCTTCTCAAAGGAACTCCTGGCTGGATCATTAAACAAAGGAATGGCCTTGGAGATTTGAATCCAAAAAACAGCTTTCCGAAAAAACCTCCTATAGATGGTTCCAATATTCAACTTACAATTGATCTTGATTATCAATGCATCCTTCAGGAGGAATTGGCACGAAGGATGGAACAAACTGGTGCAGCTGGTGCAACTGGATTACTTATGAATCCCCATACTGGCGCTATTCTTGCCATGGCTTCGCTCCCTGATTTTGATCCGAATCATCCCGAAAATTCCAAAACAGAATACCAAAAAATAAAATCTATCACAGATCAGTTTGAACCGGGATCCACTTTCAAGATCGTCGCGGCTACTGCTGCAGTAGAATTAAAAACAGTTTCTCCTGAACAGGAATTTAACTGTGAGAATGGAAGTTATTTATACAATAACCTCTTAATTATTGACCATGAAGAATTTGGCCTGCTCAATTTTTCTCAAATTGTAGCAAACTCAAGTAATGTAGGGATCATCAAAATTTCAGAAACTCTAGGTCAAAACAATCTCCACCGGTTTGCCCGGCAATACGGTTTTGGGTCATTAACAAACATTAACCTCATGGGTGAAGTTAGTGGGACACTTCGTAAAACCAAAGACTGGAGCAGAATATCGCTTGCACAAATTGCCAGGGGATACGAAGTAGGGGTAACCGCCATACAATTAGCTTCAGCTTTTGCTGTCGTCGCCAATGGAGGTTTCCTGATCAGACCCATTATAATCAATCAAATCATTGACGCCAAAGGAAATCGTAGATATTCAGAAGAGTCGGAAATCATCCGAAAAGTTGCTTCACCTGATGCGATGAATACCTTAAAAGAGATGCTCGTCAAAACTGTTGAAAGCGGAACCGGTATTGAAGCAAGAATACCCGGCTGGAATGTTGCAGGGAAAACTGGTACTGCACAAAAGTTTATAGATGGAGAATATTCCACAACAAAGTTCGTTTCCAACTTTGTTGGATTTTTCCCAGCTGACAACCCTCAATTACTAGGTCTTATCCTTCTTGATGAACCAAAAATTGGCTATCATTGGGGAGGTGTAGGTGCAGCACCTACATTCAAAAAAATCATGGAAAGGATCATCAATATTGATGATTCAATCAAAAGAAAAAAAAGACCCCCACAACCTGATAAAGAAGGATCCTTTCTAGTCAAAAACCCTTCACCCGTTTTTGTTAAAAATGAAGTGAATATACCGGTGCCTTTAGGAAAGAATCAGATTGTACGTACTGATAAAATAATCATACCAGATGTTCGGAATATGAGTTTGCTAAAAGCAATGAATACCCTCAAAAAAAATGGATTGAGAACCAAAATAAACGGTTCCGGAAAAGTAATTTGGCAAAGCCCCAAGCCTGGAACAAAAATCACCGCTGGCTCTATATGTTCTATAGGGCTTAAGTGAAATGAAACAAAACAATAATATGCCATCATTGAAAGAAAAACCATTAAACCAATTACTTACGGGACTAACCCAGCTAGATGATAGTCGCAAATTTTTAGACGCTTCTATTTCTGGAATATCATTACATGCTGGATCCGTTTGCAGCGGGAATATTTTTGTCGCTATTCCAGGAAACAAGTTTGACGGACATGATTTCATCCCTGAAGCAGTGAAAAATGGAGCTGCAGCAATTATCTCCAATGGAAGAGATATTGGTGAACTATCCATACCTCAGATCAGGGTAGCAAACCCACGACGAGCTGCTTCATGGGTAGCTTCGGAATTTTTTGACCATCCTTCCAGGGAATTAACCATGATTGGCATTACCGGTACCAATGGTAAAACATCCACAGCAACTTTGGTGGCTTCCATTCTTGATGCAGCCGGATATAAAACTGCCCAAATGGGTACACTTGGACTCATTGCACAAGGGAATTCTCCCCAGGAAAAAACTCTGACCACCCTTGATCAGGTTGCGCTTCATAAATCCCTTTTTGATTTGAAGAAAGATGGCTTTACCCACATAGTAATGGAAGTCTCATCCCATGCCCTCCAACAATGCCGGGTTACTGATGTTGATTTTAACATTGCTGCATTCACTAACCTGACCCCGGAACATTTGGACTATCACGGAAATATGGAAGAGTATTACCATGCCAAAGCGAAACTATTTAAAATGCTTCCGATCACAGCAACTGCTGTTATCAATAATGATGATACCTATGGGGAAAGAATTATTTCTGAAAGTTCTACTCCAATCCTCACAACATCAATCTCTACAAAAGAAAATGTTCATTATTCTTCTTTTGAATCAACGCTTAACGGAATCACAGGAGACATTAAAGCCGGTGATCACTCATATAAAATACAATCATCCTTAATTGGTTCATTCAACCTGGAAAATATCCTTACTGCCGTTGGGATATCCCACGCAATTGGTATTCCTCCCCATTTTGTCACTAAAGGAATTGATTCCTGCAAGTTCATTCCAGGCCGGATGGAAATGTTCAAAATCCCGTCTGGAGGAACAGTAATTATCGATTATGCCCACACACCTGACGCCTACGAAAAAGTGTTAGGTACCATTTGTAAAATGTCAAGCGGAAAAATGACAGTTATTTTTGGTGCCGGGGGAGATAGGGACGTATCCAAACGGTCAGCCATGGCAGCGATTGCTGAAAAATTTGCGGAACAGTGTTTTATTACCCCAGATAATCCACGGTTTGATAATCCCCAAGCCATACAAGCAGATATTGTAAAAGGTTTTACCCGAAAGTGTTATACAGTTTTCAGTGACCGGGGAAAAGCTATTCGTGCTGCCTTAACTGATTTAAAAAAGAATGATATCCTCGCAGTACTAGGAAAAGGGAGAGAAAATTATCAGGAAATCCGGGGTGAAAAAATTCCATATTCAGATGTAAAAATCATTCAAGAATTCTGCGATGAGAATTAATCTTCCCAGACCAGATTTATTTTCTCAAGTATTTGGAGAAGTAACAGGCACTGGTTTGGATTCTAGTGTGCACGGGATTGCAACAGACAGCCGTGAGTTTAAAGCAGGTGACCTTTACATTGCATTAGAAGGAAAACGAACTGATGGACATACATTTTTGAAAGAGCTTGAAATTGATGGTTGTGCTGTTGCGTTAGTCTCTGAAAAAAATAATGAACTAACATCGTTAAAACAAATAATCGTGGAAGATCCACTTACAACTATTGGAACTATTGCAAATAAATGGCGAAAACAATTTCAGATACCCACCTTAGGTATTACAGGAACGAATGGTAAAACATCCACAAAAGATCTGTTACACCATGTTTTCCAGCCAACACAAATGGTTCATGCTACTGAAAAAAATTTTAACACATCGATTGGGCTCCCTCTCACACTCCTCTTGCAGACGGAGAAACACACACTTTCAATCCTGGAAATGGGGGCAAACCAACCTGGTGACATTTCCTACCTTTGCGGGATTTCAGAACCTTCCCATGGGTTAATCACTAATATTGCTCCTGCACATCTTGAAGGATTCGGTACGACAGAAGAAGTTGCAAAAGAAAAAGGAGAACTGTTTCAATCCTTAGCGAATGGGATTTCTTTCGTAAATCAAGCTGATGACAGAATAGAAAACCTTTCAATTGCAGGAGATAAAATCAGTTATGGACTGAGCCCGGATTGTGACTTTCCTGCTGATATTCATCAAGGAAAAGATGGGACTCTAACTCTCTTTATTAACACGGAAGAAATAAAAACACAATCCTGCAATCTTTCATTTGCAAAAAATGTACTGGCAGCAGCGGCTGTCGCTATCACCATGGATGTAGACTGGGAAACATTTCAAAATCGTGTTTTATCCTTCGTGCAACCAGCCGGACGATGCCAAGTGAAACATTTTGATGATATCACAGTGATTGATGACACTTATAACGCAAATCTTGAGTCTACTATTGCTTCCATTGATTATTTAAATGCATTCAGCAAAAACGGGAGGCGCCTGCTGGTTTTTGGGGACATGTTCGAGCTTGGAAATCATTCTGAAATAATTCATGAAAAAGTCGGGGAGAAATGTTCTGATGCACACCTGGATGGTGTCTTTACTGTTGGCACCCTTACAGTACATACTGATTTAAGGTTAGAAAATGTTGAATTACATAAACATTTTACATCCAAAGATGAACTCATTACACAATTAAAAAATATAATTAGAAAAGGAGATAAAATACTTTTTAAAGGTTCTAGAGGTATGGCTATGGAAACAGTCATTCAAGGGGTCTTTGAGTAATGTTTTACCATTTGTTCTATCCCCTAAAAGAATCCTGGTCTATTTTAAATATTCTACGGTACATCACATTTCGATCTGCAAGTGCTGCAATATTTGCATTATTAATAAGCTTCCTCATCGGTCCTTGGATCATCCACAAACTCAAACATCTTCAGATCGGCGAAAATATCCGGTCAACAGGACCAAAATCCCATCTGAAAAAGAAGGGCACGCCAACAATGGGAGGAGTACTGATTCTTTGTGCAGTTCTCCTCCCAACTTTCCTCTTTGCAAAACTGGATAACGTGTATATACAGATCATCTTCCTTTCTACAATCTGGATGGGGTTAATAGGATTTCTAGATGATTATCTTAAGATAATAAAAAAAATTGAAAAAGGACTTATTGCCCGCTACAAATTGGCGGGACAGATCCTCCTGGGTTCTGCTGTGAGTATTTGGATCTATACCTCTCCGGAATTCACGGAAATCCGTACTATCACATCCATTCCCTTTTTAAAATCTTCAATTTTTGATTTTGGAATCCTATATCCTGCTGTGATCATTCTTGTTATTACAGGAACTTCAAATGCGGTAAATCTTACTGATGGTTTAGATGGACTGGCATCTGGTCTTTTGGCAATAGCGTTTACTGTATTTGCTGCAATAACCTACATCAGTGGGCGTGTAGATTATTCAGAATACCTCAATATTCTGTACCTCCCTGGAATAGGTGAACTTTCCGTTTTTGCATCAGCAATGGCTGGAGCATGCCTTGGATTTTTATGGTTTAATTCTGCACCTGCCCAAATCTTTATGGGTGATGTAGGTTCACTATCCACAGGCGCTGCATTAGGAACATTAGCAATTTTATTAAAAAAAGAATTTCTCCTCCTAATAATCGGTGGCGTCTTTGTCTGGGAAGCAATTTCTGTAATCCTTCAAATTGGCTATTTCAAATGGACAAAAATGAAATTAGGCAAAGGAAAACGGTTATTAAAAATGGCTCCAATCCATCACCATTTTGAACTCGCAGGATGGCCAGAGACACGGGTGGTGATACGGTTCTGGATTATCGGAATTCTTCTCGCATTATTTTCACTAACCACATTTAAAATTCGTTAATGAATATTTCAAACAGAGACAAAATCGAACTGAAAAACAAAAATGTTATCATTATTGGTTTGGGTAAAAGTGGTTGCGGAGCAGCAAAACTTGCACATTATCTAAAAGCGAATGTTTTTGTGAGTGATCAAAAGAACGGCATTGAATTGGAAAAAAATCTCGGTATGATGCAATCAATCGGTGTGGATGGAGAAATAGAAGGTCATAGCGAAAAAATCTTTGATGCAGATCTCTGGGTGATCTCTCCCGGAGTCCCCCAAAATGCCCCAATCATTGTGAAAGCAAAGGAACGAAACATTCCTATTGTGGGTGAAATCGAATTTTCAAGTTGGTTCACTTCAGCTCCCATACTTGCAATAACGGGTTCAAATGGAAAAACAACCACTGCTCATGCCTTAACTGAAATGTGTAAAACAAAAGAAACTCATGGAGTTCTCGCTGGAAACGTTGGAATTCCTTTTTCTGAAAAAGTACTCGAGGATTTGAAAGCTTCTGATCCGAAACGTATTTTTATCCTGGAAATATCAAGTTTCCAAATGGAATTTATTCTCCATTTTAAACCCCTTATCTCCCTTTTTCTCAATATTACACCTGACCATTTGGACCGTTATGAAACCATGGAAGAGTACAAATCTGCAAAATTAAAAATGATACAAAATCAATCTTCTGACGATATGATTGTTTTTAATGCAGATGATCCATGTTTTGAAAATCGATTTGATGAATATCCTTCTACTATAATTCCATTCAGCTTATACAAAAAGGAGAATGTTATTTTTTGTGTCAATCAATCAAAAATCTATACGCAGGAAAACGACAAACTTATCTATCTAAATGAAATTGCCCTTCCCGGTAAGCATAATCTGTCTAACCTGCTGGCCGCCGCCACTGTAGCTCATTTCATGCACATCCAAAACAAGCATATTGAAAAAATAATGGCAACGTTTTTAGGGGTTCCCCACCGCTTGGAACCAGTAGTTACTCTGCAGGGAGTGGATTATGTGAATGATTCCAAAGCTACAAATATCGATTCGGTTAAGGTTGCTCTAGATAGTTTTAACAAAGCCATAATCTTAATATTAGGGGGACAATATAAAGGGGGCAATTTCAAAAAACTCCTTCCACATGCTACCAACATCAAGGCCGTCCTCGCTTACGGTCAGGCTCACCAAACCATCGAAACTGCACTAGGGGATGCGGTGAGATTGTACATCTTTGATAATCTCAAAGATGCAGTTTTGAAGAGCCAATCACTTGCAAGCCCGGGGGATATTGTACTGCTTTCCCCGGGTTGTGCAAGTTTTGATCAATTCGACAACTTCGAACATCGCGGCGATCTGTTTAAACAATGGGTTTCCCAATTGGAAGAACAGAAATGAATCACCTGAATGTAATCTCGAAGAATTATGACAGGGTTCTTATTTCTGCTGTAATTCTATTGTGTATAATTGGTACAGTCATGCTGTATAGTGCCAGCTCTATACGGTCCCTCATGGAATCTGAAAATCAAACAGCCACACTTTATCTGGTTGCACATTTGAAACGATTGCTGGTAGGAATAATCATCATGTTTTTAATGATGTCATTTGACTACAGACACTTAAAAAAATATTATCTTCATCTTATTTTTGGTGCCATTGGCTTACTCATCGTCACAAAAACTATTTTTCTTATCAAAGGAATATCCACCCCTGCCAGATGGTTTTACCTGGGTCCGCTTTCAATCCAAACCTCAGATATTGCCCGGTTGTCTCTGATTATCTTCCTAGCTGTCTACATCGATAAAAAACGGCGGCAATTGGAGGATTTTTATACTGGTTTTCTCCCATCCGTTTTCGCGATTATTATCATAATGTCTCTCATTATAATTCAACCGGATTTCAGCAGTGCTATTATGCTAGGGCTCATCGGTGGTATTATGCTGTTTATCGGTAGAGCCAAGCTCTCCCAGCTTCTGGCTACTTCTGTCACAGGATTGGCTATAGCTGTACCTGTTCTCCTGATGGCACCATACCGTTTGGACAGGGTTCGTTCCTGGTGGAACAAAAACGAGGAATTATCTACCATCGGATATCAGGCTTATCAATCTCTAATCAGTCTTGGGAATGGTGGTTTTATTGGTCTCGGTCTTGGGAACAGTCTTGAAAAAAATATGTTTCTACCCGAACCCCATACTGACTTTATTTTTTCCATTATTGGAGAAGAGATGGGATTTGTTGGTACGTTATTTATTCTCACTCTATTTCTATTGGTTTTCCAACGTGGTATCCGAATTGCTAAAGAATGTACAGATCCATTCGGTGTAATGCTTGCTGTTGGTATTTCATTCAGTTTTATCCTGTATGCTTTCGTGAATGCAGCGGTTGTAACCAATGTTTTTCCAGTAACGGGACTTCCCATGCCCTTGATTAGCTACGGTGGATCAGGAATGGTGATCAACCTTGCAAGTATGGGAATTTTGTTGAATATCAGCCAGGCAAAACGATCCATTTCACACAGTAACGATTGGAAACCGAAGTTATATGGGTGACCCTCGAATACTCATTGCCGGAGGCGGCACGGGTGGGCATCTTTACCCTGCTATTGCCATTGGCGAAGCTCTCCAGTTGCGGAATCCAAGGATTAATATCCACTACGTGGGCTCCACGTTTGGAATTGAGGCAGATGTACTTCCCGTAAAATCTCTTTCTCATACACTAATCCCTATCCGGGGATTGCAGAGAAGTATTTCTTTTGATGCGGTTGGGAAAAATTTGATTCTTCCCTTTAGGTACCTTCGAGCATCCAGGAGAACAAAAATATTATTCCAGGAATTTAATCCCCATGCCGTCGTGGGCACCGGCGGATATGCCAGCGCTATACCCATAAAAACAGCAATCAACCAACAAATACCTCTTCTGCTCCAGGAACAAAACTCATATCCTGGGATTACGACCCGGCTATACGCTGACAAAGCCCAGGTAGTATGTATCGCCTTTGATGAGGCAAAAAACTATCTAAAAGGTCACTGCATTGTCACAGGGAATCCCACGCGGAAAAGTATCTTGAATGGACACCGTTCAGATGCTGCAAAAACTTTCAATTTTAGCCCGGGAAAAGATACGGTGTTTCTTTTCGGTGGAAGCCAGGGTTCTGCTGCTTTGAACAAGATCATGAATACGGCAATTAATTCTCTCCAACAAGAAGATATTCAAGTCATATGGCAAACGGGATACAACCAGTTCTCCAAATTTCAGCATCATGATTCTGATGCTGTCCGAGTGGTTCCATTTATCAATCTTATGTCTGATGCCTACGCTTTGTCAGACCTTATTATCTCTCGAGCAGGCGCATTGACCTTGTCTGAAATTACCGTATGCGGGAAACCCAGCATTTTGATACCCTTCCCTGGGGCAGCTGGTGACCATCAAATGAAAAACGCCAAAGTACTGGCAAAAGCAACCGCTGCACAGTTGATAGATGAAAAAGATCTCTCATCTTCCCTTTTAGTTAAAACTGTCTTAAAGCTTCTCCACAATAAAGAAAAACTTGAACAGATGGCACATCAAACAAAAAATCTTGCAAAACCAGATGCAACTGAAACCATTGTTGACCAAATCTTCCAGATGATTGATAAAAATTAATGTTTAGGAAAGTGAAAAAAGTACATTTTGTCGGGATTGGTGGTATTGGAATGAGCGGTATCGCTGAACTTTTAATGAATCTTGGATTCGAAGTTTCAGGCTCCGATTTAAAATCGTCAAAGATTATTCAGAATCTCAAGGAAAAAGGAGCAACCATCAGAGAAGGACATGATTCAACCAACCTGAATGATAGTGATGTGTTGGTTTATTCCAGTGCTGTAAAAGAAGACAATCCAGAAATCATTGAAGCGAATAAAAGGAGTATTCCTGTAATTCGCCGTGCTGAAATGCTTGGTGAACTGATTGCAGTAAAGCAAACCAGTATAGCTGTGAGTGGAACCCACGGAAAAACATCTACATCCTCAATGATCGGTGCAGTTCTATCTGAAGCAAAAATGGAACCAACTTTGGTTGTGGGAGGCCTTGTAAAAAATCTGAATACCAATTCTTTATTGGGCTCAGGTGAAGTCATTGTTGTGGAAGCTGATGAGTTTGATCGCAGTTTCCTCCTCCTTCGACCCACCATTGCTGTCATAACAAACATTGAATTAGAACATACAGACTGTTACGAAAATCTGAAAGATCTACAAAATGCTTTTACTCAATTCAGCAACGCCGTTCCTTTTTACGGTGTTGTAATCGTTTGTCTGGATTCGCCTGGAGCCCAGGATATTTTATCAGAGATCAATCGGCCGGTTATTACATACGGATTATCTCCCCAGGCTGATTTTCGTGCAGAATCAATGAATTTTAATGAAATAAGAACTCAATTTTCAGTCAAGCACCATCAGGAATCCTTAGGAGAAATAACTCTAAATGTTCCCGGTGAACACAACATTTTGAATTCTCTAGCTACTATAGCCCTCGGAATGGAAATGGGCATCCCCTTTGAAACTATATCCGAAGGGCTCCATTCCTACGGAGGTGTGCGACGGAGGTTTGAAATTAAGGGGATTGTGGATGATATTATGGTTGTCGATGATTATGCCCATCATCCTACAGAAGTTCGCGCTACTCTTCAGGCAGCCCAAAATGGCTGGAACCGGCGGATAGTTGCAGTATTTCAACCTCATCTTTTCACCCGTACCCGGGATTTCCATTCAGATTTTGCCCGCGCATTCAAGGACTGTGATATACTGGTCGTAACAGATATCTTTCCTGCCAGAGAAGAACCCATACAAGACGTAACGGGTGAATTAGTAGCTGACTCTGCAAAAGAATTCGGACACCCAAATATTTATTATGAACCGGAATTAGATAACCTTTCGGATAGATTGGATAAAATTGTACAACCAGGGGATCTAATTATTACCATTGGTGCCGGGAATATCTGGCGCTATTGCGATTCCTATTTTAATCACCTGTCTGTGAGGGCAGAAGCCTGAGATGGAGTTTGGAGAAGAACTGGAAAAGATGGTGAACGGCACTTGTCTTTTGAATGAACCAATGTCCCGACATACCTCTTATGGGATTGGTGGGCCAGCTGGGGCTTATATAACTCCACGTGACCGGGACGATTTGCGAAGAATTCTAGAATTTGCGGATGAACAAAACATTCCCATTTTTTTTATTGGATCAGGATCCAATCTTTTAGTGGCAGACGAAGGAATAAATGGTATTGTCATCACCTTGATTAAATCATTCAATAAATTGGAGATTAAAGGGTGTCATATTTATGCTGAAACAGGAGTTATGCTGGGTCATATGGTAAAGCATTGTATCAAACAGCAACTCACGGGACTTGAAACTATGATTGGAGTGCCTGGCACACTGGGAGGAGCATTGATGATGAATGCAGGTGCCTTTGGAAGTGAAATCTCAAATTGTCTGAAAAATGTTGATGTGATGACTTTAACGGGGAAAATAAAACAATACAGTGTCAAAGATATCGACTTTCATTATCGCCATTCTTCTTTTAAAAAAGATGAAATAATTATGAGCGCAAACTTTGTTTTAAAAAAAGCAACCAAGCAAGAAATCATGAACAAACGGGCCAAAGCCAGTGCTGGACGAAAGGAAACTCAGCCGTTGCGATTCCGTTCTGCGGGAAGTCTTTTTAAAAACCCTAAAAAAGATGTAGCGGCAGGATATCTAATTGATAAAGCAGGATTAAAAGGAACACATCGGGGCGATGCTGAAATCTCCGAAAAGCATGCCAATTTTTTTGTAAACCATGGGAAGGCAAACGCAGAAGATATCGTTTTCCTGATCCGATTAGCACGCAAAACCGTAGAAAAAAAGTTTGGTATCAATCTTGAATTAGAGGTTAAAACATTAGGATTTAAACCAGGAATATTTGAATCGTGAGAAAAAAATTAAATCTGGACTGGGTTAGAATCATCATCGGGACCACGCTTACCTGTAGTGCTTTCTTATTGACTTGGGCTGCATTTTCCTGGGCAACCTTTACTGATTTTCTGGTCGTTGAGCATGTGAAAATGCCTGGTTCCATTGTTATGGAAAATGAATATCGCTCCCTGTTAGGACAAATTGACGGAAAAAAAATGAACCAGTTGGAGCTTGACAATATCCGCATTGCTCTTGAATCCCATCCTTATGTCCGAGCTGCAAGAGTGAGCAGACAATTTCCAAATACTGTTACCATTGAGATTTTGGAGCGAGAACCCATTGCCATTGTACGGATTGATCCTCCTATACTCATCGATAGTGAAAGTGTCGTCCTGCCAATTAAAGACAACAATATTGAATATCAGATACCCTCCCTATCCAAATTCAACTCAGCAAAATCACTTTATCCGTTAGGAGAATCTGCTCTATCCCAAAACGTACTAGATGCCGTTAGTTATGTTACCCACATCAAAATAAATTACCCAAATCTTTATAAAAACCTTTCCGAAGTCAGATTAAACCGGCACGAAGAATTTGAGTTGATCCTTGAAGAAGAACCGACACTTGTATCACTAGGAAAAACCAATATCACTGAAAAATTGTTTATCCTCAAAGAATTTGATGGAATACTTCCTTTACGAAGAAAATTGACTGACTACCGATATCTCGATTTGCGTTATAAAAATCAAATAATTGCTCGGGAATGGAGTTCATGAAAAAACTGAACCGGACCCAGGATAAAAATATTCAGGTAGGCATTGATATTGGTTCCTCCAAATTCTGCTGTGCAATCGCAGAAATAGATCCTTCCAATCAAAATGTTAAGCTTCTGGGCGTTGGCTCCTGCCCTTCCAGTGGAATAAAAAAAGGATCCATAATCCACAGAGATAAAGTTATTGAAGAAATGGAAAAAGCTGTCACCGACGCAGAAATTATGGCGGATATTAAAGTGAATCGATCCTGGCTTACCATTTCCGGTGAACATGTAAGAGGAATCAATACTCAAGGAGCAATTGCCATTCAAAAACCTGGGCAATCTCCCTCAGAAACCGATCAGGAGATCCGAATAGAGGATGTGTACAAAGTATTGGAATTAGCAAAAGCAATTTCATTCCCAGTTGACCGAAATATCCTTCATACTCTTCCCCAGGAATATATTATTGACACAATGGACGGTATTAAAGATCCAGTGGGAATGTCAGGAAGAAGGCTTGAAGGGCGGGTACATTTAGTTACTGTGGCTACATCATCTGCATCCAACTTTATAAATTGTGCCGAGGAGCTGGGAATTTCGATTGATGGACTCGTTTTTCAGGGTTTGGCATCATCAATTTCTACAATCGACAAGGACGAGAAAGAACTGGGTGTCGCTGTTGTGGATATTGGTTCCGGGACAACAGACATCGTAGTCTATCTTGATGGAGGAGTTCGCCATACAGGAGTCATTCCCATTGGGTCCGATAGCATTACCAATGATATAGCAGTAATGCTACAGGTAGGAAAGAAAGAAGCGGAAGAAATTAAGCTGAAATACGCTTCAGCTAAAGCTTCCATGGCATCTTCAGAATTGGAATTTGAACTTCCTGTGAAAAACGGAGGTATTTCACGGAAAATATCAGAACATGAACTTTCCCGCTATGTGGAGGCCCGCATGACAGAAATTCTTAACCTCATATCCCGGGAAATATCCAGGGCGGACATTCATCAGAAACTGACATACGGCCTGGTGTTTACCGGAGGGGGAGCTCAGTTATCAAACTTGGCGGGACTGGCTGAAGAAACGCTCAATATCCGTGCGCGAATCGGTGCTCCAAAAGGAATTAGTGGAGTGGTTGATGTGGCCAGCACCCCTCACTACTCAGCCGCAATTGGGTTGATCCAATGGCCGTTACACTATCAGGACACTCAAGCCGACATACACACTAGTTTAACACCGGGAAAAGTGTTCAAAAAGTTTACAGCGTGGTTTAAAGAATTTTTTTAAAAACAAGCAAATGCTTACATGATAAAAAATTCCGAAAAATTCTATTTCATTATAATTCTTCAGGTTGTTTTTAGTTCGAGCTTACTTTCACAATTAGTTAAAAAACCTGACAATTTAATCTACTCTTTAGATACAGGTAATCCATATACAGGGAAAGCATTTGAGTTATATGAAGATGGAACAAAATATTGTGAAGGGTACTATGAAGACGGACTTATGAATGGCTTTTGGTCGTATTACCACCCGAATGGAGTCCTGAAAACCAAAGGAAGATTTTTTCATGGTAATGGTGAAAATCATCATAAAGTTTCTGGTGTCCCGCAAAACGGAAGAGAGGGCAATTGGTTTGTATATTATTCAAATGGAAATCTCCAAGCAAAGTATAAATATAAAAATGGAGAATTCGACGAAGAGCGGTTAGAATGGTATAACAATGGAAATAAAAAAATTAAAATGTATTATATGAGTGGAATTCCTCATGGTCCTCGACAGGAATGGTATAAAAACGGACAAAAGAAATTAGTGTATTTTTACTCGTACGGGAGGAAAAATGGGACATGGACTGCCTGGTATCCAGATGGTACGAAAAAACATCTGTATTCATATGTAAACGGACAAAAAGATCAACTATGGACTGTATGGTTGCCCAATGGAAGACCCAAAATTAAAGGAAGCTTTATTATGGGAAAAAAGGACGGAAAGTTTACCATTTGGTTTAGAGATGGCGAAAAGAAATTCGAATTAACGTTCAAGGATGGTAAACAGATTAAAAAATGGACGTACAATAATGATTCTAACAAACATACTAAGTACAGTTATATAAACGGGAAGTTTGAAAAACTTAAAAGGGAATAACTTGGTTCTAAAAATGAAAATAAAAATACCATTCACAATAAAAATAAGGAGAAGAGACAATGCTGTTTGAATTTGATCCATTAGCGGAACAGAAAGCAAAATTAAAAGTCGTTGGAGTAGGAGGAGCCGGTGGAAATGCCATAAACCGAATGATAAGCACAAATATGGAAGGTGTTGATTTTATTGTTATCAATACTGATGCCCAGGATCTGGAAAATAATGCTGCGGAACAAAAAATCCAGATCGGGAGTACCCTGACAAAAGGGTTGGGTGCCGGGGCACAGTCAACTATTGGTCTGGAGGCAATGGAAACGGATAGGGAAGCCGTTCAAACCTTGCTGGAAGGAGCAGATATGGTCTTTATTACCGCCGGAATGGGAGGAGGTACAGGTACAGGTGCCTCCCCGGTTATCGCTCAAATAGCCCGTGAACTGGATATCCTGACGGTAGGAATTGTCACTCTGCCATTCAACTTCGAAGGACCAAAACGAATGAACCGTGGTTTAGCGGGGATTTCTGAAATGCGGAAGACTTGTGATACACTTCTTATCATCCCAAATCAGAAACTTATGTCCATCGTTGATAAAAACACCACACTCACGGCAGCATTTCATCTCGCTGATTCCATATTGAATCAGGCAGCGAAAGGAATTTCAGACCTTATTAATGTTCACGGTATGATCAACCTTGATTTCGCTGATGTGGAAACGATCATGAAAAATATGGGTGAAGCAATTATGGGAACAGGCGTCGCTACAGGAGAAGAGCGGGCAGTCCTCTCTGCGCAACAGGCAATTGCAAGTCCCCTGCTGGATAATGCCAGCATCAGCGGTGCCCAGGGGATCCTGGTAAATATTACCGGAGGAAAGGACTTAACCCTCCACGAAGTAGATGAAGCCACTTCCATCATTTTTGAAGAAGCGGGAAATGATGCAAATATCATCTTTGGTGCCGTCATTGATCCAAAACTGGAGGAGGAAATCCAGGTTACGGTTATCGCCACTGGGTTTAATAACCATAAGCACAGGGAAGATTCAGACGAAACCCCACACACCACCAAAGCTCCGCAACGGGAAGTCAATCGCATGCTGGGTGAAAAGATAAATGTCTCCTTAAGTGAACAGAAGAATATCCCAATAGAAATGGCTCCGGAAGATGAAAAACCCAAACCAAATATACTGATCGATGACGATAATCCGGTGATCTATGGCAACGATATTGAAATTCCTGCTTTTATTCGCAGGCAGCATGAATAGCTCTATCGATTACTCTATCTGCTCTTAAACAGGTATAAAAAAAGCCTATCCGATATAGGAAAGGCTTTTATAAAGAGGGATACTTATTGTATTAAATCTTTTTTCCCTGCGCACGGAGCTCATTCACCACTTTACGAATCCCCTTTTTATCAATGGTCCTCATCCCCCGTGTAGAGACCTTCAGTGTAACAAATCGTTTTTCATCCGGAAGCCAAAACCGCTTTTTCTGAAGGTTTACATCAAACCGTCGGCGTGATTTATTATTTGCATGGCTCACCTTGTTTCCAAACATGGGCTTTTTTCCTGTCACGTCGCACACTCTGCTCATTACATCCTCACTTTTGTATCCTGATTATATTTCTATCACTAAAAAAGTGGGCGAATTTACACTTTATTCGTTTAGGTGCAAATGGAAAGGTTATATTTAAACCAGAGTTTTCTGTGTGTTGATTGCAAATTAATACAGAAGAAAATTCTATGTAAATTCCGCCCGGTACAATGCTCAAAATAGGAAATCTTTCCATTCACACGCCCATCTTCCTTGCACCCATGGCCGGGGTCACGGACTATTCATTCAGAATAATTTGCAAGGAACATGGGGCCGGAATTGTGTATTCCGAATTTGTTTCTGCCCACGGGATCATCCGGAAAAATGAAAAAACCCTGGATATGATCAAATTCACCGATGAAGAGCGTCCCATCGGGATACAAATTTTTGGGGATGAACCTGAAGTCATGGCGAACGCTGCCCGCTTTGTGGCAGATCAGTTTAAACCGGACATTATTGATATCAACTATGGCTGTCCTGTTCCTAAAATTACAAAAAGAGGCGCAGGATCAGCCGCATTAAAAGACCTGTGTCTCATGGAAGAAATTACGTCTGCTGTTGTGGAATCTGTTCCTCAACTTCCCGTTACCGTAAAAATGCGTGCTGGGTGGGATTCTCAAACAATTATCGTTGAAAAAGCTGGTAATCAGCTTGAAAAAGCTGGAGTAAAAGCAATAACTCTCCATCCCAGAACTACAAAACAGTATTTCACGGGAAAATCCGACTGGTCCCTGATTAAAATTCTGAAACAGGCAGTATCTATTCCAGTTGTTGGTAACGGAGACATTGGTACAGCAGATGACGTAAAAAGAATGTTTGAAGAAACAGGCTGTGACGCTGTCATGATCGGACGTGCAGCACTTGGAAATCCGTGGATTTTTGGAGAGATCAAATCCATTTTTGAAAAAACTGCCTTGCCTCCTGCCCCATTGGTAGAGGACCGCATATCAATGTGCAGACGACATCTCAATCTACTGGTTGAAAACCGGGGTGAAAGAGTAGGACTGAACCTTATGAGAAAACATTTCGGTTGGTATATTAAAAATTTCCCCGGTGCAGGAGAATTTCGAAAGGAACTGGTGACCGCCCCGGATTCAAAAACTGCCCTGGAAAAACTGGATAAGCTTGCTGTGGTGCAATTGTGAGGGAGTGTTCAAATCCGAAAATTTGCATATTTTTTTCAAAATGTGAGTTGGAACACAGATAAGAGTTAAAAAACCCCGCAAAAGAGCGGGGTTTAATATTATTATAGAAACTTTCTTACTTCAACAGAACCATCTTCTTGGTCTGCACAAACTCTCCAGCACGAATCTGGTAGAAATAGACTCCAGCACTTACAGGGCTGCCCAGGCTGTTGTAATATCCTGATTCAGTTTTACGGAAAGGTATTTATTTCTATCCTTCTTGTCTTTAATATTTTTTGAATGGGTTTTTATTTCTAAATATGAATTCTCTAAATATTCCTTTGCAGTATTGGTATTCCCTAATGACTGATAGACCCTGTACATGTTCCAGTTCAGTGCAATGATTTCCTTTACCTTTGGATCATTAATGCTGATCAGTGTTTCAAATTCTTTCACATAGCTTTTCGTTTTTTCAATATTACCATCTTTGGATGAACTTAGAGCTAGCCACGATAGAACGGGTAATCTGGAAATAGGATAATCGATAAAAATACTATCAGCCATATTTAGATAGTATGTAGCACTGTCATAGTTCGAAATATTGAAATGGGACATACCAATCGCCTTATATCTATCAGAGATATCATAGATATCATCAAAAGATCTGGTAATGGTGAGTGACTTTCTAAAGTTAGTGAGTGCATTAGTATAGTCTTCATTTTCAAAATATGCTTCACCTATTTTTAGAAGAGTAGCTTTCAAACCTTTTTTATCATTGAGTTTTTCTTTTAGCTCAATACTTTTATTGAAGTACTCAATAGAATTTACGAAATCACCCATGTCGTAATATACCTTGCCTATATTGTGCAGTGTTTTTCCATAATTCCTTGTGTCTCCAAGCTCTTCCTTAATCAAAAGGCTTTCATTGTAATAATCAATAGCTTTTGAATATTGAAAGTCCTTCCAATACCATATCCCTATATTATTGACATATTTTGATATTTTTAGTTTATCATCAAATTCCTTGGCTGTATTATAGGCCTGAAGCCAGTATTCAAGTGCCTCATCAAGGCGCTTGGTTAGATAGTAAAGAATAGCAATGCTGTTCATCGCCTTGGCCATGCTGCTCTTATCATTCATGACCTTAAAAATAGAAAGAGCTTCATTTAATTTTTCGAGTGCCTTATCATACTGTTTTTGTTTCCTGTAGAGTGCACCTTGTTTTCTCAGGGATTCTGCAATATTGGAATTATCCTCCAGTTGTTTGCTTTTATTGAGCGCTTGTTCATACAATTTTCCTGCCTTGTCGTACTCCCCATTATCATAGTACATTATTCCCAGCTTGAGCTGTGCGGATATTAATTTATCATCAAGCGTAATAGCATTCTGCATAATTTCCATTGCTCGTTCTGTTTGCTCATAGTCCATACTGCGGGCATAAAGGTCCTTGGATTTTAGATACAATTGATAAGCTTCAGGATTATATTCAATCTTGCTCAGCTCACCCTCAACGTTTAGGTCCAGTCCGCTGATTATATTGTCTACAAGCACACCAACAATTGACTGGAGACTGTTTGCCTCAATAAACCATTTATTTATGAATTTGTCAGTACCGGATGATGCCTCGACCAGTCTGCAGCGAAGATTAAATCCATCGCCATATCTCTGGAGACTGCTTCTGAATACAAATTCCACACCCAACTTTTTTGCAATTTCAGCTGTTTCAAGATCGGAATTTTTCAGTTTTTTTACGGATGCATTTTCTGAAACTTTTAATTTCCCCGGCAGTGCACTGGAGAGATCAAAGATCAGATCTTCAGTTATTGTTTCAAGGTACTGGTCTTCGTCATTACCCTTGATCTCCATATACATGACAGCCACAGATGCTACTGACGGTTTCTTTGGAATCAGAAAATATGTTGTAATTCCAATCAATAATAATGCTGGAACTACAAAATACCAAATTGGGGTTTTCTTTTCAAGTTTGGCAGAAACTTCAGAGAGTTTTGTTTCAGGAAGTCCATGGGAAATTATACAATATATCGTAATGTCTTGTTGGACACCTTTAAGTTTTGGCTTGCCTACCAGTTTTGTCTTAAAGCTTGCGTTGCTGGCAATGTCCTGCTGAACGGCATTGGATATTGCGATACCTCCTGGAGCAGAAAATGGTTCGATCCTTGCTGCAACATTTACATCGTCACCAATGATATCTTTTCCGTCAATGATCACTTCACCCTGGTGTATACCGATTCTCAGATTCAGGTCATCGATTGTATTCGCTATTTCCTGTATTGCTATTGCACATTCAACTGCACTGGTGGCGCTATAAAACGAGAGTAACAGTCCATCACCCATTTCTTTTAATAGTTCGCCATCGTGGGATTGAATAATAGGTACTAGCAGGGCCCTTTGCCTTTTGATTAACTCTGCTGCTTTGGTTTCATCTTTAGCGGACAGCTTTGTAAATCCGACAATATCGGTAAATACAATTGCAGCAAGTCTTCTTTTTGGTTTAGACTTCTGTTCCACGGTTTAATTTAAGACAAAAAAACAAAATATCTTATTAAGCAACTAAGATGAATTAAAAATATTTATAATCT
>ERZ651768.127-NODE-127-length-52717-cov-7.187291_pt1 | contig 52717 bp, 50 predicted proteins | sample MGYA00514754_ERZ651768 | MGnify/ENA metagenome assembly ERZ651768
GAGCGCAGATCATATTGCGGGCAAAATCCCAAGTCCGTCATCAAACGTTCAGACTTCATGAAGTTGCTGCCGTGTGGAGGGGGCCCAAGTTCAGCACTATTAAGCACTTGAAAGTCTGGGTGCAGTTCTCGAAGAACTGCTATTATTCGCTTTAGCGAAGTTTTATGACCGGTAGAAACGTTGTACAGATCGTATGAGAGGGACGGGGCGTTCACCACTGCGCAAATACCACCGGCGATATCGAGCACGTATGTGAAGGCTCGCTCTACAGACTGATCTCCAACCTTGACTGGCAATCCTCGAACTATGTTTCCTGTCCACTCCTTGAGCAGGGACTGATTTGCCCGATGGCCGGTAACCTGTTCCATGGGACCAAAGGGACTTCCCAAACGTAGGCTCACGGTAGGAAAATTGTGCAACTCTCCGTAGCGTCGCGTAACCAATTCACTTGCATGTTTAGTCACTGCATAAAGAGTATGCGGACGCGGTATGCTTGCTTCAGTCACCACTGGATCGGTGTGGTCATCTCCGTATACTGAGCCAGAGCTAACATAGATGAATCGTTCGACGGACAATAGACTTGCCAATTCCAATACATTGGTTGTGCCCATCATATTGATGTCCACGATATCTTTGCTTCTACCTGATTCTATATGGGGGAGAATTCCGGTAAAAACCGCAGCATGAACGATCTTCGTAATTCCGTGTTCACGGGTCCTTTCCAGGTCGCTTTGGTTGAGTATATCGCCCTGTATAAAGGTGACTCTGCTGGCCCAAGGTTTGATGTACGTAAGGAGCAGATCGCCGGGTGGAGCAATGTCAAAGGCAATGACATGTTCTCCCTGTTTAGCCAACATTCGTACGATGTTACTAGCTACGAAGCCTGTTCCCCCCGTTACCAGCGTAGTCACGGCCAATCCCTCCCGTTATTAGTAACTGATGAACTGATATTATTGCAAAAGTTTCAATATAATCGCTTCATATATTTCCCAGATTTACATATTGTAAATTTCTTTGATGTCTTCATCAAATAGTGCCTGTAAGTTCACTGTATCGGGCCAATTGGGCGCCATATTTTCTGCCTGATATCAGCCCATGTCGGGAATTATGTCGGCAAAACCAGGATTCTAGACCATCACTTATCAAATTCTAGGAATAAAACAAGACGATTTTAAGAGACTGGTGCCGAAGGAGGGATTCGAACCCACACACCCTTGCGGATACTACGTCCTGAACGTAGCGCGTCTACCGTTCCGCCACTTCGGCATCTTCTGGTGGGCGATAGAGGACTCGAACCTCTGGCCTCTACCGTGTGAAGGTAGCGCTCTAACCAACTGAGCTAACCGCCCTATAACTACATATTGAATTCAAGCACAAGAGCCCATTGGGTTCCCTGGCTACGGCTGGATTTGAACCAGCGACCTAGCGCTTATGAAGCGCCCGCTCTAACCCCTGAGCTACGTAGCCATGTAGTCCCGAAGACTAATAAAATATAATATCCGGTATAAGAGGTGTCAAACAATGGATTCCACTAGAGGACATATTTTCCAAGCCGAAGCCATTTTAAATAAAGCGAATACTCAATTGCAGGAACTGCTTGTAAAATTAGCAACCTCGATAAAAACTTTTCCTGGCTTCTTGGATATGGATACTGTGCAGGCAATAGAATTGGAGCCGATTGTCGGATTTCCCGATAGAGGTTGTATAGTTGTAACTCCCGAAGGGTTTTTGAAGGAATTGGTACTTTCTATACTGCCGGGAGCAGCGACTTTGGGGGGCTATGAACAATCCGAACAATTGAAAGATTTAGATTTGCCTTCACAGGAGGAAACGGTATACCTTTACTGCGCAATCAATGTTTTGGTGGAATGGATCGAGGCTAACTAATTCTTAGGTAAAGGTATTTGTAAATGGGTAATATAGGGATAACTACATTTCCGACCGATTATTCGATTGATATTGCAGTTTTGGCATCTAAAGCTGAAGAAACTGGGTTTGATTCTTTGTGGGTCGCAGAACATCCCGTATTGCCTGTAGATTCTGAGACTCCCTGGCCCGGACCGGGTGGCGTAATACCAAAAAAATATGCTGATGTGGCTGACCCCTTTGTAGCCTTGGGGCGGGCATCTGCCGTTACAGAAAACCTTCTTTTAGGAACGGGTATATGCCTGGTTCCTGAAAGAAATCCTCTCTTGTTAGCTAAAGAGGTTGCCACCTTAGACATGTATACCAAGGGAAGATTTTTGTTTGGAATCGGAGCCGGCTGGTTAGAAGAAGAAACGGATATCATGGGAGGGGATTTTTCCCATCGCTGGACTCAAACTAGAGAATCAGTAATGGCAATGAAAGAACTCTGGACCACAGTCGAAAGTGAATATCACGGAAAATATTACGATTTCCCCCCGGTTTATTCCTTTCCTAGGCCTGTACAAAGGCCTCACCCTCCAATATATCTAGGAGGTCACGCAAAAAATGTATTCAAAAGAATTGTAAGCTGGGGTGATGCCTGGATGCCTAATAGGATCACGCCTGATGGAATTGAAAACGGTAAAAATCAACTAAAAGAACTTTGTGATGAATCAGGTAGAGACGTTTCTTCAATAGGTATAACAGTTTATGGTGCTACACCTGACCCAAGTGTGGTAAACGAACTTTTCTCTGCTGGCGCTGAACGAGTGGTTTTGACAATTGATAGTGTGGGGGAACCGGAGGCTTTAGCTCAATTAGAAGAGCACGCTAACAAATTCTTATAGAGGTTTGTGAAACGCAGTATTTGATCCTCAGACTTCTGTTATACTTCACGGAGGCATCTCCCTGTGAAGAGTCCGTGTTTAGAGGTTCGGGCCCTCATTGAGGAGAAATTTTTTTGCCCAAAATATCTAGGTTTCCCAAGTTGAGTAATTTATTGGTACTAGTTGAGGAGATTTGCTAATGCCCGCCTATGCCATCCTCGGTGCCCAGTGGGGTGATGAGGGTAAGGGTAAAATCATCGATTATCTGTCGAGACGAGCAGATATTGTGGCTAGGTTCTCTGGTGGCAATAACGCGGGGCATACAGTTATAAATGATTTAGGTGATTTCAGTCTCCATTTGGTTCCTTGTGGCATTTTCAGTGACGGCGTTATGAATGTTATAGGTAATGGGGTCGTTGTGGACCCCGATGTCTTAATTGAAGAAATGGAGACTTTGAAACAAGGTGGCATAGATGTGAGTCGCTCCTTAATGGTTAGTGAAAGGGCCCACCTAATAATGCCTTACCATGTAATGTTGGACACCTTAGCTGAAAGGGAGCGGGGCGACTTTGCAATTGGTACCACGGGAAAGGGCATTGGCCCTGCCTACAGTGACAAAACATCTAGAACGGGTATAAGGGCGGCAGATCTTTTGGATTTGGAAGGTTTAAGGCACCGCCTGGAAGAAGTTCTTCCCTTCGTGAATAGAGTATTGACTAAGGTGTATGAGGTTGATTCCGTATCTATAGACTATATTTTGGATAAAAGTAGGATGTGGAAAGATTTTCTGGGACCTCTTATAAAACCAGTAGGTAGATATGTAAATGAGGTATTGGATTCGGGTGGTACTGTAGTCCTCGAGGGAGCCCAGGGTATATTGCTCGATCTAGACCATGGGACTTATCCTTTTGTCACCTCGTCAAGCCCCACCATTGGAGGTGCTAGTACTGGGTTGGCAATTCAACCAAAACAAATCACAAATGTGCTTGGTATATTCAAAGCCTACAATACAAGAGTTGGCTCTGGGCCATTTCCTACAGAGTTATTTGATGATGTCGGTGAAGGTATTCGTACAATAGCCAAGGAATTTGGTACGACAACAGGACGCGCAAGGCGGGTAGGGTGGTTTGACGGGGTACTTGCGAGTTATAGCAATAGGATTAATGGATATACTTCCGCTGTAATCACGAGATTGGATGTTTTAGATCATCTGGATTCATTAAATATCTGTGTGGGGTACAAATTAGATGGGGACATTCTTGACGAACCTCCTGGAGGAGTCGCCGCGTTAGAAAAATGTTCACCTGTTTATGAGACTTTGGATGGATGGGATGTCCCTACTGCGGGCATATCGAACATATCGGAGCTGCCGACTAATGCTCGAGTTTATGTGGATCGTTTAGAGGAGTTGATTGGCTGTCCGGTGGATATTATATCCACTGGTCCTCATAGAGATCACACCATAATGGTGAGGGATATATTAATTTCCTAGAACGGCCTGGCTGATTGGCTGATAGCTAGGAAATGGGTAAGTCCACATCATATTTGTCCATTACGGGGTTAAACGTAGATACGAAATCTTCATCTGGATCGCAAAGCGGCAATCTGTTGGGTCCAGCATTAAATCCGGCTCTATTGGCAGCATATTTGATTGGAATTGGGTTGGTCACCCAAAAGAGAGCCTTGAAAATTGGGAGTAAGCGCTTGTGCTCAGAAGCAGCACTTTCTATATTGCCTTCAAGAATAAGCCCCATCATTGTTTTGATCTGGTTTCCGTAGAGGTTAGCTGCCACACTCACGACTCCATGCCCTCCAACACACATGATAGGAAATGTTTCGTCGTCATTTCCAGACCACACTCTGAATCCATCAGGTGCCTTGTCGATAATATTGGTGATTTGAACATAATCACTCGAGGCTTCTTTCACCCCCACGATGTTATCTATTTCGGCTAGTCGCAAGGTGGTTTCTGTTGTCATGTTCAGGGCGGTCCTGGATGGGACGTTGTACAGTAACCCAGGAAGAGAAGTGGCTTCCGCTATCGCCTTGAAGTTTTGGTAAAGGCCTTCTTGAGTTGGTTTGTTGTAAGCAGGAACGGTTAGAAGCAATCCGTCGGCTCCGACCTTTTCTGCCTCAATGGATAGTTCTACAGATTTTCTATGGTTATTATCGGTGGTTCCGGCGATTACTGTGGCAGTGTCCCCTACAGCCTCTTTCACTTCCGCGAATAACTGCACCTTTTCGTCGTCTGACATTGACGGGGATTCTCCAGTAGTTCCGCCTATGACCAATCCGTCCGTTCCCGAAGCAACCAATCCCTTTGCGAGTTTTCTAGCTTGAGGGAAGTTAATATTACCGTCTGAATCAAACGGGGTAATCATAGCCGTTAGAAGTCTTCCGAAATCTGCCATTTTGCTATTTCCTCCAGTTGCTCTCTGAAACCACGTCGCGTTTCATCATTTCTTCCGCTATCTGAATAGCATTGAGTGCCGCGCCCTTTCTTAAATTGTCACAGACAACCCACATAGCTATTCCGTTCGGGTGTGAGATATCCTTTCTGATTCTGCCCACTAGTACATCATCACCCCCCGCCGCGTCTATAGGCATAGGATACACGTCAGAGAATGGGTCGTCCACAATTTTTATCCCAGCCTGGTTTTCCAATATTTCCTTTATTTCCTGAGGCGATATTGGTTGCTCAAATTCAATGTGTATCGCTTCACTATGACTGACTGCAACTGGAACTCTTACACATGTGGCTGAGACGAGTATATTTGGGTCATGCAATATTTTTTGGGTTTCATACAGCATTTTCATTTCTTCCCTTGTGTAACCATTTTCTTGAAAAGGTTCTATATGGGGGAGAACATTGAAAGCAATTTGGTGGGGATATTCTTTTGCGGTTATAGGTCTATTGTTTAAGACTGCCTGGCTTTGATCTTTCATTTCACTAAGTGCTGCTGCTCCAGTACCTGTCACAGACTGAAAAGTGTCGACAACAACTCGCTTCACTGAAGATCTTTTCATCAAGGGGTTTAACACCATAACCAATGGGGTGGTGGAGCAATTGGGAATAGCAACTATACCTTTATGGTTCGCTAAATCATCTGCATTAACTTCAGGTACAACTAGCGGGACATCAGCATCCATTCTAAATGCCGAGCTGTCGTCTATGGCGACGGTTCCTTTCTTTGCTGCTAAAGGGGCAATTTCTCGACTGACATCACCACTTGCGGAAATAAATGCAAAGTCCATTTCTTGCAAAAGTTCAGGGGTACAAAGTTCCACTGCTATTTCCTGGGATTTATACTCTATTTTTTTTCCTACAGACCTGGTTGAAGCGCACAATCGTATCTCATCGATAGGAAAATTTCGTTGTTGGGCAATGTCCAAAAATACTTGTCCGACAGCTCCTGTTGCCCCGACAACGGCAATTTTGCAAGATTTCAACCTTTCCCTCCATAAATGAAACTACTAAATATTCATTAGTTAGGATATTAAGCTGGACTAAAAAAGTTTATAGCCCCATTATTTTGTCTAATCCTACAGTCAATCCGGTTGATGCGCTGGTGGCTTTTATAGCCATGATTACACCAGGCATAAAACTTTCTCTGTTTATCGAATCGTGACGGATCGTTAAGGTTTGTCCTAATGACCCAAAAACCATTTCATGATGAGCGACCCTGCCAGGCATCCTACCGCTATGAATGACAACACCACCATGCACCCCTCCCCGGGTGCCTTCGATAAGCTGCTTTTCTGCATTTGGTGCATTAAAATCACTATTCTTACCGTCGGCCGCGGCTTGAGCTATGGCAATGGCTGTGCCTGACGGCGCATCTATTTTGGCTTCATGGTGAACTTCCGTCAGATCAGCGTAGTCAAAAAATCTCGCGGCTTCTTTTACCAAATGTGACATCAACACTGCCCCCATGGCGAAATTTGGCGCAATTATTATGCTGGTATTGTTAGATTCGGCTAAAGTTTCAGCAATTTTGAAAGTCTCTTCAGATAAACCAGTTGAACCAATCACGCAGTTCGCACCGGCAGGAGACGCCGCTTGCATAACACTTTTAGCTCCGGAGGCATTCGTGAAGTCGACTACAACGTCGGCTTCTTTAACCGCATCTTTTATATCTTGAAATACCGGTATGAATCCTTCTCCAGTAGGCAATGGTATTTGATCAATGGTGGCGGCAATATCTGAACCTCCAACAGGTTTCATACCCTGGGTATTATCCACGGCATTTAAAACCTCCTGGCCCATTTTGCCTAGGACTCCGTTAACAACGACTTTAATATCAGCCATGGTGGAACTCCTTTTATCGCCTTGGTTCCTGAATCAAACCTAACTACTGACTATTACGAAGGTTTAGTCTGTCAAAAGAGCCTTACGAGAAAGCTTTATGCGGCCGGAATCGTCTACATCGATGACCTCCACCGTAATTTCCTCTCCCACACTTACAACGTCTTCAACTTTGCCGACTCTGTAATTTTCTAATTCACTTATGTGGACCATTCCGTCGGTGCCAGGTGCTATTTCAACGAATGCCCCGAATTTCGCAATATTTACTACTGCTCCAGTTACGATGTCCCCAACATTTACCTCAACTTTTTCAACCTCTTCCCTATGGCGTGGGCCCGCAGGTGAAGGGCCATCACTATCATCTAAAAGTATTTTTCTGGACAATTTAATTTTCCCTGACTGGTCAACACCTATAACTTTCACATCCACTTGATCTCCGACTGCCACTTCATCCTCTACATTTGCAACTCTGTAGTTGGCGAGTTCGCTTATGTGAACCATACCGTCTGTGCCAGGTAGTATTTGAACAAATGCTCCAAAACTGGCGATTTTAGCTACGGTACCAGTAAAAACTTCGCCTACTGTGATTACTCTTGTAAGATCTTCCACCATCTTTATTGCTCTTGCGGCATCTTCTGCATTAGAGGAACCTATAAGAACCGTTCCATCATCTTGTATGTCGACGGTCGCATTGGTTTCTTCAACTATTCCTCTGATTGTTTTACCTCCTGGACCAATCACTGCACCTATTTTGTCTGTAGGAACCATGATTTTTTGTATCCTAGGTGCGTGGGGGCTGACATCAGATCTGACTTCAGGTATAGCAGACGTTATAACGTCTAATACTTGTGACCTGGCTTCTTTTGCCTGGGATAAAGCATCTTTTATGACATCGAAACTGATGCTATTTACCTTTATGTCAAGCTGGATCGCAGTAATTCCTTCGGAAGTACCTGCAACTTTAAAATCCATATCCCCTACATGGTCTTCCAATCCTTGTATGTCAGTGAGAGTTACATATTCCCCATCTTCACCGGTAATAAGACCGACAGATATCCCAGCTACTGGTGATGTTATCGGCACCCCAGCATCCATTAAGGCTAGGGTCCCTGCACAAACACTACCCATAGAGGTACTGCCATTTGAACTAAGGGCCTCACATACAATTCTAATTGTGTAAGGGAAATCCTCTTGAGAAGGCAAAACAGCACTCAAGGCCCTTTCAGCCAAAGCTCCATGCCCAATCTCTCGACGGCTAGTTGATCCAACCCTTCTCGCTTCTCCGACAGAATAAGGAGGAAAATTATAATGAAGCATGAAATTTTTGGATACTTCCGGGCTAAGATTGTCTAGTTTTTGTGCATCACCTGAAGAACCGAGGGTAGTTATACCTAGTATTTGTGTTTCCCCTCTGTTGAATAATCCTGTGCCGTGGGTACGAGGTAGAATCGAAACCTCGGCTGAAAGCGGTCGTATTTCTCTCAAACCTCTTCCATCCGGTCTAACTCCGTCCTTAAGTATTCGTACCCTGAATTGTTCATCTAGCAGCTCCTCAAAAGCTCCAGATGAAACACTAGAGTCAAACTCCTCTGCTAGGGACTCCTCTAGTTCATCTTCTAAAAATTTTAAACGATTCCTCATGTCTTCTTGATCTTCTGCATCTGACATAGCCGTGTATATACGGTCTCCCAAAATTTCCCTTGCTTGTTTCACAGCTTCAGGATCATGTCCTTTTGGTACGAAATCTGCTTTTGGGATACCGCTTTCATCAGTGAAATCTTGTTGTAGGGAAATAATCTCTAAATTTACCGACTGTGCTAGCTGAATAGCCTCAAACACAACGTCCTCATCTAACTCTTTCGCTCCAGCCTCCATCATTGATACTCCATCGGTAGAACCCGCAACCACAAGGTCTAAAAGACTTTCCTCAAGTTGAGAATATGTAGGGTTAATTACAAATTCGCCATCAATATGCCCAATTCGTGTTGCGGCGATAGGCCCGTTAAATGGTATGTTCGATATGCTTAGTGCAGCGGAAACCCCGTTCAAGGCTATTATGTCGAGGGGCATTTCTCTGTCACTGGACAGTGTTGTTGCTATAACTTGAACCTCGTTTTTAAATCCCTTGGGGAATAGAGGTCTTATTGGCCTGTCTATTAGCCTGTCGGTGAGTATGGCGTGAGTTGTAGGTCTGCCTTCGCGTCTAAAAAAACTTCCGGGTATTTGGCCAATAGCATAATGCCTTTCTTCTAGATCCACTGTGAGAGGAAAAAAATCTAATCCTTCTCGAGGATTACTCATTGTGACCGTGGCTAGAACCACATTGTCACCTTGCTTGATCAATACAGAACCGCCTGCTTTTTGAGCCAAACGTCCTGTTTCCAATTCCAAATCGTGTCCGTGTATATTACGGGTTATTGTATGTAGTGAAATGTTGATTTACTCCTGGAGTAGTACCAGAGGTTCAGATGGGAGATGTGCAATAATCGGGGGAGGGTGATGAGTGAGTTACTATCGCCTAAGACCCAATCTGGCTATTAACGACCTGTACCTGTTTACATCTTCTGTATTCAGATAGCGTAAAAGCCGGCGACGCTTTCCTACAAGTTTCAGTAAACCTCTTCTTGTGGATTCATCGTGATTATGCTCTCTTAAGTGCTGGGTCAATTCATTGATACGCGAAGTTAGTATCGCTACTTGCGACTCAGTCGATCCTGTATCGTTGTCGTGAACGCGGTATTCCGCAATGACGGCTTCCTTGTCAGCCCTATCCAATCCGTTCTCCTGGATTTCTCTCTTTCTTGTTATCTAACTAATTTAAGTTTGCAAAAAGTGTAACACCCAATCTTCGGTGTAGCAATTTGTAATTCAACCCCGGATTGAAATTAGAAAGGTATTATTTTTGAATCGATTCTATAAAGGCCGTTACAGCTTTTTCAAACCCGGAGGGATTATCACCCATGACAAGGTGTCCTGCATTTTCTACTATCGCCAATTTTCCACCCGGTATTCTGCCAATCATTTGGTCAGCAGTTTCAGTAGCTATGATGTCGCTCTTGTCTCCTCTAACAACCATGGTCGGGCACTGTAAATTTTCTAGGTAACCCCATAGTCTTCTGGTCATTTCTGGGTCTTGAGGACGTCCCATTCTCCCTTGGGATCTTAGGATCTTGTCATATTTCCACGTCCATTTGCCGTTAGGTAGTTGTTTTAAATTGTTAACTATGCTTCCCCTGATCTGTATTGGATCTCTCCGAGGATTGTATTTGATTACTCTGTCAACAAAGGCGTCAATAGAATCAAGTTCGTCCTCCTGCTCCACGAAGTTTCTTATGTTCTGAGTTCCAGCCCTAACATTTTCAGGACCAGCATCCACAATTATTAAGGCTTTTACCTGGTCAGGGTTAGAGGAGGCGTAGGTGAATGAGTTTCTTCCACCCATGGATAGTCCCATCAAAACAAATTCACCGAGGCCTAGTTCGGCAACTATTGCCTCTATGTCCTTTTGTTGTGTTTCTGGAGTGTAGTCTCCATCTGATGCCCAATCACTGTCGCCATGCCCTCTTTGGTCCAACGCAATTATTCGATACCTGTCTGCGAATGACAGAGCAACGAAGTCCCAAGAATGTGATTGTTGGGCAAATCCATGAAGTAAAACCATGATGGGATTGGCGGGGTCACCCCAGTCGAGATAATGGAACTTCATCCCATTTATTTCAATCGATTTGCTTTCAGGCTGCCATTCTTTTTCAAAGGTCACCCCTACTTCCCTTGCAGCATCATATAGAGATAATCCTTGATGTTCTTCAATGGTCATAAATTTATCTTCTCCAGACGATTATTTTATTAGGATATTGTGACAGATTTTTAGATTGGTGGAATTATATTTTTGAAGGTTGATACTTTTTCGTACTGATTAGCTACGTTATAGAGTTTAGCCTCTTGGAATGCAGGTGCAGTAAGTTGCATCGACACCGGTAACCCCTTTGATGTGAAACCGATAGGAAGTGAAATGGTAGGAAGTCCTGTTATGTTTTGCGGTCGAGTCAGTCTTGCCATTAATGGTGCTATGAGTTCCTGAACCCCGTTAATCTCTACGGATGTATCGGTTATCGGGGGTGCTCCTGTAGCCACTGTAGGAGCCATTAAAATGTCGTAAATTTTAAATAAATTGTTTACTTTTTGATTGTAAACGGTTCTTGCTCTTTGGCTTTTAACATAGTCCACCCCTGATGTTAAAGAGCCCTGCTGCAAACGAGATTTAACGTCACTGCCAATTAATTCCGCTTTAGTTCTAATATTTTCAGAATGTAACTCGGCTGCCTCTGTGAGGAGTATTGTTCCCGATATAGCCAGGGTATGCTCAAGTATGGGTACTTCAATACGGTCTACATTGGCACCCAAACTCGCAAAATGTTCGGAGGCCTTCTCCATCAACCAGACTACTTCTTCATCGATAACATCGTAGAAAAATGTTTGAGGATTCACTATTTTTATTCCGCTAATGTCTTTTTCGATATCGGATGTATAGTCGGAGAGGTGGTGTTCTGAAGAGAAAGAATCATTTATATCGTGCCCTGAAATAGCGTTGAGCATTATGGCGTTGTCTTCCACCGTTCTTGTCATAGGGCCCACGGTATCCAAGGAACTACTCAAGGGGAACACGCCATATCTTGAGACTCTACCAAATGTGGGTTTCATCCCAACAATTCCACATAAGGCCGAAGGTATTCGAATTGATCCCCCGGTATCACTACCTAAAGCCCCCATGCATTGACCAGCTGAGACTGAGGAAGCTGATCCGCCGCTAGAGCCACCTGTAACACATTCAGTGTTCCATGGGTTTCTGGCTGGACCGTAATGAGGGTTATGGCTGGTTGTCCCCAGTGCAAACTCATGCATTTGCAGCTTACCAATGATGATAGCCCCTGCCTCAGATAATTTGCTCACCACGGTAGCGTCAAAATCGGGGATGAAGTCTTTATATATTTTGGATCCTACCGTCGTCGGTATGCCTTTGGTGTAATAAAGATCTTTGAGCCCGATAGGGATTCCGTGTAGATCTCCTTTCCATTCTCCTGCCAAAATTTGTTTTTCTGCCTGTGCCGCATTTTTTTTGGATGTGTCACTTAAAACGGTTATAAAGGAGTTCAGGTGGTCATCAGTCTCCTGTATACGGAGAAGATGTGAGGCTACAAGGTCTACAGGGGAGAGTTCTTTTTTTTTCAGCAAGCTTGAAGCTTCACTAATGGAAAGTTCGTACAAATTGTCCAAAACTCAAACCTTGCCCAAGGCAAAAATAGCTGATGACTCAGTTTCTACTTTTAGAAATTGGTCCAGCATTTTGACAGAATTTGAGGCAGACTTAACCAAAGGTTCTAAGATGGCCCATTGTTCAGCATCTATCGATAATTTAGAAATACATTCTGTGTGTGTATCTGGATTTAGCTCGTTATTGTGTGGCATTTATTGGTGACTCCGAAGATTTCCTGAAGCTAATCTAGTAAAGGTATGCGACCCCAAGTCACAGAATCACTTTGGTCAGCTAATCCCTGTTTTTTTATCATTTCCCGAATACTCAAAAGAGTGGCGTTTACTTCGTTGGTTACATAAACCCATTCAGGCTCAGGAGGGAACCAGTATGGAGAAGTAATTCTGACGACTTTCTCCTCCAAAGAATTAAAATAAATGCCAAATTTAGATACATGTGGTAGCACAGCAAATCTCCCGTTATAAGTCAGGCAAACTTAGCATAGGACATAATTTCGTTCAACCGGACTATATGATTTTATTATTTATTTTGATGTCATTACCCAAACACCATCCCAATCTTTCGGAGGGTCTGCTTTTAAGCTTTGACAACGATCTATATACATCTCAGTAATATAATCTGTCGGATTTAACCTGTGACCTTCTTTAAATGATTTTATGGCAGGGTCCCAGTCACCAACTCTATATTTTTCCAAGCCATCTTTAAAGTAGTTCAATACTTCCATTACATTCGGAAATGTTTCGGCGGTATGGAAATCTAGTACCTCATAAACTCCTACAGGCTCTGTCTTACCTTTCACAACTACCCTGTCGATTTCCCTAGATCTATATACACCTTTTAGATTGGAATGCGTAAACTCACTCACCAATATGCGTGCGGCGTACTGTTTGCAGGCTGATTCTAATCTGGCTGCTAAATTCACCCCGTCTCCTATAACGGTGTAATCCATTCTTTTGGGAGAACCGATATTTCCGGATACAACTGTGTCTGTGTTTAATCCTATCCCCATGTCAATTGGTGGTAGCCCATTTTCAGCCCGCACCTCATTCCATTCCCAAAGATTGGTTATCATGTCAATTGAGGCTCTTAGTGCTCTATCTTCGTCATCATCTGTACTGAAGGGGAGTCCGAAGGCTGCCATTATGGCATCCCCAATAAATTTATCTAACATGCCGCCTTGGTTCGTTATCGAATCCACCATGATGGTAAAATAGTCGTTTAGTAATTGAACGGTTCCTTGGGCTCCCAATTGCTCGGTGATGGTTGTAAACCCTCTGACATCTGAAAATAGAATTGTTGCTTTTTTTTCTTCACCCCCCAAATTATCATCTCCTTCGAGCAACTGTTCTGCCAGACCTGGGTCCATGTATCGGGACATGGTGGACTTCATTCTTTTTTCTGTACTGATGTCTTCTAGCATCACCATAACGCCAAGTTTTTTTTCATCCATGCTTATGAGGGGAGCAACAGTGCCATTGAGTGATAATGTTTGGTCGTCTGTTTGATAGGCTACATCTACGAAGGTGTCAGTTTGTTGTTCATCCTGTACCTTGTTGATGCGCTCCATCAGCCACTCATTTTTCCCGATGAAGAAATCTACAGCGGGTTTCTGTAGTATTTCAGACTCAGTAATGTTTAGTATCCTAAGACCTGCTTCATTGCAGGTTATTATTTTTTCGTCTTCATCTAAGGTGATCACGCCTGAGGCTGCACTTTGTAAGATACTATCGTTATAGTTTTTCATGTTCTGTACATCTGCAAAAAGCTGGGCATTTTCGAGACCGACAGAAATTTGCGCGGTAAAAGCTTTTAATCGTTGTTCATCTTCTTCCGTAAATGGGCCTCCTCGTTTGTTAAGAACTTGTGTAACTCCTAATATCACCCTGTCCTTATTTATGATAGGGACGCACAATATCGACCTAGTGAAATATCCGGTTTGTTTATCAAAATCCGGGTTAAACCTGAGATCCGCATAGGCGTGAGGGATGTTGATAGTTTCACCAGAAGTAAAAACGGTACCTGCTATGCCAAGATGATTTGGAAACCTTATTTGAGTACTTTCCAATCCGTCGCCAATTTGCAACCAAAGCTCATTAGTTTTTGGATCGTTCAGGAATATCGAAGATCTATCAGCATTAAGCATTTTGGTAGCTTCCCCCATAACCTTGCTTAGCATCGTCGGTAGGTCTATTTCTGCAGTCACTTCCGAAACCACGTCAAGAAGCTTTTTTTCTTCATTCCGATTTTTCTGCATTTGTTCCACAAATTGAGCACTTTGCAGGGCTATACTCGCTTGTTCTGTCATTGCTTCTAAAAGTTCCAAATCTTTCTTGGTAAAGCGACCAGATTTTTTGTTTAACATCTCCGCGCTTCCGATAGTTACTCCATTTAAGGTTTTGACCGGGGCGCATAGAATATTCTTGGTTGTATATCCTGTCTGCTGATCTACTGCGGAATTAAAACGATCGTCACTGTACGCGTCGTGGATTATCTCTCCAACTCCTGATTGGAAAACTGATCCCGCTATCCCACTTTTGTTGTGTATCCGTATTTCCCTTAAGTTAGTGCCTTGTGCAAACCTGGTGTACAGCTCATTGGTTGCTGAATCATTCAAAAACAAAGATCCTCGTTCTGCATTTAATTCCCAAGTTGTGACTTCAATTATGGTAGCTATTATTTCTTCGATTGATTCATCACTAGCGACCCGTCTTGAGATGTTCAATAGCATTTCGGATCTATCTGAGGCTTCTAATTTATTTGCCATAGTTCAACCTGTACTTTCTTTGATGAATAATATGTAATTGGACAATTGAAAACGATGCTTATCACTTTTTCGAATCCCCTTCCAATGAATTTCTCAAAGTCAATATTGTTTGAGTGAGATGGTTTTTTTCGTCGAGGGCTTCCCTTTCTAAGTCATGAAGTTTTTGGTCATACTCACTCTTTACAGTTTCAATGTTATCTCTTAAAGACGCTGACGTTTCTTTTAACTGCGTAATTTCATCTGCTCCACCAGTTATGGCTTTTTGGACCTCGTTATCCTTGTTGAATCGGAGATCTTCAAGCTCTTGTCTTAGCGCACCAGCAGTAGCCCTCAACTGGTCACTTTCTACTGCAGAATCAGAGATAGCTTTCTGAACGTCTTGGTCCTTCTGGAATTTTAGCTCTTCCAGTTCACCACGAAGGGCGCTAGCTGTATCCCTGAGTTGTTGCATTTCCTCTGCGTAGTCGCTGTGTAGTCTTTCAACTAACTGGTTGTTTTTGAACTGCAAATCCTGAAGTTCTTCCCTTAACCTAGTGATGGTTCCTTTCAGCTGGGTCACCTCATCAACCCCTTCCATCCGGGCAGATTGAATATTTTTGTCTTCTTCATAATTTTGAAATTCCAATTCTTCTCGTAGAGCCTGGATACTGTCACTTAGGTGTCGTATATCCATTTGCGATCGCCGGAGCTCTTCATAAAAGTTTTCGGAATTGAATTCTTTCTCCATAATGAGCTGATATTAACGTATTGTGTAACTATCTTTCTAGTCTAAGGTGGCTGGCGCGCTATATCCTTAGAATAATTTAAATTAGGTCTAACATCTGAATCGGAGATGGTCCTTGCACCATCGTCACTAGAAAGGTGCATTTTATGCTATATGACCGACTTGCAATACTAATGGAGGTACATCCAGAATGATTGCCTATATAACTATCGTAGCTCAGATAGCGACAGGGATAGCTACCTTAGCCGTTGCTGTTTTCCTTGCATCACAGCTAAGGTTGCAGCATAAAGACTCTTTAGTTGCCACCCGGACCGAATTGACCAGCGGTATAGTCCAGTGGATTGGCTTCATGATCACGGACCCTGGGTTCACACACATATATTTAAGAGCGATTGAAGGTGATGCAGCCTTAAGTAAAGAAGAAAGACATCGGTTCAATGTCTTCATGGTATCGTATTTCTTAAGAATCCAAGAGTTATGGGATTATGACAATGACAGCGATCAAGTAACGATGTACGCAAATATAATGCTAGGCACTGGACCTGGTGTGATTGACTGGTATCAGAGTATGGGAAGGTTTGTAATGATCCCTCGCTTCACCAAATATCTCGATAAATTGATCTAAAAATGAATGGGAAAGCTACTTTCGGCCGTTATTTCCTAGCCTACCTTCTGAAATATTTCAATCCATTCAGAAAGTTTCCAATCACCAAGTTTGTACCTTTTGAGAATCAAATTTTCTTCACCCACTAGAATTTTTGTGGATCGGCTCAACCCTTTTATTGAATTTAATGTGCTAGCATCAGCTGGCAGGGCATAAATCCAGTTTGGGTTTCCGGCTGCCATGCCTTTTAGGTCCTCAAATGTATAACCGGGATTCATTCCTATAATGTAAATATTTGCCAATGATGAAAGTTCTTGGTCAGTTTTAGCCAATTTCCGTAACTCGGAAATACACGTTCCTCAATTAGGAGATATAAAAAGCAGGAATTCGGGTTTGCTATCGACTAAAAACTGATCTGTAGTTATTTTTCCATCAGTGGTGGTTAGTTCAAAATACGGCAATTTTTCAATAGAAGGCTCTTCTATCACACCGTTTAATTGCTTTGGTACCACGATATTTTCTTCAGTGGTACATGCTAGCGCAATGATTACAAATAAAAATGGTAAAAAAAACGATTTATTCAACCACTTACTCCACAGTTACTGACTTAGCCAAATTCCTCGGCTGGTCCACATCACATCCTCTTTTTACAGCAAAATAATAAGCAATCAATTGCAGCGGCACTGTGGCAACGATAGGGGAGAGTGAATCGGAGACGTCAGGAATTCTTATGACGTGGTCTACTTTAGCGCTGATTTCCATGTCTGATTCTGAGGCGATTGCAATGACTATAGCCCCTCTACTTTTTGCCTCATTCACCGTGTTCAACATTTTTTCATATAAAGAGTCTTTTGGAATCAAAGCTACTACCGGCATGTTGTCGTCTATAAGTGATATCGGCCCATGTTTCATCTCTCCAGCGGGATAGCCTTCAGCATGTATATAGCTGACTTCCTTTAATTTAAGAGCACCTTCTAGGGCAACGGGATAGTTGTACCCTCTCCCAAGAAACAAAAAGTCTGAGCTAGTATGATATTTACTTGCCAGTTCCTCGTATTGTTTTTGATCAACCAAAACACTTCCTATCATTTCTGGTAACCGGGAGAGTTCCTCTGTAAGACTGGCGGCCTGATTAGGGGAGATGTGCTCTCTTTGCACTCCAAAATAGATTGCCAGTGTATAAAGAGTTACTAAGGAGCATGTAAAGGTTTTAGTCGCTGCAACCCCGACTTCTAATCCAGCCCTAATTTGAAGCGTTTGATCTGCTATGTGGGAAGCTTGCGTATTTAAGTAGTTAGAAAGAGTTATTTGGGTGATATTTTTTCTTCGAGCCTCTTCCATCGCCGCAAGAGTGTCAGCTGTCTCCCCAGATTGACTTATGGATATAAAAAGGGAATCTTTTTCAAGAAGCGGTTCTCGGTAACGGAATTCTGACGAGTTATCCCATTCCGACGGTATTCCTGCGATTCGTTCCATCCAGAGACGGGCAAGCATGGCAGCATGTAAGCTCGTTCCCATGCCTGTAAGAGTTATTTTTGAAATTTTTTTGATTTCTTCTATACTAAGGCTAAAATCAGCAAGGTTAAATAAGCCTTTATTAGAAGACAGTCGACCCATTAATGAGGCGATTATGGCGTCAGGTTGTTCGCATATCTCTTTCAGCATGAAATGTCTGTAATCACCTTTGGCCATAGAGATAGGATTATTTGCAACGACAGTCTTTCCTTTTTCGACGGAATTTCCATTGTTGTCCCGAAATTTGATGGAGTTAGGTTCCAATATCGCAAGTTCCCCTGGTCGCATGTGCGAAATAGTATTTGTATGGCTAAGGATCGCCGGAATATCACTAGCGACTAACATTTCATCCTTCCCATATCCAATTATAAGACCCCCTGCGTTGCCAGTTTTAAACGCTACTATCTTTTCCGGTTGATCATTGCACATAACAACTACGGCATTCGCTCCTCTGATTCTGCCTACGCTCATCCCGGCTGCTTCTTCAAAAGTGGCACCCTCATTCATATAGTGCTCTATCAAATGAGGAATAGTTTCCGAATCTGTATCAGAATTGAAAATATGCCCGGTTTTGATCAATTCCTTTTTTAATTCCAGGTAATTTTCTACAATTCCATTATGGACAACAGATAGGTTTCCATAAGTGTCGCTATGAGGGTGCGCATTTACGGTATTAGCTTCACCATGGGTTGCCCATCGAGTATGGCCAATACCTGACATCCCGTCGGCCTTTGAAGTTTCGGTTAGCTTTTGAAGTTCGCTAAGCTTTCCTGCCGATCTATAGGTCGTGTGGGTTTGGTCTTGGTTGAAGACTGATACCCCAGCACTGTCGTAGCCTCGATATTCAAGTTTTGTTAGCCCATCTATAAGGATAGGTAATGCCTGTGAACGCCCGGTGTAGCCGATAATTCCGCACATCAGTTACTTAGTCTTTCCTCTTTTGTTGATCTTGTACACGCCTCTATAGTTTTCTGGCAGGAGTATAGAAATCCTTTCCATTATCATGTCAGTCATTGATTTTAAGATAGCACTGTCAATTGTTCCATCTATCTTAGGAAGTGAAAATGGACTTCCAATATTTACTTTAATATTCCCTGTGGGGTGCACTACTCTCATTACGTTTCCGATGTGTTCGGTTCCAGTTATTGCTACTGGTAATATAGTTGCATCAGACATTTGGACTAACCTGGCCACCCCAGGTTTGGCTTTAATCATAGACCCTTTACTTCTGGTTCCCTCTGGGAAGATTAAAATGACGCCGTCTTGGCGCAACTGATTTAGAGCCCATTTGAATGATGTTACATCAATTCTGTCTCTATTCAGCGGATATGCACCATACCAACGCAGCAGGGCGCTAAGGAAAGGTCCCATAAACAAGCTACTTTTGGCAAGAAATTTTAGTCTTCTTGAGACAGAAACCGCCACAATTGATGGGTCTATGTTGCTTAGGTGATTAGAAACTACGATCAAAGGCCCCACAGGTGGGACATTTTCCTTGCCAGACACCTCGAAATTGGCAAACCAGTTTAAAGTTATCTTTTGCAGAAAATTACAAGTTGGATAGAGCATTAAAATTGAGATCTGTAGATGGATGTTATTTCATTTATCACATCTTCCAAACTCATCTTTGTGGTGTCAATGATGGTATAGAAATCGTACTTGCTCAAAGGAGAATCTTGCCGTTGAGTGTCTACGAGATCTCTTCTTTCCAAATCAACCTTTACTTCGTTCAATGACAATTTGTCCTTAGAATCAATTTGTTCTTCATAGCGTCGCTGGGCTCTAATTTCAACGCTGGCATCTAAGTATATTCTTAATCCTGCTTCCGGTAATACTACGCTCCCTATGTCCCTTCCCACCATCACGATTGGTCCTTGACTGGCAATATTTCTTTGTTGCCTTACCAGTTCTTTTCTAACCTCGGGTATTTTTGAAATGATTGATACTGTCCGGTCGATCTCCGGAGTTTTAAGTGTTGAGGTCTTATCTATTCCGTTTATCAGTATTTTTTCAGAACCCGGATAATCTTCGAGCTCGATGGAGGTCATTTTGACGGTTTCAATGATGTTGGAGCCCTCCTCAAATGAAATGCCGGAATCCAATATAGATCTAGTTGCAGCCCTGTACATTATTCCTGTGTCTAGGAAATTCCATTTTAAAGCCTTACCTACACCTCTTCCTACAGCGGTTTTCCCCGAGGCAACAGGACCGTCTATTGCTATTTGAAATTTCATTAATTAGCTTCCATCTTAATAGCCGTAATCCTAAATGTTGAAATAAGATTTTATGGTAGATTTGAAGTTGGGATCGTAAGAATATATAGACCCTTCCTTTTCTCTTATCTCTCTTGATACAAGGATATCTCGGGTGTCTAATTTAATATTGTCAACTACTGCTTTTTCATTAATGAGCGTATCGTAGGAGTCATCGTTCAATCCTAGGTAATTTTTCAATATAGATTCGTTATGCTGCCCAAATAAAGGTGCCCCCTTCATCTTGACATCTGAACCCGGCGACATTTTCCATGGTTTCCCAGGATATGGCAGTGTAGGAACTTCACTTTCTGGATGATGAGGAACGATTTCAAAAAAATCTCTCTGGTTCAAATGTTCATTAAAAAGCAGTTCTTTACCATTCAGCACCGCTCCTGCGGCTACTCCCTCTTTTTGCAAAGTATTCATTAATTCAACATTGTTCCACGACAGGGTTTTTGAAGATATCAATTTGTCTAATTCTGTTCGGTTCCGTATGCGAGACTCATTGGATTGAAATCGATTGTCACTCCCAGTTTCTGGAAACAACAAATTTGATAATGACTTCCATTGATCCTGTGAATTAGCAGCGATGGTTATCCATTTATCTTGACCTTCGCATGGATAACAACCATGCGGAGATATGTTGGGATGCGAGTTTCCTATTCGCTTCACTATTCTTTTGTTGGCTGTGTATTCGAGTATAGTTTCCGGAATAGTCGATGTAACGCATTCTGCTTGCGAGACCTCAATAAACTGACCTTCACCTTCTTTTAGCCTATGTATAAGCGCTGCCATTACAGCAAAGACGGTGTGCTCAGCGGCAGTGTAATCAGGATAGGGTATTTCTGGTTGAGCTGGCGGGCCATTTTCATAGCCGGTTGCAGCCGCAAGTCCTGAGGCGGCCTCAGTACCAAACCCTATCGCTCCAAAACTCGACCATGGTCCTGTGTGGCCATAGCCCGTTGATGAAATGACGATTATATCTGGCCGTATTTTTTGGAGATTCTCGTACTCTAAGCCGAATTTTTTCATGACCCTAGGGGTGAAATTGCATGCAAAGACATCGCTTATGCTGATCAAATCGTACAAATATTGGAGGCCATTTTTATTGTCTAATTCTAGTCCAAGGCTGAGTTTGTTTCTGTTTTGCTCATTGAAATTTAAGGCTCGATTCCAATATTTTCCATCCCGTCTTTCATCATAAAAGGCAGAAAGCCTGTAAGCATCCGGCCGTTTAGCCGATTCCAGTCTGATAATCTCTGCACCCATGTCGGATAGCAGTTTTGTGGCGTATGGCACGGCTATTAGTTGGCCCAGTTCGACTATCCGAACACCGCTTAAAATACCATTATCTTTCATTTGGCCGCCTAACATCCTGAAATTTATCGACAGGTAATTTCAACCTTTCTATTAGTATTTCCTCAGTATGTTGCCCCAATGTGGGTGCAGGTTTTTGTACATTCCAAGGAGTTTTGGATAACTTAAAAGGGCTTCCGGGAAATTTTGGTTTATTTGAACCAGAATTACCAATAGCCTGAAAATATTGATCATGTTCATATTGCGGGTTTTTAATTAGGTCTGCTGCGTCTTGTACTAATCCGTAAACTAGTTCACGGTGAGAGTGGGCTCCGTAAAATAATTCATGTCTACCTCTACGAATGAATGCAGCTCTTACCAAATTCTCAAATTCCTCGGCATGTTGTCTTCGTCCTTCAGGTGTTTGAAATTTAGCATCGGACAGACTGTCATCTTCAAGGAGATTGGCAGTTTTGCTCCACTCGGTAGGCCCGAAAGTGATTGGGACGATATATCCGTCTTTGACTTGTATAGGTGCCCGAGGAAGTTCTCCATTCATTAATGTTTGCCTTGTACGAACTATGCCAGAGGCGGCGTAACTTGTGGTTGTATCACGCACAGATGCGGCCATGCTCTCTTGAATAGATATGTCTACTTTCTGCCCGTTACCTGAATTTATCATTTCATAGTAAGCCATTAAGGCCGCTGAGGCCGCGTTAGTACCTGCCTTGAATTGCGCTTGATGGAAGGCGTGCTTGAGGGGAGATTTGTTAGTCGATCCAAAAATGAACATTAACCCCCCCAAGGCGTAAAAAATTAGGTCAGTTGCCTCAAAGTCTTTGTATGGTCCCGTTTGTCCAAAATTACTGATAGAAACAACAACTAAATTCGGGTTCAGGGTGCGCAGTTTGCTTTCTGTAAACCCATAAGATTCTAAGGTTCCAGGCCGAAAATTCTCTACTAGTATGTCTGAATTCCTCACCAATTTTTCAACAGCAAGATGGCCAAAATCTGATTTTAAGTTTAGTTCAACGCTTTTTTTGTTGGTGTTGAGGTATTGAAATAAAAGACTGTTATTTGTATCCTGAGTGGCCTCGTCAAAGGGTGGCATTTTCCTGCAAGGGTCACCGACTGACGGGTTTTCGATTTTTATGATATCAGCTCCGAAATCACCCAAAAGTTTTGTACAGTATGGCCCAGATATATAGCGGGTTAAATCCAGAACTCTCACATTTTTTAAAGCTTGAGGTTTCAATGAAATGTCCTAATATTTTGTGTATTCAGCCTGTTGAATTATAAACATATAGGCCCCTAGTTGAGAGGATTGAATTAACTACATATAATCACAAACAGAAAATGATCTCACCGTAAGGGGGTATGTTACCGACATGAATGATCAAGTTGTTTTTTGGGCCCCGGATGATTCTGGCCTTCAGGTGTTGAAAGATGCTATGCCAGAAGGGGTTGAAATAGATTGGGTTAACTCTTCGGCCTCCTTGGAGGAATCTGCTGAAGCATTACAAAATACCAAGGCCATAATATTGGGCGGGGCTCTTGCATTTGACCTTGAACTAGCTGCTAAATGCCCAGAATTACGTCTTATTCAAACTACTAGTGCAGGTACCAACCAACTTGATAAGGCCGCACTTGGAGAGCTTGGAATTAAAGTATCAAATAATGGAGGCGGCAACGCCGTGGCGGTTGCTGAACATACCATCGCCTTGATGATAGGAGTATACAGAAAATTACAATTGCAATTCAAAAGTGTGCAGGACGGTAAATGGATGTCGAACATTCGAGATGAATGGTTCTCACAAGCACACGAATTAACTGGGAAAACAGTCGGGATAATAGGGGTCGGTCGAATAGGATCTCGAGTAGCTAAAAGGTTACAGGGCTGGGAGTGTGGACTTATTTATCATGATGTGGTCGATCCAGATTCAGAATTGGTGAGTGATCTCTGTATGGAAAAAGTGGGATTGGATGAATTATTAGCCACATCTGACATCATTACCTTACATGTTCCTTTGAATCGCAATACCAGAGGAATGATAAGTGATAGGGAATTTGATTTGATGAAACCTACTGCAATCCTAATCAATGCTTGTAGGGGTCCGGTCGTTGATGAGGATGCTTTTATTCGCGCAATTGAGCAGGACAAAATAATGGCTGCAGGGGTAGATGTGCTCGAAATAGAGCCTACTCCTGAAGATAATCCACTGATTGATATGGATAATGTCCTGATTACTCCACATCTAGCTGCCTTTACTCAGGAGGCTTCAGAAAAAAGTAGAGCATTCGCCACATATAACACGGCCAAAGTCGTTAATGGGGGAGATCCGGACTCTGTCGTTCTGCCAGATGACTAAATTATCGTGAACTGACTCGATGTATTAGGCTTAGGGGTGTTTGTTCCAATAATGTGTCACGTTCCATTTTATTTAGACCTGATCCCATAGCTACGTTTTCGGCATATTCCCGAGTCATCAGGTCTTCTGGAGCGTGGGCGTCTGAGTCCAGTATCAATGTAGCGCCACTTTCCCTAGCTGTTTTCACAACATGCCCGTTGGCCAAACCATGACCTTTTCTACCTGATATTTCTAAAAAAACTCCATTCTCGGCGGCCACTGTGGCCTCCTCCGCGGTTATTAGGCCGGGATGAGCCAATATATCCACATATTTGGATGACGCTGCCGCTATATTAGTTCCAGGAATTACCGGTTCCATTATGGTTTCTCCATGGACGTTAACGATTTCGGCACCTATTGATCGTGCCTCTTTGGCCAAGAGGTGGATATCCTCTGTGGGGGTATGGGTGATTTCTACACCTGGATAAACTTTTATATCCCATCTTTTCTCTGCCATTTCACAATCTTTTTTTAAGGTAGCTAGCACAAATTCCAGATTGCCTGGACCAACATGATCAGTTATCGCCATGGTCTTGTATCCAATCGCAATAGCTCGCCTTATGAGTTCGATTGGGGAAAGTATCCCGTCACTTAAAAAAGTGTGGGTATGAAAATCATGCATTGGTTAATCGCCTAATATAGATTTTGACAGTTTTTCCATTGCGTTCTTTGTTGAACCTATAAAAGGTTCTACTGCGTGCCCTGGATGGATAACTTTAATAGAAACAAATATTGGCAAATCCATTTTTTGGTGGTTGGAGAGGGATTCCCAGTATCTGTCTGCGGTCATGGTGGCTACTACCACCTCACTGCTCCTGGCATCGGTGATAGCCTTTACAGTCTCAATTGCCGAAATCATGTCAATTCCTTTCTTAGTTTTAATCATAGGCATTTTATAGTTGAGAGTCAGACCAACACAATAGAATTAAACAATAGGACCTCTATATTGCATCTCTTCAGGTAGTTGGTCGATTATACCGAGTGCCATCAATATCCTTTGGACTGTAAAATTGGCCGCTTCTTCAAGCGTTGTTATGGGGAGATAATAAGGAGGGTCCGAGGGTAGGATCGCCACACCCAAAGTGGCTAGGTATTTCATGTTATCCAGATGTATTGCATTAAGTGGAGACTCTCGTGGAACCATTACTAAAGGTCTTCTCTCCTTTAGACAAACATCGGCAGCTCTTCTCATTAAATTATCTGATAGACCTTTTGCTACCGCAGAAATTGTTGCCATACTCGATGGGACTATTGCCATTCCAGCAGTTGGGTAAGTTCCACTCGCTATAGGTGCCTTAAAATCCCCGATCGCAAAATGCTCAAAATTATTATGGTATGACCATTCTTCCACATTTTCTCCATAGGACATACTCATCTCGTGCTGCCATACGATTCGTGCTGGGTTTGACGCGACCAGTGATACACCTACATTTTTGTTTAGCAAGGCGTCGACAGTTTTGGCAGCTAAAAGGGATCCACTAGCGCCAGATATACCTACTACAATTCGTGACTCCAGGTTTTTCATTTTCACACCATTAGTGATGTAATTGTACCTAACAACATGGAACAAGATACAAAAGCGTTGATTCTCATGAAGCTCATCCCCATTCTCGATAGATCGCTAGGTGTTACTAGTCGATATTTGTAGACAAGGAAAATTAAGGTTAATCCGCAACCACCATAATAAAATAATCCTAGTTCCATCCATACACCTAGTATGATTAGACACAACACAGCCAACACATCCATGCCCTGTGCAATTTTAAAGGCTTTAGTGATTCCAAAACGAGATGCGACTGAATGTAATTTCTCCTTTTTCTGAAAAGAAACATCTTGCGTATGGTAGATGATGTCGAAACTGCCAGCCCAAAGGGCCACTGAAGTAGAAAGTAAAACAGGCTGCCATTCTAGTTTGCCTACCATCCCGATCCAAGCTGCTGAAGGGGCTATGGCGAGAGCCCATCCAAGAAGAATATTAGCCAACCAAGTAAATCTCTTGGTAAATGGATATACCACAAGGTATATGAGAGCGAGTGGGGCCAGTATTAATGCTAAGGTGTTGAGCATGTAGGCGCAGAACATGAATATGAGTGACGAAATTATGCCAGGGACTAACAAATCGGTAACAGAAAGGATCCCACTTGGAAGGTGTCTCTGCGACGACCGTGGACTTTTTGAGTCTATGTGTCTGTCTATAATTCTATTGGCAATCATACCCACGGTTCGAGCTGACACCATTGCAAGAGTTATCCAAAAAAATCTTTCAAAATCCGGTATACCCTGAATCGCGAGGAGCATTCCTATGTAGGCAAAGGGGAGTGAAAAAATCGATTCTTGAAACTTTATTGCATCAAAGAAATTGGGCACTTTTGGCCAAATACTGTTAAAGAGCATGAGTATCAAAAACCGTATTCTGACCAGCGATCGGTGACTAATAATTTTATCTCATCTGACATTATTACATCCGGAGGCCAAATTCTTTTTCTTCCATCAAGGGCTGTCTTTTTAGTAGCATCGATTCCAAGCTTGCTCCCGTATTTCGGGATTGGGCTTGCATGATCTAAGTCATCAACAGGTCCTTCAGTGATCACTATGTCTGTATCTGGATTAATATTGCTAGTAACCCGCCAGGTAACTTCAGATAGATCCTGAACGTTTACTGTGTCGTCTACAATTATTATTCCTTTTGCCAACATCATCAATCCTAATCCCCAAATCGCATTCATGACCTTTCTGGTGTGTCCTGGATATTCTTTTTTCATTGAAACGATAACCAAATTGTGGAAAACACCTTCTGCTGGCATATTAATATCCACCACCTCTGGCAAGGTTAATTGGAGTGCAGGGAGCATTAATCTCTCCACAGCTTTTCCCATAAAAAAATCTTCGGACGGTGGCCTTCCTACGACGGTGGCGGGGTATATGGGCTGTCTTCTATGTGTCAAAGCAGTCAGATGAAAAACCGGATAATCATCCTCAAGAGAATAGTATCCAGTGTGATCACCGAATGGGCCCTCCTCTTTCAATTCTCCAGGGACTACGTAACCTTCCAACACCGCTTCTGAATGGGCGGGTACTTCCAGGTCAACTGTTTTACATTTGATCATTTCGACAGAGGAGTTTCTTAATACCCCTGATACCGCGATCTCGTCCATGTCAGGAGGTAACGGAAGAGCTCCTGTCCAGATAGTAACAGGGTCGGAACCCAACGCAATGGCAACCTCCATCTTCGGTAACTTCAACAGTTCGCCCGACCTGTAGTGGCTTGCTCCAACTTTATGTGACTGCCAATGCATGCCCGCAGTGTGAGAATCATAAATTTGCATACGATAGGTACCAACATTTCTTTTCCCTGAGCTAGGATCTTTAGAAATTACCAGTGGTAGGGTTATATATCTGCCGCCGTCCATTGGCCAGCAGGTCAGGTGAGGTAAGTAATTTAAATCGGCATCTTGCCCTATCTTTACTATTTCCTGACAGGGAGCGGATGAAATTCTTTTGGGCTGCGTCCGGGCCAGGTTTGCCATGTCTTTGAGGGCTTTCAGTTTGTCAAACATTGACTCGGGAGGTGTTTTCACGATTCCCAGAATATCACGGACTTTCTGAGTTAAATCATCGGTATTTTCTACCCCCAAAGCCCAAGCCATTCGTTGATGTGTACCAAATAGGTTTGTTACAACAGGTATCGTGAATCCTTCTACATTACGGAAGTACAGGACAGGGCCCCCCGATTTAACTGCCCTATCGGTTATTTCGCTTATTTCTAAATCTCTGCTTACACGAGCATCAATATATTGAACTTGATTTTTAGAATCCAAAAAACTGATGAATTCTCTCAGGTCTTTATAGCTCATTTCTTTATAACCTAGTTCTGTTGTTGCGAAGTTCTGTTGAAGACAAATCCATTCTGAACTGTGATTCGGGTATATCGTTAAACATGGAAATAAATGCTTCTGGTATCGCCACGTCAAATATAGTATTAAATTCGCCATTTTGGAGACGCCCTGCCACTAGAAAATTGCATTTATTATCCTTGACCTTCTGCAAGGATGTGTACATATTTTGGGCATTATTGTCATAGTATTTGGGGTCCACCAATCGTAGAGCCGTATCGCTCCCTATAATAAAAGTCGAATTTTTGAATATACCGGATTTTTCGGCAAACAACGGGGCGCAAGTTAGAATCACTGTCTCTGACTTCTCAAATTGGGATACTCTGTTCTTTATCTCACCCGGTTGAAGTGGAGGCTTATCCACATTTGTTACAGATATTTCGAAGGCTACGGGAGCTCCTAAAATATCAGATGCAAGTTTTGATAACTTTATGTGTCCTTGGTGTATTGGGTTAAACGACCCAGACAATATTCCACCTTCGAAACTTTTATCTAATCCCACTAGATCAGACCCAGCGGAAGTGATAGAACTAATATGCCCACCCATCAACGAATCAAGATCAGAAGAGAATTCCGTCTCATCTATAGAAACAGATTCCAACTCGTTTAATTCCACACTTAATGTACTGTTATCTAGTAGTTTTTCTTCTATGTATTGCACGATTAGTGAACTCACAAGTTCTTCCTCTTCTACTCTGCTCCTTTCTCCCTTTTTGAGAATTAGGTGAGCTACATACTTTAATCTCGGACCCCATAATCCAATAAACGCCTGATTAGGGCCTCTTCTTTTTCTATTCGTAGATATCGCCCCCGTACATGAAACTCCAATGATGTCCATCTCGTTGCCATATTGAGTTCCTCGTTTATATGCAGCCTTTGCCATCGACAACGCCGTTGTTTTAGACACGTATTGCCCAGGTACTTCTCCGATGTAGCTATTTAGAGATTCATTGGAATATGGAATGGTTGCTTCGAGCAAAGTTTTCGATGCGCCAGGAACACCCAATAACCAATTAATTGATTGGGAGCCTACTCCAGAGACAGACATGACCAGCTTTGTCTTAGAATTGTGTATTCGAGTAATGGAATATTCTAGGTTGGAATTCATATATCTAGGGCACCTAACCTGTCAGACATCCATGTGCTGGTATTAACCGGCCGCCATTGCACAAATGATTTTGTGATACGTAAGTTTTGCAACACAGACATATTTATATGGTACAGAAATCTCCGAAGATGCTTATTAAAGGAGATTCACCATTTTATCACGGAGGGCGATCCTCACTCCAGAAAGCAAGCCGGCACTAACCATTATGAATATCAGGGAGGATCAATCGACCCCCATATTTGGTTCACAGCATTGGATTATTAGTCTTAGGGAGGTGCCCGCCGCCGCTGGCTGTTCAGTGTTGGTAACCACCATCAAAAATATGCCAATCCCGACTGATAGAGCTGCGGCCACATCGAGGAAGTAACGGTTTTCTAATACCATTTGGATCAAAAGTGGGGATTGAAGGATCAGGGCGATTACGGTTCCTATAAAGGCTGCTAAAAAGTGCCCTCCAATTACTTTGCGAAGCGTTGCAGCCACACTGTTTGGAATTACAAATATCGTAAATGCAAAGGGCGCAATTCCGACCACTACTGCGGTTTTGAAGTATCTCTAATAAGTAATATAAGTATCAGTGATATCGAGGCAAGGCAGCATTGTAGGAAATAGTGGTTCCATCGAGAATGGATGTATTGGTCTAATACGTGCGGCCGGAATCCATGAGGAGAAGTTAGGTGAGCTAAGTGAAGGTCAGGATGTGGCATGTGAAAGCCTTTTGGTGCTCTCAATTGTTATTTACTCCCGATATTCCCAGTTGTTTAAGCTTATCTTTTAAGGATATCGGTGCTTTTAGGATCGGAATGGCCAATTTTAGCTACATTCTCCTCAATTAAAGGAATATATAACCCTTGCAAATGCCTCCTTTTAACTGACTGGTATAATTAAAGGCTACTTTGAAATATAAACAATTAGCAGATTATCAAGACTCTTTTATAATTATTCACGGTTTATCTCACATAGAATCATAAAATGGATACTAGGTTCAACAAACGCCTTGGCGATATTTTCATAACAAAACCTAGGCGATCAGAAATAGCTCCTATCACCTTTAATGTCAATCAGAGGAGAATAAATACCCGTACTTTTTCCTCTCCTCTCATATTGATTGGGGTGTTTTTGGCTTTGATATTAGTGGGAGCCCTTTTGCTTTCGGCTCCATTTGCTCATCATGAACAAGGGTGGGGAGATCCAGTTTTATCAATATTTACCGCCACCTCTGCTGTGACAGTTACTGGTTTAATCATAGTAGATACGGCCACTTATTGGACTCCAAGTGGTCAGGTGATTATTTTGCTTCTTATGTTTGTGGGGGGACTAGGATTTATGACTCTAGCCGCCTTCTTATTGGCTGTTCTTGGTCAGAGAGTTTCAATGGCCCAGAGATTGCTCATTAGGGAAACTCTGGGAAGCGAAAATATGGGAGGGATCCAGAGACTAAGCGTTACGATAGTTGCAGCTGCTATATCAATTCAGATTATAGGTTTTTTGGCTTTGTTCGCAAGGTTCTTATTTTCGGAATCTCTAGGGGAGGCCGCCTGGCAAGCCTTGTTCCATTCGGTTTCTGGATTCAATAATGCAGGGTTTGTTATTTTGAACCACTCTGATGGTCTGCATGCTTTCAGGGAAGATTTTGTTGTTTTAAGCATAATAGGATGGCTGATAATTCTGGGATCGTTAAGTTTTTGGGTAGTCGTTGACCTCGTCTCTAAGGACTCGATCAGAAAATTTTCTTTAGTGAGCAAAATAGTATTATCAATGACGATAGTATTAATAATCACCGGGGCTTTATTCTTCTTTTTTGCTGAAAGTAACAATCCTAAAACAATTGGAGATTTGCCATTAAACACTCAAATTGGTGTATCAATTTTTGAGGGTGTGAGTGGCCGTACAGCTGGATTTTCGACAATAGATTATCGGTATGCTAGGCCTGCGACGGATGTGTTTATGTCTCTTTTGATGTTTATTGGCGGTGCGACGGGGTCAGTCGCCGGCGGCATTAAGGTAACAACCTTTTTTATTATCGTTCTCAGCGTAGTAGCTATAATTAGAGAAAGAGCGGATGTGACAGCATTTGGTAGAGAAATATCTCCTACCACAGTCCGGAGATCCTATGCTGTGGCATTAATTTGTTTGGCTTTTATATTCCTATGTACTTTATGTCTGGCCCTTACTAACAGCCATGTGCTAATAAGGGATTTAGCATTTGAATCTGTTTCAGCTTTCGGTACAGTTGGCCTTAGTACTGGCGCTACTGGTGAGCTAAATGGGTTAGGGCATGTGATAGTTGCAATTACTATGTTTATCGGTCGAGTAGGGCCTATTATAGTAGGTCTCAGAATGGTTCCTAATAGGGAAGCGAGCCCATATCGGTATGCTACAGAACCAGTTACAATTGGCTAGTGTATAAAATGTACGCCAAAGGTAATTTTTATGGCTAACAAACAGGTTGCAGTTATCGGTCTTGGAAGATTTGGAGTTAGTACCACTCGTACTCTCTATAACCTTGGCCATGATGTCTTGGCTATTGATAAAGATGAGGCCAGGGTTCAGTCAGTGTTGGGCCAGTGCACCTACGCTGTATCTGCAGAATGTACCAATGAGAGTGCACTTAGAGATCTAGGAATTCAGGATTATGATGTGGCTATAATTACTATCGAGACTAACATAGCAGATAGTGTTATGGCATGCGTTCTATTAAAGACTATTGGCGTAAACACAATTGTGGCTCGAGCTCGGGATTCATTACATGCTAGTACTCTGAGGAGGATAGGAGTGGACAGGATTATTCAGCCTGAGGAAGAGATGGGAACGAGACTCGCCCATAGCCTGTTTAATGCTAGTGTTGAAGAATACCTGGAAATAACAAATAACTACGGTGTTAGTAGGTACAGGGTGCCAGAAAAATTGTCGGGCACTACACTTGAGGAAATAGGATTTACCAATAGCCGTGACAGTTATGGCATAACTGCTGTCGCTCTATGCAAAGGAAGGAAAGTAACCTTGAACCCGCCTGTGAATTCTAAAGTCGAATCTGGGGATTTTGTAATTGTTGCAGCTTTGGATAGCGACCTTGAAACCTTGGATGATTCGTCAGATGATTCGGAGGGACAGATTTAACTTTTTTGTTAAGTTGAAATTCTTATTGAAGAGACGGACTTATGATCCTTGCAATAATAACAGGCTCGGCTAGTGATGAGTATGTAGCAACCACTGCCTCACGGTTGGCCAGGCAAATGAAATTTCCGATAAATTTACTTTATGTGATAGAAGTCAACAGGAACCACCCGATCGATATGGAAATACCAAAGGACACCGAAAAAGGTGAAAAGGCTCTATCCCAAATGGAAAAGATAGTAAGTAAATTTAAGGTTAAATCAAAAGGGGAAATACTCCAAGCTAGATTCTCAGGGAGCGCAATCATTAGTCAGTCAGAGAATATTCAAGCAAAACTTATTGTACTAGCACATAAGGAACAGGATTCTAACAATTTATACGACAATATTTGTCAATATGTGGCCGGCAACGCAAAATGTGACGTAATTATGTGTGCGAACACGGGTAAGTAGGCTTTAGGAATTAAATGATTCAAACTTCTGACGGCAACTTAAATTCCGGCGTACAAAGATTGAAAAGGATTGCTGTCATTGGTTGTGGTTCATTAGGTACCCAAATAGCAATTGAGTTATCGTCTTCCGGGAATATAGTAATTGTCATTGATAAAGACCCGAAATCATTTTCAGCACTCCCGACCCACCTGCTTGAAAGCTCCAGGGTTGTGACTGCCATCGGAGACGGAACCCAAGAGGTATCATTGAGACAGGCGGGAGTACAGGATGTAGACCTTCTGATAGCGGCAACTACGAGAGCGTCTGTAAATTTAATGAGCGGTCAATTAGCGCGCCATGTCATGCGGATACCATTAGTAGTGTGCTTAGTCAATGATTCCAAACTTTTGTCAATATATGAAAACCTTGGGATTAAAGTTATTAACCCCGACAACTTGCTCATGGAAGCTATTAAGAGCGGACTGGATTAATGAGAGGTATACCTTGTACGTGATAGTTGTAGGGTGCGGTACCACTGGTATTAAAGTAGCAGAATGGTTAATGGCCTCCGGTGCTGAAGTGACCTTAATTGAGAAAATTGCTGAAAAACAGAGACTTGCGGACAATTTACTAGGTTCGGTGGTGGTTTTAGGCGATGGCACTATGATTGATACTCAAAATACCGCTGGAACAGAAAGAGCTGCCGTTTTTATATCAACCTTACGTTCTGATGAAGACAATATGCTTGCATGTCAAATAGCCAAGCATCATTTTGAAGTAGACAGAACTATCGCGATGAGTGGTAATCCAGACAATGCGAAGCTGCTTAGCCTTCTAGGGATTGATATCGTGGTTGACGTGACAGAGCTTATAACCGAAAAAATTCAAAGCCTTGTCGCGCCCATGCTTGTGGAGGATTTGTGAATAAAATCAATCGTAAAATAGCTTATCTTGGTCCTCCCGGAACTTACAGTGAGCAAGCAGCTAAACAGTGGAATAATGTTGACGAACTTTGGCCAGTTGAATCGATTCCAGCTGTTGCAAAATCAGTGGAAGAAGGAGAATCCTATCAGGGAGTTGTTCCGATAGAAAACAGCATTGAGGGTGGAGTAACTTTCACACTCGATTTACTCATTCACGATTCAACATTATTGATTTGCGGTGAAGTTATTGTTCCCATAAATCATTATTTGATGGCTCAGAAGGAAATCGATTTCAAAAGCATTACTACGGTATTTTCCCACCCGCAATCATTGGGTCAATGTAGGCAATTTCTTCTGAGTAATATACCGCGAGCTACCCTGATGGCCTCTTTAAGCAATGCCAAAGCTGTTGAGGAAATGTTAGATTCGACTCCGAATTCAGCTGCCATATCGAGCGAAAGATCCGCTAATTTGTATGGAGCTACGATCCTGCAAAAGAATGTGGAGGATAACCCCAACAATGAAACACGATTTGTTGTTCTCTCACATGATGATCACGAAATAACTTCAAATGATAAAACCTCTCTTTGCTTTGAATTCGATGGAGACGGACCGGGTATACTTAGCGAGTCTTTGACAGAATTCGCAGCTAGAAATATCAATCTTGTAAAGATAGAGTCAAGACCTAATAAAAGACGTTTGGGTGGTTATGTTTTTCTGGTAGATATCGATGGGCATAGGAAAACGCCTGAAGTAAAACAGGCACTGGATTCTCTTCAAGAAAAAGTGTCCATGCTGAAAATCTTTGGTTCTTATCCTAAAGGTGAGATGTAGCCCTTAGGTCTAATTTTATGAGGATTTTTCTGGATCGGCATCCGTTATCTCGCTCTCTGTTTGATGTTCCTCAGGTATGCTGGTGTCTGGACCTACAAATCTTGAATTCACCTGCTCTATCAAAGGGTCGATTCGGGCCTTCATATTTTCTATTGTTGGCGGTACATTTTCTCGAACTGTTTCAAGTGTCGGGCCTAGCTTTTCCACAATTATGTCGGAAAATCTTTCAGCCTTTTCTCGCCAATAATCACTTTTCTCTAAGAGTTCAGAACGGGTTTCAGACCCAGGTTTAGGAGCCATTAGTATTCCGACAACGGTTCCTATAATTGCCCCAAGAATAAGTCCAGTGGAAAAATTTCCGCCATTGTCTTTAGCCATTAGTTGTCTCCTTTTCGGTGTTTTTTTCTGGAAAATCCTCCGGCCAAGCTAAACAATTTTATGATGCCGCTGAAAAGCCCCATACTCCCCGAGAATTTACCTGCGATGGTATCAGTGATGTTTTCCACATTTTGAGAATTCCTAGTAAGCGATCCCAGCAGACGATTGATTTTTTTTATGGTTAAAAATAAGAAAGTGCAAATCAATGGGAGGCAAATAATGAATGCGATATCCCGTATTAATCCAACGATTTCATAAATATTTGAATCCATAACAGTTCTTTAATCCTAGCATAATAGAAAAGCACTCGACAAAATGAATTGTCGAGTGCATCTCCAATTGTTGAGTGGCGGCTGAGTTATGGCTTAATGAGCATTCGCACTGAGCCTTCCGAATCTTTTCTCTGGGTGATGATGTCATGGCTATTTTTCTCTGCCCAGACTATTAGGTCATATGTGTTTAGAACGTCAGGTATGATCACTTCGATAAACGATGAAGAATCGTCACTTATTTGAACACTAAGAGCTGCTATTATCCCGGCACAGGTCTTTCCGGAGCCATCTATTATTAGCCATCCGTCCGTTCCTTGGTTGACTGACGGGGTTCCATTTCCGCTGTATATATTTATATCACCGGTTTGCCTGAGATCTAGTTGTTTTTTGAACTCCGATACAGATTCCCAATGAACCCGAGAATCCCTATCGCCTTTTTGACAAACGGCTCCTCTGACCCCAACTATATCGGGGTTAACCCTTGATAGTTCGTCAAGGTCACTCATTTTAAGGTGGCCTGACAAAGCTGTGCTCATGCCCAATTCCTTCCCTTCCAAAACCATTTCTTTGAGACGTTCTTCAGGTATAAAGTCGAATAAATTCCTACCGTCTTTTACAAGGGTATCTATTAAAAATCCATCACATTGACCTTCGCTCGCTAATTTCACCATCAAGTCTGGGTCAATGCCACCGTCATAGAGGAGGTTGTCTGCGAAAAGCGAACCGATGAGTTTAGTTTGAGTTCCTGTTAAAGCTTCTTTTGCTGCCAACAACGTTTCTAGTGCAACATTGTATTCCCTCACCATGAAGCCTACTTTGACCGAGGTTGCGTCGAGGATTCCGGCGGCATAAACGGCCATAGACACCGTGCCTATTTGGTCAGGCACCACTCCTAGGGTCACACTTGCATGGTGTGCGCTTGGAACTTCGTCCCTGATCTCTTTTACTACGCTGGGATGAGCTGAACCTACTAGGGCTTCTTGAAGGTTTTTAACGTCGACTATATCGGCTCCACCTTTTAGAGCTTGCTTCGCTTCATACAGATCCTGGACACTTACCATAAGAATCATTTCGTGTATTCCTCGTGACTTTTTCTGTTCTATATTCCTATTTACTGCATGCCTTTAGCCGCTGCTATATCACTTTTTAACTGTTCTTTTTCATCATTTGTAAGATCTGTTAGTGGTGCCCTGACGTGGCCGCCCGACATTCCCATAAGTTCACCCCAGTACTTGCATAAGGAGGCAGGTAATGCCCCTCCCATTTTCTGCACAGTGTATTTCCACCATTTGTCTGAAACCTCTTTAATTGGTTTTATGTTAGTGTCATAAAAATCGTTATCTAGGTCCCCTTCCATCACTTTGTCAATAAACTGCACGTAGTAGTTGGAATCCGGTGTGTCAAATCTCCAATCAGAGGTGTTGGCGAACATAACTTGTTGTTCAAAACCTAGTTCTTTTCCTTTCTGGAATATCCATTCATCAGGGGTGCTTATGATCGCTTTTCCTCCTACTTTTAGATGAGTGTCAATTGAAAGTTCTTGATTGAAACTGGCCTCTTTAACTCCTACTACATTCGAAATATTGCAAATGCGATCTAAACCGTTTGCATCTAAAACAGTTCCAAACTGCGGGGAGTTGTAATACATAATCGCCAAATCTGTGTTGTCAGCTAAACTTCTGACCCAATCTATCACTTGATTCTCGGTTCTTGTAGCAAAGTAAGGAGCAGCCACGATTAGTAAATCAAACCCAGCATGTTCTGCATAGTTGGCTAGGTCTAGCATTTCCTTTAAAGAGGTATGGGACACGTGAGCTCCGATCGGCCAGTCACCCCCAGCTTCATCGCTCACAATGTCATAAACTCGCAATCTTTCCTCTTTGGTTAGAGTCCAAAACTCTCCCATGCCCCAGGTACAACCGGCACCTTTAGTACCTAAAGATTTAACATACCGTATATCTCTGCGAAGTCCCTCCTCATCTATCTCATCTTCTAACGTAAAAGGGGTCATTAGGGTGGTCCATTGCCCGCGAAGATTTTCTCTCGCCCAATCGACCGCTTCGGGTTTGCTGTATTCAGCCATGCAAGTGAACCTCAATATGTGAACTTATTCATATAGCTACTAAACAAGCAGCTAATACCAGAAATGATTGGAATTAATAATAGTAAGGCAAGGCAAGCAGTGTCAACGCGGCGGTTAGTGTATAAAGAAAGCTACAGGCCTTTATTGATTCAATACTCAGTCTTTCATCGCCGTTTTGTATATGGTCCTCAAGCAGCGAGTGCATAAATTGACTTTTTTCATCTGGCCATTAATTTCGACGGTGGCTTTGTGGATATTCGGACTCCATGTTCTTCGTGTTCGCCTTTTCGAATGGCTGACATTATTACCAGTACGGACCTGAGTTTTACAATTTGGAGCTTCACATATAGCCATTGTTTGCCTTTCAGTAATTTTATTACGTGTATTTTTATGGGCCACTGAACCGGTTTTCGGTTCGCTAATTTGCCTTAGAACTGGAAGAAAGCCAAGTTAAAAAATACCATATCCTTTATTATACTTCCAGCATATTTTTGTTGTGGTGTATCTATGATGGATTCCAATGTAACAGCAGCAGATATTTTTTTTGGAATGTTTAGCTCCTCTGTTGTTTTTTTTAAGCGACATGTTGATGCTATAAATTCTCTAAATGTCTTTCCGGTTCCCGATGGGGATACCGGCACAAATATGTACGGTACATTGAATGGAATTCAATCTCGGATGTCATCGGCTTCATACAACAATCTTTACGAACTTACAGACAAGCTGTCACAGGCGGCCCTCTACGAAGGAAGGGGTAATAGTGGGATAATCCTGTCTCAAATATTTCGAGGATTGTCGGACCATTTGTCCAGCCATACCTCCGAAATCGACTTTGAACTCATAGCAGGTGCCATTGAAAATGCCAGAAACAAGGCATTTACATCTGTAGCAGAGCCAGCGGAAGGGACTATGCTCACGGTGCTTTCGGATGTTGCAAAGAAGGCGGAATCTCTTAAAAGAAAAAATATTTCCATTAAGAATTTCTTCCGTTCCCTCGTTGAAGAGGCGGAAAAATCAGTAGATAGAACCCCTGAATTGCTCCCGATATTAAAGGAAAGTGGAGTGGTGGATTCGGGAGGCTATGGCCTTGAGGTCATACTGAAAGGTATGTCGATTTTTCTTGATGGTAATGACCCCGACAACTTTCCTATCGTATTGAGACTTCCAGAAGGAGATGGTTTGGGGGTTGAGAACCTTATATCTGAACATTTTGGAACTGAAGGCGAATTTGGTTATTGTACTCAATTTCTTCTGGATACCAGCCAAAACCTGGAGGCGATAGAAAACCTTTTCCAAGATTTAGGAACATCCACTGTGATAGTAGGGGACAGGAAGATATTCAGAATTCACCTTCACACCGTTGACCCCGGTAAAGCACTTACCAAAGCTGTTGAGATGGGAAGTATGAGATCAGTTTCTATAGAAAATATGGAAACACAGTCCCAGGAAATATTTAGCTCTTTTGAAAAGAAGAAAACTACCCCACAGATTGAGATATCAGGTCGGACTGCACTTATTTCCATAGTTAGTGGATCTGGGATTTCTGAAATAAGTAAGGAATTAGGGGTTGACCTTGTGATTGACGGAGGATTGGATATGAATCCTAGTGTGGCGGATATTGTTTCGTCTGTAAATCAAATCAGGGCGGGGTCTATTTTGCTTTTGACTAATGACATAAATGTTATTCCCGCCGCCAACCAGGCTTCGGAATTACTCTCCTCCGAGGTTGTAATAATGCCAACAGAGACTCAAGCCGAAGGACTAGAATGTATTGTCGATTTTGATCCCGATCGCTCCGCCTCACAAAACAAAGAAATCATGGATGAATTGATACCGCAGATCAAGACAATTTCGATGTTTAAGTCCTCAAGGGCGGTGGAAATAAAGGGAATAAAAGTGGATCGCTTGCAACCGATAGCCATGGTAGAAGGAAGCATTCATAGTTATGCAGATAGCCTTGAGGACCTTTTTTTAAAGGTAATTCGAGAGGAACTAAATAAGGGCACAGAGCATGTCACAGTTCTTCTAGGTAACGGCATGGGTGCCGAGGATATTGGGGAAATTGAAAATCTCTTAAATCGGAATATAGAAAACTTTCAGGAAGATATTATCGAACTTCATGTAGGTGGTCAGCCTTACTATGACTATCTGATTTCTGTTTTGAGTGATTAGGTAACACTCGACACATCAACAATATGATCAATCGTAATTCGAAAAAGGTAACCTTGAGAAGGATTCTGAGGCAGGAATTAGCTTCCGAATTTGATGATTCTACTGTGATAGGTGGAATAGAGGCCTTTTTGTCTTCAAACATGGGGATGCTTTCTAATCGATTTCTGGAACCTTTGAAAGATTATTCGACTCTCGATAGACAGGAACGTGCTCATGCGGTTGCGAAAGCAATTCTGGAAATAGACTCAGATGCAGAACCTCATTTCGCTAAACCAAAACAAAAAGATATTTGGTTGTCTGATTCTATTGAATCATTTAAGAAGAGCGGAAGAGGCTGGCCTGTAAAAAAAATAGCAGAAGCTCTAAGTTTAAATACAGTGAAAGATTTAATTTTTCATTTTCCTGAACGGCATGAAGATTTCAGTAATATACGCAAAATCTCTGACCTGACCAGTGGAGAAACCCAGTCATCCGAATTAACTGTCAAATCTTTGCAATTGAAAAAGAGTCGTAACGGAAAGCATAACTGGGTGGAAGTTGAATTTTCAGATCCGACAGGTTTAATGAAGGTGACCTTCTTTGGTCAGCAGTGGATCGTTAAAGACCTTAAGCCTGGGGATAGGGTGATGCTGAGTGGGAAGGTGGAATACGAAAAAAGGAAACCGACATACAAGAATCCCGTTTATGAGCGAATTATTCCACGAGTTACCAAGTTGCATACAGGTCGATTGGTACCAGTGTATAGGTTGACCCAAGGGGTCTATATGAAACCTATGAGGAGAGAGATACATGCGGCCCTTACGTCTGCCCTGAATCAATTAGATGAATATCTGCCGGAGTCTCTACTTCACAGAACTGGGCTATATTCCATACGAAAGGCAGTAGCTAGATATCATTATCCCAAAGATATTCGAGATTTCAGCAGGGCTCGCAGAAGGATGGCTTTTGACGAATTATTTTTGATTCAGATGGTCATGCGTAAACGCAAGCGTGATTGGAAGGAACAGGTGTCGGGAATACCCCTAAATCAAAAGCGAAACATATTGGATCAATTTGTTTCAACATTGCCCTTCAACCTTACCTCAGCTCAATCTAGATGTATAAGCGAGATTGGTGAAGATTTAATTAGCGGAATCCCTATGCGGCGAGTTCTCCAAGGAGATGTAGGAAGCGGTAAGACATTAGTTGCTTTGACCGGAATGTTACAGGCAGCAGCCGCAGGTTATCAGTCGGCAATGATGGTACCAACTGAAGTTTTATCCGAACAGCATTTTATGACGTTACAGAATTTTTTCACTGATTCCTCATCTAAACCTTTGATGGAAGGTTTAACGAACGTTATCGAAACTACCATACAAAGCACTGATACCAAATTAACAATTGCATTGCTAAATGGAAGCCTAGGTAACCGAGAGAAAGCTCTTACACAAGAAATTATTCGCTCTGGTCAGGCCGATATTATTGTTGGAACGCACGCTCTCATACAGGAATCAATAGACATACCTAATTTAGCTTTACTCGTTGTCGACGAGCAGCATAGATTTGGGATAAATCAGAAAAATGCCTTCGACCATTTGCAGCCACGTCCTCATTTGTTGCTTATGTCAGCGACTCCCATACCCCGATCTTTATATTTCACTATGATTGGCGATTTAGATTTGTCAGTGATAGATCAAATGCCAATTGGCAGGAAACCTGTTCAAACCTATGTTTATGAGCAGGCTAAAGGAGAAGAAGTACATCGTTTTATAAGAAAAGAAATTTTGGAAGGAAGGCAAGCCTTTGTTGTTTGTCCATTAATCGAGGAGTCAGAATCACTTCAGTCAAGTGCAGCTATCGCAGAGCATGAAAAGTTGTCGAAGGATATTTTTCCCGAAATGGAAGTGGGATTACTGCATGGAAGAATGAAATTATCAGAGAAAGAGATGGTAATGAACGAGTTTAGATCTGGGAAAATACATATTTTGGTGGCCACGGCCGTGATTGAAGTGGGCGTAGATATTCCCAATGCGAGTGTTATGGTAATCGAGGGTGCAGAGAGGTTTGGGCTATCACAGTTGCACCAATTTCGGGGCAGAGTTGGTAGGGGAGAACATCAGAGTTATTGCATATTGATGCCTGATAATCCCAGTGATGACGCCAAAGAGCGTATGGATATCTTGCATAAAATAAGTGATGGATTTCGGTTGGCGGATGAAGATTTGAGGATGCGGGGTGCTGGTGATGTCATAGGTAAAAGACAAAGCGGAACCCCATTTTTCAGAGTGGCAGATCCATCGGACGTAGACCTTGTATCTTTGGCCGGCATCGAAGCCGAAAAAATTTTGAGTGCAGATTATGAATTAACCGGCGAGGACCATCAAGCGTTGAAAAACCAACTTGAAGAGCAACTTATGGAAATTATTGTTACGTAACGATTAAAAATTCGGGCCTGAAGCCGATTGTCGTTCATTTGAATTTTCAGCCATTAATTGGCGAAGCACATACGGGCCTATAGGGGTAGGGTAGTTAGAATTCAGTACTACGGACACTAACTGCTGTGGAACAAGTTCAGGAATGATCCTTTTCGAAACCACTCTATTTGACTTTCACTATAAGTGTGATTGAGGTGAATGGTTTCTGAGGACCCGCCTGAGTGATGTATGGTGCAACTCACCTTTTTGCCAGGTGACAAAGAGGCAAGTCCAGTAATATCGACTCTATCATCCTCCCTAATTTTGGAATAATCATTTCGATCATCAAAAGTTAAAGCTAATAAGCCCTGTTTTTTTAAGTTGGTTTCGTGGATTCTAGCGAAACTTCTTGCAATAACAGCCGACCCACCAAGTAATCTAGGAGATAAGGCAGCGTGTTCCCTGCTGCTTCCCTCGCCATAATTATCATCGCCTATAACTATCCATTTTTGCCCTGCTGCCTTGTAATCTCGCGCATTCTGAGAAACAGCTTTTCCCGTTTCGCCACTTATTAGATTAGTGCCCTTTCCTGTTTCCTTAGTGAAAGCGTTAGCTGCGCCCATAAACATGTTGTCTGAAAATTTATCAAGGTGGCCACGAAGGCTTAGCCAGACACCAGCTGGAGAAATGTGGTCTGTAGTACATTTACCCTGGGCCTTTAACAAAATTACAGAATCTATTATATCCTCGCCATCCCACGCATCCCAAGGTTTGAGAATCTGTATGCGTTTACTATTTGGATCTACATCTACAGTGACTGTGCTTCCATCATCTGGGGGGGAGGAAAATTGTTCTCGACCTCCTGCAAAATTTTTCGCAGGAACCTCTGGGGCCGGTGCGGGGGGAATAAGTCTAAAAGATACACCATCATCCCCTTTCAATTCGTCGGTTATCGGATTGAATGATAGAGAACCTGCTAAAGCGAAAGCAGTTGTGATTTCAGGACTGGCAATAAAGTTCATTGTGGTTTGTTGCCCATCGTTTCTAGCAGGAAAGTTTCTATTGTAGGACGTCACAATTGAATTGGGTTTGGTAGAAACATCCTGAGACCTTTTCCATTGTCCTATGCATGGGCCGCATGCATTAGCCAAAACCGTTGCACCAATTGATCGGAGGGAGGCCATTTGACCGTCACGTTCTATCGTGGCCCTGACACGTTCGGAGCCGGGAGTAACCATAAGGGGTGTTTTTGCTCGGACCCCTCTTTCAATAGCCTGTTCTGCTACGTCTGCAGCTCGACTCATATCCTCATAGGATGAATTTGTACAACTACCAATCAAAGTCGCTGAAATATCGTTGACGAACGCGTTTGATTCATCTTTTACTTCCTGAGCCAATTGGGATAGGGGACGTGCACGGTCTGGTGAATGTGGACCGACTACGTGGGGTTCTAATTCAGAGAGATCTATTTTTACCAGAATATCAAAATACGACTCCGGATCATCTACAACCTCTTTATCTGCCGTTAGTATATCTTTGTTGTTATTTGCAAGGTTGGCTAAATTTCCACGGTCTGTTGCAGACAGATAACGCGCCATTCTTTCGTCGTAAGGGAATATCGAAGTTGTAGCACCAAGTTCTGCACCCATATTTGTAATTGTCGCCTTACCAGTGCAGCTTATTGAACGGGCTCCAGGGCCGAAATATTCTATAGTGCTGTTAGTTCCTCCAGAAACGGTAAGATGTCCTGCTAGATAGAGGATCACGTCTTTCGGCGAGGTCCAGCCGCTCATTTCTCCTGTGAGTTGCACCCCTATTTTTTTAGGGTAGAGTAGTTCCCAAGGGAGCCCAGCCATTACCTCCACTGCATCAGCTCCTCCGACCCCCACTGAAAAAGACCCTAGCCCGCCACCGTTTGGTGTGTGGGAGTCGGTGCCTATTATTATGGATCCTGGGAATGCGTAATTCTCCAAGTTCACCTGATGAATTATTCCAGCACCTGGACCCCAGAACCCAGCACCGTACTTGGCCGCAGCTGATTTTAGGAAGTTATACACCTCATCATTTTCAGAAAGAGATTCTCTTAAATCCTGTACCCCTTCACTTCGAGCCTGTATCAAATGATCACAGTGAATTGTGGTCGGAACAGCTACTGTTGGTTTCAGCGTCTGCATGAACTGAAGCATTGCGGTTTGTCCAAGAACATCCTGAAGCATTACTCGATCAGGTCTGATCTTCAAGTAACTTGAACCTGGGTTCAGCTCTTGGCTTTGTGGGTCATCTAGGTGTGAAAGAAGTACTTTATCAGAGAGTCCCAATGGACGGCCAAGACGTTCTCTGAGAATAGGCATGTTTTTAGACATACGGTCATAGGTGGCAGCAACAAATTCAGGTGTTGAATCAATGTTTTTCATACTGGACCTCCCATATTGTTAAGAATGATGTGGTGAGTACCTGAACGAGATTTACTCGGGTGAGAAAGCCTCACTCACAATTATCAGTATCAAACTCAAAGATTATTGTGAGTTCAGAATCGTACTGATCTTGAAGACTATTTAGGTCATATTTGCCTTATCTTTTTTGACCAAAATACTCGTAATTCAGCTCCGTAAATTTATCCCAGTCAGCAGGCACGTCGTCCTCGGCAAATATGGCAGTTACTGGGCAAACTGGCTCACAGGCCGCGCAATCAATGCACTCTTCTGGGTTTATCAGTAGCATACTATGCTCTTCTGCCTCATAAATGCAGTCAACTGGGCAGACATCTATGCAGCCTCTATCCAACACGTCAATACATGGTTCAGCGATAATATAGGTCATACGTTATTTTTTGTACTCCTCGTCTAAATGAAAATTCCTTACGGTACGACTTGGGAATTATATCTCTTAGGTATGAGTGCTTCAACGTGAAAACGGCTTTGAATTGTTTGAATGCCAAGGCAAATGATTGCTAGAGGGTTATTTTCCGGGATTTCAGATCGGCAATCTCACCTTCAGAATAGCCTAGGTTGAGCATAATTTCATCAGTATGTTCTCCCAAAGCAGGTGATGCTGATTGCACTGCCAAAGGCGTTTCACTCATTTGTATCATAGGTCCAGCCATTCGAATTTTCCCGGCAAGTGAGTGATTTACTTCTACGACCATGTCATTTGCAATCACTTGTTCGTCATTAGTCAGTTCTTGTATAAACCTCACAGGGCCGGCCGGGACTCCCGCTGCATCAAAGATTGAAAGCCATTCTTCACCAGTTTTGGTAAGTATTATGGATTTCATTTTTTCCGATAGAGATTCTATTGCTGACACCATGGAGGGATCTTCAAGATCGTAGCCTTCTGAAAACCTTGGGTCCGATACACCAATTGCATCGGCAGCTTTTTTCCGAAGCCTGTTACTTAGGCAAGCGATGGCAATCACGTCATCGGCAGTTTGGTACGTGGTGTAATAGATACGGAATGCATTATTAAATGGTGAAAAAACCTGTTGTTGGTCTAATAGACTTTGGTATGGTAGACCGGCTTGCCTTAAGGCCCCCAAAGCTTCAACCAATTCATCTTTCTCTTCCTTTCCGTGTTCTTCCATCTCCATAAATCCACCTTGGATGAGTAAGGATGTTGAAAGCAAAGTCGTGTCAACCTTTTGACCTTTACCCGTGCGTTCCCTTGAAAACAAAGCCGCGCTAACTCCCCAGGCAATCGCAACTCCTGTGGCGTAATCCGCAACGGCTGTTGCAGTTATCTGTTGGGGAACACCATCGACCACCTTGTTGTCGGCGGCCAAAAGGCCACTCATAGCCTGAATGATCAAATCGTAACCTGGTCTATACCCATGGGGACCCTGTCGGCCGAAGGCTGTATTGTCACAATATATCAACCTTGGGTTGGCTTGAGATAGGGTTTCGTAGTCAATTCCCAAGTTCTTAGGGACATCAGGTCGGGCGTTTATGATCACCACATCTGAATTTGAGACAAGTTTCTGAGCAATTTCAAGACCTTCTTTGCTTTGAAGATCCAACGGCAGACTTTTCTTTCCACGGTTCAGCGTAATGAATGTTTTACTTTCCTTTGGAAGAAATTCAGTGTGGAGTCTCCAAGGCTCCCCTTCGATGGGTTCAACTTTAATTACCTCAGCACCCATGTCGCTCAGCAACATGCCTCCAAATGGGGCAGCTATTATTTGGGTGAACTCAACGATTTTTATCCCGTCTAACGGACCTGGCAATTTAATCTCCGATTAATGAATACAAATTACCTGACTATGGTATGTGATAATGTTATGAAAAACCATAACTTAGTCAAATCGTGTGGCTGTGTTGTTTTTGAAGCCTCAGGATAAATATTGTGACATCACGGACCAATTGGCATAAAGAACATCCCGTGGCCTGTACTTGCGTAAAATGCCAAGAATCGAACCGGATAAAGATAAACGCATCTGGCAAAATAGGTCGAAATGAAAAATGTCCTTGTGGTAGTGGCAGGAAATATAAGAAGTGCCATGGCCCTTGAGACTTCTGTATAGAGTGTTTCTGTTCATCAGTAATTGAAACCTCTTCGACTCACACTAATTCTTTTGTACGTTCATCAATATCAGGGTTCCAAAGGTTGGTATAGCAATGGTGTTATTAGGCTCAGCAGATTTCAAATATAAGGTTTCTGGAACAGATTGGGGTTATCTTCCGGAAGGATGGCATTATGGAGAAGCGACCTCCGTAGCATCAGATTCGAAAGATAATATTTACATATTCAATCGTGGCTCCCATCCTATGATTGTTCTCAGCCAGAACGGGGACTTTCTACGTTCTTGGGGAGAAGGAATGTTCAGCAACCCACACGGAATTGCTATAGGGCCCGATGACTCAGTTTACTGTGTAGATAACGGGGATCACACCATCAGCAAATTCAGCCCAGAAGGCGAGTTCCTCCTGAGGATTGGTGAACAAAATAAGCCTGCCAAACCTCTCAGCGGCATTCCATTCAGTCAACCTACTCACATAGCGGTAGATCCTAACAACGGTGACCTCTACGTATCAGACGGGTATGAAAACGCCCGGGTGCATAAATACTCTTCCAGGGGAAAACACCTCTTATCTTGGGGGGAGTCAGGAACAGACGAGGGTCAATTTAGTCTGCCTCACAACATCGATACTGACAGTAATGGAATGGTTTATGTGGCGGACCGGGAGAATCAACGGATACAGATATTTGACCCCGACGGAAATTTCCAATATCAAATGGGGTTGAACATAGCCCGACCTGGGGCGGTCTGTATAAAAGAGAATAACGGACAGCTGTTAGTTTACGTGGGCGAGTTTTTTTCCGGGTTTATGACATATTCAAAAGCTGAACGAATTGGGCCTCGCATTTCCATTCTGGATCAGGAAGGAAAGAAACTTGCCAACCTAGGTTATCAAAGTTTCGGAGACGATCCTGGGCAATTTTATTCTCCCCACGCAATCGCTGTGGACTCCAGAGGAGATATATACGTCGCTGAAGTCTCACTTACAGAAAAATATGGCGGCATTGTGAGCCCACCGGAACAAGGGACACAAAGGAGATCTTTCCAAAAACTTATTAAGCAATGATCCGGACGATCAATTAAGGGAGTCGCCGGTAGCTCGCACCTATGTGACGTTCCGGTAGCTTTGAATCACCAAAAACTTTCTAACGTAACGGGCCGGGAGCATAATAACGATTTATTCTTTATGAGGAGCAACTAAATACTTTTCACCGGTAGCTTGTTTCGCATAGGCTTTAATAATTTCTGGCTGAAGCATTTCTTCAAAAGATATTTCCTGAGTGTAGTGACTAGCAAAAGTGGTTTTAATTTCTTTAGCTACTCGGTCACGCATCTGCTGAAATCTTTCTATGCCAAATTTCCCTATCATCGGAGTTAAAAGCCATCCCCCTAGTCCCCATTGCATGCCAAATGATCTGTTCAGAATTGTAGGTGATTGATCTAGCCCACCGTAGATATAAACATGTTTATAGGTATTTGAACCATATCGACTATATTCTTTAGCCGTTTTGTTTGCAGCTGTTTCCATTGCTGAGAGTATTTGTCCTGCAAGCCTTCCTTCATTTCCTCCCCCTGTCGCATCAAACCCTAAAGTAGCGCCAGTTGCTTCTAGAGCAACAACCAAGCTCTCCATGAAGTCAGGGCCGCTAGTGTTACATATATGCTTTGCACCAAGATTTTTAAGAAGTTCTACGTGTTCAGATTTTCTAACGATATTTACAAGAGGAATGGAGTCATCTTTACAAATTTTGACAAGCATTTGCCCTAGATTTGAGGCAGCAGCCGTATGTACTATGGCGCTGTGGTTTTCTAGGTTCATAGTTTCGATGAAGCCTAAAGCAGTTAATGGATTTACGAACGAAGAGGCAGCTTCAGAAGAAGTTGTATTGTCATCCATCACCAAACAGCTAGTTGCTGGAACACATCTGTAATGGGAATACATAGCTCCACCAGCTGCGCCAACAGTTTTTCCGATAAGTTCTTTTGCATTAACACCAGCATCTTCGATCACTCCACCACCTTCATTGCCTACCTTCATAGATTGGCCTATTCTTGGAGTCATTGCTTTCATCAAACCTTCATGGATTTTCATTTTTGCTACCGTATCATCACCTGAACCTGAAACACTCAGGCTATCAAGGTTGGCTGCAAAACTTATAAGAAGCCCTATATCCGATGGGTTAATAGGAGTAGCTTCTACTTTAATCAAAACTTCATTTTCTGAAGGCGTTGGTTTTTCTACGGTAGCAATCGAGATTTCTATATTCCCTTCACTTGTTACAGTTGATCTTATTTCTTTTGAAGTTTGCTCTGACATTCTTATTTTTCCTTTAGAATCAATAATTTGTAGCCTAATTATTATCCAATTGTCGGTCAAATTGTCGGATAGGTTGAATGAAAAACTAGGGTGGTTCTACCTACTTTAGAGCTATAAATGCACAGCCCCTCAGTTCCCAGTACCAGATAGGCTTGATGAGCTCGATCTCTATATCTTTTCGCCGAAATCCGTCTGCACCATCAGGAGTCGCGTCTGCCTGTCTGCGATCAGTGACTGCCGCTTGGCAGACACCTGCTCCGTGTCTTCAGTTGGGGTCAACAGTTGATGCCATGCGCTAATCGAACGGTAGGCCGTCAGCTCCACCACCTCGTCCGCCGCGACCAGCAGGTCCTTGCCGTAGAGCACCATGCGTGCATCATGCGCTCGAAGCCAGGGCCATAGCGTCTCTGCGGACAGCTCGCGAAACTCTGTCTCGGATCCTGAGCGAAGCCGATAACGGCACTCTGCAAGGATCGACTTAGGACCATAGGTCGGCGGTAGGGACGCTAACTCATCGCCGCTATTGCGGTAGAAAGGCGTCGGTTCGGACAACTCGTTGTCGTATTCGATGATCGTTGTGCGTGAGTGTTCGATGAGCCGTGGACGACCGGCGAAGATCGCGGTGGCGTGCCTAGTTTCTTCGGCACGTTCCGGATCGGTTGTGAATGCGCCCCAAGGCCGCGTTGCGGTCCAATGATCGAAATCTGCATAGGCCGAATGGGTGACCACCACGTCACCCCGACCGCCGAACGCCCAGCCGCCGAACGCGATCATCTGTGCGCCGTTGTAGCGCATTTTCACCCATGTCCCAAGCCGACTCTGACGCTCAAACTCCTGTCGGTGATCGCCAGCGACGGTGAATTCCCGCTGTACCAGAATGCCCATATTTCCTCCTGATGGATTGCGTCATTTATTATAGACACTTATTCCCATGTTACGACTGGTTTGGAAAAAGCTGCTGCCAGACAAATTGACGAGGCATTAAATTGGACGCTTGCAGAAAATCCTTGACCATATTTACGGAAATCACTAATTTGAAAAGTGGGGTAGGGGGTAAAAAGAGGGGATTTTAGTCACGGATCGGTGGAAGCGGGGGCAGGACTCGAACCTGCGACCTTTGGGTTATGAGGAGGGCTAGGAAGTGTTCACCTAGTGCCATATTTTCCACCCAGTCACAAATATTCTCCTTACCTGTCTATTTAGTACAAATAAGTCCACATTGTTTTGGATAGTTCAACGGCTTTTTCGACGGCTATGTTAATATCGCTGTCTTAAACCACTTAAAATTGTATAAAAGAGCATAAAAGAGGAGATCAAAATGGCAGTAAGTGTGATACTTGAGGGTACTCTAAAAGAAGGGGAAAGAGATGGTTTTACTGGGATTTGTACAGAAGCGTTCAAAGTTACGAGGGCTTTTGATGGATGCCAAGGCATTGATCTAACTTACAATACAGAAAGCCCAAATAATTGGATTTTTACTGAAGTCTGGGATACTAAAGAACATTATGAGAAATATCTTCAGTTTAGAACTGAAGATGGCACTATTGACGCTATAGCTTCCTTATGTGCAGACGCTCCGTCTATAAGAATCTTCGATATTATTCCTACTTAAAACCTCAACTGGGACTTTCATGCCTACGAAAAAATTGGCAAAACTGAGAACTGGTCAAGTCACCGAAGAAGAGCCTTCATTGACATTTAAACACTCCTATTTTTAATATTCACCGGCTTACCATGTGGTGTAGATAAGTAAGCCTGTGTCCAATCTTCTTTTAACAGAATCAAAGTATTTTGATTACTAATTTTCTTTTCTATTAGAATTTCTTCTAAGGCATTTAACCAACAGGAAAAATAATCATTATTACCATCTAAATTTTTTGTATGTAATCTTTCTTTTTTAAGAGCTTCCCCAAAAACTTTAACAAATTCCTTCCAACTAAAATTTCCTTTTTCTGACAATTGAACAGTAATAGCAAATAATTGACTATGCCAAGGATTCTGGAAAACAACTTGATCTTCATTTTTATTTGTAAAAGGTAAATTATAATCAGATTTCATTTTCATATTTTTTATAAAAGTTTAATCTTTATAAGGATTTAAGTATGGTTCCCATAAATCCAAAAATATGCTGTCATTTTCATGTTCAGCTGAGATACCCCATAATTCTGAGGATTTGAATTCTACAGTATATAAAGGTAAGGGGCTTTCTCCCAACCCGTGAGCATTTTTATCAGGGAAAACATGATTTTTATTATAAGAATAAATTTTACCTACTCTTCCCATAGCATATTTAGGTAATCTGGTGTGCCCACCATTTACATTCTCATTTGGACTATAACTTTGAGTAATAATTTCATCACCTATGTTAAAAATAGGACTTACATTTGTATCTCTAATTGATGGCCCTCCCCAGCCTAATGTTTTTTGAACATCTTCAGCTAACCAGGTTCTATCATCAAGCATTACATTTTGTTTAGAAAACTTATCTAAATTACCTTTCTTAGCAGCAGCAACATATTCTTTTAATTCATCTAACGAAATAAGTTTTTTATCTATTAACAGATTAGTTAGAGCCGCCAGCCATTTTTCATAATAAGAGAAATTTATATAATCTTTGGGTGGCAAACATTCTCTATAATGTCTACTGATATCTAGATTCCATTCGCCTAAAGCACCAGCAGCAAGTGTAATTGCCCACGCTTTTGCCTGCCAATTATGTTTAAAAGTAGGCTCAAAATTAATAACTTCATTTTTGTTGTTTCTTGGAACTGGTATCGGTCCATCTCCAAAACGTCCTCCCATATCATGCAGTCTACTCATTTAATTTCCTTTGGTAACCCTGTGCCTATCATTGAATTTCTAGTAACCAACTCTGCAAGTTCAGCCTCATCCATATTTTCAGTACCATCAGGTCTCATTGGTAACACTAAATATCTTAGTTCTGCAGTTGAATCCCAGACTTTTATCTGAACTTTTGGATCTAGAGATAAACCAAATTCTGAAAGAACTTTTCTAGGTTCTCGTACTGTTCTAGATCTATATTCATCACTTTTATACCACGTTGGTGGGAGACCGAGTACTGGCCATGGATAGCAACTACATAATGTACAAACCACCACGTTGTGAACCTTAGGTGTGTTTTCAACAACAACCATATTTTCGCCTTGTCTTCCTTGGTAACTCAATTCTCTTATAGCTGATGTTGCATCATTCAGAAGTCTTTTTTTATATTCTTCATCAACCCACGCTTTTGCAACTACTTTTGCACCATTTTGTGGACCTATTCTATTTTCATAAGTGTCAATCAATTCATCTAAAGTTCTAGAATCTATTAAACCTTTATTTAGAAGTAAAGTTTCAACAGCTTTTACTCTTAGTTCAGGATCAGAAGGCAATTGTGAATGTGCGTGATCATGTGAATGGGTGTGATTATGAATAATATTTTTCTTTTCACTCATAATTGATCCTCTTATGCATTATTTTATTTTTACTCTGGGATTAAAACGATCCTACCATTAACTTTTCCTGCTCTTAAGTCAGACATTGCTTGGTTTGCTGTTTCTAATCCTTGTTTTTTAACTGGTATTAATTCTATTTTGCCTGATTTAATTATATTAACAAGTTCCTTTAATTCAGGACACTCATCAATACCTGGTAAAGCTACAACAATAGGGAAACTTTCAAAAGCAATTAGTAACCTAGAGAGATTTCAGATGGCTCCTAAACTCACTGAACCTATAAAACATTTCTTTAGTTATCTAGGTCCAGAATTATCTTTTAAAGATAGGTTTATTCTTTCAAATTCAACTATGCTATTATAGTCTACAACAGAAAACATTTCTTGTTTAGCAAAAGGAAACTCCTCAGAAAAAGGATCAATGTCTTTAATTCCTTGATGAAGATGTGTTTTTAGATGTCACCATCCAAAATAATGGTGATGCTGACGCCCAGGGATTACAGACAGTTTTGGAATTTCCGCGTAAGGGTTTTGAGTTATATCAAAACTTAAATGATGATACCACTAGCGGTGGAGAACAGTTTCAGAAAAGGGCGCTTATGATTGAAATACCTGAGTTGCCCGCCAAACAATCCAGTAAACATTCCTACAAGTTCAGGGCAAGGAATTTCGGGGGTCAGTACCAGTTCGATGAAATGGCAATGACCTACAGTTTTTTTGATGAAAATTCGGAAAAAATGATTACACCGAATCCTGATGAAGGCGTCAACGTGGCTCTGGCGGACCCAGTTATGCATCATGTGCTTGACCCCAATGACCCGGAAAGCCAGGTGCCGATTGTGAACCTGAAGCTGTCCTACAGCGAACACACACCCAGAATTGGAGATGAAATTGACTTTATTGTGGATGTGGAAAATATCGGAAAAAGCATTGCCAATGATGTGGATATA
>ERZ651768.128-NODE-128-length-52597-cov-14.446287_pt1 | contig 52597 bp, 37 predicted proteins | sample MGYA00514754_ERZ651768 | MGnify/ENA metagenome assembly ERZ651768
ACATCCGAATTGGATGTTTATCACTTATACAGATATGATATCAATAGAGACCGAAGCATAGATGATATTGACATAAATTTACTAGCTGAGATGATTATCGGGTTATGAGCCCGACTTAAGTACATATAAATAATTGGATTAAATAAATTTTATTCAATCGGATAACGAAGTCCGACTTGCCTTCTTATTTCATCCATTGAACTCATCACTGCAATACTCTCGCCATGCGTCATAAGGGGTGACTCAATTAGATTGGTTCTTACACACCGGGAAAACTCAATCGCTTGTTCCCGCAATCCATGTCCTTCATAATGGTTAGGGTATTCAGTTATAGTTCCATCAAAGAGCACGACTCTCATTGAAGCAGGATTGTAAAACGTACGGTCAATTTCTAACCATCCATTGTCCCCGGACACAACAGCCCTGCAGGGTGTTGCATTTTTTAATGTGGTGTTAAGTATAGCTTGAGCACCATTTCTGTATTCAAAAATTGCGGATGTCTGTTCATCTACCCCTTTATCGGTAAAACTGGATTTTGCTGTAATTTTATCTGGAGCCCCAAGAATTAAATGTGCAAACGAGACGAGATAAATACCAAGGTCAAGCAATGCACCTCCGCCAAGTTCAGGCTCCCATAAACGTGGATTAGTAGAACCCGTAAGGCGTTGCCCGTGATCAGCCTGCAGGGTATGGATAGTCCCAAGGACACCGCTTTTAATAATCGTTCGCACCTGTTCTATGTGGGGTAAAAAGCGGGTCCACATGGCTTCAATCAGGGTTAATTGATTTTGAGTTGCCTTATCTATCATTAATTCTACTTCGCGGGTATTAATGGCAAACGGTTTTTCACAAAGCACTGGTTTCATGGCTTCTAAAGCTAGAAGTGTATGCTCTATATGAAAGTTATTTGGGGTTGCTATATAAATGCCGTCTAAACTGGGATCTCTTACTAATTTATCGTAACTGTCATAGCCAACGCATTCCGGGAATTTAGCTGAAAAATTCTCTGCGTTTTTCATAGAACGCGACCCAACAGCAGCAACATGATGATCATCTAGATGTGCCAGATCGTTTGCAAATGCATTTGCGATCCCTCCCGTGCCAATTATACCCCATTTAAACTTTTTAAGATTCATAAGATTACTTTAATTATTGAATTATTGATTAACAAAAGCCACATTGTGCTGATAATAGATAAGATGAGCTACCATAAATTATTAATAGAGTCTGTAGTTATGGTAAAATATTTGAGTTGAAGAGTCTGCAAAATGAATCAAATCGTACAATTCCATCTCAAAGTTTAGCCTTGGATTCAGTTATCACTATTAATTAAAATAATCTCAACATTTAACCCTTAATCAAAAAAATGAGATTTATTGTAACAGTATTACCTATCCTTCTGATATTATTACAGATTACTGGGTGTTCACAAGACCCTATTAACTACGAAACACAGCTTTTTCAAAAAAATAATTTTTATTATAAAAAAAACCAGAGTAAACCCTATACTGGGCCAATATTTTCTTTATACCCAAATGGAAAGAAAAAAAATAGCGGCAATCTTATCAATGGGGGAAAAGATGGCTTGTGGACTGAATGGTATCAAAACGGAAAGATAAAAGCAGAAGAATATTATAAAGATGGAAAAGCCGATGACATATGGGTTTCATGGCATGAAAATAATAAATTAAAATTAAAAGGAACCTTTAAAGACGGAAAGGCAAATGGATTGCGCACCGAGTGGTATCAAAATGGACAGAAAAAAGAAGAAGGATATTTCAAAAATAATGAATTTGACGGACGATGGACAAAGTGGTACTCGAATGGGGAAAAAAGCGGCGAAGGAATTTATAAAAACAATAAGGAAACTGGAAAACATACACTATGGTATCAAAATGGACAAAAAAAATCTGAAGCTCAATTTGTTAATGGTGAAATTAAAGGGTCACGCATTGAATGGTATGAAAATGGGGGGAAAAAAGAAGAAGGAACTATAAACGGGTTGTGGACTCAGTGGTATGAAAACGGGTATAAAAAAGGAGAAGGACACTACAAAAATCAGATTCCAATTGGAAAGCATATGCTGTGGCATGAGAATGGACAGAAAAAATCTGAAATGGAATTCACAAATGGAAGGCCCCATGGATTACGAATTGAGTGGTATGAAAATGGTCAGAAAAAAGAGGAAGGAAAATTTGTTAATGGAAATCAATATGGTAAATGGACCTACTATAACAAAGACGGGTCAATCGATGGTACAGAAGAATATTGAAACTATTATCTTATAAAGACAATCCTTACTTAGCGATTAAAAATCTAAAAAATACATTTCTACCAAAAAACCGCATTCATGTTTTTTGTAATTTTTCTTTAATGGATATACGATTCATAATTGCAGCGGGGTTTTTATCGATTGGGTGGACACAATCCCTTCAGTTTAAAGATATTGCGGATAAACAATTATTGAACTTTGTTCATGACCATGGAGGATCTGGAGAATACTATTATATTGAATCCATGGGCTCAGGAATATGCATTTTTGATTATGATAGCGATGGCGACCTGGATGCTTACTTTCCTCAGGGAGCGTCTTTGCCAGGCTGGGGGAAAAAAATTATACTGGAAAATAAACTTTATAGAAATGATGGCTCAATATGGACAGACGTTACAGAACAAGCGGGGGTCGGTGACAGGAGTTATAGCATGGGCTGTGCCTGTGCAGATTATGACAATGACGGAGCCACAGATCTATATGTCACAAATTATGGACAGGATATTTTTTACCGTAACAATAATGATGGTACGTTTACAGACATTACTTCTGATGCAGGAATTGATAACCCCCATATGGGCATGAGTGCGGCATTCTTTGATAGTGATAATGATGGATGGCTTGATCTTTATGTTACAAACTATGTTGATTATTCAATTGAAGATAACCCTGAATGCACAAGTCCTATTCAAAATCCAATGCATGGTGAATTATTTGCGCGATCGTATTGCGACCCTGATGTCTTTTATGGAGTTGAAGATAAATTTTACTATAACAGCAAGGGAAAATTCATAGATCGATCAAGCCGTTCTGGTATAAGCAGAGTCCGACTCAGAGGGTTGGGAGTGGTGCCTGGTGATATTGATAACGATGGGGATATGGACATCTATGTAGCGAATGATAAAGATATGAACCTACTATTTATAAATAATGGTAAAGGCCGTTTTACTGAAAAAGCATTATTAATGGGCGTTGGATTCAATGGAAATGGACTTGCTGAAGCAGGTATGGGGGTAGATTTTGGAGATGTTAACCGCGACGGTTGGCTGGATATATTTGTTACGAACTTTAGCGGTGAAACCAATACATTGTATTTAAATAAAAAATCGGGTTTTCTAGTAGATGCTACCCTTGAAACTGGACTGGGTAAACCAAGCATACCTTTCCTTGCATTTGGTACAAAGTTTGTCGATCTAAACCTGGATGGATGGCTTGATATTTATGTTGCCAATGGACACGTTATAGATAATATTAATTTATTCAACAGAGAGTTCCAGCATGCCCAACCCAATCAGGTATTTATCAATCAGGGGAATGGAACCTTTATAGACAAAACAACCAAAATCGGAGGAGACCTTCTTAAACCAGCAGTGAGCCGAGGCGTTGCATTTGGTGATATGGATAATGATGGCGATATTGACTTTATTGTATCAAATAATAATGATAAGGCCGAACTATTATTAAATGAGGGAGCACCAAAAAACAATTGGATCGGATTTGAGCTTGAAGGCAGATCCTGCAATCGACAAGCCATCGGCAGTAAAATAATAATCACTACTGATTCTGGTAATCAGACAGCCTACGTTAATCCAGCCGGCAGTTATCTTACATCAAATGATAAAAGAGTATTATTTGGAATTAATCAAGATAAATTAATTACCACTCTAGAAATTGAGTGGCCCGGATCAAATAAAGAAACTTTTAACAACCTGACACCTAATTTTTATTATAAAATAATTCAAGGAGAATCCGTAACAAAAATAAATTACAAACTTTAACCTTACTTGATATCAATACAGGAAATAACAATTAATTTTATAATCAAGTCTACGGATGTATTGCTATCAAATTACTCTGGTTAGAAATGGAGTACCTATTATTTTCGCATTTATAGTGGATTGCCTCTTATGTCCACCATTATCGCTTTGGTATTACCAAAATCATTTAACAGGTCCACCTGAGTTTTAGCATCACCTACAATTAAATAGAACATCTCATCTTCATTTAAATACGTTTCGATCATCAGATGAAAATCATCCAGGGTCATTTCTAAAAGTTCCTTTTGGTTATTTTCAATAAAATTATTTGAATAACCAAACTTGCTGATCTGACGCAATACATTCAACTTTGAACTCAATGATTCATACTTCCGCGTATTATCTTTAATAATTTTGTTCTTGGTGAGTTCCAGTTCTTGGTCAGTAAAAGTATCCGTGTAGTTTTCATACAATTCGCGGATAAGATCTAATGATTGACGCGTTACGTTAGCACGTACGCTTGTATAAGCAATGTAGGGTGCAATCTCCTTTGTATTTCCCATAAAAGAAAACGCTCCATAGGTGTATCCCTTTTCAATTCGCAGTACCTGGAACAGGCGCCCGCTTGATCCGCCTCCCATAATTTGATCTGCATAACCCAGATTATTGTAATCGGGATGGTTAGCAGGTAAAGCCAGCCGGCTCATACGGATTACCGATTGCTTCGAACCTGGGACATCCACAAAATATAAATTCCCATCGACTCCTTGCGGATCTGGTTTGTATTCAGGAAAATCGACTGGTTTACCTAGCCAGTCTTTTGAAAAGTTGGTTAAAGCTGCCAAGGCCCTGTTTTTTTGAATATCCCCCACAATATGGAATGATGCCAGCCCTGGATTAAAATTGTTATTATAATACTGTTTCAGATCATCAAGGGAAATTTTTTCTACTGATGATGGTGTTGCTATTGCAGCCTGTCCAAAAATATGTCCATCTCCATAAAGAAGCCGCTGGTTTACTGCCCTGCTTATAGCAGTAGGATTTGATTCACGACCACGAATGCGGGTCACAAGTTCTCTCTTTAATCGATCAAATTCCTTTTCGTCCCACCGTGGTTCAAAAAGTACTTCTTCAACCAAGTCCAAGGTTTTTTCAAAATTTCGAGAAAGTGTATTTACACTAATTCGCATCTCTTCTCTGCCTGATGAAAAGTTGATGCTTGCCCCTAAAAGCTCTATAGCCTGTTCTAATTCATTGGGCGTTTTATTTATTGTACCTTCCATAAGTAGATCAGATAACAAACCAGCAATACCGGTTTTGTCGATTGGATCCAGCCACTGGCCCCCTTTAAATGAAATGTCAAACTTTACAAGGGGTATTTCTGTAGATATTATGCCATAAGTACGCATCCCGTTGCCCAGTTCAGTTTGCCAAATTTCCGGCATTTTAAATATAGGTACTTCACCCAAAGGAGGTTCGGAGCGATCATATTTCGTCTTCGTTTTTTCGTATACAGCTTCATCTCCCTGCGAAACATTTTCATTATTTACTTGATTGACAATTTCTTCTTCTTTCACATCAGCATACAAAGCATTCGCAACAGCAAGTTCTGATTGTCCCTTAGGTACAAAACTGGTCATCACATAATATTTATTTTTAATATACTGATTATACACCCATACAACATCTTCGCGTGTAACGGCCCGGGTAAGGTTTGCTTCTGTAGTAATGTAACCTGGGTCTCCAGCAAATTCATTATAAGATGCAAGTTGATAAGATTTATTTAATACTGTTTCTACGCTGTTATAAAGATCAGTTTCAATTTTTGCTTTGATCCGGGTCAGTTCAACATCTTTAAACCCTTTAGTTTCAAAGCGACTTAATCCGAGTTCAATTGCAGCTTTTACACTATCAAGGTCTGTTTCTGCATTAGCGCGAACAACCAGTGCAAATTCACCTGTAAGTTCGCTGGGGTTACTTCCAGCATAAATGGAAGGAGCAAGTTGCTTTTCTTCAACAATGACTTTATATAAAGGCGATTCTTTACTGCCCGATAATATTTCACCAAGGACCTGAAGAGCATAGCTATCCTTATGGTAGGCTTCAATAGTAGGATAGACCATTCGGAGTTCCGGTAGCTTTGCAAAGTTATCCTCGTAGTATAAAGATCGTGTTTCTTTCAGGGAAACAGGCATAGGAGATAGCGGTTCAGCTGCGGAGCCCCGCCGTATTTCACCGAACCATTTTTCAACCAATTTCTTTGTTTCTGCAATATCAATATCACCTGCGATAACAAGAGTGGTATTATTGGCGCCATAATATTTTTCATAAAACTCTTTTACATCTTCCAGCGTGGCAGCCTGTAAATCTTCCAAGTCTCCAATCACCGTCCAGTTATAGGGATGACCCTCGGGATATAAATTTTCTCGAATAACAGCACCTGTGTGCCCATAAGGATTATTATCAACTCTCTCTCTCTTCTCATTTTTTACAACCTGTTTTTCACGTTCTAGTGCTTCATCAGTAACCGTGTTGATCATAAACCCCATTCGATCAGAGTCAATCCAAAGTATCTTTTCAAATGCATCTTTAGGAACGACTTCATAATAGATTGTACCATCGGACCAGGTTCCACCATTTCGTACTCCACCCAATTCAGGTATCATCTTGCGGTTGGCACCACGTGGAACATTTTCCGAATCATTAAACGACATGTGCTCAAAAAAATGTGCAAACCCGGTCCGTCCAGGTTTCTCTCTGCTTGAACCAACATGAACAAGGGTCGTGACCGCTACGATCGGATCGGAATCATCTTTATGCAGAATAACTTCCAGACCGTTCTCAAGGGTGTATTTTTCGAATTCAATTTTGAACTCTTCTTTAATACTGGTACAGGATGAAAAAAATACCAGCGAAGCGCTAATTAGTAATTGAAAAAAATACCGATGCATAAATATCTCCAATATGGGTTATACTAGCTCAAATGTGGCTCTATAATGGTGTTGGTTTTGAATACGTGTTAATAATTCTAAACGTTTTACCCAGGCGGCCATCCAAAAGTCCGGCCGCCCAGTAAGTGTAAATGGATATGATAAACGGTCTGTCCTCCCGCATCATTGCAGTTGAATCCAGTCCGGTATCCCGCTTCAGCAATACCTTCCTTTTTTGCCAACTCAGATGCTGTCCGGATCAACTCCCCTGTTAATTCTGAATGCTCCGGTTGGAGATCATTCAAGGTCGGGATATGAAGTTTCGGAATAATCAGAATATGGGTTGGTGCCTGGGGATTTAAATCCCGAAATGCTAAAATTCTCTCATTCTCAAATACCCTATCGGCAGGAATGTCCCCAGCAATGATTTTGCAAAATAAACAATCGTCCATAGTCGCTCCCTAATTCATGAGTTCATTCAAGACAGATAGTGTGGCCAGGACCGCTGTTTCTGCCCGCAGACGTCTTTCCCCCAAAGAATAAAACTGTACACCTGCTTTTTTCATTTGCTTGATTTCCTGGTCGCTGAAATCTCCTTCTGGCCCTATAATAACATGAATTGGTTTTTTCGCACCAAGATTTAACTGGGATATTGCCTTTTCACCATTCAGCGATCCAGCGATACACGGACCATCCATTGTATTGATCCATGTTTCTAAGTCTTTTGGGTTTTTGACAACCGGGAAGCGGCTTCTTCTGCATTGTTTGGCTGACGCTGTAACGATCTTTTGACATCTATCAGTATTGATTGTTTTTTTCACACACCGATCAAGCACCAGGGGCTGGATCTCATTAACTCCTAACTCCGTAGCCTTCTCCAAAAGAGTCTCAAATCGGTCCCGTTTAATCATAGCTGGGGCTAGAATTATCGATATTTTATTTTCCCCAAGTCCCTGTTTTTTTTCCCTTATTACCCCGGATACCCGATCATGCATTACAGATTTGATCATAGCATGAAAACCGGTCCCTGTTCCATCTAAAAGGCAAATTTCATCATTTGGTTTTAAACGCAGTACACGGCTGGCATGAAGGGATTCTTCCTGGTCCAGTACAAATGTGTCGCCGTTCACGTTGCCTGGATCTATATAGAAGGCTTTATCTGGGATCACCTTGGTCGACGATTAAACGAAAGGTGGATCAAAAATCCAGAATAATTATTTTGGCCGTCAGCTTGTTCATTTAAAGGTAATAATTCCAAGCCTACCATTGTTGAAACAGATGATTGTCCCACCATTTTTAAATCAATTCCAATTCCAATAAATCCCCCAGGAGAAATCTGGGTGTCAGGATTTTTCCATCGTTCACTGAACGTGCCAAACTCTTTACCGTCGACCGTGAGTACAGCACCTGCCCTGGCCGTAATAAATGGAGAAAAATTATTCTCAATCTTTCCTGTAAAAGGATAATAATTGGCTCCAATCAGCAGCGGCATCATAAAAAGGCTTTTCCCTCCCACCGATTGGTATTGTCCAGTGTAATAGTCATATACGATTGTTTCATCATCCGCTTTTATATCATAAAAACGCAGTTCACCATTCAAAGAATATATTTCAGATGTGTGAGTGAGTTGGCGTGTAATGAACATACCGGAACCGCTGGATCCAATATCCAGACCAAATCCATTAAAGGCCTGGTCAAACTGCCCCAGCAGCAGTACAGGAAAAAGAAAACTAAAAAATATTTTCATAGGCCAAAAGTAGCACTTTTCCATAGATGGGTTCAGCCATTTTATTATCTATTTTATACTCATCCATTATTAAATAATCTACGATCAAGACTGAATTTTCCCGGCCCCAATAAAAACAGTACCAAATAAACAGTGAAATAAATAAAGGGGGATTCAGGGCTTTCGCCATCTGCTAAATGGTAGGCGCCAGCAAAAAACATGGTGATCATAATAAAAAGAGATGATACCCGTGTACAAACACCCAGTGAAACCAGCCACGTGAGTATCCCTTCGCTGAAAGCTGCCAGGAATCCGAATAAAACGTAGCCAAAATTTATTCCAATCAAAGTCATGGCTGCTTTACCAAGCCATTCCCAGGATTCTGTTCCTGCGGTAATTTTCCTCATCCCATGATAAAAGAATAAATAAAAAGATGGAATTATCCGGAGTATAAGCAGGGCCCAATCTTTACTATGTTCAAATAATTCTTCGGCAGATGTCAGTTTCTTAAGGGCTTTCATTTGGAATCGTCTTCAAATTCAGCATCCTGGATATCCATTTTTGCTACCTTGCTGCGTATTTCGGATCTGCGTTGTTTTTGCTTGATAGACTGGTTGAATTTAAAAATGGACAGGAGCGGGCCTGCTGCTCTGTACAGGAGATAAACAATTATTCCCAGCAGCAGCCATTTTATCATTAAACTTCTGAAACCGGGTTAAAAAATTTAGTACCCGAAACGGGCTGGCGAATGTACTGAATCACTTCTTTCAGATCGTTTTCATTATGAACAAAATCAATATTGTTTGTATTGATAATCACCAGGGGCGTGTCCTGGTAGCGAAAGAAATATTCTGTATAAACCTGGCCCAGTGCATCAATATATTCATAGGTAATATCTGTTTCCATTTCCCTGCCTCGGTAAGCAATATTTTTCATAAGTGTGTCCGTATCTGCCTGCAGATAAATAACCAGATCCGGTTTAATGATATTCCGTTCCAGCAAGTTTGCTACCGTGTCATAAAGCTGCATTTCTTTTTCATTCAGGTTCAAGGATGCAAACAACCGGTCTTTGACAAACATATAATCTGTGACCAGCAGCTTCTGGAACATATCCACCTGGCGTAATTCCTGTTGCTGGCGGTACCGTTGGAGCAAAAAGAAGAGCTGGGTCTGGAATGAGTATCGTTCAGGGTCTTTGTAAAAATCCGGCAGGAATGGATTTTCTTCAAATTCTTCAAGCACCAGTCGGGCACCCAGTTCCTTTGCCATCAGGTTAGCCAGGCTGGTTTTTCCTACACCAATAGGTCCTTCAATTGCAATATAGTATAAATTTCTCAAGCTTGTGTATCCATATAATGGCGTGTTACCCTGGATGTATCCGGGCAATGATCAATCAGATCATTTATTGACAAATTTGAATGGGGAAGTTTAAAGTCTGGTTCTAGTTCGGCAAACGGTATTAATACAAATTTTCTTAAGGCCATCATGGGGTGGGGTATAATGAGTTCATCTGTTTCCAATACCGCGTCCCCATGGAGCAGAATATCAATATCAATGATCCGCGGTTGGTTCTTCTCCCTTTTTTCAGACCTGCCCAGCATTGTTTCCACCTTTTGTACCACATCTAATACTTCAAAGGGTTTTAAGGTTGTTGTTAATTTCACAATAGAATTCAAGAAATCCGGTTGGTCAAGGTAGTAAAGGGGTTCCGATTCGTAATAGGAAGAACTGACAATATTTGAAATTTCAAAATTAATGGATAAGGCCATTGTGGCCTGGGCCAGGTTCGATTCCCGGTCTCCCATGTTTGATCCGATGGAGAGATATACCTGAGCAGGATCCATTTATGGTTTCCGGGTAAGTTCCACTTCCACTGTATCCAGGTTCGCCATGATGGGCGCGTGGGGTTTCCGGATCTTGATCCTTACTTTTTGAATAGGATATTGTTGAAGCAGGCGATTGCATATCGTTTCCCCCACTGCTTCGATCAGGTTATATTCTTTCTCCGTAAATGTTTCTGTGATCAGTGAAACGGCTTCATCGTAATTGACCGTATCTTTAAGATCATCAGACGATCCTGGCCCTGAAAGATCCGTGCGCATTTCAATATCCAGCTCGAACAATCCTTCTTTATCTTTTTCGAATTCATAAGCACCGTGTTTAGCAGGGATTTTAAGATTGAGTATGCGGATCTTATCCATCTATTTGATTAATTGTATTTTTTGCTGGTAAAAGGAGCTATTGGCTTCCAGTTGAATAAAATAGGTGCCTGACCCGTGGCCGGAAGCATGCCAGGACGTCCTGTTCAATCCTGGACCGGACAGGCCTGGATATACCTGGTCCACCAATCGGCCTTTCAGATCATAAATGTGGATGGTGGGTTCGATTTCTCCAAAATCATCAGGAACATAATACAGGATAGATGTTTCCGGATTGAATGGATTTGGATAAGCTGGATAAAGGATCAGCTGTGCCTGGTCCGGTAAGGTACCTGCAACAGATAAGTACTCTACTTCTTTCAATATCCAATTATCCGGATCCAATTGTACTGAATAGGCGGACCCACCGATAAGGCCCAGATTATATTCCTGACTCTGTCCTTGATTATCTACGGTAAACTCCAGTGTACCCTCCGGTAAGACCACCTGCAGGTCTATGGGCATATTAAAATATTGCCAGCTCTGCATTTGTTCAATCGTTACCACCAGTTCATCCGTATCCAGCATTTCCCAGGCTACCCCATACCTTGGGTAATAATCGCCATAGATCCACTGCTGAAAGAAATCATCCAGGTCCAATCCGGATACATCCTCACATACTGCCTGAAAATTTTCTGTGGTGACTGCACCATAGGCTAAGGAATCGTTATATGCATAGGACTGGAGGGCATTAAAGAACAGGCTGTCACCCATAACGCCCCGGAGCATATGAACCACCCAGCCCGCCTTGTTGTAGGTCAGGTTTCCATTAAAAATCTGGCTTGTCGTGTTAGGCTCTTCTACAAACACTGTCCCTGGCCCATAATAGGCGTGAGTTTGCCAATATTCATTATAGGCATCAACTCCATTGTGAGCTTCTTCCCAGATCGCTTCGGAAAACCGGGCAAATCCTTCATTCAGCCAGATGTGGTGAAAACTGGCGCACGTAACCAGGTCCCCCCACCATTGGTGGCCTAATTCATGGGCAATAAGCCACTGGGAATGTCCTCCTATGCTGGTGAGCGTCTGGTGTTCCATACCTCCCCCGCGCCCAAATTCTGCGTGCCCGTATTTTTCACCCATAAAGGGATATTCGCCAAACTTTGGGGCAAATGCTGCCATCATATCATTTGTGAGCAAATAATTATCATGGACCAGGTCATAATGATCCGGGTATACATAATAGTCTAAGGGTAGGGTATCGCCATTCATCCCAATATATTCATCATGCCAGAGCGTATACGGATACGTGGTCACCGATACAAGATAGGTGCATATGGGGTACCGTTCTGACCAGTGATATCGTTTTCTGCCTCCATCCAGTTCTGTTTCTTCGATCAAGAGTCCATTGGACGCCACGATCTGCTCTTCTGGAACCGTAATAATAATATCGGCAGAATCTGCCTTGTCCGATGGATCATCCTTGCAGGGCCACCAGTCCCGGGCACCATAGGGTTCAGAGAGTGTCCAGATATGATCTATATTTGCATAGGTGTCAAAATTAAAGGCTCCAAATCCGGTGTGTGGCGGTGTTCCATGGTAAAAAACTTCAATGCTGAATTCATATCCTTCAGGTATTGCCTCAGGAGCAGGTATTTTTAATCGGTAGCTTTCATGGTTAAATGTCCACAACTCACCATAAAATTTGACTGAATCCACTGTCATCTGATCCGCAAAATCCAGTTCAATTGAATCGGGTTGATCCATGCCAACAGAGCCATTGACCAATACAGACCCATCTATTTCCTGTGCATCAATATCAATCTCAAAATTTATTCTATAATAGGTAATATCTATCTTTTCCTGGTTTTCCGTTAAGCTGGATTCTGTTGAGAGCCATTTAGCTGCAGAAAATGCATGGCCACAGGTTTCGATGGGTTTGTCTGTTAGGGTTTGACTCAGGATAAATCCGAACTGAAAAAGAAATAAAAATGACCGTTGAAACATGGCTAAAAACTAACCAGAAATAAACACACTAACCCAGAATCCTGTGATATGACATTCCACCTCAACGACATAGGCATCAATGCCAAGTATCGCACTGCTGAGGATCTTTGAATTCAATTTAAGAGCAGGAACTTATATTGGAGTAGGCCAGGTAGGGAATGATAATATAGAGGACAGAATCGCGAACCAGATAAAAGAGAAAAAAGGCACCGGCAACAACCCAGCCCTTCACCTTCAACAGGTGCAGTAACCCTCCATCACGATAAATGTACAGCCAACTCTTTATAAACTCCGGCTGACGAAAAGACATTATTCTTTTCCGGGTTTTATTCTGTCAAATTTCAGGTTTTCGTATTTTTCCCACATATTGGCGCCTGATGCTTCTGCGAATCGGTAGGCAAATTCAAGGGCTTCAAAGAAAGGGCGGTTTGCATATTCACCATGGGAATAAAACTCATCGATCCATTTAACCATTTCTGAAATCTTAACCACTTCCAGCTGATCAAAAATTCCATACACCATTTCAGCACGATTATCATAGTACCATTCGGTAATCCCGCCATAGCCAACGGTATTCTTGAGTTCTGAATGGGTTTCATAAACCTGGGTCAGGTAGGAAAAAAGGAAGATTTCTTTTTCTTCCTGAGACAGGGTTTTCCAATAGGTCACTACCGGGGACAGTGCACCTGCCCCGGTTTGTGCACATAAGCTGGATAGAACAAATACGAGGATGAGTTTTTTCATGATGGTCTCTTTTTCAGAATCTTGATCGATTTGATAAGCCTAATAATACGATTCTACGAGACAGATGGACAATGTTAAACATCACCGGGTTCAACCCAGTCGCCATGAGAGTCAATTAATTGGATTAGAGAATCCACTGCACCATCAACATCGATATTTTTTTCCACCACATCCTGCCCTTTATACAGGGAAATTTGACCAGGCCCAGTACCCACATAACCATAATCTGCATCTGCCATTTCTCCTGGGCCATTGACGATACAGCCCATGATACCGATTTTCACACCCTTCAGGTGATCGGTGCGGGCACGGATTTTTGCCGTCGTTTCCTGAAGGTCAAAAAGGGTCCGCCCGCAGGACGGACAAGAAATGTATTCTGTTTTGGAAATCCTGGTTCTGCTGGCCTGCAGAATTCCAAACGATATTTCATTGATAAATCCCTTATCATGGTCAGATTCCAGCCAAATTCCATCCCCAAATCCATCCACCTGTAAGGCACCTAAATCAGTAGCAGAATAGAGCAGAAACTCATCTTTTGAATACCCGGCGTAGCTGCGTTTAATAATAACCGGTTTTTTAATGCCTTGTTCTATACACCCAATAAAAAACCGTCTTTGTGCTGCATACCCGTATTCATGGTCAGTTTCAAGAATAAGGATGCAATTTGGTAAAGATTTAAGGGTGGAAATAATGTTATCGGAATCTGAACAAATTAAAAAAGAAACCCTATCCTCAGGTATGACGCCAAGCTGCTTAACGGTAAACAGTTGAAAATACTCTTCCCTCGATGTTGTACCATGATAATCCTGAATGATTCCCAAAGTACCTGGGATTTCGAAATCAATTGAATTTGACCCGATGTAAAGAAAATCGATGGCAAGGTCAGATATATGCCACTTATCCTGATTTGGGAAATATAAATAGCCAAACTGGCCCAGGTCTTCGTAGTGTATGAATGCTTTATCCGACAAGTCCCCGATAACCCTAGGTACTTCATCTCCCCCAATATTGAATATATTTGTTGTGTTTCGCCTGGTATGGAAGAATGGATCGTATGGAATCGTACTGATTGCCGGTAAAGGTCTTGAGCCATCGTTCTTTTGCTCATATCGATCTGCAAGTATCTTAGCTATCGGAATTTCCGCTTCCGGTTCTTCTGTTAATGAAACCCGTATCGTGTCTCCTAAACCATCTTCTAAAAGGGTACCGATCCCAACAGCAGACTTTATCCTGCCATCCTCTGCCTCACCTGCTTCCGTAACCCCCAGGTGAAGGGGGTAATTCATCCCTTCATCCACCATGGTCTTTACCAGCAACCGATAGGCCTGGACCATGACCTGGGTATTGCTGGCTTTCATGGATAAGATAATGTCATAATAGTTTTCTTCTTCAGCAAACCGGATGAATTCCATGGCAGATTCAACCATCCCTAATGGTGTATCCCCGTATCGGCTCATAATCCTGTCAGACAGGGAGCCATGGTTGGTGCCGATCCGCATGGCTGTACCGTTTTCTTTGCAAATTCGGACCAGGGGCATAAATCGGTCACTGATCCGTTCCAATTCTTCTCTGTAGGACTGGTCAGAATAATCGTGGGTTTCAAATTTTTTCCTGTCCGCATAATTCCCGGGATTAATTCGAACCTTTTCAACGATGGCCGCTGCTACTGCTGCCGCATTAGGTGTAAAATGAATATCGGCCACCAGTGGAGTATTAAAACCCCTGGCCCTGATACTATCCCGGATAGGTTTCAGGTTCTTTGCCTCATTGATACTGGGGGCGGTGATACGTACAATTTCACATCCTGCCTCAATCATCCTTATGGACTGGGCAATAGTTCCCTCTGTATCCATGGTGTTCGTGGTGGTCATGGATTGGATACGTATGGGATTATCTCCCCCAACGCCTACATTCCCGATCATGACGCAGCGGGTTTCCCATCGCTGGTATTGAGTTAAACTGGGACAATAAACCTGCATCAATCCCCTTCGTATGGCTGGATCAAATATTGTTTTGACTTATTCATGGCAGATGAAAAATTATTCAAGGCAGTGCAGTCTTTGTAACTTTGTTTTGCCTTGCCCCGCTGATCCATCTTATCGTATGCCATACCCTGCAATAAATATGCATTACCCAGTATAATGTCCAGTTCCGCTGTATAAGAATCAATAGTCTTATTCAACAATTCTAATGCGTCTATATACTGTTCATTGTAAAAAAAAGATAGCGCCTTTTCATAAGTTAAATATGGAATATACCACTCTTTCTGACGATCTGTTAAACTACTTGATAGAATATTCATATCTTCTATTATTATGGAAGATGCTTCTGTCTTATTTGTGCGAATTGTGGACTCTAAATGTAAAAGATTAAAATAAAAATTCTTTGGAAAATGTTCCACAAGGTCTTTCGAATGCTCGTAGGCAAGGATAGGTTCATCTTCAACCCAGAGGTACAGGTTGCTCAGGATTGCTTTTGCTTCTATCCAGGCCCAGCTTCCTTCATCTGCAGCTAAAGATATTTTTCGTAATCCAGACTCTCTTGATGCTTCCAGTCCGTACAATTCCACGGCCCATTTTAACAGGGAATGACTGATCCCAGCATAATATTCCACAATACCGACAGGAAGCTGGGCATCCGTAATCTGTGGAGTTTCTTTCGCAATGTCCTTAATAATGGATAACCCCCTGTATGAACGATATAAGGTTCTCAGCCATTGTTTCCTGCCCAGGGTTACCCGTGCGCTCAACCCCAGGGCAGACCCCTGATAGAGTCGGTAATTGGGATCATAATCATACCGCTCCACCAATTCTGCATACACGGGATGGATCTCAGCCAAGTCAGTTTCCAGGACTTTATATGTCTCTTCTACAGGTGCATTGGCCTGGGTTTTGACCCAGCGGGAAGCAGCCCATATCAAATGGACACCGGGATGATCTGGAAATTGTTTCCGGGCATCGGTCAGGATTTCTACGGCCTGGTCAAATTCATAATTATAGAATGCATACACGCCCTTTATTACCAGTGAATCCCCTTTATAATAGTCTTTTGAGAACATTATTGAAATAAAGAAGAATGAATAGAGAATAAAGCGAAACATTGCCGCTACAAAACAGGGTGTGAGGTTTTTAATTTATAGGTGAAACAAAGAGATCTAGGAGCCCTGCGAAGATAAAATGAGCCAACCTCGCGATTCATTGTGATCCGGCTTGATCTGCAGGCTTCTTTCCCACGATGCACGGGCCAATTGTTTTTCATCCATTTTCCAATAGGTAATGCCCATACCCATATATGCATTCGCATCATTGGGGCTTAATTCAAGAACTTCCTGAAACGCAACGAGCGATTCGTTGTACATGTTCTTTTCACGGTAAAATTTTCCTAAAACACCCATAGCTCCCGGCAACCAGGATGATGTATTATTGTTAACAGAGAGTGCATTCTTAAATGCCCGGCGTCCCATGGTCGGGTTTCCAATTCTGTTGTATTCAACCGCCAAAACGTAATAGGCCTGGGGCAGCAGGGTTTTAACAATGGCATCATTAGGACGGTAATGGAGCAGATCTTCCCAGGATGCAGCCGTTCTGCCCCACTCGTGGGCATTAAAATAGCTGAGTCCCTGCATGTAACGATAATCACTGTTATCTGGATCTAAATAAACTGCATCGCTGTAGGATAATGCGGCATAGACATATTTACCCTGTTCAAAATACAGGTCTGCCAGTAAGAGGTGCGGTTGAATATCTTTGGAATTCAATTTAATGGCTCGCTGGAAAGATCTCTTGGCATCTTCAGGCCGGCCCAGCTTTAAATTATTTTCACCAATGAGTTGCACAAACCCAGTATGGGTTGGATATTTCTCGGTAGCTTCCTCGGCAAGATTGAGTGCTTCTGTATAATTACCTGCCGCCATTGTCTCTCGAATGATCGTGATCCGCTGTGCAGGACCATCCGGTGCTTTTTGAGATGAATATCTTAAAACATCACGACCCAGTTGTTTTTTCTTATCCGTCTGTAAAAACATGGACATGGCTTCTATAGTAGCCCCGTGATTAGGATCTAAATAAAGTGCCTCTTCAAATGAATATTTTGCTTTCTGGTATTCGCCCAGAGTCGCATACAAAGACCCTAAAAAAAAGTGTGCATCCGGATTATCTGGATTCTTGCCTGCTTCACGCAGGTAAACTTCCTTGGCTAAGGCATAGTCTCCATTGGCTTCATAGTGCATTCCCAGCTGCCGCTGTATATAAAGATTATCTGGATTTAACTTGGATTCTTTTTCAAAATCTTCTCTTGTGAAATAGGGTTTTGAATCAAGGGCTACGGCTTGCTTTTTTGGCTCATCTTCATAGAAATACCGTGTAGCTCGAGCCAGTTCTTTATTAGAAGCCTGCAGTTCCCCTGTCAGATTAAACAATTCATCAGCATAGGCAGCAGTGTTGAATCGTGTTGTTTTCTTTTTTTCTGGAGGAGCTTCAATTGCTTCTGCAGAAGAGGCTGATTCTTTGGATTTTTTCTTGGAAGACTTTTTCTTTTTCTTGGAAGACTTTTTCTTTTTCTTGGAAGACTTTTTCTTCTTAGATGGTTTCTTTTTCTTCTTCTTTTTCTTCTTCTTTTTCTGTTGTTCAGCAGAATCAGCATGTACAAATCCTGCTTCTGAAATGGGCAGAACACCCATCAGAATTAGACATACCAATAGCCTTTTTATGAATCTCATGAAGTCATATTCTCGGATTACAGATTGAAATTACACATTCTAGGCAATTTACAAAGCATTTTTTAAAGGTACACTTTTTTTGACATTACAACATTTTTTTTATCAAAATCGGTCCACAGGAACCATAATTCGTTGCCCAGGTATTCCATTTGAGGATAGCCGATGCCTCGGCCTCCTGCCAGAGTTACAACGTCTTGTATGGGAGAAAGTATTCCATCTTCCGATACCGTTCTAAAAACTAAGGTCGAATATCCATCCTGCGCTTCTAACCAGCATACAACTACTGCACTATTATTATACCACGTAATATCTACCCTGCCTTCAGAGCTTCCCGAATCAATTCTAATGGGAGAAGAAAATGATTCACCCAGGTTATTCGAGAAAGCAACATTCACTCTTGGTTCACCATGAGGAGCAGTATACCATGCGACAGCAACCTTGTTATCCTTTTCTGCCAGTTTTGGTCCATTGACCGGACATCCAGAAATGACCCATCCATCATCGTGGATGGCGTAAGGGTCTTGCCATATACTGTTTACTTTCCTTAGAATATTTATATCTCGTAACTCAGATTCGGACCTGTCGCGGTAAGCAACTAAAGTCACATCCCTGATTTGCACAGCGGATGTAGGACAACATTCACAGACCATGGCATCTATCGATATATCATTATTTTGAATGAGATCTTGATCAAATGAAGTGGTATAGAGATTCATGTTTCCAGGGGTTCCTTGCCCTCCATGGCCCCCTGCCATTTGCCGTCCATCCAGCCAGACCAGGCCAAGATTCTCTTTATCATCCTTATAAAAAGACACAAATCCATGTTCTGCATTCTTACCGTCGCGGTGCGGAATGATCGGATCACTCCAAGAGAGTCCTCTGTCCATCGAAAAAGCTAATTTTACATCATAGTCATAGGTTCCTGTTGAACTCATCTCAGGCCAATGGGCGACGAATACACTATCCCTAAAGTGAAAAATAGATGGAAAATCTGCCCAATTAATAAAAAAATCTCCTGAAGAATATATCAACCCGGGTTTTGACCAGACTCCTTTATCATACTCAGACCAAAATAATCCAAATGTTGTTGAATCAACCGGTTCGAACCAGGAGACTAATAATCCTCCTGAATAGTTTTTAGTTAAATGGGGATACCTGCTTCCTTCACCAAAAGGTAGTTTGTCTGATTCTGGTACTGTGCACCCAATGATTATTAGACAGAATAAATATGAAATACTATTTTTCATGATTATCTAAATATGTTTTCCCAAACCACCCTAACGCTAAAATATTCAATCCAACTTCTCCATAGGATAAAATCTTATTTTCAAAATAAAAATTGATATAGGGCGGTACCACCATTTCCCAGATAGGTATATCCCCTTTTTCAGGAGAAATAGGATAAACCCAGTAATTTGTATCTGAAAATGGATAAAACCATTGAATGCCAACGGTTCTTGCAGTGATCCAATCGGTGAAAAGATGAAGCATAGTAGCAGCCAAAACAATCATTGCACCCATTTCTAATCCTTGAATTTTTCGGAAATTACCTATGCACCAAACAATCCCGCAAACAGCTATCCAAAAAATCGGTGTATGCAGTATACTGTGGTGCCCAGCAACCGTGTCTGACCATAACCCATCAATATCCTGGATTGTGGCGGCCACCATCCAAAGAACGATCCATTTGGAATCATCTTTAGCTATTTTCCCGGCAAGATAACCTGATGCAATGTGAGAATTGACAAACATAAAAAGGGATGGATTCCTACCTCTATTTAAAAATACGAATTACATTCCACCCACTTTACAACATCCGGACAATGCTTCGTATGCCAAAGGATCCGCAAGTGTTTCATTGGCCTGATAGCCCAGTTCAGAAATGGCTTTTTCAATTTGAGTCAAGTCTGTTTTTTTCATATCATAAACAACTGTCGTTGTTTTGGTCTCCAAGTCAACGGCTGAATGGGTCACACCTGGAACTTTTTTTAACCCCATTTCGATGGTTTTCTGGCACATCCCACATTGGATTGTTGGAGTATTCACAGCTGCATTTACATGTTCACCACCGCACCCAATCAAGGCTGCAAATACCACGGATGAAAGGATTGATATGATTGTTTTCATTATTATCTCCTGTCAGGGTTTAGTTTAATACAGATTTAAAATGTCTGTTACGATATAAAAGTTTCTTTTCTTGAAGGGCGCAATACAAGATGGGCACAACAAAGGTTGTCATGATCGCGAAAACCATCCCACCAAATGTGGGAATTGCCATGGGAACCATCACATCAGCACCGCGCCCTGTTGAGGTGAGTACGGGAATCAGCGCTAAAAGTGTAGTAGCCACTGTCATCATGGCCGGGCGTATTCTGCGTTCACCGGCAAATACAACCGCTTCCTGAATGTCTTTGGCAGTGTCCGGTTTCCGCTGCTTAAAACTTTGGTCCAAATAGGTGCTGATAATAACACCATTGTCACTGGCGATACCAAATAAAGCCAGAAAACCCACCCAAACGGCAACGCTCAAGTTCACAGGATGCATCTGAAATAGATCCCGCATATTTTCACCAAACAGACTGAAATTCATAAACCAATCCTGACCATAAAGCCAGAGCATGACAAACCCACCAGACCAGGCAACAAAAATACCGCTAAAAACAATAAGGGCGGTTGATACTCTTTTAAACTGAAAATACAGAATTAAAAAAATGATGGCCAAAGCCAAAGGTAAAACTACAGCTAATTTTTTCGTTGCCCGAATCTGGTTTTCATAACTTCCGGCAAAAACAATACTCACACCATTTGGTACAACCAATTCACCTTTTTGAATCAATCCATCCAAGTGGGATTTTGCGGATTCCACTACATCTACTTCCGCCCAACCAGACAATTTATCGAATAACACATATCCCATGGTGAATGTATTTTCACTTTTAATCACTTGCGGGCCGCGGACATAATTCACATTCGCTAATTGTCCCAACGGAATTTGAGCGCCATTGGGCGCAGGAATGAGTATTTTATCTAAAGATTCGATATCATCCCGGAATTCTCTCATATATCTGATTCGAACCGGATATCGTTCCCGACCTTCTACCGTTGTTGTAATAGGCATGCCGCCCACCGCCACCTCTATGGCGTGCTGAACTTGCTGTAAAGCAATGCCATAACGTGCGATGGATTTTCGGTCAATATCAATTTCAAGATAAGGTTTTCCTACGATTCTGTCAGCAAAAACCATATCCGCTTTTACGCCTGGAACATTCTTCAAATGTTTTTCCAATTCAAGACCAAATGATTCAATGGATTCCAAATCAGGCCCTTTTACTTTGATGCCCATGGGTGCCCGCATCCCGCTCTGCAACATCACTAACCGTGTAGAGATCGGTTGGAGTTTTGGTGCCGAAGTTGTTCCAGGAATTTGTGCCACTTTAACCAATTCATTCCAAATATCGTCGGACGACCGAATATGATCCCGCCAGAGACGAATCGTTTTACCATTTTCATCCACGCCATATTCAGGTTGATAAGCAACGATGCTTTCTACCATACTCAGCGGCGCAGGATCCAAAGGTGAATCCACACGACCAATCTTGCCCACAACCGATTCTACTTCGGGCACTGAATACAGTGCTTTGTCCAATAGTTGAAGCACATCGATCGATTCTTCCATCCCCGCATGCGGCATGGTGGATGGCATGTATAAAAATGATCCTTCATCCAAGGGCGGCATAAACTCTTTTCCCAATCCTGGAAAGGTGTGTCGCATAGAAACAAAAGGTCGGGAAGACCGGACAAATTCTGGCATCCACCCGGTGAATGAGTCAAATCCCAGCCAAATCACTAGCCCAAGAGCAGTCACAAAGGTTGGAAGGGATAAGGCATTTTTCTTATTGGAAAGTGCCCAGTGAAGCATTCTTGGATATATTTTAATAAAACCTGAAATAGTCCACATGACCAATGCGATGAGAAGCAAAGTGAACAATAAATTAAGGAAAAACCCCTTTCCATACCCCAGGGGTGACCAGGTTCCGGTCAGAATAAAAATGACCATCAAAATCACAATTCCATTCCCAAGCCACGGGAGTTGTTCAAACAGCGTAAAATTGATACGGTGTTCCCGTTTCTTTCTCCGTCTCAATAGTGCATTGGCCAGGACAGGCAGGACCATCAAAGCAATGAGGATAGATGCAACCAATGCAAATGTTTTGGTATATGCCAATGGTTTAAAGAGTTTTCCCTCGGCGCCAATCATGGAAAACACCGGAAGAAAACTGATCACCGTTGTGGAAACAGCCGTGATGACAGCACCGCTCACTTCAGAAACGGCCTTTAATATCAAATCTTTGGTTTTACCTTTTTCATTTTCAATATGTCGCAGAATATTCTCCGTCACAACAATGCCCATATCCACAATCGTTCCAATAGCAATGGCAATCCCGGACAAGGCAACAATATTTGCATCAACCCTGAATAATTTCATTCCTATAAAAACCAACAGTACTGTCAGCGGTAGCATGGCAGAAATGAGCAAAGAAGACCGAAAATGCATCAACATTATTAGAATCACAATAATGGTAATCAGGATCTCATCCCGTAAAGCATCGTTTAACGTATCCAGTGTTTCATGGATAAGTCCAGTACGGTCATAAAATGGTACGACAGTCACTTGGGACATCGTGCCATCTTCCAAATATTTTTTAGGAAGGCCAGGTGATATTTCCTTTATTTTTTCTTTTACACTTTGGATGGTCGCCAGTGGGTTTTCACCGTATCGTGCCACAACAACGCCGCCCACTGCTTCTGCTCCTTCTTTATCCAACACACCTCGCCGAATCGCAGGCCCCAAAGCAACCTGGGCTACATCCTTGATATAGATCGGAACATTGTTTCGGGATTTCACCACTGTGTATTCGATGTCGTCCAAGGATTTGATAAATCCCAAACCACGGACCATGTATTCCACTCGATTCACTTCAATCGTTCGTGCCCCAACATCCAGGTTTGACTGACGAACGGCGTTAAATACATCCGTTAATTGTATTCCATGTTCCCGCATAGAGATGGGATTCACATCGATCTGGTATTCTTTCACAAACCCGCCCACAGATGCCACTTCCGCCACACCATCTGCCGATTGTAAAGCATATCGCACGGTCCAGTCCTGGATGGATCGTAATTCCTGTAAATCCCATCCACCTGTGGGATTTCCATTTTCATCCCGGCCTTCCAATGTGTACCAGAATACTTGTCCTAAGGCAGTTGCATCGGGTCCCAAGGATGGCTGAACATTCGATGGTAACGTACCTGAAGGGAGTGAATTCAATTTTTCCAGGATACGAGAGCGAGACCAGTAAAATTCCGCATCTTCGCTGAAAATGACATAAATCGTGGAAAAGCCAAACATGGAAAAAGATCGAACCGTTTTCACGTCTGGAATTCCCAATAGTGCCGTCGTGAGTGGATATGTGATTTGGTCATCAATATCCTGCGGACTTCTCCCAGGCCATTTGGTAAATACGATCTGCTGGTTTTCACCAATATCGGGAATGGCATCAACCGGGATAGGATCTGTTGGCAAATTACCTAAATTCCAGTCAAAAGGTGCCACCATGATACCCCACAAAATCGCACCGGTGAGAATAATCCCAACCACCAATGGGTTATTCAGGCAAGATCGTATGATTTTTTCAAGCATGATTAGTTTCCGGTCACTTGAAATTCACGTTTCACTTCACCACACTTGAGCATACTGGCGCCAAAATAAGGATTCAACACTTCATTTTTCTGGCTCAACCAGGAAGCTCCCGAATTGTCAAAGGCCAATGGGCAAAAAACTTCATAAGCTGTCGATTCACTAAAATGGCCAAATAAATTTTCATAATTCAAAAACGCTTGGCTCAAATTCTTGAACGCCATCCTGACTTCATCAATCGAATTCCAATGTTGGTGGTGAGTCGTAGTTTCCTGCATTTGAGTGTAAACCTTCTTCCATTGAAAAGCTGCTTCATGAACCAATTGCACATGTCCATTTTGAAATGATTGGAGCAATTGGTTCAATCCCTTCACACTTGATTGCGTGTCACTCAAATTATCTCCAGCCAGTGATTGCTGAATCGCATAGTAGTGAACCAAAACTTTTTCCATGAATTCCATAACTTCATCTGTCACTTTAAGTTTATCTTTCTTACTTACTTTATATTTATTTATACGTGGATTCATCATACTCTGTTTTGCTGCGATCTGCATAGCACTATCAATTTTAAAGTTGCCATTCACCACTACTTTTTCACCTGCTTCCAACCCGGATTTCACTATATAATGATCTCCGACTCTGGGACCCAAGATAATTTCCCTGCCCTCAAAAGTGGGGTCAGGGTTAGGAAGTCTGACATAAACGATTGCACGACTCCCCGTTCGCAAAACTGCGCTGGCCGGGATCAGTAAACTCTCATAATGATGGTCCGGTGCATGAACGATTCCCAATGATTCAGATGTAACTAATGGCATTTCACATACAGCACACCTTCCTGGTTTTTCTTCCACAATTTCCGGATGCATGGGACAGACCCATTTTTCAGCGAGTTCAGGATTGATCGCTTTTCCCCCGTGTCCGATGGTAGCATGAACTGTACCATGAACAAACATCCCCGGTTTTAATTCACCCTTTGTATTCATGACATTGAGCCGAACATTAACTGTTCTTGTCTGCGAATCTACAATAGGATCAATAAAAGCGACTTGTCCTTCAAATGTTTTTCCTGGTATTCCTTCCGTTGTGAAGGATGCTTTTTGTCCAAACGCCAACCAGGGCAAATCTGATTCATATGCATCAAGCACAACCCAGACGCGGGTCAAGTCTGCGATGGTATATATATTCGTACCAGTTTTCACATACGCACCTTCCACACCATTTTTTTCAATCACAATTCCAGACATGGGACTATACAAAGTTGTCATATTAGACGGAGAGCTTTTTTGTTCGATTTCTTTGATCTGGTTCTCCATCAAGCCCATTAATCTCAATTTTTCTCTCGTTGCAGACAAGGTCGCCTGCAGGGTCTGTTTCCCGAATCCGGTTTTTGATTCTGCAGACTTGAACAATTTACGCGACTGTATGAGTTCTTCCTTTGCCGCATAAAGTTCAGGGCTGTAGAGTTCCATCATGTGATCGCCTTTCTCCACACGAATGCCTGTATAATCCACGAACATTCTTTCCAGCCGGCCTGGAACCCAGGCCGTGATATTGCTGATTCGGGATTCATCATATTCCACTTTCCCGGAAAGCTGAACATCCATTTCTGCGATTCCATATCCAACAGTGACGGTTTGGATATCGGCCAATTTCATGGCACTTTCAGACAGGGATAATTGATTTTGATTCAGTCCGCTAATATTTCCTTCCAATGGAATCAAATCCATGAAACAAATAGGACATTGCCCCGGTTCAGGCAGATTCACATTGGGATGCATGGCACAGGCCCAGGCAGTGGCCTCCGTGGATTTTTCATGGGACGCTAGGGTTTCTTTCGATTCACCAGACGGGATTAAAAATCCGATAATGAAAGCCACCAGAATCAGCATAGCAGCTATTTTATTTTTAATCAATTCGTTTTTGAAATTCATCATAATAATTCTCCTGTTAACAAAGACAATCTCGACTGTGCTTTTAAATAATCGACCACTGCTTTTTCATATTTCATTTGAAATTGAAGTAATCGACGTTGGGCATCCACCAGGGCAATGAAGTCAATTTTATCGGTTCGGTATGCTATTTCAGTCACGCCCAGTGATTCCAAACCTTTGGGGATTAACAGATCCCGGTAGAGCTGAATTTGTCTGCTGCTTTCCTCCAAATCGTAAATCACCTTTTCCAATTGAACCTCTAATTCATTTCGAGTGGTATTAAAATGATCTTCTGCTGCATTTTTTCCATAGGATGCGGATTGAATCGTTGATTTGTTTTTTCCGAACCAAATGGGTAGATCAAGAGATACTTTCGCCACCAATGGATCTTTGCCACTAAAAGGACTGCCAACCTTCTCACCGGTTCCAATTTTCTCAACACCGATGGCAACATCCGGCATTCGATTCAGTTTAGACAATTTTACCTGCAATTTTCTTTTTTCAATTTCAACTTCGGCCATTTTTAGATCTGAATTTGACTTTTCCATTTTTTGAATAAGGATTTCCCTTTCAATGGGGCTGACTACTGCAGTTAGTGAATCGGGCACCACAATCTCAGCGAGGGAATCCTGGTTTAACAGGGAGCGAAATTTTTCCAGGATTGGTTTTTTTCTGTTTTCCAGGGATCGTAAATCATCTTCCAATTGAATTAATTCAATTTGGGTTTTAACCAAATCAGGATGGCTCGTTCGGGACGTGATATATTTGGATCGAATGACACTATCCCAATTTTTCACCAAATCAAAATTTTGCTGTGTTAGATCGGTCAATTTTGATAAATAATAGGTGTCCAGCCACGTAGAGCGAACTTTATCTATGATGACCAATTGACGTTTTTGATATAAATAATATGCCTTTTTTGACTGAGCAGATTGGATTCTGGATGTATGAGTTCGCTTTCCAAAAAATGGAATTTTTTGATTAAGGCCTATTTTGTATTCCTGCGGACCCGCTGCTGTTTCCACATTTTCCAGGAAATAACCAAAACTTACCGTTGGATTCGGGAGGCCTTTCGCTGTTGCAATTTTGGATTCTTCCGACTTCCAGACACTAAAAGAGTGCTTTACAGCAGAATTATTATCTAATGCCGTTTGGATGTATTGATCCAGTATTTCTATCGGTTGTTGTCCAACGAGACAGGAACACAGGCTCATGCAAAGCATGATGCAGTTATTTATTTTGTAATGAAATGATTTCATAAATCTCCTTTTAGGATTTTCGACTTTAACAGCCATCAGAATTCGAACAAGATGCACAAATCCTGTCAACGGAATTTTCCGTTTAAAAAGAGGAGATTTTTAAATCAGGAGGGGTAAAGTGAAATTAGGCGGATGATGATATTGAAAGTCTTCCTTTTGAATGAATAATTGAGTTGGAGCACTTTCAAATAAGGAATGCGTTTGAACGATTGAAGAAATATCAACATCAGTCTTTCCATCAATCTCATGTAAAGGCGCAGCCATGAGCGGAATAAAAGCACTCATTTCGCAATTGGCCATTTCCATGGGACAATCCATTGGTTTATCCATCGTACAGCAGGACAATTCAATCTGTTCGCAACAGGGCATGGTGCAATTTTCCACAGAAAAAAGTGGTGTAAATGCCATAATGCCCACGAGCAAAATGGAGATTGTTGATATGACTATTTTACTCATCGGGCGAATATACTTTAAAGTCCAACAAAAGTTCCAAGTATTTTATTGGAAAGAAATATCCTGTTTATTTTACCAATTTGATCAATTCCCTGAATCTATCCCCTCCCGCACTTTCCTGGATATTGAACAATACCATTTCAACCGTGGTTAAAAAACCGCCATTATTTCGAATCCGATCTACTGCAATTCTGTGATTATTAGCGTCACGGGATGCAACAGCATTGGTTACCACTTCTACATGCTGTCCCCTCCGAATCAGGTCCCGCTCGGTCTGGTAGACACATACATGGGTTTCAATGCCTGCCAGTACGATACCATCGTACATGGATAACCCGTCTGTCTGTGACATGAACCCGGGATCACCTGCACAGGAGAATGACGATTTAATAATCGGTTCAGTATCGTTCAGGATAGACCGTACAGGCTCAATTGTTGGTCCCAGTTTATCGGGGACCTGTTCCGTGAGCAGGATGGGCAAATCAAATAACTGGAATCCTTTAATAAGAATCTGAAGATTCTTTAAAAAGGTTTCTTTCTCAAGTATCTCCGGAAATAGTTTTTCCTGTACATCGATTACAACCAGATAAGGGTTCTTCATTTATCCTGATCTACCAAACTATATTTTTTTATATTTTTCCAGTTCTCAATCGTGTCAGGTGTCATGACAAAAGCTACAGCAGAAAATCGTATACTTTCAGGTAAAGGTATAGCATCCATCTCATTTTGATTAATAGTCAGATCGCCATATGCCAGGCTCAGATGGGGATCGAACGTGTAGTGGCGAAACGATTTAAATAAGTCGTTTATCTTGGCCTGCAGGTTCAAAAGGGCTTCACACGCTTCTAATTGTATAAATAAGGATTTCCAGGGCGGTTCGCCTGTAGTAACTCCAAGTACATTTACTGAAAAAGAAGCATAATTGCTTATTAAATCTTCAAAAAAAGAAAAGGTGGAATCTGGTTCAATACCTACTCTTCCAAATAAGGTTATGTGGGGGTCAAAAACCGGTGAAGAAAATTTTTCGCAGCATTCACTGATCAATTTTCTATACCTGACTGTGTCTGCACTGCAGGGTTCCAGCCATACCGACCAACGATTATCCATTATTTTATAATCTTTCGAATATCTTCCAGTTTTTTGTTTGCTTCTTCTAATTCTTTTTCCGGCCCTTTTTTCACAGGTTTTTTAGGCGGATTCAGGATATTCTTTTTTGCTGCCCGGACATCCCGGCTGATCATGGGATCCCGCTCTAACACTTCATCCAATGCCCCCAAATGCTTTCGATTCCCGTACTTTCCCAGGGCACGAACCGCATTCCTGCGTACATCGTAGGATTTATCCTCCAGTAAGTCTACAAACAGGTCTAAAGTTTTCGGCTTTGTCTTAACATACTTTCCGAGCTGTTTCACAGTTTCCGGCCGTACGTCCCAGGTGGTACCTCCATAGACAGCCAGTTCTTTTAGGCGTTCATAGTTCTGATCATTCACCACACTCCCAAAATATGTGATCGCTGATTTACGGATCACATCCGTATGAGATTCAGTATCGAGTAAGGCATTAACCTTTTTCCGTGCAGCTGCCGTATCCACAACCACCAGTGACTTAAAGGCATCACTAATGCTGTAGTACTTATTATCAGATAAAATTACATTCTGTAAAAACAAGCTCACGTCTTCATTATCTTTATAATTTTTCAATCCATTCCAGATCGCTCTTCTCACTCGGTTATCCTGGCCTTCCGCTAGGGCCATGAGTTCATCAGCATATTTTTTTGATTTTAAGTTCGCAAAAGCATTCACAGCTTCTTTGCGGACTCCCCAGAATGGATCCGATTTTGCTGCGTTCAACAATGCGGTTTCAACACTTCGCCTCCCTTTCTTTGTTTTTAATACCTGTATAGCTCCGATCCGATCCAGGATATGAGGTCCTTTCTCAAGTTGGATGATCCATTCAGACACTGTTTTGTTAAATGTAACCTTGCAGGGTATCCGCATTTCCGCATTGAAGATGACCAATTTAGGCCGCATATCCACTGGAAGCTCATACACCAGCTCCTTATCTTCGATCCATATCGTATGAATCTGATCATCGACTCGGACCTGAACCGGCATTTTAAAGAGATCATTATTTTTCAGTTCCTGCTTCTGCTTGACACTTAGTTTTACTGTTCTGTTGCGCTGGTTGTAGGACCACTTTACATCATATTCTGGAAAACCAGGCTCATAGATCCATTGTTTAAAAAACCAGTCCAAATTTTGGCCTGTAATTTCTTCGATGGCTTTTTTAAGATCTTCCGTCTCCACATTTTTATATTGATTTAGTCTTGTGTAGTGCTGGATCGCTCTCCAAAACGCGTCATCTCCCAGGTAATCCTGCATCATATTCAGTATGAGACTTCCTTTGGCATAAACGTGACCATCAAAAAGATCCATGGGTACATAAAAACTATGATGAACCGTTGGCCGTCTCCATTTTTTGTTAGACCCAAAGTAGCTGTTCATTTCTCCAAAACGAAGGTACTCGCCTTCATCGTACCCAAATTTATGTTCCCGGTATTTTCGTGAAAAAAAGGTGGCAAAGCCTTCGTTCAGCCAGATATTGGCCCAGTTTCGGGTGGTCAGCATATCGCCATACCACTGGTGCGCCAATTCATGGGCCACCAGTCCGTCGCTGCTCACATCCGGTGCTGCAAATTGATCGTACATGGTACGGTCCGTGTTATGGGTCAGGGTAATGTTTTCCATACCCCCAAACATAAAATCGGCAACTATGATTTGATCATACTTTTCATAAGGATACTCTACGCCTGTCACTTCACCGAAATATTTCATCATATCCGGCGTCAATCCAAAAGACCGCATTGCTTCCTTTTGGTTATCCTTATAAACCCAATAATTCACCGGGATATCTTTATAGGAATCTTCAACCTTCACATATTCGCCAACAACAAAAGAAATCAGATAAGCCACCATGGGGAAATTCTCGCGCCAGTGCCAGGTGTGGGTCCCATCCTGATTCTCAGATAAAGAAACAAGTTCACCGTTGGATACAGCCTTAAATTTCTGATCTACAGTAAGAATAGTTTCAAACGTAGATTTTTCATTAGGATAGTCATAAAGAGGCACCCAATGATGGTTATCGGTCTCTTCACCCTGGGTCCAGGCCTGCCAGGATTTATCTGGATAAGTTTCATCTGGCTTTATAAAAAATGTGCCCCTGCGAGGATAGGCTGTATAATCGATGCGAACCGTTACTGTGTCAAGCCATCCGATCGGTTTAGCAAGGGATAGATGAAGCTTATCCCCGGTATGATCAAAACCAATGTCTTTATCATTTAAACGGACCCTGCGGATGGTCATATCTTCCGCGTCCAGGTAAAAAGATTCCAGTGATCTACTGAACGGACTCAGTGTATGGACGACATGGCCATAAACCGACTCGGATTCCAGATCCACTGCCACGTCTATCTTAATATGATGAATATCAACTGTCCTGTCCCTGGCACGCTGCATGGGTGCCTTATCGTCCGCTGCGTATAAGAATGAAAGCAATAAAATTAGAATTCTCATGATCAACCCTGATTATTTGTTAAGAAACTCATCTTTATTTTAATAAACAATTTATGAATAGATTATAAAAAAGGGGGCCCGGAATTCCGGGCCCCCTTTTATGCAATTGTTCGTGCTTAAAGGCTTATTTCATTAAAACAAGTTTCTTCACACTTACAAAATCACCCGCCTGTATACGGTAAATATACATGCCGGATGAGAGTCCCTGACCAAAGTCGTTGGTTGCATTCCACGTGATCTGATACCGTCCTGGCTCATGGGACCCGTCTACAAGGGTCCGCACGCGCTGTCCCATCACATTGTAGATCTCAAGCGTAACGTCTGAGACTTCCGGAATATCGTAAAGGATATTTGTGATCGGGTTAAACGGATTTGGATAGTTGTTATGCAGTGCAAACTCTGTTGGCAGGTTTTCACCATCGATGCCCAGCATATCGCTTACATCAACGTGAATGTCCCGAGGGCCGCTGCTGGATGATGTTGCTTCAAAACCATCGAAGGCCCATACATCCCAGGTCCAGGTCATTTCAGGAACACCACCTTCAAGCGCTGCTGATGCCAGTACACCATAAGGAACAAATACACCCGTTGTATATAACGGAGTATACATCCATACAGCATCTGTATAGACAGAACCGTGATCATCGCCAGTAGGTTGATAAAACTCAACACCAGCCCAGACCAATGTAGTATTCTCGGGAATAATGGTTGATACTTCAAGCTCGTGCCACTCACTGGCTGCTGCATCAGCATCAACCCAAGCAGACATTTCCCAGCCTTGACCGGTCATGTTGTAGGCATCATCGTAAAAATAGAATATTAAATATCCTGCGTTGCCGCCTTGTCCGACCCAGTCATCAGCGTGAGACATCATTGCTCCACCCAGTTTCGCTTCTCCGCCAACTACTAAGCCTAAATCACCAATGTTAAACCATTGACCAAAACTGCCATAGTTATCATTGGTGCCGTCGTATTGGCCCCACTGTTTTAAAGCATATTGGCCATCATAGACTTCGAGCGTAGCGTCAGAGCCGTAGATATTAGTACCTTCTATATCAACAGCCCAGCTTGCATTGCCTTCTGGATATGGTGACCAGCCATCAATTGTTCCATCTTCAAAACTTTCATTAACAACTCGGTTAAATGGGACTTGGGCAAATACTGAGTCTTCACCGATAACTCCTTCAGCACTTAACAAGTACTCTACAGGGTCGTTATCAGCGTCGTTAGCAGCGGTCCAGATAAAGGCAACTTCTTCACCCAGGTTGGTAGAGTCTACGGAGATCTCTAAACCGTCTCCTGGAGAGATCAGCATCACTGCGTCCGGTGGAACGTTAGAAAGCGTTACTTCAACTTCGTTGGTAGGAATACTTTCATGATCATCATACTGAGCGGTCACATAATAGCTGTATGTGCCCCATTCAAGACCTTCATCCCAGTATTCAGTCCAGTCCGGATCCTGGTCGTCAACCATAGCACCGTCACGATAGATGTTGTATGCTGTCATATCGCGGGTGTTGGTCTCGTTAGACCATACAGGATCTGTTATCTGTGGATTGAAAAGCTCAATCGGAAAGTCCTTGGTGCTGGCTGCTTCCATTTCGCCAAAAGCGACTGGAACGTTTGGATCAACCATGCCCAGTGGACCTACCCAGTTACCGACTGCAGCGCCGTCAGCGCCAACTGTAAAGTCAGCGTGCATACGCAGCATCCAGTCACCACAGGCTGCAAAGGTCCCAGGTGCTGAAGTAGCCCACTCGCCACCACCAGGTGCGCCAATGTACTCGTATCTCATGGCCGGGTGATCAAGGACAGCGTCACAGGTCATCATGTCCATATCAGGACCAGGAGCGCCAGCGTCAAAATCAAAACCGAAGTCACTGTACATGACAAACACATCACCAGTCACAACAAGGGTCTCTTCCATTTCTATCATGGCCCAACCGTATGTCTCTGAAGTAGGATCTGCGTCCACCAGAACTTCCTGGGCAAAAAGCGTGTCACCTGGCATATCTGTCTCTGTATCCAGAGCCAGAACGCTCAGTGTAAACGGTGTCTCACCTAAGAATGCATCCGGCCAGCCGCCTGTCCAGACTGAGTTAGCCAGACCATTAACGCCATAGGTGCCTGAGACTCTGAAACGCACTGCCACTGCACCACCATACCAGTAGGCATTGGCTACCACGCCATCATCATAGGCAAGCTCAAAAGAGCTGGCATCAATAGGCTCGGTCCACATCAGATGTACATCATCACCATAATCCATGGCTTCAAGATCTCTTGGGCTGTCTTCCATAGCAATGGTCACTACAACAGGACCTGCTGTCTCAGAATACACCGGATCAAAAATACCAGGGATCAGATACATAGCTCTAACTTCATAAGAAGCGTCTATGGGCTGTGCTGCAAACACAAGACCGTCCCAACTGGTAGCATCACCAGCTGCAATACCTGCAGGGGCGCCATCCATCAGGATCTGAAAACCAGCCAGTGGGTTGTAAACGTCTATATCAAGAACATAATCACCGTTGCTTCCTGCATAACCATCAACAACAACGTAGTAAGTATTGCCGGCTGACATGGATACACCATCAATTCTGGATGTCCATATCGTACAGTCTTCAAATGGATACTCTACTGCATCATCATTACATGCAACACCACCATCTGTGGTGGGTGCCAGGTTGCCCACAGTGTTCTCGTAAACATAAAGCTTGGTGTCATAAGCCGAGTAACAGGTCCACATGTTAACAGCCATGTCCGTTTCCGGAGTTATGCTGTAAACTACATCAGGAGCCGTTGCGCCTGTGTAAGGACACACTTCATCATAATCGTCTGTATAACCTGCGGTTGTTCCTTCACCACTAAAGGGAAGTTCTGTAATCACTGTAGCGTCATCAATCGTGTCTCCTCCCTGTCGGGTAGAAGACGGTGTGCCGCCCAGAAGTACCGCCCCTGTAAAAGGCTCTGGAGCTGTCCAGGCCAGTGAAACATCAAAACCAACTGCAGACCCAGTAAGGTCTGTTGGTGCCGGAACATCCGGTGGTGCGGAAGGGGTAGCGCAAGCTTGATTTGATGCAGCCGTTTCTGATTCACCATCAACCTGAGTTACGGTGTAACAGTATTCTACATCAGCTGTAAGAGGCTCGTCTACTGCTTCAATAGCTAAACCAGGACCCCAGTCCGGGGCTGTAACATTAAATGCCAGGGCCGGATCTCCGCCTCCGTCTGAGCGGTAAACATTCCAGGATGAGTTCGCCAGCGGGTTGGAGTTCACAACTGTGGTAGAACCAACGTTGTTGCCTTCGTTGTCTTCAATCACGTAGTTGCCATAACCATCCGCCATAGCATAAATAGTGTAGGTCTCATCATCATAGCCGCCTACAAAGTCAGGCAGGGTCAAATAAGTGCTAAGATAATACTCCATGGTGTCGCCAGCAGCAAGTCCTACACCTTCCCAGTAATACTGGAAGTATCCCGGTGGATAGAGCTCGGTTGTGTCTGGCTCTGAAATATAAGCCATGGTGTAAAAATAACCTGCATCAAGACTGCCAATATTAGCAACCGTTACATATGCGCGGCCTGACCAGTCGTCATAAGACACGTTGGTAACCGTAAGGTCCGGAGAGCCACACGCATACCCTTCGCCCAAAGCAAAACAGGCGACTGGAGCAGCACCTGCTCCTAAGACAACTGTAGTGTCTGAAGCAAGGGTCACTTCCATGGTCTGTTCAGCCAACCACGGTGCGGTTGGATCCCATGCTACGGCATAAACACCGTCTGCAAAGGTAAAAGGTCCGTACGCATTGCTGGTCCCTGTCCAGGGTCCTTCAAGGGTATGAAGGGTATCACCTGCATCGCTGAGAATATAAGCATCACCATCACTGTCTCCACCGTAGTGACCATCACCATAGGAGTCATACAGGGTAACAATTACTTCTGTGTCACGATTGTTCTGGGAGCCGTCATTTTCCAGCCTTTCATACAGCATGGCGCGGGTAACACCGCGAGCACTCGTTATTGTATTAACAGGCTCTTTCTTATTATCATACTGCCACTGAATATGCTCATCAGCTGTCCCGCCAAACGCTGCGGCTGCATTGCCGGTTGATGGCATTGCTGGAAGCCATGAAAGATAAACACGCTCTAAACCGCCCAACGCAGAAAGGTCGGTTGGGTTGTTTGGAGTCTGGAACGCAGCAACAGTTAAAACAAAGTTGCCGAATGCTGAACCGTAGCCGTAGACCATGCAATGATAGGTGCCTGCTGCAACATCAAACAGGTTTACCTGGGACTGAAGTCCGTCATAGTCATCGTTGGTTCCAATCATGGTGGCACAATCGCTGTACACATCAAGCTTCGTGTCAAAATCTGAACCGATAAGAGAAACATTAAGATTATCATAGGCCTGGTCCAGTACAAAGGAGTACCACTCAACATCGCCTGCATAAGTGGTGGCGCCTGTAACTGGATCTAAACCATCAAAGTCACCCGTATACTCTATAGCAAGGCTACAGGAGTCGCCTGCATAGTAGCAGGATCCGTCATCCACTGTAGCAGCTGGATCGTAGTTAAGAGCGGTCGGGTCTGTACAACCGGGAACATCGCTGGTCTCGCCTAAGGAAAGAACACCGCTGTATGGGGCGCCGCCTTCAAGAAGGACCGTGCCTTCAGCGTCTACAATCTGCCAGGACACTTCGCTCTGCCAGCTGCCGCCGTCACAGGTTACTGCGTAAGAGCCGTCTTCTAAACAGGCTGCTGCAGTGTCTGCAAGCCCGCTTTCTAAACCAAAGGTTAGATCACCAATAGTGAGAACGTTGCCGTTCCAGCCATCACCATAGGAGTCATTCATATAGATAGTGAGGTCGTTGTAATCGCAATCATCATCGCTACCACCTACCGTTGCAGAAAAATTATCAATTACGACTGCACCATGGTCATCATTCGATGGTTGGGTCAACATGACACCGATCTGTACAATAGCTGCGCCTTCAGGCACTGTACAAACGACCGAACGTGCGGTCCAAGTATCCACAGCATAATCAGCAGCGGAGCCATCAAATGCGTCTGATGCGTCCATTCCGATCCATCCCCAGCCATCAGAAAAATATTTTGCAAAAAGGACAACAGAATTATTTCCTTGACCAATAGGATCAGCATTATGGGTATATAGATGAGCAGACACGGTTATATTGGTTCCAGCTTCAAATTCACCATAATAGGTATGGAAAAGATTGTTCTCCATGTTCGTGCCGCCCTCATAAAGACCCCACATCTTTCCTGAATGTTCTCCAGCAAATGCAGTAAATGTCTCATCCGAATTGAACATGGTCTCTCCAGTAACAAGTATGCCCATACTGTTCATATGTGGATATCCTTCCCATGCATCAAATTCACCTTCAAAACCTCCGTTGGCTTGAACATTATCACCGCTAAAATCTACGGTGTGGGTAATGTCCCAGGGCTCAACCGCCCCTCCAGATTCATCTTGACCTATTATACCTACAATCATATTCCCTTCAGCGTCATAGATCGAATATTCGTTTTCATAAGACCAGGAACCAGGCGTGTAATCAACGCTGATATAATCAAAATCGTCTACATCAAATAAAAATGAATTATCATCAACATCAACGGTTATACCAGCTTCAACCAGGGCACCGTTGACATATAGATCTATATAGCCGCCGTTCCAGCCATCACCATAATCATCGGTCATCCATATTTCCCACTCTTCTGTTCTGCCGTTCGGTGCTCTGAACTCAGGATGGTGTGTGGCTACCGATGGTCGACTAAGGTCTCTAGATTTATCGTTTGCGTTGTTGTTAGCATAGAGGGATAGACCCATAACTAAAACAATCATCATTGCTATCATTTTTCGCATGATTTGTGTTCCTTTTTATTTTTTACTTTATTTTACTTTTTTTATTTAAAACCGTGGTGGGTTAAAAATAATTGATATGGTATGTAGGGAATATCAGAAAGATTGCTTATTAATTGCCTTCTGCCTGCTTAAATGTATAAATAGCTGGTGTTTTGGTCAAGTTATAGATTTGAAGAAATTTAAAGATGTGTTTCTATCCAGAAATCGGGATTCTACCGGAGCTGTTATACGAACGTAAAGTCCAGTTCCTGTTTTAATGACTCAACCATTTTCTTAATCCGGACATCTTTTAATTTTTTATCATTAATGGTTTTTACGGCATGCATTACGGTGGTGTGGTCTCTTCCTCCAAAATATACCCCAATATTGTTTAGAGATGTTTCCATAATATCTCTACAGAGATACATTGAAATTTGACGCGCTTCTACGAACTCCATTTTCCTGCTTTTTCCAATGATTTCTTTTTCAGGTATCCTGGAAACCTCTGAAACTTTCCGCACAATATCTTCGATAGAAAGATTTGATGAAAAGGACGAGCCAACCCTTTCCTTTATTACGTCTTTTACAAGACTAAAGTCTATTTCCTTATTCATTAACGATGATTTAGCGAGAATTCTAATTATGGCACCTTCCAGGTCTCTAACGTTGTTTTTTATATGCCTTGCTATAAACTCTATTATGTCATAGTCGAGAGCTAAGCCGTTTTGTTCTGCTTTATCTAAAAGAATTGCGACTCTAACCTCAAAATTAGGCGGCTGAACATCTACAGAAAGCCCGGATTGAAATCTAGACAGAAGCCTTTCTTTTAGTCCCTTCATTTCCCCTGGGTATTTATCTGCAGTCATTACAATCTGTTTTCCTGACTGGTAAAGAACATTAAAGGTGTGAAAAAATTGTTCCTGTGTTTGTTCTTTCCCTCTGAAAAATTGAATGTCGTCAATTAGAAGCACATCTGAGTTTCTATATTGCTGGGCAAATTCAATTGTCCTGTTCTTTCTAAGGCTGTTTACAAAGTCCAGTGTGAATTTTTCACTTGTAACAATAACTACATTTGCCGCAGGGTTGTTTTGAAAAACCCGGTTGCCTATCGCATGGATTAGGTGTGTCTTCCCTAATCCAACCCCACCATAAATTATTAATGGGTTAAAAGAGCCTTTTCCCGGTTCTGCTGCGACAGATTGAGCTGCGGTTTTTGCAAACTCATTGTTTTCTCCCTCAATGAATGATTCAAATGTGTACTGTGTATTTACATTTGTCGGGTGTAAGGTGTTCGAACTATTTTTTGGTTTACTGCTATTAAGGTCGTCTAGTTCTTTTTTTTGACCCTGTGTAGAAACAATAAACCGATATCTTGTTCTTTCATTTGTTACCTCATTCAGCGCTCCTGATATGTTTTGTCTATAATGTGAGTCAATCCATTCATAAAAAAACTGATTTGGTACTTCCAAGATAAGTTCTCCATCGGCCATTGCAATAGGTACAACCGGTTCAAACCAGGTGTTAATCGCATGATCTGGAAGAGATTCTTTAAGCTTGCTATATGTTAGATTCCACAGGCTCTGATAAGACATAAAAAATAGTTATCCACAAGTTGTCCACAAGTTAATTTATCTAAAATTTACCAACTCGATGACCAGCTTGCGCAAGAAATATATAAAAAATATATTTTTCATTTTCATTATATTTTTTGTGATGTGATGTTTGCCTTTGTAGTTTTCCGGGCTGTACTTAAGCCAATATGAAACGAACATATCAACCGAGCAAAAGAAAGAGAAAAAACAAACATGGATTTCGTGCCCGAAAATCAACGGTTGGCGGGCGGTCTATTCTTAGAAGACGACGAAAGAAGGGTCGCAAGCGCCTAGCGCTCTAGTGCGTTATTCGCGTGGGTGTTCTACGAGCGGTCGACCGCCTTTTTGGTCTTCTATTTATTTATCTCATTAAATTTTATCAGCGTTTTATTTCTCCAGTTATTGGTGCACAGTGCCGGTTCCATCCAACCTGCTCCAACTATGCCCTTGGCGCCCTTAAAAGTAAACCTTTTTTATTGGCGCTAGGCATGATTTTCACCAGAATAATAAGATGCAACCCTCTTCACAGTGGCGGTTATGATCCTATAAAATAATTATGGATCGAAATACACTTCTGGCGTTTTTCTTAATAGCGCTTGTTTTAATCTTCACACCAAAGTACATGGAAACAGTTTCTCCTCCTTCTGTAGGGGATTTTCCACCAGACTCTATTTCGGATGAAGATAAACCTCTGGCTCATAAAACCGTTACTCCTTCCAATTCAGATAAAAGTCTTTCAAAAACAGGTCTTCCTCTCTCCCCTTCTTATAATACGGAAAATGAAAAACTTACAACAATAGATTCGCCTTTATATACTGCTGTTATTTCATCCCGCGGAGGCGGCACAATAAAATCTTTTCATATAAAAGATTATTACATGGCCGACAGTCAGATGGTAAATCTTGTGATGGGCTTAGATGGTTTAAATTTGTTAACCAAGGTAAATAACGTTGATGGTCAACCCATTAACCTTTCTTTACCCTGGCGACAGGTGGGCTGGTTTACGGGTGGGGGTCTGGAAGAACCAGAATCCTTGACCTATTCATTTGAGTTTTCTCCTGGAAAACATATCAGGCGAGTTCTCACCTTTGATCCCGGTTCCTATATTATAGACATCGATGTTCGTTGTGATGATGCTCGGGATGTTCTCTCTGGTGACCTTGAGCTTGGTTGGTACGGCGGGCTGGCCACAACGGAAAAAAACCACAAAGATGACCAAGTGTATTTTAAGTCATACGTTTTTCAAGGTGGTGAAATTGAAAATCTCAAGGTTAAACCTGGAGAGACCGAGACCGCGCTTTTTAATGGCTCTGCAGACTGGGGTGCTGTTAGAACAAAATATTTTATTTCAGCGCTTATCCCACGAGATCTTTCCAGTGTTCGTCGGGCCAGCCTTACCGCAAAATACGACTCCCTAGAAACGTACGATGTATCCTTTTTTGTGGACATAACAAATGTGCCAATTTTTTCTCTTTATTTGGGTCCCCTGGAGTACGAAAAAATTAAGGGCCTTGGTGTGGGCCTTGATCAGGTCATGGACTTTGGGTGGGCCTTTATTAGGCCCATTTCTAAGGGCGTTTTATTTGCCTTAAAGAGCATGCATGAATACATTCCAAACTATGGGGTTGTATTAATTATTTTTTCATTTCTTATAAAAATCCTGGTATATCCTCTTACAAAGAAAAGCTACCAGTCAACCGCTGCGATGCAGGTGGTACAACCAGAAATCGCTGCCCTTAGGGAAAAATATAAGAACAATTCTCAAAAGCTGAACCAGGCCACCATGAAGCTTTACAAAGAGCGAGGGGTGAACCCGCTTGGCGGGTGCTTACCCATGCTGTTGCAAATGCCTCTTTTGTTTGCTCTTTTTGTTGTTTTCCGTACCACAATTGAACTTAGGGCAGAGCCTTTTGTTTGGTGGATAAAAGACCTTTCTGCTCCCGATACAATCTTTGATCTACCTTTCACCGTTCCCGTTTACGGTTCACAGGTTGCTGTATTGCCGATGCTTATGGTTGTTTCAATGTTTATTCAACAGAAGCTGATGTCGGGTGGCATCCAGCAACCGCAACAGAAAACCATGCAATATTTCATGACCGGTTTTTTCTTCCTCATTTTTAATTCATTCCCGTCGGGGTTAAACCTATACTATACCCTTTTTAATGTATTAACAATAGCCCAGCAAAAGTTTGTTCCAACGGTTTCCTCCACATCAGAAAAATAATGTCCCCTGATACAATTGTCGCTTTGGCTACTCCGGGTGGGCGATCAAGTATTTCTGTTGTCCGTTTGAGTGGGTCTAAATCCATATTTTTCGCCCAAAAATTGTCTAGATCAAAATGTGAGTTTTATAAAAGATGCGTTGTTGTCCTTCCTGTTTATATTGAAAATTCCGAAAAAATTGATGATGCTGTTTACATATTTTTTAAATCTCCCGCTTCTTATACAGGAGAAGATGTCATAGAAATTTGTTGTCACGGTAATCCGGTTATAGTTGGTTCTGTATTAGATCGTCTTTGTCATTTTGGGGCTCGGCTGGCAGACCCTGGTGAATATACTAAAAGGGCTTTTATTAATGGAAAAATGGATCTTGTTCAGGCAGAGTCAGTTGGCCTGCTTATTTCAGCAAGGTCCAAAGATGCTGCTAAGCACCAGAGTAAAAATCTTTCTGGGGGACTCTCAAAAACAATATCATTAATCAGGGACGATCTTCTTGTTTCTCTTTCTTCGCTTGAGTATGAGTTTGATATTTCGGAAAACGATTCTGGTGTAGACAATTTTTTAAAGAAATCGCTTAAAACTATTAATAACAATATATTACTGGTTAACGAATTATTGCGATCCTATGTCCGTAGTAAAGCATACCAGCAGGGGGTTAGGGTGGTTATTTGTGGCCAGACGAATGCGGGTAAGTCAACCTTAATGAATGCGCTGTTAGATTCAAACAGAAGCATCACCAGCAATATCGCAGGCACAACGCGGGACACTATTACATCAGACCTTGTTGTTGGGGGTGTGCCAATAACCCTGGTTGACACAGCGGGCTTGAGAGACCCCCAGACCCCCATAGAGGAAGATGGGGTTGCTAGAACGTGGAAAGAAATCTCCCGTGCAGACCTAATAATTTCAGTACATTCAGTCGACACACAACCTATTGATTATAATGATAATATAGAGTGTTTATATGTTTTTAATAAGGTAGATATTGGGGCCCCGGGTCCTGGGGATTGCGCGTCCCTTTCCGTCTCGGCCTTACGCGGTGATGGTATAGATATTCTATGGAAAAAAATAGAAGATATTGTTCTGTCTCTTTCATATACGGGTTCCGATATCTTTATAAACACGGCAAGGCAAAAAGACTCCTTGCGATCGTGTCTTGATTCTATGGTGCGTACAAAAAAAGCCTTAAAAAATGGGGCATACGAATTAGAGCTGGCTGCTTTTGAGCTTAGGACCGCAATAAATAGTCTTGATTCTTTTTTGGGGAAAGTTACATCTAATGATATATTGGAAAAGGTGTTCACCGGTTTTTGCGTAGGAAAATAGTTTCACATGAAACATAAAAAATGCTGGGATGTTATAGTTGTTGGCGGTGGTCACGCCGGAATAGAGGGTGCTCTTTTATCGTCTTTTTTGGGTGCTTCTGTTTTAATTATCACTATGGACAGGTCTGCTCTTGGTAGAATGTCATGCAATCCGGCTATTGGCGGGCTTGCTAAGGGGCAAATAGTTCGTGAAATAGATGTTCTCGGTGGGTCTATGGCCCGGTTTGCAGACTCGGCTGGTATACAATTTAAAGTTCTTAACAAAACAAAAGGTCGCGCTGTATGGTCTCCTAGGGCACAAGTGGATAAGCGCGTTTACGAAAACATTGTATTAAGAACTGTTTCAAAAAGTAGAGTTTCAGTTTTTTCTGGTGAAGTTGTTTCGATAGATGTGGACGGACATCGTGTTTCTGGTGTCGTGCTCCGTTCAGGTGAATTAATTAAAACAAAAACCGTTATTATAACAAGCGGTACTTTTTTGTCTGGTGTTATTCATGTGGGTGAAAGAAAGATTCTTGCTGGTCGCATGGGAGAAGAACGATCAGATGGCCTAACAGAGTCACTGGTATCTTTGGGCTTTAGGTCTGGAAGATTAAAAACGGGAACGCCGCCGAGGCTTAATAAGCGCTCCATTGACTGGAAAAAGGCATCTCTGGCTTATGGAGATGAAAACCCCGTTCCCTTTTCCTATTTTTCTGGTGAATTCACCCCCCCCAATGAACCATGTCATACTATAAAAACGAACCCCAATGTTCACAACATAATTGACGAGAACATAAATCGGTCTCCTCTTTTTTCGGGAGATATCGGAGGAAAGGGGCCTCGTTATTGCCCGTCAATTGAAGACAAAATTTATCGTTTTGCTGATCGGGAATCTCATGGTCTTTTTTTGGAACCAGAGTGGAAAAACTCTGACCAGATATATCTCAATGGATTTTCCACAAGCCTGCCGGAAGATGTGCAGCTTTCTGCCCTTCGTCAAATCCCTGGTTTAGAAACTGTTGAGTTTTTTAGACCCGGATATGCTATAGAATATGATTATTTTCCGCCCTCGCAACTAAAAGCTTCCCTGGAATCAAAAAACATCTCTGGTCTCTTTTTTGCAGGACAAATGAATGGAACGTCTGGATACGAAGAAGCCGCGGCCCAGGGGCTTCTCTGTGGAATAAACGCAGTGTCTGCAATACAGGACATTGACCCTCTTGTCTTGTCCAGGTCTTCTTCATATACGGGCGTTATGGTTGATGACTTAATTACAAAAGACACCCCTGAGCCCTATAGAATGTTTACATCTAGGGCAGAATATCGTTTAATGATTCGGTTTTCTAACACCTGTGATAGACTTTTTAAGGTTTCTCTTGATCGAAATTTGATTCCAAAAAAAATGCTTTCACAGCTTGGCAAAATTCTTGACGCAAAAGAAGAAATTCTTGGTGGTTTGTCTTCTTCTGTGGGCCCCGGTGAAATATTGAACGACACACCGATGAAGCACCCGCTACCCGCGAAAGAGCTTGTAAAAAGGCCCGGTTTTTCTTTGTTTGATCTGCCTGATAGATTTTTAAAACGGGCGTTTGATTTTCAGCCCTGGTTAAAAGACGATATTCTTTTTGATGTTGAATCCTGTATTAAATATGAAGGTTATATTAAGCGCCATCTAAAAGAAATTGAAAAGATCAAAAAGAATGAGCTTTTGACGGTATCCAGCCTTATAGACTATGGTTCAATCCCTGGCTTGTCAAAAGAAGCTATAGAAAAACTGTCTTCTGTTCGCCCGGAAACTCTTGGGCAGGCTATGCGCATTTCTGGAATAACGCCCGCTGATGCATCGGTTCTTCTCATAAACATCTTGAAATAAAAACGTTTCACGTGAAACATCAAAGAATCCCCGCTGGTGTTTTTAGTGATGGCTTGATAAATAAATTCATCCGGGGAGCTTCTATTTCAGGGATGACGTGGGAGGCCCTTGCTGTTTTCTTGTATGACACAACCCGCCTTTTCAAAAAAAATATTTTTATCCAATTTGATAATGAAGAAAAGGCCCTTTCTTTTTATCGTGTATGCAACGAATATAGAAACAATTGTTTTTTATATTTCCCAAGTGTCAAAACCCGCGAAGCGGTTCCCGGGTTTGATATTGAAGATACGCGCTACCGAAAAGAGTCTATTCTTGGTTTGATGGGTGATGATGCGTCCTGTTGTATTGTTACTGAGCGATCTCTATCTGAATTGAGCATTCCTGGGGCGGTTGAATCAAGTGTCATAAGTTTTAATTTCTGTGTTGGAGATAAAAACAGTCCGGAAAAAACAATTGAAAAACTTGATTCATCTGGTTACGAGAGGTCTGTTTCTGTTTTCGACCCGGGATATTATTCAAGCCGGGGGGATGTTATAGATATATATCCGGTCCACTTTCGAAATCCGTTTAGAATTTCATATAATTTCGATCGCATTGAAGCCATTTCCATCTTTGATCCCCTAAGCCAATTAACGACAAAAAGCATAAAAACATTATCATTTAGAGATTTTAATAGTGATTCATATGATATTAATAATATTAGTCTTATGATGATTCATCCGGATATTAGTGTTTGTTTAATTTCAAGGCTTGGGAATAAAATTGTTTTATCACATCTGGAAGAAAATGGGCGTATAGACCTTGCTTTTTCTCCAGTTGTTTTGTTAAATAAGTCAAAAAGGAAGCGTCTAAAAAAAGTTGCCCGTTTATCAAAAAATGTAAAAAATTTCTTTTTCGTCGGGGGCGAAATAAAAAAGAATAGTGTCTTCTCCAAAAACATTGGTGCCCGTTTTGTTTCTGGGTCTATTGGTCGCGGTTTCTTATCAAACGATCTTAGCCTTTTAGTTGTTTCGGAGCGATGTCTTTTTGATCCGAAACAACAAGAAGACAAGTGGCAAAACGTTGATCGAAACAATGGGCAGTTTATCGACAGGGGTGCCCTTTCTGGGTTGGTTGATGGAGATTTTTTAGTGCACAAATCATTTGGTCTGGGCATTTACAGAGGCGTTGTTTATCAAACTTCCGAAAATGGGGAAAAAGAATCCTTAGAAATTGAATACGATAATAATTCCCGGGTTTTTGTGTCTCTGGATCAGCTTTCCCGGGTACATAGATATGTAGGAACCAGGAAAACTCCCAAAATATCATCCCTTGGTTCCCGACGCTGGGTTTCAGAAATAAGAAGAGCCCGCATGGCTGTGAGCTCTGTGGCAAAAGAACTTGTTGAGCTGTATTCAGAAAAAAATAAAGAGAGGCCTTTTCGCTACGTAAAAGAAAATGATATCGATAATATGTTGTCTGGTTCTTTCTCTTTTATAGAAACGCCAGATCAGAAGAATGCAATATCGGATGTGTTATCTGATATGAATGGTAAAAAGCCATTGGATAGGCTTATCTGTGGTGATGTGGGGTTTGGCAAAACAGAGGTTGCTGTTCGGGCTATTTTTAAAGCGTTTTTATCGGACCGGGTATCTGTTCTGCTTTGTCCAACTACTATTCTTGCTGATCAGCACTATATAACGTGCAAAGAAAGACTGGGGCATCTGGGGCTTTCCATTGATCTTTTGTCCCGCTTTAAATCAAAACGTGAACAGAAAAAAACCCTGGTGGGTTTGAAAAACAAAAAAATCGACGTGTTAATCGGCACCCATCGGGTATTGTCTGCTGATGTGAAAATTCCTGGGCTTGGGTTATTGATCATAGATGAGGAACACCGGTTTGGGGTGGGGCACAAAGAAAAAATTCGTTCTTTTAAAAAACGTCTTGATGTGCTGACTCTTACAGCAACGCCCATACCCAGGACTCTCCAGCAGTCACTTGTGGGTCTCCGTGACTTAAGCACAATTTTAACCCCGCCCAAATCAAGGAGGCCTATTTTCACTACAGTGCGATATTTTGACTGGGATTTGGTTTTTTCTTATATAGATGTTGAGCTTGATCGTGGCGGGCAGGTATACTTTTTACACAATGATATTAAATCAATTCCCTACATAACTGAAAAGATACGATCTCGTTTTAGTGGTGCCACAACAGGGGAGGTTAGTGGAAAAATGCCGAGCGGGATTCTCGAGTCTACAATTCTGTCTTTTTTTAGGAATGAAATTGATATTTTGGTTTGTACTACAATAATAGAATCTGGCTTGGACGTTACAAACGCAAATTGCATTATTATAAACAATGCTCAGAATTTCGGGTTGTCCCAGCTATATCAAATCAGAGGTCGTGTGGGGCGAGGGGCGAAGCAGGCGCGCTGTCTTTTGCTTGTTCCTCATAGGCCCCTGGAAAAAGATGCGCACCGTAGGCTAAAGGCTGTTGAACAAAATTCAGCGCTGGGGTCCGGGTATAATATCTCCATGAAGGATCTTGAAATCCGAGGTGCAGGAAGTCTTTTTGGTTATAAACAGAGTGGGCATATATCGGCCGTTGGATTTGAAATGTATTGTGAAATATTAAAATCTGAAATTGACCGGGTAACTGGCCGGGACAAAACAGATGAAAGGCCTTCTGTTCATTTAAGCGGTTCAGCAGACATAAGCGATGCCTACATTATAGACCGCTCCTTCCGGATCGATTACTATTACAAAATTTCGCGCATTGCTTCATTGGGCGACCTTGATATCATTGAGCAGGAGCTTGTAGATCGATTTGGTCCTTTACCAGGGTCAACTCAAATGCTGTTGAGTGTGGCTCGGGCGCGGGTTCTTTTTCGGGGTGCTCCCATAAAAAATATTTACATCGGTGATGGCTCTTTGGTGTTTACTCTCAGTAATCTTGGACGCTTTAATAAACTGGATGAGTTATTCAACGCGGTAGAATCTTTTAAGCATGGCGGTGTGAAAGGATACCGCTATGAAAAAACCGGGGCTGGAAAATTAAAAATTATCTTTACTACGTCTGATGTAGAATCTTCTATGGAACTTTTACTTTCCTGTGTCTGTTTGTTTTCTTTTGATGATGACAAGTAAGTTACTGGTTGTGTACTTCCGCATATTCTTTTTGTTCTGTATTATAGTTTCGGTTTCCTGTTCAACGCAGGAAGATGAAACATCTGTCGTTTTGGCGCGGGTGGGTGATGATGTATTAACAATTGAAGACCTGTATAATGTTTCTTCCAAGGATGTCTTTTCAAAGAATGCGGTTTCTATATTCATAGAAGAGTGGGTCACCAATACTGTTTTATATCGAGCCGCAAAAAGGCGTGGGCTTCTGGAAGACGAACAACTAAAACGTGCGCGTGACGCGTATTATAAAAAGGTTGTTGTGGCTGCGTACGTTGATTCTGAAACAACAGCCAATATTAATATTACCAAGGAAGATGTTCGAACGTATTACAAAAACCACCGTGATGAGTTTTTCCGCGGCTCAGATGAGGTATATGCTCATCATTTTATCGCTCATAAGATTAGTGATGCGAGAAATATTCGAGACCAACTGACCGGTGGTTTAAAAAAGGATTTGTCATCGTTGGGTGTGTTTTTGACAGAGTCCCGGTATATTAAGAAGGGGCGGCTTATCAACAGCCTGGATGGGGCTCTTTTTCGCACGAGAGATTCTGTTGTGGGTCCTATAAAGACGGATCGAGGTTTTCACGTGTTTAATGTTGTTCATCGATATTCAAAGGGGTCAATAATTGGCCTGGATGCATCTTACGATGAAATATACCAGCGCCTAGCTAAGCAGAGGTCCGCAATGCTTTCTACGCGACTTTTAGACAGTCTAAAGAGAGATATCAATATTTTTATCAATTCAAACTATCAATAGCCATGAGCCGATTTTTTCCTTTTTTCCTCGTTTCTGTTTTAACTTCTCAAAATGCTGCCCAATATATCGATGGTGTGGCCGCCATAATTGAAGACCATATTGTCCTCAAAAGCGAGCTCGCTCAAATGGTAAATATGGCGGCAATACAAAACAGAATTGACCCAAATAATAACCCCGATGGCTTTATGCGGCTGCAGAATACTATAGTGCAATCTATGGTAGACCAGAAAATTATGCTTGAAATGGCAGAAATCGATTCCATTGTTGTCGAAGAAAAAGAGGTTGATCAAGCCCTTGATCAACAAATACAGATGCTAGTAGCTCAGGCCGGCGGTGAAGATCGTGCCGAAGATGCCCTGGGGCAGCCCTTAAATGATTTTCGTCGGGAATTTTGGTACGACATGAGAGACCGTCTTGTGTCAGAGAGATATCAACAAAAACTCTTAGATGGTATTTCAATAACCAGGTCGGACGTTGTAGGTTTTTTCCAGGCCTATAAAGACAGTCTGCCAATCATCCCGATGAAAGCCAAAGTTCGGCATCTTCTTATTCCTGTAATACCAAATCCTGCCGCTAAAAACGCTACTGTTTCTTTTTTAGAACAACTTAAAGCTGAAATTGAGGATGGCGGTTCCTTTGAAGATCTTGCCCGGGACAACTCACAAGACCCGGGAGCAAAAAACAATGGTGGTTCCTTGGGTTGGGTGAATCGAGGGTCTCTTGTTAAAAATTTTGAAACCGCTGCGTTTACATCAGATGTTGGTAAAATAACCGGGCCTGTTGAAACAGAGTTTGGATATCATATTTTAGAAACCCTTGAAAAACAGGGCGATAAAATTCGCGTAAGACACATACTGATGATACCTGAAATAACTCAGCAAGACCATGAAAAGGCTTTCAATTTTGCGTTGTCCTTAAAGGAAGATTCTATAAAGACCCTGGATGATTTTAAAAATATTGTAAAAAGACGCTCCACAGATCAATTAACAAAAGATGTCGGAGGCGACCTGGGGTGGATTGATCCGTCGAATTACTCTGTTCCTGAAATTGGGCAGGCAATTAAATATATTGAAATGGACGAATGCAGTCCTCCTATTAATTCATCAATCGGGTTTCATTTGCTTTGGGTTGAAGGAGTTAAAAAGGGCGGTCGACCAAACCTTCAGGATCATTGGTCGGACATTGAATCCATGGCTCTTAACAAAAAGAAAATGGACTGGTACCAAACTTGGATATCTGATGCTAGAAAAAAATTCCATATTCAAATCACAACAAACTGATAAAAAACGTTATCTACATAGTCTTTTATTTTTATGTGTATTACTTGCGTCCTGTGAGTTTTATTAATTATTTGAATATCGTTCTGTGGAAAAACGCGGAGTTATTCACTTTTTTATCCACTTATCCACATAAAGAAGACCATTAATATGTCCCTATATATTTAAATAAATAGCAAACTATTCATTATTAACAAACATTTTTATACATATTAACAGATATTATAATAAAAAGTATTTAATTAAAAATTTAATAATTATATATAGTAGATCTTGTTATAGTAGTATAAATATTATTTTATAACATAAATTTGGATACATACCATTACAATATCTATCAAACCAATTGCTTTTATTTCTAAAACATAAAAACTCAAGGAAAATAATGAGAAACATTTTCAAAGTATTTTTATTGGTTACCATAATTCTTTCAAGCTGCGCAAAAAAGGATGTTATTAAACTTCCAATAACAACATCTTCTCAAAAAGCTTTAGAATACTATAACAGGGCAATGCTATCATATGAAGTTGGTGACGATCCAGAAAAAAGAGCCGACCTGGATTCCGCCCTAGCCTTAGACCCGGATTTTTCGATGGCTTTAGAAATGTATGATTCTCAAGACCCTCTTTTAAAAAAGGAGCACAGAGAAAAAGCAAAATCGCTTTTTCAAAAGATAACTAAAGCAGAAAAAAAGATGATAGAAATAAGAGAGTCTTACAGAAACGGAGACATGGACAAAGCCCTGGACAATGCAAAGTGGCTTGTGAACAAACACGGAGATTCTTATGAGTCTTATGTTTGGCTAGGGCAAGTACAAAGCGATAGATATGAACTGGACGATGCAATAAAAACCCTTAAAACAGCGATAGAATTAAATCCAGATTGTTATGAGGCATATTCTTTATTAATGGGGCATCATATAGCTGCGGGTCTCCAGGTCATGCTTCCAGAAGAAAAAAGAAACATAGAACTTGGAATGAAATACGGAGATGAATTAATTAGAATACGAGGAGATCACGGATTCCCATATCATTTTAAAGCAAACGTTTATAGACAGTTGGGCGAGTTCGAAAAAGCAAGGCCACTTTATGAAAAATCAATTCTAAAAAGAAAAGGACTCTCATCTGAAGGAACAGCATATGTGGTCTCAGGTCACAACTATATGTTTGGGGGAGACCTAAAAACAGCAAGAGAAAGATATGCCAGTGCAATAAAACTAGTAGATGAGAACCCAAACGAATGGTTTATTCTTAATCTATATCTTACATATTCTTATATTTTTGACAACGACTATATTGGAGCAATTGATAACATATCAAGCGTTGAAAGACAACTAGACAAAAGAGGCTTCGATGAAATTACTCTTCTTCAAAGAAAGGGGCAGGTAAGCTGGCAAAAAATGATATGCTATGCACACAACCAAATGGAAGAAGAGGCATATGTTTCTTTAGGAAAAACAATTATGTTTAATAAAAAAAGAGCAGAGCTTTTGAAGGATCCCAACGTTACAGAAGAAGTAAGATCAGGTGAACAATTCCAAACCGCCTGGGTAAATATATTGTTTGGGAAATATGAAGATGCAAAAAAGAACCTAGAGAAGCTTAAAAAAATACAGGAAGTAAGAAACGACCCAACAGCCATGTATGGTTATCATGGACTGGCCGGAATGGCACACCTAATGGAAGGCAACTATGAACTGGCCCTGGAGAACTTTAGCAATGGAAACGAAACCGCAATATATTTTAATTATTTTAAGGGACTCGCATTAAAAGCGGCAGGAAAAGAGGAAGAGGCAAACAAAACATTTAGCGAAATTGCAACAATCAACTTTAGCAACTGGAATATAGCTATTGTTAGGAGGTTGGCAAACAAGCAGCTGGGTCAAATCTAAAGCGAATTGAAAAACGCAATAACCATATTGTGCGGTTTTTTATGTCTTCTTCATTCTGAAGATTTCAAAAAGCTCTCTATAAAAAACATTTCTTCTAATCGGGTTTTGTCAGCAACCCAGGACAGCTCTGGCTTTGTTTGGATTGGCACAGACGAGGGCTTAAACAGGTACGACGGCCACTCAAACAAGGTTTATAGGTCTAATATCTTTGATGATAAAACAATTTCTGGAAACAGGGTTTGGATTACTCACACAGACCAAGACAACACTTTGTGGGTAGGTACAGATCGCGGCGTGTGTTATTACAACGAAGAAAAAGATAACTTCTATAGAATAGAAACGGGATCGCGCCCCATACATGTTTTAGAGGACAAAGATAATATTTATTTCACGACTACAAACAATGGTGTTTTTAAAATATCAAGAACCAGCAAAGAAGTAAGCAAATTTCAATTTGACCCTCTAGATCCGTTTTCACTCTCTTCATCAAAATTTAGCGAGAAACAATCAGCCCCTCTTGCTATAGAAGGAGAAACGCTTTGGACCGGAACCACAAACGGACTAAACAAAACAAACCTAAACACCGGCCAAACAAAGAGACTTTATAGCGGGAAAACAAAACTAGTTAAGGCAGACACCATTACATCGGTTTTGGTTGTTAATGACGTGTTGTTTGTTGGTACTGCGAAAGGGCTTGGAATGTCTGACCTCGTATTTGGCGAAGAGATTACCTTAGATGCGGGCAAAGCAATTAACTCGTACATAATTAGCATATTTGAAATAGAAGGCACAGACCTTGTAGGCGTCCTTATAAAAGATGAAATAATTATACTTAAGGGAGGCCGAGCCGTTCAAAGAATAAAAACAGACAGGCCGCTAGACAAAGTAACAAATCTTAATACTGGCCAATATCTTATAACATCTATTGAGCATAAAACAGGCCTGTTTTTAACATCAACAGATGAGGAAAGAGTCGCTCACGATAGAACCAGAACGCCAATAATGGCCCGGTGTATATTTGTGGACACTGAACATGGCGTATGGATGGGTGGTGACGACGGAATTGTAAGGGCAGGAAACACAAAAAGCCCTGTTGCGCTCTACCCTCGTATTAAAGCCCAAAAAGGCAAGTTTTCAAAATCTGGCAGCGATCTTTTTGTAGTGAGTGAGAATAAAGTTTTATCCTACAATGAAAGAAAACAACCGAGCGTCTTATTTAAGAACCTAGGAAAAAGAATAAAACAAAACACAAAAATATATGTTTCAGGAAAAAAAGATGTCTATTTGTATGACAAGCAGATAGAAAAACTGACAAAAAGCGGGACAAGAACAAAGCTGGCAACGTTTAAAACACCAATAAACACGGTTGTAGCAGGAGAAAGAGCCCTATTCATCTCATTAAAAAACAGCGGTATCGCTCACTATGAGCTCAAAACCAACGCCACAACA
>ERZ651768.129-NODE-129-length-52575-cov-4.725380_pt1 | contig 52575 bp, 49 predicted proteins | sample MGYA00514754_ERZ651768 | MGnify/ENA metagenome assembly ERZ651768
ATCTTAGCTATCAGAGACGGATTGCGGAAAGAGTTACACATTACTATTGTGCCTAGCATCGGCCCAGGATAACGGGCAGCCATCCATGTGAGTAATGTCCAACATTCCACACGAAACTCTGAGGAATAGTTGAGATGATCAGATGACCATAGCGAACCAAAGCTTTGAGAAGCCACGTCGAGGGCACTGTGAAGATCCGACATGTATTCTCTGGGTCTGATAAGTTCATACCCTCTATCACCGCAAGGCGGATTGTACCCAAACTCCATTCTTGGTTTATGTAGCATTAGCGTATTTCCTTGCAACTTGTCGATTCATGGATGAACGAGATAGCTGGAGCATATCATCTAATGCCATGAGGACAGTGACCGATCCAAATACCGAAGTTCCAGAACTAGAATTGACCGATGACTCCATCAAAAGGTAGGTTGGGTTGACTCGAAATTGCGGTTTATGGGTATTTGGGAATATTTAGAGATTTCACTTTTCATCAAGGGGCCTCTTCAGAAAAATGCCAAAACTTACAAAAAAAGGAGTGTTTGAACTCTTTTTGGAAGGTAAATCACTAGCTGGCAAAGACTTAACGGGGCTCAATCTTAGTAGGGCAGTGCTAAGCGGGGTTGATTTCTCTGAATCGGATCTACGAGGTACTAACTTCCGAGGCGCAAATTTGAGCGGTTCGGATCTATCCAATTCAAAGCTGTCCGAGGCAAACTTGTGTGAGGCCAACTTACGGGAGTCAAACGTATCGGGGGCTGATTTAAGCGGCGCCTACCTAATGGAATCCAGACTATTTGGCGCTGATTTTACGGGCTCAGACCTTACAGGCTCTAACATGAGCGGTGCTCACATGACAGGAGGGGTCTGCCTAGATGGAGCGTCTCTTGTTGGCGTTAACTTAAGGGGAGCGAACATGACTGGGGGACTTTCAAGAAACGCTGATTTTACAGTTGCCCTAATGCGCGGAATTAATCTAACTGATGCTGATCTGTCCGGTTCAGATCTTAGTGGCGCCATACTAAATGGAGGCACGTTCGAACGGGCAAATATGACTGGGACCAAGATGCGCGAATCGATTCTAAATGCCGCGAATCTTGAAAAGGCCCGGCTGGATAATGCGGACCTTACAGAAGCGAGCTTGAGGCGATGCGTCCTCAGAGGGGCCAGCTTACAGATGACCCGTCTCTGCGGCGCGGTGCTTGTTTCTGTGGATTTACAGGATGCTGATCTATTACTGGCCGACCTTACGGGTGCTGATCTGAGGGGAGCACTATTGCTCGGAGCAAATATGAAGTGGACCGACCTAAGTAAGACTGAGTTTGATGACAGCGGGTTCGGTGCATCAAGCCAGTAATACTCAGGTGGGGTTTCCCGTAGATATCGCAAGGAACTCTCACTTCTCAGGAGAATAGTACTCAAGCACTATTGTTCACGACGATAGCAATCATCTATAGTGAACGTTACATTTTAAGAAAGCGGATTGTAATTCAGCATTTAAATTGCCTATCTGGTTGGGTAATTGACCTGAGGTGTAGTCAAAATGACTTTAGCTGATAAAGAATTAGACCTTGCTCCGGCAGTGCGAGACTTTGGTGAGGAGAACGGCCTAGATTTGAGCTGGTTGGAGACGCGAGGTGAGTGGGGAGTAAAGGCCGAACCTGAAAAAGGTGGGTTAAAGTTGTCAGATATCCAGCTGGGGACCTACGGAGAGCCAGGGGATTACAGCGACAACATGACCGGCAGACCCAGGGGCTCTCTTGCCAGGCCAGACGCTTATCGGATAGGTGGTTATCAGGTTAGGACAAAATCCGATATCTGGCTCACTAATGCGTCAATGTTGTATGAGGAGGCTCTACAGAGACAATGGAGTTCAGCCACCGATATACCGTGGGAAACGATCAAGCCTTTGCCTGACGATATAGAGAGGGCCCAGTGCCAATTAGCTACTTTTCTGACGGAAGTTGAATTCGTGGCGGCTGAAGTACCGGGAAGGTGGCTTGCCTCCACAACCCCAGACTACTTTGAGCCGAGGATGTTTCTTGTTTCTCAGGTAATGGATGAGTCGCGTCATCTTGACGTTTTCAGAAAACGTGCGTTTGCTAACGGCGGCGGCTTAATGCAACGACCTAATGTAACAACCAGCGGAACTGTGGGGAGTATCGACTTGTCCGCAGATTTCACTGAAATGTCATCCAGGTTACACATATCGGGGGAAGGAGCTGTTTTAACTATTTTCAGAATGGGTGAGATGATGGCCTACAACGAGGCGGAGAAGCGAATCTACCGCCTGGCGGCGCAAGATGAATCTCGTCATGTGGCATTTGGTGTTATGCACATGAGATACCTTTCAGAGACTGAACCTGAACGCAAAGAAGAGATACACAATTATCTCGATGAAGGTGAGGCGGCCTTGGTAGTAGGAAACCAGAACCCTGCATCACGTGATACGGCTCAGAGTGAGGCGCTCGCAATATTATTGGGAGGCGGAGAGAAGAACTTCGATGAAGGGTACAGGAAACTTATGGCAATTCGAAAACGCCAAGCCAGAGAGTACATCCAGCGGGTGAAATCGGCAGGGTTCGGCGAACGTTTTTTGAACGGAAGAGCGAATCCTGAACTTTTGAAATATGCGGGCTGAGATTCTTCAATTGACTGACAATTGCTGTGGAATCTGAAGTTATATGACCGTTGATAAATCCGATAGGTCAGAGAAGCTTGAACGAACGCGCCGAAGGGTGGAAAGCAGACGAAGAGACGCCATAGCTAAGAGGGTTGCCGAAGATGAAGACTTGGAAATCCCTTCTGCAAGCCTCGAATGGATGAAAAGAACCCTTCAGTGGGGCGTAAAAGCTGATGTGACCGAGAGCGGTCTGAAATTGGACGCTCTCAATATTGGGATTTATGGTGAGATTCCTGATAAATGGGAAGATCAGAGCAGAATGCCCCGGGGGGCTTATCCCATGCCAGGGGTCCCTCCCATAGGTTATGGAATCAGAGAAAAAAGGGACCTGTGGGCGGATAATGCTGCAGACCTATATGAAGAAGCGATACAGCGAAGATGGGCACCCGCTACTGATATCCAGTGGGATTCTATAGAGCCTTTGACTGATGATGTTGAGGCCTCAGTTTGCCAATTATGCACAATGCTATGTCAGCACGCCAATACTGAAATAGAGACCTTAGGGTCATGGCTGCATCAAATGTCTTATGGCTATCATGAAGTTAAGTTGTTCCTTGCTTCCGAAATGTACGACGCGGCCAGGCATTATGAAGTCTTTAGGAAAAGGGCGCTTTCTAATGGAGGTGGATTGGGTATCGAATTGAGGGGAGATGTAAAGCGCATGATCCTAGAGAGTCGCGGAGGATGGAGTGAGACCGCGCTTCTTCTTTATATACTTAGAGGTATATTCACATTAACGATTTACAGATATGGTGAAATGTTCGCCCACAACACGGCTGAACGGACTATCTTTTCTGGAGCGATCCAAGACAAGGCTAGGCACCTGTCGTATGGGTTTGAACATCTAAGGTATGCCGTCGTTCATCAGGAGGATAAAGCTCTCGTATTCAATAACCTTTTGGGTATTGGCGAGAGAATATTCCTCCGCGAAATTTCACAACCAGTGGTTCTTGAGCCCTTAGCCGTTATATTTGGCGGAGGTGTCAAAGGAGCCCCCGAGGGCATGAAAACAGTCGACGAAATGATGAGAAAATTTGTTCATCACTACCTATCTGCTCTTCATTGGATAGGAATTGACCGGTCCGACTCGCTTTCTTCTGGTCTTGCTGCATATATTTCCGAAGAGTGAAGTTAGCTGTGCCTTTATTTCCCTCCACAGAATGGTTCGAAGCCGTTATAGATGTGTTCAATTCCGATGAGCTAAAAACCACAGCAGGCGGGGGAACTTGCGATGCCATAGTTGGGATTATTAGTGGAGAGAGTCTGTTTCAATTAAAATTTGAAGGTATCGAATGTGTGTCGGTTGACGTACTGGAAGATGAAGATCAATTGGGTATGACAGATTTCTATATCGAATTGCATCCAGAAGATTGGAAAGATATGTTGAACAACATAAAAGAAAACGGCGCCGCAACGTTAGAATATACCCTGAATACGATAGATTTAGAGACCCCTGAAGGTATTACACGGTCATGGGTTGAAGATCAGTATCGCCAAGATCTGTTTTTTAGATACAATCAAACTTTCCAGTATTTTTTTGATGCCTCATCCAAAGTGATGACAAGTTTTACAGAAGAATGAACGCAGATATTTTCCCTAATGTGGAATGGTTTAGACAGGCGAGTGCAGTCGCGAACGAATCGGATGCCTTTCGTTCCTTAGGAACTATTGATTGCAGAATGGGATTTAGATCTGGAGATAACGTAGTGGCTCTTACGTTCGAATCTTTTTCCTGCACTGAAGTGAGTGAATGGGAGGTCGACAGGCTTAGAGAGCTAGATTTTTGGATGGAAATGGGACCAGACAGATGGAAAGAATTCCTGGCAAAAATGTGTGAGAGCAAAGAGGTAATAGATGGCCATACTCTAAACTCCTTGGATTTATCGAGTGAGGCCGGGATAATTCGATATCAAGATGAAATCGGGAGGATGAAGTTTTTCAGATATATCAATTCCATCGAAAAGTTCTTGGAGTTATCTCTCTTATCGAATTCTAAAAATAAGGTTAACGCATCCGGTAAGTGAGGAGAATATGCCGCTGTATGAATTCGTGTGCGATATATGCTCAAAAAAGACTGAAAAACTTTGGCGTAACTTCACACCTCCGGGGTCAATAAATTGCCTATCTTGTGGTAGTTCTAAAACTAGAAGAATAGTTTCGAGGGTAGCTTTCAGAAGAGATCTAACATCACAGTTGGATTCCCTCGATCCAAAGTATGACAAGATGGTGGATAGTGCTCTAGCTGGTACAAAGGACGCTGATCCTTATCGATTCATTGATAGTTCCACGCCTCTCAGTGCTGCAGAAGAGTAATCTCGCCGTGACCCACCTAGTAAAATGTGATTCCTACTAGTGAATAGATTTTGCCTTGTGTAAACGGCTGAACTAAGGAGTAGAAAGCGCCAGCTATGACGACAGGTAAACCGCTTAATAAAACTGCCCTTAACAGTTGCCATAGTGATTCGGGTGCTAGATTGGTCCCGTTTGCTGGTTGGGAGATGCCGATTCAATACAGCGGTATATTTGACGAAGTCAAAGCAGTAAGGTCTTCTGCTGGAATTTTTGACGTCTCACATATGGGACGTCTCGAGATCTCGGGTACAGGTTCTGAATCGACTCTGAACAGGGTTCTTAGCGTAGACGTATCGGCGTTGTTGTCTGGGAGGGCGAAGTATAACGTCGTATGCAACGAAAATGGTGGAATAATCGATGACTGTATCGTTTACCGTCGTGACGAGACGAGCTTCTTGCTGATTCCCAATGCATCTAATTGTGCTTCGGTTACTGCATGGCTTAGAGAGAACTCAGAGCAGCGAACTATCGACATCAATGACACCACAGAGAATACGGTAATGATCGCACTTCAGGGGCCGGATTCCCAAACAATACTCACGGATCACACCGATATTGACCTAGGCTCGATTCGCCCATTCAGGTCTGTCACAGGTGATGCTTTCGGGACGAGGGCTTTTATCGCGAGAACTGGGTACACAGGAGAGGATGGATTTGAGATAATTCTGTCTGCAGAAGAAGGCCCTAATTCCTGGAGACAGCTGGAAACTTCAGGGGCAATTCCTTGCGGACTTGGTGCAAGGGATGTTCTCCGTCTTGAAGCTGGCCTTTTGCTGCATGGCAATGACATGGACCAAACTGTGAATCCTTATGAAGCTGGACTTCAAACATTCGTGGAATCGGACAGAGAAGGATATATAGCACGTGATGCCCTTTTGGCTATTGAAAAGAATGAGCCTTCTAGGAGACTCATAGGTTTTGTTATGGAGGGTAAGAAAATAGCCAGAGCAGGTTGCCTAATCATGGATGACGGTGAAGAGATTGGTAATGTTACTAGCGGGGTTCCATCCCCAACTCTTGGAATAAATATAGGAATGGGGTTTGTTAAATCGGACAGAGCAAAACCTGGGACACAAATAAACATTGATGTTAGGGGGGAGGAAGTGGCAGCTAAAGTTGTCATGTTGCCTTTCTACAGACGTAGTAAAAAATCGTAACGGGAGAGATTGAAATGGACTCTCTAGAATTGAAATTCACAGAAGAGCACGAATGGATAGTTATTGATGCTGCTGGCGTAGGGCTAGTTGGTATTTCACAGCACGCCGCCGATAGCCTTGGCGATGTAGTCTTCGTGGACCTGCCGCAAGTAGGAGACAATCTTGAACAATTCGGAAAACTTGGGGAAATAGAATCGGTTAAAGCTTTTTCAGAACTATTTTCACCGGTGAGTGGCTCAGTAGTTGAAGTTAACGGCTCATTGACCGACGCACCTGATTTGATTAACGAAAATCCGTACGAAAGTGGATGGATGGTAAAGATCCTTCTCTCTGACTTGTCAGAAGCAGATAAATTGATGTCGGCTTCAGAGTATGAAACCTTTGTTTCCGAGTCCGAGACTCACTGATGACATCCCCCTTCACTCCGAATACAGATCATCAGAGGCAACTAATGCTTAGCGCAATTGGAGCCGAGTCATTAGAAGATCTGTTTAAAGATATTCCTGCCTCTCATCGTAACCCAAGGCTTGATCTGCCTTCCGCCATGTCTGAGCTAGATCTAAATTTACACGCCTCCAAGCTAGCAGCTGTCAATGCTGATGCCGGGCAATACTCTTCGTTTATAGGCGCTGGTTCATACTGGCACCACATACCGGCCATAGTCAATAGTATTACAAGCAGGGGGGAGTTTATGACAGCTTATACCCCCTATCAGCCAGAGGTTGCTCAGGGGACACTTCAAGCAGCATATGAGTTTCAATCGATGGTGTGTCAGCTCACGGGTATGGATGTCGCCAACGCCGGTATGTATGACGGTTCTACGTCAATTGCAGAAGCTGCTTTAATGGCGTGCCGAGTCACCCGGAGGGACCGGGTTGCCATACTCAACTCAGTATCTCCACTTTATCGTGATGTTCTTGATACTTATGTGCAGGCTCCCGGACTTGCGAGAGACGAAATAACGTCTTTCAACCCGTCGCTTTCGGAAGGCACGGCCTGCCTTATTGTGCAGCAACCCAATTTCTTTGGCTATATGGAGGATCTTCAGTCGTTTTCGGAAATTGCTCATGAGGCGGGCGCCCTCCTGGTAGTTTCGGTTGACCCTATGTCTCTCGGAATGTTCAAGCCTCCTTCTGACTATGGGGCAGACATAGTGGTCGCGGAAGGACAGTCTATGGGGATCCCTATGAGTTATGGTGGACCCTATGTAGGCCTATTCGCATGTAGGCAAGAATATGTCAGGCAGATGCCAGGGCGAATCGTCGGTAAGACCGTAGACACTCGGGGGAAAGAGGCCTATGTACTGACGCTACAGGCCAGAGAACAACATATCCGAAGAGAGAGGGCTACCTCTAACATTTGTACATCGGTGGCACTTATTTCTCTTATGTTCACGGTATACATAGCAGCTATGGGTAAACAAGGGATCAAGAAAGTTTCAGAACTCTGCTATCACAAAGCTCACTATGCGGCCTCTCTTATAAACAATATCCCCGGATACTCACTTCTTTCTTTCGGAAACGGAACCTTTTTCAGAGAATTTGTAGTTCAATGTCCCCGTCCTCCGGCTGAAATCAACGAATTTTTGCTCAACAGGAAGATTATTGGAGGATTGGATATTAGCGAACAAGTAGAAGGAGGCCTCTTGGTTTGCGTTACGGAAATGAACACAAAAGACGATATAGATGCGCTCGTCAAAGCCTTGACTGATGTTGGAGGAAGTTAATGACCTCTCCTCTGTTCGAAAAGCTGGAAAGCCAAAGCCGTAAACTTCTGATGGATCGAAGCGTTTCAGGAAGAAACGGGGCTACCCTGCCGGATTTGGATGTTCCTGAGGCGGACCTGCCACCGCAGGAAATGATCCGTGATGAATTGATTCTGCCTGAGGTTAGTGAAGGGGAAATCGTCCGTTATTTCTCTCAGATCAGCCAGAACAATTTTTCAATTGATCATAATTTCTATCCTCTCGGTTCTTGCACTATGAAATATAACCCGAAGCTGAATGATAGTGTTGCAGCCATGCCTGGTTTTGCCAGCATTCATCCGCTTCAAGATGACTCCACAGTTCAGGGAGCATTAAAGATAATTTGGGAAGTGCAGCAGTATCTCAATGAAATCACTGGAATGGCGGGAACATGCCTCTCACCAATGGCGGGTGCAGATGGAGAACTTGCCGGGATGTTGATGGCGCGCGCTTACCATTTAGAACGGGGAGATGCTAAAAGGAAGGTTGTATTGATACCGGATAGTGCCCATGGCACGAACCCGGCTTCAGCTGTCATGGCTGGCTTTGATGTAAAGACGTTGCCCTCCGATGCGAACGGTAACACCGACTTAGATGCTCTCAGGCAATCTATTGGAGATGACCTGGCTGGTCTTATGATTACCCTGCCTAGCACACTAGGATTATTCGATACCAACATCCTTGAAGTAACCCAGATAGTTCGTGATGCTGGAGGGATAGTTTATGGCGACGGGGCTAACCTGAACGCTCTTTTGGGTAGGGTAAAGTTCGGGGAATTAGGATTCGACGTTATTCATTCTAATTTGCACAAGACCTTCTCAACGCCACATGGTGGTGGCGGGCCAGGAGCAGGCCCAGTTATAGCGGGACCGAGGCTGTCCGACTACCTGCCGACACCTGTAGTAGTTCGTCGCCTTGATGGTGGAAGCGAGATATTCTCTCGGGTCGCCCCTTCCAAATCTATAGGAAGAATGGGGGCATTCCAAGGAAACTTCGGTGTCCTCGTACGGGCGTTTGCATATATTAGAACGCTTGGTAAAGAAGGTATACGCGCTATCAGTGACGACGCAGTTGTGAACGCTAACTATATTCTTGCAAAACTCAGAGGATACTATGATCTTCCTTTTGATCGACTCTGCATGCATGAAGTAGTGCTTTCGGCACGCAACCTCAAGAATGAATTCAATGTATCTGCTCTTGATGTAGCAAAGAGGTTGATTGACTATGGAGTCCACCCACCTACTATGTACTTTCCCCTCATCGTGGAAGAGGCACTTATGATAGAGCCGACAGAAACGGAGTCTCTTGAAACGCTGGACACATTTATAGAGATCATGAAAGCGATATCAGAGGAAGCGAGGGATAATCCGGATTTGCTTCACGACGCTCCTCATTTCACACCCAACACTCGGCTCGACGAGGTGCGGGCTGCACGTCAGCCAGATTTGAGATGGCGTGGAAACGGTTAAATTGGCAAATATGGATGATCGATTAGTAAGACCAGTTCGATGGGATGTTCACGGATGACCGATTGATCTCTGAAACAGACCTGAATCCGCAGTATGATAGTGCCCTATCGAATTCCGCTTTCAATATATCCAACATGAGTTTCACGCCCTCAGCACCGCCGTAAGACAGGCCCCAAAACAATGGTCTGCCGACGAATACTCCTCTTGCTCCCAATGCCATCGCCATGAGGACATCAGATCCACGCCTAATTCCAGAGTCCAGGTAGACTTCTAACCTGTCTCCTACTGCTCTTGAAATGGATCCGAGAGTCTCTATTGTTGAGAGTGTCCTGTCTAGCTGCCGGGCACCATGGTTTGATACTACTATCGCTTCAACTCCGTTTTCGGCGCACATTACGGCATCCCTAACAGTTCTGATCCCTTTAACTACTAGGGGCAGGTTGGTTAGAGATTTCAACCAATCAAGTCTTTCCCAAGTTAGCCCGCTGTAGCCCGTAGTTTCCCAATCGGCAAAATCCCTTGGGCCAACATCTTTTCTTTTTAAGTAATCTGGTCTGTCTCTAAGACTGCCATTGTGAAGGTCATAAATTCTCTTAAAGTCATTACGAAGATCCTTCTCTTTCGCTCCAGAAGTTGGCACATCTACTGTTAAACATACTGCGTTGTAACCGGCGAGCTTCGCTCTTTTCACAAGATACTCAGTAATTTCGTCGTCAGAATGGTAAAGCTGGAACCAGAGCGGACCTGTCGCCACTTGAGCGACTTCTTCAATACTGTATCCCGAGCTAGTTGGAAGGGCATATAAAGTGTCAGCCATTCCTGCTCCCCTCGAAGTTGCGAGTTCACCTTCGGGGTGATGCTGTCGCTGCCCGCCTGCAGGCGCAATCATCACAGGGAAACTGATACGCTCTCCGAGGACAGTAGTAGACAAGTCTCTATTCGCTACATCTATTAGGTAGCTTGGATTCAGAGTTAGTTCCTCGAATTTGGATTCATTCCTTCGTTTGGAGATTTCGTCAAATGCGGCGCCATCAATAAAATCCCACATATCTTTCGCAGTTCGTTCTCTCGCAATTCTTTCAAGGTCCCTGAGGCTTACAACGTCCATTTATCGCCTTCTTTAATTTATTGCAATAAGACTTAGTTTTTCCTATCTTTTCCCTAATTCACCATATTAGTAAAGAACCGCTGAGTATATCTAGGCCAATTAGAAACGCAAGTCAATATCTTTCGCATATATTTTGAGTTTCAGCTTACTTTCTAAACACTGAATATCAGACTTCGTTGATTTTCACAGACTTCATTGCGTCACCTGAAACTCTTGCGGTGGCGGGGTCTCTTACGGAAATATTTTCCACAACTTCCATACCTTCAACTACTTTTCCGAAGACACTGTGATGGTCGTCAAGATGGGGAGTAGCCGCGTAAGTGATGAAAAATTGACTGCTATTTGTTCCCATCCCGTTCACGACACCTCTGTTCGCCATTGATAAGATCCCGGGTCCATCATGCCTGGCATCCTTATGGAATTCGTCATCAAAGTTGTAGCCAGGTCCGCCTGATCCAGTTCCTGTTGGGTCGCCAGATTGGGCCATGAAACCGGGGATTACTCGGTGGAAAGTAATTCCATCGTAATAACCTTCCCTCGCTAAGAAAACGAAATTGTTTACCGTCTTAGGAGCTTCATTCACCAGGAGTGATATGACGATCTCTCCTCCTGTCTCCATCGCTATCACAGCTTCATAATTCTTGTCGGTATCGATCACCATATCCGGGGCCCTATCGTATTGTTTTGATGCCAATTCCTACTCTCCTTTCATATATACATCGGGTTAAATATTGATGGAATGCCGTTCTATGGAGTTTTCAGCATTCCTTCGTAAGCTTCGATGTCTCTGCGGGTTTCATCCGGTAAGGGCCTTGACTCGCCGGACACGCTTTCGTAATTCACCGATATTGTCTCCCCAGTGGCTAGCAATTTGTTTGTACCGGACTGGTATATTTCCCATCTCTTTGTGATACTGGTGAACCCCATTTCGTGCACTCGAATGTGTACATCAATAAGGTCGTCGATTTTGGCCGGGCTCTTGTATTCCAGCGTAACTTTGACTGCAGCAAGATCAAATAATTTTCTTGATTCCGTATTGTGTGTAAGTATTCCCAGATTGCGAAAATATTCCGCCTGCGCGACGTCGATAAAATCTATATAACTTCCATAGTAGGCAATTCCTTGTACGTCACACTCTCTCCAACGTACCCGTAAGGTATGAATAAACCTGTAATCTGATTTGGCCAATAGTTGCCTCAATATTTTAAAAGTCTAAATCTGGTCTTCGGCTTCCTCTTACATTTACAGGTGGAGAAGCCTCAGGGCCCCCGCAAGGAAAATCTAATGTGGGCGCACCATACTGCTCTAACTATAACCGCCACGACGACAAATTCGTCAACTCTCTGAACCGTCTTCCGTGTTCCTCCTAGCAGTGTGTGTTACGTCAGAGATAAAATGCGTGTCACGAAAGATCTGAAATTATGGTAGGTATTTATCGCATGGAATATGGTTTCGTACTTCCAAAATCTATTAATAGCGATGAGCTGTGCCATTTCGCCCAAAAAGTTGAAGAGTTTGGTTTTGGGTCAATTTGGGCATCGGATCACGTAGTGTTACCCATAGATCAAACCAGTCAGTATCCCTACACAGCTGACGGCCGTTTCACATCAGGACCATATGATCCTCAGTTAGATCCACTGGTCTTGCTAAGTTTCGTGGGGTCCGCAACGACTAAGGTAAAAATTGGAACATCTGTCATTATTGTTCCTTACCGCAATCCGATAGTTCAAGCCAAAATGTTGGCTACCCTGGATGTGTTGTCCGCGGGTCGTCTAGTGTGCGGAGTAGGAGTGGGCTGGTTAGAGGAGGAATTTGATGCACTCGGTGCTTCTTATTTTGATAGGGGATCGGTAACAGACGAGTATTTACAAATATTTAAGGCTCTGTGGAGCAGTGACCGCCCAGAGTTTCACGGTGATCACTACCAATTCTCTGGTATTGGATTTGAACCAAAACCTATACAGAAACCACTGCCTATTTGGGTAGGTGGACATACTCACCGTGCCGTAAGGAGGACCGTAAAATATGGTAATGCATGGCACCCGACGAGGCAGAGTCCTGAATATGTGATCTCGATGATCCCATATTTACAGAGGGTATGTGAAGAACTAGGGCGCTCTCCCAAAGAAATCACCGTTTCTTTGAAAAGGACGCTGTATTTAACCGATATCGGGTTGGATTTGTCATCCAGGATTCGATCAGGCGCTGCGTTGATAAATACTACCCAAAAAGTTGTTGACGATGTCCGAAAATGCGAGGAATCTGGTATAGATCAGCTAACCTTTGATTTCCCGACAAACAACGTTGATGAATGCATTGCTATCATGGAACACTTTGGGAACAAGGTCTCCCGATTGCCGTGAAACACCGTTTGTACAGATCCCCGGCCCCAGCATATTGTAAGGAAGTCCCGAATAAATGATAAATCTTGAATTGCTGGTTACTGTATTTGCCCGGGCAGTATTCGGGTTGTTTGCAGCTATTGCACTAAGTACGGTAATTTGGTCGTTCTTTTGGGTATCCTTTAAACCATCCCCCGAGGAGCTGGCTTCCTTCTTTTTATTACAAACATTGGTTGTGGGAATCCCGGCCGGTCTAGCAGTGATATTTGCATGGTGGAATACCCAAAGCCCTCAAAGAATTCAGGTGATGTTTATTGCTTTAGCTCTATTCGCCTCTGTTGTAAGTGCTTGGGGTACAAATGAGTTGCGAGGAGTCGAGACACACTACGCGTTAGTTAATGGAGTACTCCGAGTTCCAGTGTTTTCCGTAAGGCATATGCTGGCTAGCATGTTATTTGGGGCTGTTTTGGGAGGCAATCTTGTGGCCGGGGTTTTCTTTTTGTACCGATCATTGAAATACAGGGAGAACTGATATTTTTGGTTGGGTCGAGGCTAACTCTCGAAGGAATTTTGCTTTATGTAACAGCGTTAGATAGAAATTAAGTGAAGAGCCGGTAATATCAAGCTTCGACCATACTACTCACCCTTGAGCTCAGAGAGTTTAGGCATTACTTCCTGAGCGAGAAGTCTCATAGAAGTTTCATATGCCTCACTGTCATCTGCGTGATCGAACGTGAGCCACAGTAAGTGGCCGAAGCCTCCGACTGTGTCATAAAGCTCACGGATTTTCTCGGTGACCGTTTCTGGCGATCCAACTATCCAGAGATTGTCGAGCATATATTCCAGTGTTACATCATCGTCTGACATCGACTCATCATGCTTCATAAATGAAACAAAAGGATATGCCCCCGAAGAGAAAAGCGGGCGCAGGTACTCCTTCCACGCTCGACCCAACATTCCATTCATCGCGCTCTCTCTTGCCTCCGCGTCCGTTTCGGCAACCCAGACATCCCTTACAATTCTCCACTCCCTTCGAGAAGGTGGAGTCCTTCCGCTCGATGCGGCCCCTTCTTTGACTGCATCCCAATGGCTTGCCACGTAAACCGCGTTTAGCCCTAGGCTCATAGGAATATAACCTCGTTCTCCGACGATCTTTAAAGTGTCAGAGCCCGGACTCGCGCCAGCGACCCCTATTGGAGGGTGGGGTTTCTGGTACGGGGTAATGTGTGTGCGTAAACCTGCATATTCATAATCCTTCGGATCGGGAATATTCACGTCCCAGAATTTGCCTTTGTACTTAAAGGGACCGTCAACGTGCTCCCATAAGTTTAGGATTATATCCAGAGATTCTCTGGTCCTTTCCCGGTGCTCCCCGTTTTCCATATCCACACCAAAAAGCTCATGGTCAGATTGCAATCCCCCCGAACCTATGCCGAACATGTACCTGCCCTGGGCCAAATGATCAAGGTATGCAACTCTGCAGGCGAGCTCTACCGGGTGATGGAAAGGGAGCAGATGTGCTCCCGTCCCAAGCTTGATATTCTTTGTTTGCAACAGCGCTTGAGCAATGAGAATATCGGGCGAAGGTACGGGCTCCCAAGGTGCCGTGAAATGCTCACCGATCCAAGCCTCGGCAAGAGCATATTTGTCTGCCAATTTAAGGCAATGGAGGTCCCATTGCTGCGCCTCAAACGGCGAACGCTCAGGTGGGTGAGACGGCATCAGAAATAGACCAAGTTTCATTTTAAGAACGCTTCCTTAAAGATTCTTATGACTATGAACTTAATAGAATTCCCCAGCACCATAATACCCATTGCCCAGTGTAATGGAAAGAAACTACACTTTATCCATAAATTTGTGGTAACTATACCAAAACTTAATCTTTTAACACCGACCAGGAGATTTATGTGGAAACTCAAATTACCCGACTCTCAGCGACGGAAATAGGTTCACGTATTGCATCGAGATCAGTTTCAGCCCGCGAGGTTGTTGAAGCTCATTTGGAGAGGATAGAGGAGATTAATCCCAGGCTAAATGCAGTTGTTCAGATTTGTGGGGATCGTGCCCTAGAAGAGGCCGATATGGCAGATAAAGAGATTTCTGACGGAAATCGTACTGGAGCGCTTCACGGAGTTCCGATGACTTTAAAGGACTCTCTTGATACTGAGGGAGTAATAAGTACTTGGGGTACCCTTGGAAGAAAAGGATATGTGCCTGATAAAGATGCAGTTTTAGTATCCCGGTTACGTAGAGAGGGTGCTATCCTCCTCGGGAAAACTAATACCCCGGAATTAACTCTTGCCGCTGACACTAACAATCTTGTATATGGCAGGACTGCTAATCCATATGACGAAGCTCTATCCCCCGGAGGGAGCAGTGGTGGTGCCGCGGCAATTATAGCTTCGGCCGGTTCACCGTTTGACATTGGTAGTGACACGGGAGGAAGCATTAGGATTCCCTCCCATTGTTGCGGAATTGCAGGCATCAAGCCTACGTCTGGTAGGGTCCCTAGGACCGGACACTGCATTTCCTATGCCTTGGGAGCAGGGGAGTCTCTCACCCAGAATGGCCCGATGGCTCGTCGAGTTGGGGACCTTTTCCCGGTTCTGAAAACCATCGTTGGTCCTGACTTTGAAGATCCTGCAATTGTGCCCATGCCACTTGGGAGCCCTGAGGATGTGACCATAAGCGGGCTTCGAATCGCGGTGCATACAGATAACGGTCTGATGTCTCCAACTGAGGATATAAAGGATGCAGTATCAAGAGCAGCTTCAGTTCTGGAATCTGAAGGCGCACAAATTACTGAGATCAGACCAGAAGCACTAGAAATGATTGGACAAATAGATAGCCGAAATTCGACCGGAGACGGAAGAGCATGGGTGAGGAGGATTCTAGACAATGTAGGAACGGATCAATACTCTCCTTTTATTAAAAATCGTCTTGAGGATGCGCATGTAATGGAGACTTCAGATTTCACTGAAGTACTAGAACTGGTGGATGTCTATAGAAGTCGGATGATTAGATTTATGAGCGATTATGACGTGATCGTTTGCCCGGCAAGCGCAAGGCCGGCAGTCCAACCTGGAGCTAGTTTTCTTCCAGAGAATAAATTTCTTTACTCCTATACATCTGCTTTCAACGTCACGGGTTGGCCAGCAGGGGTTGTACGAGGAGGCTCTTCAGAAGAAGGGCTACCTGTAGCAGTTCAAGTTGTGGGGAGACCGTGGAGGGAGGACGTCGTCTTAGCAGTGCTTGAAGTGGTAGAACGTGAAACGTCAGGCTGGATCGAGCCGAACTTCTAACATGAGAGAGGGTTTCCAATAGAATTGCAACTCGTCGGGCGTAACGCCATATTGTGATTGATTTAAGTTCTTATAGCCCCATCTTATTTCAGCCGCGGGAGATCCCGGTCAGTTTAATTCTGATATTCCCGGTTGAATACCGGCTCATTGGTTTCAGACAAATATGTAGACGGAATTATGTCGGTAGTAGATTCAGCTCGTTTTTCTAACCAATATTCATAAGCTGGTGGAATCAATTTGAAAGCCTCTGGTCCATTCAGTTTCAAGGCTGCATCTAGTGCCCAGTTAGGGTTGTGTAGGAACTCTCGAGCTATTGCTATAAGGTCGGCCTGTCCCTTCTGTAAGATTCTCTCCGCCTGATCCGCATGTACGATCAGTCCTACTGCCATGGTTCTCATGCCGGCTTCGGTTCGAATTTTTTCCGCATAGGGAACTTGATACCCGTAGCTGACTGGACCGGCACTAATTACTGGGCTCCCAGTTAACCCCCCTGAAGAACAATCTACTACGTCAACTCCTTTATTCTTGACGATACGTGACAGAGAGACGCTTTCATCGGGACCCCATCCGGCGTCGTCTTGGACAGAAAGTCTCATAAACAAAGGTTTGTCTTCAGGCCAATTGCAGCGGACGGCTTCTGTGACTTCAATTGCGAAGCGCATCCGATTCAGTTCTGACCCGCCATATTCGTCTGACCTTTGATTTGCTTGAGGGGATAAAAACTGATGAATCAAGTATCCATGTGCCGCATGTATTTCAAGTACATCGAATCCTGACTCGTGAGCACGGGCTGCAGCTCGGCCCCAGTTATCAATGGTCTGCTTTACTTCATTAGTGGATAAGGCTCTAGGTTCCGGCTCGCTGTCACTGGATCCAAGAGGGCTGGGAGCTACCAATTCCCAGTTTTCCCAGTCATCTACTCCTGAGATTTTGGCGCCTTCCTTCGTTAGCGGTAAACCTCCCTCCCATGGTCGAAAACGTCTTGCCTTGCGACCACTGTGACCTAGCTGAATTGCAGGTACAGAGTTTTGCTCACGGATAAAGGTTGAAAGACGCCGGAAATATGGAATGAAATCATCATGCCATAGCCCAAGGTCTCCGACGGTTCCGCAGCCACGCCGTTCGACCTTGGTTGACTCAACAAACACCAGCCCTGCTCCGCCCGTAGCGAACCTTCCTAAGTTCACCAAATGCCAGTCTGTAGGAAATCCTTTCACAGCCGCATATTGGTGCATCGGTGATACAACCACGCGGTTTTTAAGCACAACCGACCGAATTTTTAGAGGTGTGAACAACAACGGTATTGGCATGCAGATTACTTGGAGTTACTCTTTTCTCGCAGGCCCCTTAGCCCGCTGGCTATATAGCCCTGGTAGCCGCAGAGGAACATGCGGCCGCCTGCATCCGTCCAGCGCCCTATATTGTCGTCATTCGCCGTTGAGCCAGTCGCATATCCGGCGGCAACAATCTTTTTCATAGATTCTTCGATTAGTGATTGGACGTCAGGATGATCTGGCCTTCCTAGGTATTCGGGCCCCATACTTTGAGAAAGGTCACCGGGTACCACCATGAAACAATCTATACCTTCTACTGTTAGGATTTCGTCTAGGTTGTCGACTGCTACGACATCTTCAATCAAGGCTATCAGCATTATTTCGTCGTTGGCTTTACGAGTATAGTCAGCGACACCTAACCCCTGTCGTGATCCGCCCATGCCTCGCATTCCCGCTGGAGCGAATTTTCCCCCGGTGACAAGCCGCTGAGCTTCTTCTTTTGTATTGACATGTGGAACCACTACTGCCTGAATGCCTCGATCTAAAGCTCTGCCGACCAGCCAGGGATCGTTGTTGTTGACCCTTACCAATGAAGTCATTCCCCAGAGATCGCATGCGCGAGAGATGTCGCTCAACTGGGACCAAGTAGCCGACCCATGCTCCATTTCAATCCAGATGAGATCTACAGCGCCTGTAGATCCCAAGGTGTCAACTGTATCGGTGTCAGTACATGACACCGATATCACAGTCTCTCCCCGTTTGAGCATATGCTTTGCTCGATTCTCTCTCAGATCAGCCATTTTCCTACTCCTAGTATTAGTTTCATCAAGTCTTTCGTTCACGTCCCGAAATCAACTGGTGGGTGTCATCTCGGTTACGGCAGTCGCAAATCACATCGTAGCATTACAGAGTTTGATTTGTAGATACAAGAATTTCATTGTGAGAATCCCTTAAATGGACAGTTTCTGCTGAGAATCAGTAGTGGACTCAGTCATAATTTGGTGAATGTCGACAACGTGAGAGATTGGATCCTTCCGTGCGGGCTGCGGAGGGCCGTCGCCAGTTAATCTATTCTCCCAAGGCAGCGTCAACCTTATTTAGAGCCTTTGCCATTAGGCGTACGTGATTTTCAGTCATGTTCATGTTGAAATCGAATCTCAAGGTTCGGCCCAGGATGTCCAAAGTCCGAGGGCACATATCCTTTGAGTATTCGACGTTACCCTTGTAGGCAGGGTCCTTCCAGGGGTATCCAGTTGGATGTGGGGAACGCTTCTCAATAATCGCATCCCAATAACTGTATATGTGTCTGTCGGGAAAACCGTCGTTATATATCGTCGCTACTTCTACTCCCTCGGCTTTCAGCGCGTGTGCGTAGCCGATTGCTATCTCTTTGTCATTTAGGATCACGGATGCAGACACTCCTGTGTCGCCCATTGGATCTTCAACGTATTGATGAAAATAACTGCCTGATTCATCTAGCTCACCAAGAAACGCTTTCTTCAGGGTTCTCTGATGATCCAGAATTATTTTCATTTTGCTTAGTTGTACCCGTGCAATTGCCGCCAGTACTTCGCTGGCCCTGTATGTCTGCCTGGGAAATGGTTCGTTTTGCCATTCCGACACGTGACCGGCTTCTTTCCACATAGGAAGTCCAGGATCCGCTGCGAAACAGGCACGTTCGAACACGTCACGGTCGTCTGTATAGACGAGACCTCCTTCTCCCGCGCTTATAGTTTTATAGTAATTTAGGCTCCATGCCCCGGCATCCCCGAAAGTTCCCACTTTTTGACCCATGTATTCAGCCCCCACGCTTTGGCAGCAATCTTCGACAACTCGAAGGTTGTTTCTTCTGGCCATGGCGATAAGATCATATAGTTTTGCAGGAACACCTCTCATATGGACCGGGATTATCGCTTTTGTGTAAGGTGTTATCTTGCGTTCGGCGTCTACAGGATCTAGGCCAAGCGATTCATCTATTTCGGCGATCACAGGCACCGCGCCTGTGGCAATTATTGCTGCAGCTGTGGCGATAAAAGTGTAACCGGGTATGATGACCTCGTCACCCGGGCCTACTCCAACACCGGTCAGTGCGCATATTAGAGCACTCGTCCCTGAGTTGACCATTAAAGTATGTCGGACACCGAGAAACCTTGCAGCTTCTTGTTCCATCTGATTAGTTTCACCGCCTTCCCGATGCCGGAATAGTGCCTGGCTTCTTAAGAGCTCAGCAACAGCCTGTATCTCTTCCTCCCCAACTATGCTTGGACCGGACACTCCTGAGGGTATGGAATCCGATATGACGGGGTCGCCCCCATCTATTGCTAGTTCCTTTTTGTCAAACATATGACTTAACCCCTCTCACTAAAGCATTATTCCGCAGGACCGATGTTAGCACTTTGGTTATGCAGGAGTGGAAAGTGATCTGAAAGTAAAGAGAGTCACTCAGAGACTTTTGGGGAATGGCCCATGATTTGAGTGTAGAATTAAAACGCAAAAAAGGTTCCCTAGAGAATCACCCCTTCGTCTTGAAGAACTTCAATTTCATCCCATGAATATCCCAGGCGTTCTATTAGGATCTCTTCAGTATTTTCTCCGAGGGAGGGGGCCATCTTTGTGGTAGTAACAGGAGTTTCACCAAAAGTGAGGGGAAGTTGATGCCACATGCTATAGCCGAGAACCGGATGTTCAAAAGGTACTAAATAATCGTTGCTCACAACCTGCTGATCTGAAGGAAGGTCAAGAGTAGATTGAACTCTTTCCCAAATCAAATCAGAACTTTTTAGAATTTCTTCCCATTCATCTAAAGTCTTATTGTTAAAAATCTCATCCAACTCGGAGATAACGATGCCTTTGTACTTTTGTCGTGCTTCGGAGGAAATGAACTTTGGATTCGATTCAAGATCTTTCCTGTTTACCACATCGCAAAATATAGGCCAGTATCTCTCTCCCTGACTCATGGAGAAGGCGATCCATTTGCCGTCTTTTGTTTGGTAGGTATTCCAGAGAGGATTATTCATATTGCTACGATGTTGTCGAGTCAGTTCCCGTCCTTCCAACAAACCGATGCCATCTCTCATCATTCCTAGCCACATCATGCTGCCTAAGTGCGACGTTTCAACTTTTTGTCCTGACCCGTGCTTTTCCCTGTGGATAAGCCCCGCTAACACTCCATAGCTAAGCATGATGCCGGCGATCTGATCAGCTATACCGTGAAGGTTGTAAGGAACCCCATCCTCTGGTCCGCTCCACCAAAGTGAACCAGACCTAGCTTCACCCGTTAATGCAAATGCGGGCTTTCCCGAATCCTCACCTTTTGGTCCGTATCCTGTAGCTGATCCGTATATCAATTTGGGATTTATACGGCTGAGATCCTCCCATCCTAAGCCCAACCTTTCCGCAACTCCCTGTCGGAAGTTTTCGACGAATACATCAGATTGCTCAACCAACGCAAGCACGATTTTTCGGCCTGCATTGCTCTTGAGATTTACAGCGAGTCCTAATTTCTGGCGATTCAAAACTTCAAAGTAATGTGAGCTAAGGTTGTCGTATGAGTTGCTTCCAACGCCGCTTACCTGGCCAAACTGGCGACCATGATCACCATCCAGCGATTCAATCTTTATTACTTCGGCTCCTAAATCTGCCAGCATCATGGTGGAGACGGGTCCAAACTGCCACATGGTCCAGTCTAATACTTTCATCCCCTGAAGCGGCCCCTTGTTCTTATTTGACATACCTAGCCTCTTAGATATTTCAACTATCACGCTATTCGCACCCTGATAGTAAGTGAAACGATGTTTATAAACGAACGGCGTGAAGGTGGTTATTCGTGGAAATGCTCGGATAAAAGAGGGATGAGCTTAATTATAGGAGCGTTATCTGAAGTAAATCAGTTTGATAGTCGTTTGACCCAAGAATTGAGAATTTCCAACATATATGAGGTTATGCTTAAGGGATATGAGCTCTCTATGTTCCGTATATTGAAATGAATATTCCAATTGACCTATGAATACATCACCGCCAGGCCTTTAGCGTTGCAACCGTCGTAGATACAAAGAACCAAGAAGGTTATGTGAACGAAGACCAAGAAAACCACGTATTAGAGGTGCCGGCAATTCCGTGGATTGGCAGGCGGGTATTTTACGGTTGGGTGATTGTCGCCGTTGGCATAATCAACCAATTCTTACAAGGCATTGCGATCCAGGGATTTTCTAGTTATCTAGGCCCATTACAAAGAGACTTCGGGTGGAGTAGAGCAATACTGGCAGGGCCTCGTTCGGTCACACAGGTTCAAAACTCAGTTCTTGGTCCAATAGAGGGATTTCTGATCGATAAGTTTGGCCCACGCAGTATCGTAACTATTGGAGTCATCATACTTGGACTGGGCTTCATTCTTTTTGGATTGACACAATCATTATGGTTGTATTATCTGGCGAGCATCGTTATTGCTCTTGGTACTGGATTTCAAGGTTTGCTGACCATGTCAGTGGCTGTAAACAACTGGTTTCGGCGCAAACGAACGATAGCCCAGTCAATTATGCTTCTCGGATTCTCTTTAGCGGGTGTGATAGGTGTTCCCGCGCTAGTGATAACGCAAACGTCTCTGGGATGGAGGGAATCGTCAATAGGGTCTGGATTGATCGTCTGGATAGTTGGTATACCCTGCTCACTGTTGCTTAGGACAAAGCCTGAAACCTACGGACTGTTGCCAGATGGTGATGGTTCGATGGAAAGGTTTCAAACTGATGACGGATCACCACCACCCACTGTCGAATATGATTTCACCCTTCGACAGGCACTGAGCACTCAAGCTTTTTGGCTCGTAGCAGTCGGATCAGCAATTGGCAACCTCGGGATGGGGGCTGCACAGGTCCATCTATTTCTTCACTTGGAACAAGGGCTTAACTTGGAAAGGAGCACGGCTGCCCTTGTATGGATGGTAGCCAGCCTATGTAATATACCGTCCCGCTTGTTGGGGGGATTCTTAGGAGATAGATTTCCTAAAAATATGCTGGTGGGTTTTGCTACGTTATCGATGGCTCTATCGGTATTTGTATTGGGCATTGCTGATGGGTTGAGGTTGGCCTTTCTTTATGCTGTCCTGTATGGCATAGGCTGGGGGATGAGAACCCCGGTAATGAATGCCCTTCAAGGAGAGTACTTCGGGCGCCAATCCCAGGGAATAATCAGAGGATGGCTGCAATCCTTGAGCGTCCCTTTTACGATTGCGGCTCCGGTTCTAGCAGGTTACGCTGCGGATGTACAAGGGAACTACAGGATGACTTTTATTGTCACTGCTTTTGTAATGTTGGTTGGGGCCATATTTATTTTCCTGGCAAGTCGGCCTAGCCCGCCCATTAACAAAAACTAAGAAATATTCATCCTAGTATCAGATCAGGACCAAAGTACCACTGCCCGGATAAAGGCGAATTCATATATTGACCGCGTAATCCAACACATGTGGTTGGCTTCAGGTTATTCGGCGTGGCACAATTCGGTATTCAAACGCTCTTCATCAAGGAGGTATGCTATATGTCCAGCATAGACGAGAATCTGGCCTTTTCACCGGCAACAGAGCTCAGGGAACTCATCTTAAGCAAGGAAGTATCCCCTCTAGATATAACCCGGTTATATCTAGAACGCATCAATCGCTTAGATCCGCAACTCCATTCATATCTAACAGTTACATCGGAGATTGCTCTAGAAGATGCCCGAAAGGCAGAGAAGGCGGTCATGGCCGGAGAAGAGCTGGGACCTTTACACGGCATTCCTATTTCTATAAAAGATTTGCAGATGACTAAGGGAGTACGTACTACGGGAGGTTCACTAGCCTACAAGGATCGAATTCCAGAAGCGGATTGCGCGGTTGTGGAACGTGTGCTGGCTGCGGGAGCCATTATGTTAGGCAAAACAAACTCCCCCGAGTTTGGACTACTGGGCGCTAATGAGAACCGTTTAGGGGAGCCATGCCGCAACCCTTGGAATCCAGAACGTACGTCTGGAGGCTCCAGTGGAGGCGCAGCAGCATCAATTGTCGCCGGGTTGTCTTCACTGGCTACTGGAGGAGATGGCGGAGGTTCCATTAGGATTCCAGCCAGCTTCAATGGAATTTATGGTATCAAGCCATCCCAGGGTCGCGTCTCAAACTATTCAGGTGTAAATTCGATAAGCGCTGCCAATTACACCAGTCAGCAGGGTCCTCTCACTCGCACTGTACGAGATTCAGCTTTACTTCTCCAGGTCATCGCGGGATACGACAATAGAGACCCAGGTTCTTTACGTGCGACAGTACCTGATTTTGAGAGTGCTGTAGATCGAGGAATCGAGGGGTTACGCATGGGTTGGAGTTCTGATTTCGGGTACGCTGCAGTGGATCCTGAAGTAAAAGAGGTTTCTGAAAAAGCCGCAATGGTGTTTGCAGAATTTCGATGCGATGTTGAAGATGCAGGTTTGAAACTTGATGGAGCCTTCGACACCTGGTTTAAATTGTTCAGTTCGCACGCATATTTGACGCAGGGCCATTTGCTTGAAGACCCGGATGATCCTCTCAGTTGGTACGCCCGGTGGGCTATAGAGGAGGGATCAAAGGTCACGGGATCGGATTATGCTCAGGCAGTTGGAGAACGAGATCGTATGATCCAACAGTTTACAGACGAGTTTGAAAAATACGATATTTTACTCTCTCCGACCATGGCGGTTACTGCGTTCTCAACAGATCAGTATCCACAGAAGATCGAAGGGCAGGACCCCTATCCAAATCCTGCGTGGGGATTTCTTCCATTTACACATCCAATTAACACAATTGGTTTTACGGCCGCCAGCATACCGTGCGGCTTCGACTCCGAGGGCATGCCGGTTGGGCTTCACATTATCGGGCGTCATGGTGACGAAGAAACCGTCCTTGCAGTGAGCGCGGCGTTTGAGGCCGCTCGACCGTGGATTCACCATAGACCAAAGGTCAGTTAAACAGGGTGTGAACTAGTTTTTCAACAGGAAAATGTCAACCCGTGAGAGAACTCGAAGGAAGCTGTTAACGGTTTGCTGATGCTTTCATTGCACGCAACATGGTGACCTATCTCACCTCATTTTCCACTGAGGAGGCCGTTTTTCAGAAAATGCCTTCGGCCCCTCTATGGAATCTTCGGTATTTGTAATGCGTTGTGATATCGGGTTGGCTAATTTTTGAGAATACTCCACGGGGAGATTGCGTCCCTGATAAACGATCTGCTTTATGGCCTGCACGGCCAATGGAGCACACATTTTAATTTCGCCCGCCACACGATCCACTGTCTCAAAGAGAGCACTTCTGTCTTTTACTACCTCCTGTATTAGGCCGATCTGGTAGGCGCGCTCGGAAGTTATTCTGCGACCCGTTAATTGCATATAAAGAGATTCTCCCAGCGGAATCATTCTATTGAGGTTATGCAAGCCATATCCGGCTAATATGCTCCAACGAGGCTCCGGAAGACCGAACTCTGATTGCTCCGTAGCGATTCTAATATCACACTCAAGGGAGAGTTCCAATCCTCCCGCAACGCAAAACCCATCGATAGCCGCTATCAGAGGCTTGTAAACTCCCTTGTCAACGAAAGATCCAGACCCACGAGGGTCACCCGCAGGTCTCTCTCCCTCTTCGTCTAAACTGGCACGTTCTTTCAGGTCCATTCCAGCTGAAAAAGCCTTTCCTCCTGCTCCTGTCAACACGCCTAGAATGATTTCAGGGTCGTCTCGAAGATCGATAAGGGCTTCGTTGAGGCCGCCCCGCAGTTCTCGGTTCAGTGCATTGAGAGAATCAGGTCGGTTGAGTGTGATATAGGCCACTCCGTTTCGCTTTTCGTACAAGACAGTGGATGTTGAGATTACCATTTCCTTTCCCTACTTTTGCTCGTCACTGGTTATTTTTATTAGTGATTTATGGCATGGAGCCTATCTCTAACACGACAGATAGTAGCAGAATAATCTATGACATCATGAGCGTGAAATGCTAGGGCGATGTGACTTAGCTACATATAATTTCGCAGTTGTTTTTGGCTGGCCCATAATGTAAAAGTGACAATAAGTAACAATGCTGCCAGCAAACCAACTGCGAACTGACCATTTACCGTCTCGGCCAAAAGTCCGGCGGGCAAGACGCCCAATGGTATCATTCCAAAGATCATCATAAAAATGCTCATGACTCGTCCCCTGTACTCATCGGCAACTTCTTCCATAATCATCGCCTGATTCAGTGTCCATCTTATGGAGTCGCCTAATCCGATAGGTATCATTATCAAAGTCGCAGCGATATAAAAAGGAATTGAAGCTACCATCAGTAGCGCGATACCTGACACAAGACAGCTCGCTAAAAGGAGCAAGCCCCTATGCCATTTTCCTATGGATGCTATCGAAAGTGATCCAACTAGGGCTCCCAGCCCGGTGATGGTCACCAACAGCCCCATGGATTCAGGGCCTAGCCCATATACATCTACTACGAACACAGGCATTATGAATCGGAACGGATTTGCTAGCAGTGTTGTAAGCAATCCCAGAACTAGCAATACGAGAACCATTCGATTGTGCGCAACGTAAGATAGGCCGCTTTTGATGTCGACTACCATGGCTGTTCTTGTACTTACCTTGACACGGTCAGGTGACTGGACCATGCTCGTGAACATGATCGCCAAAACACTGCACCCGGAGATCAAATAATAGACGCCTTCGGGGCCAATGACGTTGTATAACCCCCCACCGATCGCCGGAGCTATAAGTGTGGTAGCGCTCATGGCTGCGGCATCAAGTGACATGGCGTTGGTGAGATTTTCCTTCCCTACAAGTTGCGGGATCATGGCCTGCCGTGCGGGCATTAGAAATGAGAAAAGTGCACCCTGGGCCATCGAGACTCCCAGCAGATGCATCCAGGTAATGGCGTCAGTAGCAATCGAAACTCCAATAAATATTGACAGGATTACAGCGACTAATTGTCCAATCTGAATGATTCTCTTGCGCTCCAACCTGTCTGCCATGGCTCCCCCGAACAAAGACAGTGCTAGGAGGGGGATCGCAAATCCTGCGTTTACAACCCCCAATAGAAAGGGTGAAGAAGTGATCTCATAGGCCAGGTAACTACGAACTACCATTTGCATCTGCATGCCAGTCATAAGCAACAACATTCCAAGCCATAAAAATCGGAACTCTCTGAATTTCAAAGAGCTTAGGGTTCGCTTCCATGCTGTGTCAGGTGCTCTGGTGTTGTTCATACGATTAGTGCCTTCACCAGGAGGTGCAGAAATCCCACTCGTAGGAATGAGCCTCCCTGATTTGTGTCGGAGTTAGGCACACCGCTATTAGAGTCATCCATTCATCGTTGATAAGCCCGCCTAGCGTAGGGTTTGATAATGCAGAAACTTTAAGCTAATAGCCTAGCAGAGGCCTCCGCATGTAAGTTACTGGACTATGCCTGGTAATGGGCTGGTTTTGCTGCAGTACATTATGGGTTGGGCGAAACTTTCGCCTTCCCACGGAAAAAATAGAATCGGTAACGTGTTGCTGATCATGAAGGATAGAGAATCCTATGGTTTGTACCTAAAACGGGAATAGGATAAATATTTGGATAACATTAAATCAACTTAGAAAGAATCATCGACTTTGGAGAACGCTCCGCGGAAGGGCCCCACGTTTTTCTCCACAGCGTTCTGATATTCTTCGCCTGAACCGTTAGACATCAAAGAATTTGGAGGATGCCCTTCGTGCCACATACTAAGTATCCCTTATCAATTCCGGTGAAAGCGGGGTTGGAAACTATTCAAGACTTTGGGTTTAGGGCTGAGACATCTCTTCGAGACAATGTCGATGACTTCACCGAATATTTGCCAGTCCTCTTCAGTGCCCATGCCCCGACAACGATTGGAGAAGAACGGTTGAATATTGCTGCGACCGACGATGAGTTTCGGGAGCTGAGCATTTTAGTGTTTAAGGACTACCTTGACAGATGCTCTCATTTTCCAAATATTAGACAACTCAATATGCATTTTGCTTTGAAGTATTGGGTCTCTGACACCCAACTCAGGGGGCAAATCGGTGAGTACGAAAGACATATTGAAGCTATAAGCGCAATCGCTGAATACGCTGCACGTTATGATATTGAGCTAGTTCTGGAGAACCTAAATAGTTACTGGGCCCTTAACGGTATATCTGACGAAACTCAGCCTAACGAGGTGGATTGGAATGGCAAGAATGAGGCATTCGGAATGCACCCGGAAGAATGGATACAAATGTGTTTGGACGTAAATAGGGAAAATGTGCGTCTTTGTCTTGACTCGAGTCATGTTTGCACTTATGCCCACAGGTTTCCGGAAGATGAACGTCGGGAAAGGATTGCAGTTTTCTTGAGCCAACCTGCTTTGATCTCACATGTTCACTGGAGTGATAATTATCTTTATGATACGAGAGGTAGGGAGGACTCCCACCTGTCTGTTGGCAGAGGAACTCTTCCTATTCAATTCCATCGAACTATTAAAGGGTTAGACGCGACAATACTTTTAGAGCATTTTTACACGGTGAATGAGTTGGAAGAGGAACTTGAATTCATTAATAATCTTTGATTTGTCGTAGTACTTTTTGGCATGCCTATAATCCAACCTTCATTTGGATCCATTTCTTTTGGAATGCCCAAAGTTCCATCGACTTGAGAATGTGCCGATGCGGTTTGGACGGCACAAATAAAAGCATCTAATGTGTCACCGCTTGGGTCTTCAATCATAGCCTTCTGAACGCCACTTCCCATTACGATGGACACATCAAATTGGTCGACAGATTGACTAACGAGGCCCTTCAATATCAGTTTTCTTGACTCCATTTGTTCAGAAGTCTGATTGCTTTTCTGATCATTCTTGTACCCTTGCTTCGTCCATTGTCTTGCAACTAATGCCGGATATGCCTCGACAGCAATTCTGGTTGACTTGTTTGGTCTGCAAGGAACTACAGATACTCCTGACTTCATAAGTCTTGGAGCCCCTTCGAAAAACATCTTCCCTACCGGCGCCCTGTACATCATCATCGGGCTGCGAGAACCAGCAAGTCGATCAGTAAGGCGGAAATGTTGCTTGTTCCCTTTCTCTCGACTATCGCGATAGTCTCTCAATAATTCTTCCCATCCGGCCTTGCCAAGCAGCGATATTTGCCCCACATAGGATTCCCATTCGTATGCCCAACCAAGATTTTCGAGCAAGACTCGAGGCTGCCCGAATGGAAAGTCGAACCCCGCAATCCATGGTCCCTTCCTAGCAAGAAATGATTCAAATAATGCGAAGTTCTCTATTTGTCCTGACTTAATGTGGGTGAGTACAGCACCATTTAACTCACATTCGGCAAATGTAATCGGTTTACTCTTTCTTGGTGAACTGGTGAAGTCGACACCAAATATTTTCATAGCTCGGATAGTGGAGACCAAAAATAGATACGTGCCATTAACAAATCTTTGCTTTGTCCATGCACAGGTCTACTTCTACCAACGGGCTCCTAGTGATCCACATATCGAGATCTCGGTCTCCATCTAATTCATCGAAAATTGCAAGCAGAACCCGTTGTCGTTCTTTGGTATCGGTGACTGGATAGGCCCTTCCAGGAATGTCCCTTTGTACAGTACATTTGAGATGGAACGTGATTTTCGGGTTGGCTAGCATATTGGCGTACCAGCCACGAGTTCCTGGGCTTCCGGTAATATAAATTCTGCCATCAATATTGAAAAACCAGATTTCTATGCGCCGTTTCGCACCAGTTGTACGCCCAATTGTTGTTATATCTATAGTTCGATCTTGTTTCAGACCCTCAGCTAATTGTTGTTCCAAAGTTCTGGTCTCCTTTGGCGAGTGATAAATGTCTATTTAAAGGTGACTTGGGACCATTACCGGTCCAGAGATCACATCTGCCATGCCGGGGACCATATGCCCCAAGTGCTCAGATATCCAAGTCTCGGCCAGGAGATTAGATTTCTGGCTGGTTGTTGAATCCTCGAAGACACTTATTGCAGTAACAGAGTTGTTTCCAGAGTCGATTACGTAATATGCCACGAATCCCGGTTCTTTACTGATAACCGGGACGAATTCTTTATCGAGGGTATTCATAAGGGCATCCACAGTTCCCGATGCTATTTTTCTACTTCGTATTGTTATCACCATGTTGGCTCCTTGAAATTCGCTCCACCAATTCAGCTGAAAAGCAAACGAAATTTAATAAATCACTCAAAAACTACAACCGATCTTAATACCTCGCCGGATTCCATTCTTTCAAAAGAGTTTTCTACGTCAGATAATGGAATCGTTTCGGTAACAAAGTTATCAAGATTGATCCTTCCTTCCAAATGTAAATCGATGTATCTTGGAAAATCCCTTGAGGGGAGGCAATCACCATACCAGGAAGACTTCAAAGATCCCCCCCGTCCAAAAACCTCTATTAATGGAAGTTCAATTTTCATAGAAGGCTCAGGCACGCCAACTAAGACTAAAACCCCTGCATGATCTCGGGAGTAAAAGGCCTGTTCGTATGTTTCTGATTTTCCAACTGCCTCTATAGTTACGTCTGCACCGTTACCTGATGTGACGCTACGAATAAATTTCACCGGATCAGTGTTTAGACTGTTAACAGTATGTGTTGCTCCAAAGTCAAGAGCCCATTTTAATTTTCTATCATCGATATCTACGGCGATTATTTTCTGTGCGCCTGCCAGCCTCGAACCGACTATTGCAGCATTTCCAACACCGCCACATCCAAAAACCGCTACAGAATCCCCCATTGACACTGATCCAGTATTAACGGCGGCACCTAAGCCTGCCATGACACCGCAACCAAGTAGTGAGGCGGTGTTCGGATTAACCGACGGGTTTACCTTGATAGCCTGGCCAGAGTCTACAAGTGTTAATTCTGTGAAGGCGCCGATGCCTAGCGCAGCAGAAACGGGCGTTCCATCTTCTAATTCCATTGTTTGAAGCGCATTCTTGCTGTCGAAGCAGTACCAGGGTTTTCCTTTCAGACAAGATCGGCACGTTCCACAGGGGGACCGCCAGGCAATTATTACGAAATCACCCACTCTAACATTGGCTACTCCAGAACCTATGTCTTCCACATAGCCGGAGGCCTCATGGCCTAACAGGAACGGAAATTCATCATTGATCGCACCTTCTCTATAGTGGAGATCTGTGTGGCATACGCCACAGGCCTTGATTCGAACCAATACTTCTCCAGGCCCAGGATCAGGGACCAGAATATTAACCTTTTCGACTCGTTGTCCCCTAGTTCTTGCTATAACACCTTCTACCTTATGCAACATGGAACCCCCTGTAAGTCATTTTTAAATTTGTATGATCGAATTCATGGTGATATTAGCAGTGATTCTCAATAGAGAGTTGTAAAGGATTGCGGTATGGGATGGAGTATCACTTTTGATGCCCAATTTCTTCTAAGTGTTCTTTAATACCGTCATGTTATATGTTAGAACAAGCTCTGAAACCGGAGTTTTGCCAAGCAATGTAACTCCTGACGTGGAAAGGAATGGCCTAGCTGGCAACCGAAGGAAATAAAAATGACGAAATCGCTAACAATATTAGATGGCTCCATGGGAGATGAACTTCATAGAAGGAGACCCCCTGACGTCAATGATCCTGCAGGGTTGTTTTCCGCGAGGGCCTTAATAAACTCTCCAGAATTGGTTACCGAGGTCCATAAGGATTATATAGATGCTGGCGCAGACATCATAACTACAAATACCTATTCGACTATTCCCAGCTATCTTTCAAGAGCAGGCTTAGAAAATAGTTATCTCCAATACACGGCATTAGCGGGTCAAATAGCCTGCTCCTCTGCAATGGATGCTAGGTCAACTGTATTAGTGGCAGGTTCTATCCCACCATTGGATGAAAGCTATCGCCACGATCTGGTCCCACATGCTTCAGATGCTTTACCCGTCTATAGAAATATGGTTGCTACGTTGTTTGATTATGTGGATCTGTTTATTTGCGAAACAATGTCATCTGGTGTCGAGGCGAAAAATGCGATGACAGCCGTACGCGAAATTTCAGGAAGGTCGAAGCCGGTTTGGGTTTCATGGACTTTGTCTGAACACCCAGGACAAGGTCTAAGAAGCGGGGAGTCGATAAAAGAGGCATATCAGGCTATAGAATCCTTAGATGCAGATGCTTTCTTGTTTAACTGCACGGTTCCTAAAGCAATAACACGGGGATTAAAGGAGCTGACACGATTAACGAAAAAACCGATTGGTGGCTATCCGAATAGAGACTCCGTTCCTGAGGGTTGGACAATTGAGAATGATAAAGAGATAAAGCGTTACGATCTCCCGCCGGAAGGTTTTAAGGAATATGCTGACAACTGGAGAGACATTGGAGCAACAATAATCGGCGGGTGCTGCGGAATTGGACCGGAACACATAGACAAATTAACGAAATCGCTGGAGAGTGGGCATGATTAGACTGGGAGGTACGGCGACTCAATCACACAAGGACGCCTTTGAAGGGCTTGCAACTATTTTTCGCCGGCGGGGGATCGACCTCGATTGGGTTCTTTATTCTGGATATGATGCTCTGGTGGATGCATTTATCTCCAAGGAGATAGATATAGCTTGGAATGGTCCCCTCTCCTACGTAAAGATCAAACGTCGTCTTGACGAGCCCTGCCAAGTAATAGCTATGCGCGATGTGGATCGGAACTTCGTGACCAAATTCATCACACGACTAGATTCGGACATCATCACAGTAGAGGACCTTATCGGCAAGCGATTCGCATTCGGAAGTCGTGGATCAGTTCAGACTGGATTGCTCGCACATCATTTTTTGAAGCGATCGGGTATAAACCCAAAATCTGATCTTGCATCTTTTACTTTCTACGATGAGCGTAATGTTAGTTTGGTCTCGGACGAGCTGGATGTCATTGAAAGAGTAGCGTCAGGAGAGTACGACGCCGGGGCCGTATCATCTCAAACGCTGGGAACAATTAACAGGCAAAGGGGAGAGCAACAGGAATCGATTCGTGTTTTCTGGTCTAGCCCAGGGTACAGTCACTGCTGTTTCACCGCTCAGAGTGATATAAGCATTGGGCTCTGCGAGGAAATTGAACAAGCGTTTACATCAATTGATTCCAGTGAACCGATAGGCAAAGCGGTGCTTGAAGCAGAGGGATGTAGCGAGTTAGTGCCTGGAATCAATGAGGGATGGGAAATAATTGAAAAGGCAGCGCATGAAGAAGGTTTGATCTAGTGATCTGCTATCGAACTCCTTCAATCGAACAAAGGTGTTTAGTACCTATTGGGTGATCTAGGAGGCTAATTTTGTCTTTACATTTTTCTCCCGGTGAATTTGATGTGCGCCAACGCAATGTGGTGGAAGCCATGCGAGCCTGCAAATTTGATGGCCTGCTATTGTTTCGCCAAGAGAGCATGTATTACCTGACTGGTTACGACACTATGGGGTACTCTCAGTTTCAGTGTTTATTTATGGGACTAGAGGGTCAGTTAGTCCTTTTAACAAGATCAGCTGATTTGCGACAAGCCCGCATCACCTCAACTATTGAAGATGTCCGAATCTGGGTAGATCGAGAGGGTAGCGATCCGGGAATGGATCTTCAAAAGATCTTGGATGATCATGGTTTGGCTGGAGGCTGCCTCGGGGCGGAGTTAGACGCCTACTCCCTGACCGGACAAAGGTGGGATATGGTTAGGTCTGCGCTCAACGGGTTCTGCTCTGTAAGGGACGCTTCGGGTCTCGTAAGTCGACTCCGGCTAGTGAAGAGTCAGGCTGAGGTGGCTTATGTCCGGCGTGCCGGTGAGCTTGCGGACGATGCGCTGAATAAAGCGCGCCAGCTTGCCATACCAGGCGCTTCGGAACAAGATATTTTAGCCGGTATGCACAGTGTCATATTTCGTGGTGGAGGCGACTATCCGGCCTCTCGGTTCATTGTTGGAGCGGGAGAGCGAGCCCTGATGGTCCGGAACTTCTCAGGGTACGGTGTACTTGCCGACAATGACCAACTCCAATTGGAGTTCGGTGGCGCATTTCGCCATTACCATTCATGTCTGATGCGAACAATACTGACAGGTCGACCAAACCCACAGCATTTGGCAATGTATTCTGCCTGTGCGGAGGCCCTGGAGGCATGTCTAGAGAGATGCCATCTTGGTACCACCTTTGGGGATATCTTTGACACTCATGGGAGAGTCCTGGATGCGGCGGGTTTCAGGGAGCAGCGTCTTAATGCATGCGGCTACAGCTTGGGAGCGTTATATCCCCCTACTTGGATGGACTGGCCGATGCTCTATCACGGAAACCAGATGGTGATCCAAACCAATATGGTTCTTTTCATCCATATGATACTGCTGGACAGTCAGAAAGGCCTCGCGATGTCTTTAGGGGAAACCGTGCTGATTACGGATAAAGGGGGCGAGAGGGTGTCTAAAATGGACCTCGATTTGATTGTCAACTGATTAATGTAAGGTATGCAGCCCGAGGAGAAGGAGTTGGGATAAGGTTCCACTTACTAATGTCACATTGGTCCTATCTGGCAATTAATGGATTGTCTAAGAACAATACTCTTTTATTAAGAAATCATTTCACACTGCTGTAGTACAGGGAGACCAAATGAGACTTGAGAAAAAAGTTGCACTTTTGACAGGGATTGGGCAGGGGATGGGAAGGGCAACGGCGCGATTGTTTGCCCAGGAGGGCGCGAGGGTGGCGCTGAGCGCCAGAGGTAGAGATCGTTTAGAGGAAACAGCCAATCAGATCACAGCCGCCGACGGAATTTCTATAGTCGTGCCAGGGGATCTTTCCAAGAAATCAGATGCTGAAGCAATAGTAGATCAAGTGATCAATAAATACGGTCGGATTGATATTGTGTATTCAGCAGCTGGAGGGAATTTTGACCCTACGCGAAAACTGAATGATGTTGATGAAGATTTCTTCAATTCCACTTTAAATAATACTGTTAACAGCCTATATAACCTGGCGCAATTGGTTCGACCCATAATGAGAGACCAGGGGGGAGGTTCAATTGTCTCGGTGGCTGCCAGTTTTAGTGTAAGGCAGGAAGGTAACTCAGCATATAGTGCAGCGAAGAGTGGAACTATAGGATTGTCCCAGAACCTAGCCAGAGAGTTCCATGCAGACAATATTCGGGTGAACAGCATAGAGGCTGGATTGTTCCGAGGTGGCTTGAAAGAAGGGGCCATAGCTCCCGCTGATGCAACGTTGTTGAGAATTGGTTATCCCCAGGATATAGCTTACGCTGCTTTATTCCTGGCTTGTGATGAATCTGCATGGGTCACGGGTCAAACGTTAGCTGTCGATGGAGGTGTGGATGTCGGGACCCGTTCTTTGTGGGAGTATGAGAGATAGAAATTCAAAAGCCAGACGGCGTGATGACAACATTAAGGAATTTTTTTGTGAGTAATATTCCTAAGTGACGGAATTTATTTAAATATCCTTGTGCCTATTTATCTGAAAGTATGCTGATGGTGCGGTGCAGGCATCGATTTGTTGATAAGTCCAACAACTTTCGTATCATGGAAACTATTTGATCACCGTGGAGAAAGTAATGATTAACGAGCTTGCCTCCGGCTCTTAGCAGGTTGTTAATTTTCCACTTAGCCGGATTCCATTACGCTCGCTTGCTACTCTGGGGTTCGGGCAATTAATAATATCGGTTCATCAGGGAATTTGGTAAGGAGAAATAATTTGCCCATAGCAAAACTAAATGAAGTCGATATCTACTATGACCGTAAAGGGAAAGGTGAACTTTCCTATGTTTTCTGCCACGGACTCGGAAGTAATTCCCTACGTTTCGAAAAAGAAGAAATGGCATGGTATTCTGAAATTTTTGACGTGGTTACCTGGGATAATCGTGGCCTCGGTAGATCAGGTTTTTCCAAGAAATATTCCCTGCCATTGTATGCGAAGGATCTAAAAGACTTACTTGATTTATTAAGCATTGATAAAGTTGTTATTTTTGGAGTTTCATGGGGAGGAGTATTAACTCAACGATTTGCTATAGATTATCCTGAAAGATGCCATGCCATTATCTTAGACTCAACATCCAGCGAGGTTAGCCGAGTTGCTTCTGAAAGATGGTACCAACGGGGCCAAGGGGCATATCATAGAGATTCAACAGTTGAAGAAGCTCACAGGGAATCATATGTGGCGCAATGTAGGGCGGTCGCTGCTTTGAGAGAGCACTCCCTGACCATGGCATTGAATAAGGTCAACATTCCGGCTTTGATTGTTGGTGGAGGGAAAGACGAGGTGGCCGGTGCGGCTGGCTCAGTGGTATTGAGTCGAAATCTGCCTAATTCCCAACTCCATATTTTTCAAGAGGCAGGTCACGGCACTTATTCGCTGGAAAGAGAAGGGTTCAGAGATTTGCTACTAAGATTCACAGAGTCAAATAGTTTGCTCTAAGGATGGGAGGCGAAGGTGAAAAAGGATTCACTACAAATGAAGTAGTTAAGGATCACTAGCATCAGATACCAGATGGAACACAGGTTTTTTTAGGAAGTAGATAAAAAGAGGCTCAAATTCGGGAGGTAAAGTTTTATGCGTCAAATGTCAATGGTGGCGTTTCTCCAGGCACAAAATTGTACGACATTACCTTCTTCATGGAGGCATCCCGACGCCCGCACAGACACCTATTCTCCAGAGTACTATCAGCATATTGCTCGCGTTCTAGAGGAGGGTAAATTTGATATTGGATTTTTTGATGACCGTCTTGCAATGCCGGACATGTATGGAGGGGATCATGCTGAAACTGTTAAGAATGGGATTCGTTGTACAAAATTAGATGCAGTTACCTGCCTGATGAGTATGGCTTCGGTTACAAAGCATCTTGGCTTAGGTGCAACCTATTCAACAACTTATTACGAACCTTTTCATGTCGCGAGGTTATTCCAGACGCTGGATCTGATGACTAAGGGCAGGGCGGCCTGGAATGTCGTTACTTCAGTGAACGATAATGAAGCTCAAAATATGGGACGTGAAAGCCATATTGACCATGACCTTCGCTACGATCGTGCCGACGAGTTTGTGGAAGCTGTTCTCGGCCATTGGGATTCTTGGGATGATGACGCCATAGTGGTTGATAAAGAAAACAATTTATACGCACATCCCGAGAAGGTTCGTCGAATCGACTTCAAAGGTAAATATATTAGTTCTCGAGGCCCTTTCACAGTTCCCCGCACACCTCAGGGGCATCCGGTCGTTATTCAAGCTGGAGGCAGTGCACGTGGCAAACAATTTGCTGCACGGTGGGGAGAGCTGATTTTCGCTGGCTATCGTAATCGTGAAGTTGGCAAAGTTGAATATGCTGCTCTTAAATCTGCTGCAGCAGAGGCCGGACGCAATCCAGACAGTATGAAAATTGCTTCACTAATGTACCCGATTGCGGCAGAAACAAAGTCTGAAGCTGAGGATAAGCGTGCGGCCTATGAATTGCTTTCGAATGATATGGACCAACTTCTTCTCCTATCGGAAGCTCTTAATTTCGATTTTGCCCAGAAAGGACTGGATGAGGAATTTACAGATGATGAGATTGAGGGCATTCAGGGCATGCAGGCCATGCGAGATAGAGTGATTTCCTCAGGAATAAAAAACCCGACAGCAAGAGACTTTATGCGAATTACACGACGTGGTTTATTGAGCGAAGGTCACACGATCGTAGGTGGCCCGAAAGAGATAGCTGATGAAATGGAGAACTGGTTTCACTCTCCCGCCTGTGATGGGTTCGTAGTCGGTCCTACACACCAGCCAGGAGCCTTCGAGGATTTTGTGAAATATGTCGTGCCGGAGCTTCAAAAACGAGGTGTTTACAGAAAGGAATATACCGGTATTACTTTGAGGGATCATTTAGGCTTTAATCGACCTGAAATAGGTTCTTGGATGACAAAATATGACGTGGGTAAGTAAAGAATATTCTGTTCACAAGCGAAAATGCGGAGCTTTCAGCAACTTAAAGCATTAGCAGGCACATTGACCAGAGAGCACAGCGAATTTGGTGGATAACAGATTGAAGAATTTGCAAATGGAAACTCTGTTGTTCAGTATCTGCCGCCACTGGTATCGATGGTTACACCGGTGACATAATCTGCATCCCCGGAGGCCAGAAATGCGATAACCTTTGCTTGGTCTTCCGGTTGTGCTACTCGCCTTAAAGGTATTTCCTTAAGAATCTGTCGTTTATTCTCTTCAGATCTTTGCTCCCACCTCGGCCCTACTCTTTCACTGAGGGTCGTGCCAGGGGCGATTGCATTGCAGGTCACGCCATACGGTCCGGCTTCTCTGGCGACCTTCTTAGTGAAAGCCATTATGCCTGCCTTGGCCGCGACATAGGCGCTACTGGGATCGCCGAGACTGTGAGCCGCATCAGAAGATATGTTGACTATCTTTCCGTTCCCTTGCTTCTTCATCTGCTTGATGATTGCTTTAGTGCATAAGAAAGTCCCTCTTAAGTTAAACTGAATGACCTTATCCCAGTCATCGAGCGTAAGGTTATCCACAGAGGCTGCACTGTTTTGAATGATAGTGCTGCCGCCCACTGCGTTTACGAGGATGTCAATTCTGTTGAATATGCTGACCACGGAATCAGCCAATTCCTCTACTGGTTGGCTTTCCAATACGTTGGCTTCAATGGCGCTAATATTTCCACCTGCACTCTCTATTGTGTCTACTAGGGCAGCAAGGGCCCGTGTGTTCACGTCCACAGCCACTATGTGCGCTCCTTCGCTCGCGAGAATTCTAGAGGTAGCTTTCCCTATCCCACTGGCAGCCGCGGTAACTATAGCCACCTTGTCTTGAAACCTCATTGCTACCCTCCTTAACTGAACCTAGTCTAGTCTTAATGATTATGCCGACATTTATTACGTTGTGCTCTTCGCAATTTTTCGGACAGATACTAGCATTTTGATCGTAGCAGGGAATGTTAGTCATCCGGACACAGTTCAGGAAAACCATGTGCAGATGCCTTGCGCCAAGCGGGGTGGTTAGGGTGTAGTTACAGTGTGGGGAGATAGGCCTTCTCTCTTTTTCCGAGGCCTTGAACATCGGCTGTGTGTAGAATTTCACTTATGAACTGGCACTTTTATGAATTTTCGGATCTTTGTACACCTACTACATTAAAGGTTACGCAAACGGTTGTTGTCCATTTGAATCGTCATTTGTCGCACGGAAATAGGAGGCTGTAATGGATATTAAGGTTTCTTGTTGTTATATCTATCCTCTTAAATCAGGCAGTGGGATCAACATAGACAAGCTTGAACTCACGCAAAGAGGCCCTAAAGACGACAGGTTATGGATGTTGGTTCAAGATCAGGGACCGAACGAAGGAAAATTTATAACCCAGCGTGATACGGGTTGTGGAAAGCTTGCTTTGGTTAAAGCAATTCCGAATGGTGATGGCAATATGGACTTCTCGACTCCCGACGGACGAAAATTGGTGGTCGTTGAAAATGACCTTTCATGTTATGACGGCGTTGTGCGTGTATGGAGAGATGTTTGCACCGCCATGGACGCCGGGAATGCGGCAGCTCATTGGTTTTCGGAGTATTTAGGGCGACCCTGTCGTCTTATAAGAATACCGGACGGGTTTATCCGACTTACTGATCAAAATTATTCTCGACGGGGAGATCAGGTTAGTTTTGCCGATGGATTTCCTTTGCTTGTTACAAATCTGGCATCTTTGGAAAAACTAAAAACTCATTTTCCGCCAGATATTGATATCGGAATGGAAAGGTTCAGGCCCAATATAGTTCTGGAAGGAGCCCAACCGTTTGAAGAAGATTTCATCCATGAAATTAGAATAGCAGATGTAATTTTGGAATTTGTAAAACCGTGTAATCGCTGCATGGTAACAACCATAGACCAATCTGAAGGCGTCTCTCACTCCAATGAACCTCTTGAAACTTTGGCGGAAATTCGACACGGGAAAGGTGGAGGGTTACAAGGAGTGTTTTTTGGACAAAATGCGATTCCTAGAAAGTTGGGCGTAATCGAAGTTGGGGACGATGTTGAAATTCTCTCAAAAAAGCCTCTACATCCGGCTCTTCAAAATGCTGTAAACAATCTCGATTAATATGGCAGCACCAAATATGGTGATTACCTTCTAAAAAGTTTTCCTTAAAAGTGGGTGTTAGAGTTTGACCCGTTATCGTAAGCCTGGGCCTATTCCCGTATATCTTGGAATGGTTACGTGGGGGAATATGGCATTCATGACGTGGGCCACCATGTCCGCTGTGTACCGGATTCAGGAAGCTGGCCTCGATCCAGTCCAGCTCATCCTGGTGGGAACGGTCTTGGAAACATCGATATTCTTGTTTGAGGTGCCGACAGGCGTGATCGCTGATGTGCACAGCCGCCGTCTGTCGTTGATTATCGGTTACGCGTTGATAGGGCTTGGGCTCGTTCTTGAAGGAGCCTTGCCAGTATTTGCAACAATACTAGTGGCCCAGGCGATGTGGGGGATTGGGTTCACGTTCACCAGCGGTGCACGTCAGGCCTGGCTCGCGGACGAATTAGAGGATGGGATTGGGGCCGGGCAAATCTTTCTCAAGGGGGCCCAACTAGAGCAGATCGGAGCATTAGCGGGAATCGCTCTCAGTGTCGTCCTGGCCACGATCTCCTTGGCACTGCCTTTGGTTGTTGGGGGCATCATGTTTGTAACTTTAGCGGCAGCTCTTGGGGTAATGATGCCTGAGCTCGGGTTTAACCCCACACCTTCCACAAACCGAACATCCTGGCGGGAGATGAGGACGACCTTCGCCGCCGGAGTCACAACGACCAGAACTCACCCGGTGCTAATGGCGATCATCGCTATTGAGTTATTCGCAGGGGCATCCAGTGAACCGTTTGACCGCTTGTGGACCTTGCATATGCTGGAGATATTTGAATTCCCGTCTCTCTGGGGCCTGAACTCCTTGGTATGGTTCGGCGTAATTGGAGCTGCAGCCTTGCTAATCGGCACTATATTAACTTGGGTCATTCGAACGATGTTCGACGTGGACGAACCTCGGACCCCAAGACGGCTGCTCGCGGTAGTTAACGCCTCCGTGATAGCGTCCACTTTGGTATTTGCATTGTCTGGAAACTTCGCATTGGCAGTGTCGATGGTAATCGCCACCACAATTCTCCGCCGAGTCTCTGAACCTATAGCTGATGCATGGCTAATTCAACACACTGAATCGGCCTCCAGGGCGACAGTTTTCTCGTTGCGTGGACAGGCCAACGCATTCGCTCAGGCTGCCCTGGGCCCCGCAATGGGGGTTATTGCGGTCATGACTACCCTGCGTAGAGCTTTGGTCGGCACCTCGATTCTACTGGCGCCATCACAGGTTATATACGCGTTAATCGGTGAAAGACAGCGAACTGAAAGAATCCAGGGCTGATTATGAGTCGAAAGAGATTCATACATAGCCTTTCTGACTTGTAAAATATGTCAACTATTCTGAAGGTGCAGGCAATCATGGAAATGATAGGTGAACAGAAGCTTCACTAAATAGGGCGCCTAGTTATGTTAGCGAATCCGGGGTTTTCTGCCTTTACTTTGCCTCTACAATTACACCCTGATAAATTCGAATATATGGGTAACCTGGAGCAATTGATCAGTTCGCCATCAGGTCGTAACACTATTGAATAGGAGATTTGAATAATAGCCGGCGAACAAGCTAATAACGCATTATCAAAATGAAAGTCTTTCTTACCATATTGATTACCTTCGGCTCTCTCTTGGGGATGTTTTCGTGTTTCACCGAAGATCCGATCGTTCCTCCACCATTTCCAGAGGGAGACCTTCTTGCCGAAGAAGCTCAAGAACGTCTTCAATCTAAGGAAATTGAAGAATCGATTGTACTGTTTACCGAGAGTATTGAAGAAAACGCAGACTTTCCCTTGTCTCGAAATAATTACCTTTACAGAGGTATCGCATACATCTCACATGGCGAATACGACCTGGCTTTGAACGATTTTGATGACGCCTTGAACGTCTCACCGAACGACCCTTATGTACTCGCACAAAGGGGAAGGCTTCTTCTGACGTACATGGATGAGCATCAATTAGCGATTGCTGATTTGACCGAAGCAATATCACTTTCTTCAAGAATTGATGAAGAAAGCCGTGAAAAAGTCTTATCGAACATTCATAGGGAACTTGCAGACGCGTATTTCATATATGGACGAACTCTCTATGAACAAGGTCAAGGTGCCGACATGCTTCAAAAGGCTTTGGACGAATATAGTTCAGTTATTGAACTTGATTCTGTGAATTCCTTGAGTCACGGTCAAAGAGGGTTCATAAGATGGACGTACTTCAGTGATGATTCAAACGACGAAGGTGCAGTTAATGAGAGTCTGGAAGATGCTACCAAAGCCATTGACTATCTGGAGCAAGACATAACAGCCGTAGAATGGCCCGGTAATGAAGTTCCGGAAAATATGATAATTCAAATGCGTCGATGGTTTGCTTTGAGAGCCTTAATCCACCAGGGTCTGGGTAATGATGAGGAATATGAACGGGATATCTCTGTGGTTGAGCAGCTAAATGAGATGATTCCCTGATTTTTCTTCGTCGACCATTAATAGAGATTGACCAGGAGCAGCGCTACTCTTGAATTACCGATATTTCATATGTGATGTATTCACTGATAAAAAGTTCTGCGGAAACCAGCTGGCAGTTCTGCCTGAGGCTGAAGGGCTTTCTAACTCGCAGATGCAACAAATTGCTCGAGAATTCAATTTTTCGGAGAGTGCCTTTGTATTTTCGCCAGAATTAGGCCAAACTCGAAAAGTACGAATATTTACGCCAACAAAGGAAATCCCATTTGCTGGCCATCCAAATATCGGAACAGCATTCGTTTTGGCAAAAGACGGGGCATTCGGGGATTTTCGAGAATCTGTCGAGGTAATCTTTGAAGAAAAGGTTGGGTTTGTCCCTATAACAATACGATATGATGATAGTGATCAGATATGGTGCGAGCTATCCGCTCCCGAAGAGCTTTCAATTGGAGATTCAGTTCCCACAGAATTCTCAGCATCACTTCTATCTCTAGACACTGGGGATATTGTTACAAGAACTCACCCGCCTCAGGTTGCTTCAGTTGGCCTTCCCTTTCTTTTCATTGAGCTTTCGTCTCTCGGTGCCTTGCAGCGAGCTAAGGTACATATGCCGCAGTTTAATAGACTCATCGATCGAGGAATCGTTACCTACATCCACATGTATGTTAAGAGGACGGATGATTTTGATATAAGAGCGCGTATGTTTGCACCAATAGACGGCGTGCCTGAAGACCCTGCTACAGGAAGCGCAAATTGTGCGCTAATAGCCTTACTAACTTATTACGATTCAGAGACTGACACCGATAACAATTGGCGGATATCACAAGGTATCGAAGTCGGCAGACCAAGCGTTTTGAACGGGCGTACAGAGAAACGGAATGGAAAGATCACAGGTGTCTGGATTGGTGGGAATAGCGTCCTCATTAGCAAAGGAATTATTGAAATGTAAGTTCGCTTCCACCCATACAGGTTGATACAAATATTGTTATCAGCAAGCAGTCACCATCTATGGCTCCCTACCTTAATGTAACCGGGTAAGAGAAACACCGGAAAAAACTCTTGGGAAGGAAGATATTCCCGAAGAGACACCTCTGGCGTGGACGCTCCATAACCCTACTTTTAATACGACGGGTAAGGTCTACTTTGTTTCATTTGTTGATGGGTCGTCTTGACTCAACGTGGCCACGTTAGGACGATACATGCTAATGTGGTGCCATACTTCAAGTGTGAAATGTTTCGCACTCGATGAAGGATGGTTCATATCAATGACGACAATTGGAATAGTAGGATGTGGTTCAATTGGTCAAGCGCTGCTGAAAGCCTTAGAGTCCGGCGCGCTTACATTGCCTATATCGGGTATTACCAGTAGGACGGAGGAAACTGCACGTGCCTTTCTATCCACCCTCAAGAATCCACCGGAATATTATTCGCGTGGCGAACTGATATCCAGGTCGGACCTTATTGTCGAGGCTGCTGGAGGCGATGTTGTACCAGATCTTGCCCGAGCAACTTTTGATGCAGGAAAAGACTTCATGGCCATTAGCATCGGTGCTTTGCTAGACCATCCGGATATATTGGAGATGGCAAAGGTGAGAGGATGCAAACTTTACGCGCCCTCGGGTGCCATCGCGGGGCTGGACGGCATCAAGTCGGCTTCATCCGGCAGGATAGACCATGTCACTATAACCACGCGGAAGCCGCCTCAGGCACTAGAGGGTTCTCCGTATTTAGTGGACAGGGGTATTTCCGTTCTGGGCTTCACGGAGGAACAAGAAATCTTCTCAGGAACGGTCAGGGAAGCGTGCCGGGGGTTTCCAGCCAATGTCAATGTCTCAGCCGCCGTAAGCTTCGCCGGAATTGGCCCTGACAAAACCATTATCCGCATTATGGCAGTCCCGGGTTTGGAACGGAACTGTCACGATATAGAAGTGTTGGGCGAGTTCGGTAGGCTGCACATAGAGATAGAGAACATCCCCTCGGAGAACCCGCGCACAGGCAAGCTGACGGTGATGTCGATTATAAGAACGTTGCAGAGTATTGCAGATTCGCTTCAGATAGGAACTTAGGTAGAATGCGTATAGGTTGTTGAAATTGGTTGGATACTCTTAAGGCCTAGGGCTATGTGGATAACTGAAAGACTGCCACCAACCCGAACTATCGGCAACCGTCAAGGGCGAATAGTGCTTTATAGGGCGATTGCACCGTGCGACTGAGGTAGTCAGTTTGGGTGTTTTGTAAAACGCCGACTTATTCAAAATATATAAAGTTCTATTATCAGATACTCCGGAGCCTATGAAATGTAATAAGTATTGCAACGGCCAATATGATCAACGCCGTGCCGTGCAATGCTAACGCTATTGTTATCCCGAACATTGAAGCCAACGCACCAATTTCGAGGTTTCCAATGGGGGCAGTCCCTACCGCAGATGTCCAGGCGCCCATCGCTCGGCCTCTAAGATCGTTGGGGACCAGTTTCTGCACCAGGGTTTGAGAGAATAAATCGGAAAGAGCCATCATTCCACTCAGAATGACAATTGCTGTTACGGCAATGTAAAGAGATGGAGCGAACCCCAGAACAATTAGTGCTACGCCGAATAGGAGAATAACCACAATGAATGAGAGGCCTTGATTGCGTATATTGCCAAGTATCGATAGCAAAGCGATAGCTGCAAGTCCTCCTCCAGAACTGAATGCGCTCAATATTCCCAGTCCTCCAGGACCCAAGTCCCAAACATCACGAGCTATACTTGGCATTAAGACAATTGAAGTAAATCCAAACAGTTCTACTAGAACAACGATCAGTACCAAAGCTAGAACCGTGCGATTATGTCTCAGCTCTTTCCAGAACTCTGAGAAGCCCGTTACCATATTAGTTGTGCCAACTGGAGCCGCTCGACCACGGGAACGAATTAATCCCAATAGTGTAAAAGACAGACAACAAGCCACTGCTATTACAAAATATGCCGTGCCTGGTCCCGATTTAGCTAGGGCGAAACCTACTACCAACGCCCCGATCATTCCTCCTCCTCGTATAGCAAGGCCTAGATAGGACATTCCGTTTAATCCGTATTCGCGGCCAACTAAATCAAAAACAAAGCTTTGTTGAGTAGTACTGAACATCATGCTAATAGCTCCAGCGAATGCCGGTATGACCAGCAAATGCCAAAGTTGAGCCTTCTCTGATGCCAGCAATAAGCCCAGTGTTAATGCAACTAGGGCTGATAGTACCAAGAGGGAACGCATTAGTTTGCGCCTGTCTATCAGATCTGCCATTGTACCTGCAGTCACTCCTAGGAAAAACGCTGGGGCATGCCGTATACCCATTGCCAGACCTACCATAAAAGGGGAATCTGTCAGCTCCAATATGACCCAACCCAAGATGACATTTTCTCCATGCGTGATGCTTGCGAAAAAAGTTGCTGCCATCAATATCCTGAAGTCATGTAACTTTAAAGCAGGAGCTTGACCCATCACGTTGAACAAATTATTAAGCCGATAGTACTCATTGAAAACGACAAAAGGATCACAAAAGCTATCGTTTCATCCGCACTGAGTTTTGTACTGTGACTATCCATCTAAGCATGGCCGAAAAATTTTCAATGAAGAGGCTACTAGTTTTTGATGAGGCTGCGGTCGATCTCGACGCCGAGCCCTGGTCCCTTGGGTACGTTGATGAAGCCTTCACTTTCCACTACAGGAGGGTTTTCCATTACGGAAAACCCGTGCAAATAATCACCTATTGGAGGATCGTGCAAAACTTCGAGAAATGGTGCATGCTGCCAAGAGGCAACTAAGTGTAGATGCGCTATGACTCCAAGGTTGCCTCCGCCATTGTGAGGCACGATCTGCTTTCCGTAAAACTCGGCCAGCGTTCCAATCTTGCGCATTGCTGTTGCGCCATGCAGAACCAGGACCTCAGGCTGCAAAATATCGTAAACATTCTCCTTGCAGGCTCTAAGGAAATCGTGCAGTCCAGGGAGCCCTTCCCCTCCTGCAATGGGCATATGGACGGAGCCATTGAGTTGGGACAATTTATCGAATTCGAAACCAGGAAGAGGTTCTTCTAGCCAATAAACATCCAGATCTTGCAGCGCCAGGCTCGTGGTTACTGCTCTGCGATAGTCCCATCGCACTCCAGGCTGCCAGGTTCCGTTGGATTCAGCTTGATTCGCATCGACCATAATGGTCATTTTATCGCCAACTGCGTCCCGAACCATCCGAACTGTACGGATATCTTCATTCAACGTTCCGTGGTGAATTCGTATCTTGATAGCTTTCCATCCCTCCTCCATCAGACGGATAGCCATTTCTGCTCGTTCCTCAGGAGTGGACAGGAGGATCATGCTGGCATATGGAATCACCCTATCTTTATTGCCGCCCCATAATTTATATAGTGGTTGTTCCGTTGCTTTACCTATGAGGTCCCAGAGGGCGATGTCAACACCCGCTGTGCCGTGGTAGGCCGCGCCCCAAGCATAATAACGCAGTACGTGGGCGTGCCTTTCGATATCGAAGGGGTCCTCTCCCAACAGATACTCTTTTACGTCGGGAATGAGTTTGGCATCAACACTGGGACCTATGCCTGTCAGCCCTTGGTCAGTGTGGACTTCAACAAATGACTCGGCTCCGAAGTCATGTGGTCGACTTCTTCCCGGGTCCCACGCTGGCTCCATTTCTCCAATTGTTTGGTATTTCTTGAAAGGAACCCGCCTGACATCTGTAATTTGCAATCGTGGTTTCTGAGACAATTCAAATCCTTTGAGTAATTACTCTGAATGCAACGTCAAACATTAAATTTATCACTAACGGAGTACTGCAAGTAAATCATCTACAAAACATTTAACCTGGTAGCCGTCCGAAACACATGGTTTCATACTAAAACCATGGACCCGTAAAACTATCTATATTGAGGTGAAATTCTCTACCAACTGCAGGTACGGTTCAGAGCTGAAGTTAACCAAACTGCCACTGAAACCATGGAGTTGCCCTAACGCTTGTAACGCATCTTTGACTTGATAGTGAACGAGGCAATTATCGGCACGTATATATGGCATATTTAAGTCTGTTTGTATTATGGCATCCTTCTCATGCGTCGGCGTAAGGAGTCACCGGGGTTCGAAGATCAGTTTATCTTTATCCCGACTGCCCAGATGTAACCGTCTGGGTCTTGGACCATGGTTTCTCGCCAGCCGTGGGGTTTGTCGGTGGCCGGTGCTATGAGAACCGCACCGTTATGCCGAGCCAAAGTCTCCACTTTGTCCGGGTCTAGTCCCAGGAGGCGCAGTTCCACTCCGAGTCCTCTTCGCTTTCCTGCTTCTAAGGGTGCTACCCAAGGATGGGTTTCGTACGTGTGATCCGCATGGAGCATGAACTCTAAGCCCGCGACATTCAGAGCTGCAAAGTCCTCATCTTGGTAGTGCTCCGTACCGCCCAGCACGGCCTCATAGAACTCGACACCCGCAGCTACGTTCCTAACGAGGAGATTGATCGTGAATGTCGGAAGAGAGTGGCCGTAATCGGTGGCGGACATCCATGGATTGTCAGTACGTTTCTTCATATGCGGGTTCCTTTCGGTCGCTCCTAATTTCTTTTCAGATTCCTGATCGCTACAGTGGTTACCTAATTGATCGTGCCGTCCCTATTTCAGAAGAATTCCTGGATGGCTACCCTGTTCTTTTTGAAGATCTCAACATCAGTTTTCCACACAGATGGGTTAGGCATGAACTCTGCTCAGTTAGGTGTGGCGGCCAAATGAAACTCGTGACGATCGATTCCAATGCCAGCGGATCAGATTCGTATCCGGGTGGCGAACGTCGGCATACTCCTTCTGGATGATCCGTCAAATCATCGTAGAATTTGGTAATTGGATGCCCATTCTTACCTGACCATACTCCTCAGCCGCGACATCCCAGGATAACGAACTGTGATGTGAGGCTGCATGGGCATCTCTGTGAAAGCGTTGCAACGGGCTGGAATCGAAGAGGGCATATCCCCCACCTGCTTCGAAGAGCCGGTTCACGGCTCGTATGCATAACTTGACTACATAGGCTTGATCGCGGCGGTACCGAGCGCGGTCGTCTATGGCGGGCATTTCGCCTCGGTGTCCCAGTTCGAATAGCTCCCTGCAGTCCTTTAGCATCATCAGTTGAGCCGCTCGGACCTCGGCTTCAGACTCGGCAAGTCGCACGTGAATAGTGGTGAACTCTCCCACCTTTTGGCCCGATCTTGCGAACACCCGTTGTCTCGTGTAGTTCTCGAACTCATCAAGGGTACCTTGAGCCATTCCTACGATCGGTGAAGCCAGAGTGTACGGCAATATAGATCCCATCGGGACACGATAATTTGCCGTGTCATGAACTAAGCGGCCAGGGGACCGTGCTTCCTGTATATCCGTTTCGAGTACTGTCCGGTACTCGGGAATAAAAGCATTCTCAACAACGATATCTTTGCTGCCAGTGCCGCGAAGCCCCGAAACGTACCAGGTATCCTCGATGACATAATCTGATTTTGGAACCAGTAAGTATAGTAAACCTTCCGGGCCGATTCCCCCGAGCATCACCCAGCTAGCTTCATCGCAGCCGCTGGCGAACCTCCAGTGCCCACTTAGTTTGTATCCACCTTGGGTTATAGTTAATTTCGAATTTGAAGTATTGAAGGATGTGGATGACATCACGTTTGCCGAGTCGGCCCAATATTCTCGTTGGGCCTGCTCAGGAAACGTTCCCACTAGCCAGTTATGACTTGCCCAAACAGAATAGGTCCAGGCCGTAGAACCACAGCCACGCCCAAATTCCGTCGCTATTTGGAAGACAACGTCGAGGTCGAGACCCATTCCACCGAAACGCCTAGGTTGTGCGGCCCTTAAAAGTCCCGTGGCGTGAAGGTCGTCTACAGTCTCCTTCGGAATCCGTCGCAGTTCCTCAGTTCGGGTGGCACGCTCGCGCAACGCAGGAATGAGTTGTGCCGCTCTTCGTGCCAACTCCTCTGGCTTTGTCATTGTGTAGCCTGCGCCCTCATCATAAATCTTGTTACGTGTCCTTAATCAGGATTAATCCTAATGAGGTGTCTTCATAGGAGAGCACCTCACGTTCGAATCTTCCCTATTGTAAAGGCTAGCCCCTCAATTGATGTATGGGAGAAAAATCATATCGCATCAACTTTTCCAATCGGTGAATTGGCTCCTAGAATGGATTTCGGATTCTCAGTCATGAGTCATTTTTATTCGCACCTCAGAATGAGTCCATGGATTTTGCGCAGCTAAACTCTCCCTTCATTTTGTGGATTAAGAAGACTTTAATGATCAGTGATGATGAAATATCATCTATGTATCTTAATGATCTGAAACCACCCGCATCGATGCCAATATAAGTCAGGCACCGGTTTTGCCAACAACCGTTCTGTGGAACAGATCTATTTTGAATATAATTCAACCATGCTAGAGAGTGCTTGCAACAGCGCCAAAGTAATCGTAAAACTAAAGCTGAGGCACCTTTATAAGGAGATGACGTGATGACTTCAAAAGAAGTGAAATCCCTCTACCGAAGCCCAGTCCGGATGCCCAATGGACTACAGTGGTATGGCGATGAGTTATACGTTATGGACCAACTTACAGACGATGTTTTTGTTCTGAATGAAAAAGGTTCAGTTAAAAGAGTTATATGGACGGAAACAGTTAACGGTTCTGGCATAACCGTAGGTGACGGGTACATTTGGACAGCGTGTAATTCTAACTCCGGTGCTACTGCCAGACCTAAGAGGCCTTATGATGACCATGTGGCAAATGTGCGGAAAGTAGACATTGCTACTGGAGAAACCGTGGATTTTTTCCCTACACCCGACGGCGGCGGTATTCACGGGATTGAATGGGATGATGGCAACATATGGATAACAGCATTCAGCCCAAAAGCAATAATGCTGATAGACGGTTCAACTTATGAAGTACTTCAAAAATTCCCTTGTGAATTAAATGTACTTCATGGGTTAGCAAAGGATGGAGATGGTATCTGGTGCGCTGATCGAGCAGATAAAACAATAGTCAAGTACGAAAAGGCAACCGGCAAGGAAATGGAGCGCATCGAACTACCAGGAGACGGGCCAGACCCGCATGGGCTTAGCATAAAAGATGGGACACTCTGGTACTCGGACGCTGATTTTCCTGTCGCCGAGGGCATGCGAGGGTATCCAGAAATAGGCTATATTGTCTAACCAGCTGGGATAGGCAATAGCGATAGCGGATTCTTCCATTCTTTTGCTAGGAATCCAGAATTCCTAGTCCGTAATGGGCTCGTGCGTCTTGAGAAAACGGCGCGCGTGATTCACAACTTCATCGATGTGCTCTTGCGAATCCTTCCATGGGAAAATCGTTGTCTGAGCATGCGGGGCTAGGTTCGCAACCTCCATGGCGATCTCATATGGGTGTGCTGGGACGTTGTCGGGCGCTATCAGAAGGGGCGTTTGAAGCGACCGTACAAAGTCGCGCGACACTGTGAAAACGAAATCCCCACGTGTGGAATACATGCTTGTGAGGAAGTCATGGACCTTATCACTGGTGATGTCAGAGAGTTTTTCACATAGCGGCGGGCCCCAGCGCTCTGTGTTGTTCTGGTAAAAAAGGTCAGGGTACTCAGGACTAAAACCGCTGGGCTGCATCATCGCGGCGGCGACGACTCGATCTGGAGCCAGCCTGATTAAGTTGTGGATCATCGGTCCCCCGATACAGAAACCCATGACCAAGAATTCTCGGATGCCAAGATGATCCATTAGCCCTAGCTGATCGTCAGAGTAGGCATCCCAGGGGCGATCAATCTCCAGCGGGCCAATGGACTGGCCTGTGTCTGCATTGCGCAAGTCAGCAGATACACAGCGGAAGTCATCCTTGTATCGTTCCATGGGATTGAATGGAACGGCAGTCTGCAGAGACGAGATTGAGGAATTGAGTCCACCGCCGGGAATGATCAATAGAGGAAAGCCCGAACCGATCTCTTCGTAGTAGATTTGGACGGGTCCTCTTTCGTAAAACGGCATAGCGACTATCCTCCATCAGTGATTTGCAAAGTGCACTCAGCTATCTTGGTGCTAATTACGTTGGGGCTTTGCTCCTGTTTCCGACGTAGACTGGCTTTGAGACCCTATTTCTTCGCTTCTTCCCAGTGGTGCCGAAGGGGAGGTTCAAGCAGGCACCTGATGGCTCATGTTAGCACGTGATGATTTGTGCCTGAAAGTCCATTGATAACGGCATGTCTGTGATGCACTTACGTTGAATATCATCTCGTGTCGGCAAAAAGGTAGCCAATTTATTAGGCTTCCTACTGTTGCCTTGCCCTTTCGGTTCATTTGACGCGACTACGGCATGAATCTATGTCTATTCCACTCGAATAGTTTGATCATCACTCAGGTGGTTGCATTTATGGGGATCCTGTTTTCTCTCCTCAGATAACTCGGGGCTATTAGAAGCCCTGCGGGAATTGTCCTCGCACTCATGTTGTGAACAGCGCGATTCCCAGCCCCTACGCTGCCATCGTCAACCAGCAGGCGCCGATTGATCGTGTCTTCTGAAATTTTGGCTTCCTACCCCCTATTCGAAGATGTTGCCGAACTCGTTTAGGATTCATTCATTCGCCTATAGACTGGGGGTTGCCAATGAACGCAAGCATCGGTTATTTTCGCAACCGAACAACATGGCTCAGGCGTACAGAAAGGAATGCTGGCCTACCGGTTTCAACTAACTGAAAACATCTAGAAAGGAGAATAGAATGATTTTTCATATAACTTCACAACACGACCACACAACATGTCGGAGGGTTCTGCACGGTCCAGATGCTGTGGGGACTGGTCAAGCCTGGGTGGAAGGTAACGATGCTGTGAGGGTTATCGGAGCCTGGGGTTATCCAGTATCTCACCGCAGTTTCGCAGTGGTAGAGGCGGAAAACTTCGAAGATGTAACTACGCTTTTCGAATTTCACCTGGGGATGGGACCGGTTGAAGTTCTCCCAGTACATGATACTGTCCAGCGCCGGAAGGACATGGGTCACTGGGGAAAGAGCTAGAGCAGGTTGTAAATACATTCGTTCACGACTCCTCTCTTAGAAGCGAACGAATGTATTTACAACCTCCAGTAACGAAAAGAGCGTACCAGGGAAGGTAGTCAAAGAAATGCTGGGTCACGTCACTTATGCAACAACGATGGATATTTACAGCCATGTTGACCCTGGAATGCACAAGGAAGCAGCTTTGGAAATGAATAAGGCTCTTGTTGGTTAATCGGTCTTATCCAACTCTCTCTAAACCAAAGCTGATTTCGTAATGGTTATCTGATTTTCTATTTCTTGCGTCTTCTGTACCCTCCGTAACCGGCGACGAATAGTAGTGGTCCAAATAACATCAAACTATTTGTAGCTCCGGTCATTGCAGACACAGGGCTTGCATTGTTGCAAGCCCTGCTTGATTCTTTCTCGACGATTACTTCTACGGGTACTTCTTTAACGATTTCCTTTTCAACAATAATTTCAACTGGGACCTCTTTTATCACTTCCTTCTCTACGATTACTTCAACTGGGACCTCTTTTATCACTTCCTTCTCTA
>ERZ651768.130-NODE-130-length-52549-cov-4.854475_pt1 | contig 52549 bp, 43 predicted proteins | sample MGYA00514754_ERZ651768 | MGnify/ENA metagenome assembly ERZ651768
TTCCGCGGTGGCCTTTAGGACAACCGTCTTAGCGTCAGTACAGGACCACCACACCGTCAGGGCGACGATGGAAACCACGACGCGGGCTCGGTGGTGTAGGGGCTTCAGTTCGATTTTCCTCGTCGTTTCTGATCTGTGTTCGCTCAATAGTAGACCCGGAGGTCCATCCCTGCATAGAGGCCGGCCACTTGGTCGACGTAGCCGTTGAACAGCAGGGTATCGCGTCGGCGGAACTCGCCGAGCCGCCGCTCCCGCGCCTGGCTCCACCGAGGGTGTTCGACCTCAGGGTTCACGTTGGCGTAAAAGCCATACCCGGCGTCACTTCGGAATTGGAAGAAGTATGGGCTGCGGGTTAGGGGCCGCGTTGCACCAACTCGATCAAGGTACCACCGGTCGATTCGGGATGAACGAAGGCTACCAGGTGTCCACGCGCGCCTAGCCGGGGTTCTTCGTCGATGAGTTGGAACCCTCGAGTATTTAGATCCTGGAGGGTCCAGCGAAGGTCGGACACCCTGTAGGCGATATGGTGGATGCCGGGTCCGCGGCGCGTGAGGAAACGTGCGACCGAGCCAGTGCTCGATCTCGGCTCGATGAGTTCGATGGATCCGACGAAAGCGACGTTCACGCCCTGTTCCGGGAGTTCTTCTATTGGTGAAGAAGTGGCCCCACTGATGGATTCGTAGGTCGCAGCCGACTCGTGAATGGATGGAACTGCGACACCGATGTGGTCAAGCGGAAGACCGTTCATTGTGGTGTTACATTAAAGGTCGATAAAAGCTGGACCGTATCGTAGGTCCGGTCCGTTGAAGGTACAAGGAGATCGAAGAATGGGTGTGAACGAAAACATCGTAGAGGTCACGGATCAGAATTTTGCGGATACGATCGAGGGGTCCACAGGCCTTACGATGGTCGATTTCTGGGCCGAGTGGTGTGGCCCCTGCCGTATGGTGGCGCCTATCGTCGAGGCGTTGGCTGACGAGTACAGCGGCAATGGTGTCACGGTCGGAAAGCTGGACGTCGACCAGAATCCGGATGTGACCGTCCGGTTCGCCGTGCGTTCGATCCCGAGCGTGCTGTTCTTCAAGGACGGCGAGCACGTGGATACAGTGGTCGGGGCGGTGCCGCGCTCGACCCTGGAGGCCAAGCTCAAGGAGCACATGTAGGGACCGCCCAGGGCAAAGCCCCAACGGCCGCTTACCGCGATCCCTGGGCCTCCACCCTCTCCTCGTAGCGCGCGCCGCTCAGGACGTTCGCGAGCGCGTAGTTTCCCTCATGGCAGGCGTACTCGAAGATCTGCTGGTCGTACTTCCTCCAGGGAACTTCTCCGCCCCACACCTGCGTGTAGGTCCGTGGGTCGTGAATCTCGAATGTATAGAGGATCGTGTCGTCATCGGCTCGAGTGAAGCGCTCGATTGCCCTCAGATCCTCTGAGTGGACGATCTTGTCGGTCTGCTCTCTCATGCCGTGGCTCGGATGGATGTTTGTGGTTTCGACCACGAGAGTATTGCCCTCCCAGTGGCCCCACGAATCGCCGAACCAGGGCCTGATGCGCACGGGTAGCCGCTTCGGTTCACCTAGTCGGACGATCCGGACGTCGTGGATCATCTCCGACATGATGAGCACATGGTCGACGTCCTGCACGATCATGAAGTTGTTGTTGTACCCTCGGGTAGGCGTCATCGGAGGTCCCATCACGCTGGCGGAGCTCGACCCGTAGAAAACGATGCAGCGTTCGGCGAGCGGCCGGAGTTCGGGATGGTCGAATTCACCGAACCGAGAGCGAAACTCATGGTAGTCCTGCTTTCGCCTCGCGCCTTCAGGCGTAAGCTCGGGAATCCTGCCGTCTGACGGAAACGTGATGAGGGAGGTCCGAGCCTCGCCATCGACCCTCGCCACGCGGTCCCCACGGTCGTAGTAGATCTGGTTGTAACTTCGGCCGATCGAGCCGGTGACGGGCGGCGGCCCGCGCTCCGGGTTACTCGCGTCGGACCCGGTCTGGACCGTGGACCGCTCTCGGCCTTCCAGTTCATCGACCTCGGCCTGCGTGTAGACAGGACCGAGCCCCCTCCGCCGCTCGAACGGTGTGAGCGTCGCGTTGCTCCAATTACCCTGGAGGTCCGGATGGCCCCATGCGGTCCTGGGCGCTTGCCAGTCGGGATCAGATCGTTGGGCTTCTAATCCCGTCGGTGCGAGGGCGAGACAAAGCACGAGTCCCGAAATTGACGCTCGCGCGATCATTGTTCCTCCAGGGGTTGAAGAGACAGAAATCCGAAAAGGCCGTCGCACGCGAGGTCAAAGTAGGCCGTGATATTGGACGATGCCAGGAGATAGGGCGTGGACTGCAACCAGCAAATACGGCCCTGATTCGGCCCAGGTGCTATACTGCCAGCATGAGCACCTTGTACATCGTAGCCACCCCAATCGGCAACCTTTCCGACGCCTCCGGCCGGTCGATCGAAGTTCTCGGAGCGGTGGATGGTATTCTGGCTGAAGACACACGCCGTACTCGGAAGCTCCTCGACCGTTATGACCTTCGCACGTCGCTGACGTCCCTTCATGGGCACAACGAAACCTCACGGATCCCGCGAGTTGTTACGCGATTGGATGCCGGTGAGAGCCTCGCTCTAGTGTCCGACGCAGGCACACCGCTCCTCTCGGATCCTGGCGAACGGCTGGTAAGGGCCGTGCTAGATGCCGGACACACTGTGACTCCAGTGCCCGGCCCGTCGGCGATCCTTTCCGCCCTTATGGGGGCTGGATTCGCCACCGTCCCGTTCATCTTCCATGGCTTCGTCCCCAGGAAGGGTAAATCTCGGCAAGTGATGCTCGAGCAGATCGCATCAGCGCCGGAGACATCGGTCGTCTTCGAGTCCCCCGAACGAGTGGTCACCCTGCTCCGGGCCCTCGTGGCGCTCGTAGCCGACGATCGCCAGGTTGTTGTGGCACGCGAAATGACCAAGATTCATGAAGAGTTTTTCCGGGGAACAATGGCGGAAGCCGCGCGCTACTACGCGGAGAACAAGGCGCGGGGAGAAGTGACCGTAGTGGTCTCCCCGCGGTCCCCGGCGGAGGGGATGGACGAAGGAAGGGAAAGCGTCGACGAGGTTGCCGCTCGAGCACTGGCGCGCGCCCTCGTCGATGAAGGCCTCAACCTGAGCCGGGCCGCGCGAGAAGTTTCGTCCCGCCTCGGTATCGCCAAGAACGCAGCGTACGAAATTGTCCACTCATTAGAGGGCGATTCAGAGGAGGAGTTGGGTTGATCAGGGGAATTCCATCGTAATGCTGGCTCCTTTTCTGGTGGCACTCACGTGGGCCGCCGTGGGCGCGTATCCCGCTGCCAGCTTGGACATGGCACCCACTGCCCTCTTGCGCGCGCTACCCGATTCGGTTCTGACCATCACTCGGCTGCAGTACGAGGGTGGTGGGGATTGGTATGCGAATCCCTCGTCCCTGCCCAACCTGCTCGCGGCCATTCGAAAACGGACGGGCTTGCCGGTGTCGGCTCAACCGCAGACGGTCCGCCCTCTCGATCCGACGCTCAAGGATCACCCCTACCTGTACATGACCGGCCACGGGAACGTGCGCTTCTCACCCGAAGAGCGGACCGCACTGCGGGAATATCTCTTGGCTGGTGGTTTCCTTCACGCCGACGACAACTACGGGATGGACGAATCGTTCCGCGAGGAGATCGCGGAGATCTTTCCCGAGTACGAGCTCTCCGAGATTCCACCGGACCAAGCAGTCTTCCGGATGATGTACGACTTTCCGGATGGCTTGCCCAAGATCCACGAACACGACGGGAAGCCGCCTCAGGCCTTCGGCATTTTCCATGGTGGGCGACTGGTTGTGTTCTACACCTACGAGTCCGACCTCGGCGATGGCTGGGAAGATGCCGATGTCCACGACGACGCGCCCGATATCCGTGAGTCGGCGCTCCGCATGGGCGTGAATCTCTATCTGTATGTCCTCAGCCAGATGGTTCCATGAGCCCGGCGCCAGCTAGTGTGGTTCGGATCGTCGGGGGCATCAGGGCGCACCTGCTCGGGAGGGCTCGCCTGGCGCTTGGATTGTGGCTCGCTGCTGCCTTTGCCGGCGCGCTGGCTCTGGCCTGGGTGGTCGTGGCTCCAGAGGGTTGGCGACAGGGAACGTCGGTGCCGCTGCTCATCGACGTGCTGGTCGTGGGGATGTGCGTGTCCGGCTGGCTGGTGCATCGGAGGTTGTCCGGATCATGGCTCCGCGAGCGGAACGTTGCGAACAGCATCGAGCAGGAGGTCGGAATGGCGCCGGGGGTCCTCAGGGGGTCCCTGGAATTAGCCAGAACGCTGCCGCCCGGTGTGTCGTCGGAGCTTGCGGATCAGGCCGCCCAGGATGCCCTGGGACAACTCGGGGGTGAGCATCGCGACCTCGCGGGACGGATGACTCGGGAGGTCGGGCGCTGGATGCGACGGGGGGGGCTGAGCCTCACAGTGATGATGCCGCTCGTCGCGGTTCTCACGTTTGCGGCACCCGGACGCTCGCACATGGCATGGGCAGGGCTAGCGAGGCCATTCGAGTTGATGGCGGGACCGACCCTTCCGGCACTCGTGGTGACACCCGGAACAGTCGAAGTCCTGCGGGGCTCTGACGTCACCATGGAAGTTTCTGCGCCCGGAAGAACAACGGTGACCGTACACTGGCAGGCCGCCGGTGACGTCGCGCTCAGGGAGACGATCGATCTAGACGGAGACCGGGGAACGTTCATACTTCAAAGCGTCACGGCCCGAACCGAGTATTGGGTCCAGGCTCCGGATGGAGCGATGTCGCCCCGATACGAGCTTCAGCCAGTGGATCCGCTCTTGGTGAGCGACCTGATCGTGCGAGTGGCCTTTCCGCCGTACACGGGCCGCTCTCCGGAGGAATACGGCGTTGTGGTGCCTCCGCTGGAAGTCCCGGTTGGGAGCGTGTTCTCGTTTGAGGGACGAGCCAGCCGTCCCCTTCTTTCCGCCGGACTTGAGCGTTTCGAGGCCGAGGTGGAGGCGGTCGACGCGCAGACGACGGAAGCGCCGGTAGAGGCGGCGGAGTTCAGCGTGAACGGCCGCGGCTTCGAGGGGCAGTGGATGCCACGTCTCAGTGGTCTGTATGAATGGCGGTTTGTGGGTATCGAAGGAGAGCCGGCAGAAATCCTCCCTCCGTCGCTAGGACTCACGATGGTCCCGGATTCAGATCCTAGTATTTCGGTCTTGCTCCCCGGGCAGGATACGCTGCTCCCTGTCTCGCTCAGGCAGCCCCTCATTCTCGAGGCCTCGGACGACTACGGTTTGGACCACCTGGCGCTGGTCGTCTATCGCGTGACCGCGTTCGGGGACCGCATGACTCCAGTTGAACAGCCCATGACGGTTGGGGGGACCCGAGGGGCGTTACTGCGCCCGGTCATCGACCTCACGAGTTGGGAGCTGTTACCCGGTGACACCATCCGCTACTTCGTGAGGGCCGTAGACAACGCCCCGATCCCCAATGTGAGTGAGACACGGGAGTACGTACTGAGACCGCCCACCGCGGCGGATCTGAGGCGGGAAGCCCAGGAGCGTTTAGATGACGCTGCACGCGGTGTCGAGCAATTGGCGAATCGGGCGGAGGAGCGCGCGGCCGAGACAGAGGAGCTCGAACGGGAGCTCTCGAGCCAGCTCGATCCCCAAAGCCGGGACCCCAGAGACGAAACAGAAGACCGTTTGGACTTCGACCAGCAAGAGGAAATACGCGAGGCTCTGGAGGCCCAAGCGGAGCTGCTCGCGGCTATCGACTCCCTCGAAATGGAAATGGCCGAGTTGAACCGGGACCTGGAGGCCACGGGACTCGCTGATCCGGAGCTCCAGGAGGAGATCAGGGAGCTCCAGAGACTCATGGATGAGTTGGCGCCGGAGAGCCTCGAGGAGCGTCTGTCGGAACTCACGGAACGGGTCGATGAAATGAACGCTGCCGACGCCGACCAGGCGCTCGAAGAGTTGGCTGCCGACCAAGAAGCTCTTCGAGATCGGCTGCAAGAGGCGATCGAGCAGTTCGAGCAGGCAGCATTGGAGCAGGATTTCCGGGCGACTGCTGCGGAGGCGGAGGAACTCGCCCAGCAGGAGCAGGCGTTGGCCGACGCAATGAAGGAGGGAGACTCCCCTGAGATGAGGGCCGAACAGCAGGAGTCCTTAGAGGCCCGTGCCCAGGACCTGAACGAGTCGCTCGATAGTTTGCAGGAGCGGTTGGCTGAGGCCGGGGAAGAACAGGCGCGTGAGGCGGTGGAACAGGCCCAAAACCAAGGCCAGCAGGCGCAGCAGTCGATGTCTGAGGCAGCCCAACAGGCACGGAACGGCGAGCCCCAGGAGGCGTCGGAGACCGCCCAGCAAGCCGCGGAAGCCATGAGGCAGATGTCCCAGCAACTTCAGCAGGGGCAGCATCAGATGGCACAGCAGGACATGGAGGCCGCTCGGGAGGCTCTCGAGCAGACGGCCACCGATGCACTGTCACTCGCTCGCGAACAGTCGACGCTGCAGGATCGGATGCGTGGTGCGACTCCGGAAGAGCTCGCGAACATGCGCAGCGATGAGGCGGCGCTGCTCCAGGGGGCCCGGAACATGGCGGACAACCTGTCGGCCGAGACGGCGGGAGACCAAGGCAGCAACGAGGTCGCCGCGCAAGTAGGCCGGGCGATGGAGGCCATGCAAGAGGCTCTCGATGCGCTGGAGAGTCAACGGGGAGACGCGCCCGCTCCTGAGAGCGCCGCGGAGGAGGCGGTTGCCGCGCTCAATCAAGCGGCTGTGATGGCGGCTTCGGCTGCCAAAGCCCCAGGCGAAGGACCTCAGGGGCAGTCCGGAGACCAGGTCACGGAACAGCTTCAGGAGATTGCCCAGCAACAGGGGGCTGTGAACCAGCGGACCGGGCAGATCACTCCCATGAACCTCGGGCAGCAGGCGAGGTCGAACCAGCTTCAAGAGGCGGCCTCTGGCCAACAGAGAATCGCGGAACAGCTCGGCCAGCTTGCGGATCGACCGCCCGACCAAGCTCAACCTCTGGGCAATCTCGAGGCCCTGGCCCAAGAAGCGCGAGCACTCGCCGAAAGGCTTGCCGGAGAGAGCCTGGACGTCGAGACACTTCAGCGACAAGAACGGCTCTTCCACCGGCTTCTGGATGCAGGGCGGAGCCTGGAGAAGGACGAGTTTTCGGACGAGCGCGAATCCACGGCGCCCGGTGAGTTCGAGCGAAATGACGTGGAAGCGCTGTCGTCCGACGACCTGGGCGGGTTGCGCTTTCAACTCCCCCCGACGGAAGAGCTCCAGCGGCTCTCCCCGGCTCAACGCCAAATGGTGCTGGAGTATTTCGAGCGGCTCAATCGGGCGGAACGCCGCGCCGGACCGAGAGGCACGATACGGTGAGAACCTTCGCGCGAAGGTGGAGCTTGGGGCTTTTGTATGTCCTCTTTCTTGTGCCCCTTCTTCGGCCAGTTGGAGTCCATGCCCAGGGAGCCGATCCTCGCCTGGAGACGCGTCTGCTCCGGACCGCCGCTGCTGACGAGTCCTCGGGTGACTTGCCGGGGGCCGAGCAGACCCTACGCCGCCTCATGGGCGAACGGCCTACGTCCACCCGCGGCATCGCCGCTTTGGAGCGAGTCCTTCGGGCTCAAGGCCGTGTTCATGAGGTTCTGCCCTTCGCCGAGCGCTTCGCGGACCTGGATCCGAACGCTTCTGTCCCGAGACTCCTCGAGTTCAGGGTGTATACCGAGCTCGACGACGAGAAAGGCCTCGAGGACGCGGCAGAGGATTGGATGGACGGCGCTGGGCCCTTTCCCGAGCCTTATCGAGAGGTAGCGAGGGCGTATGGCCGGGTCTTCGGTCCCGAACGGGCGTTGTCCATCCTCGAGAGAGGCAGGAGCGAACTCGGCCGTTCGTCTCTTTTCGCCATGGAGGCGGGCGATTTCTTGAGAGATCTTGGCCGCATGGAAGAGGCCGTCCTCGAGTGGGCCGCAGTCATTGGAAACGATGGGTCCCAGGTATCGGGCGTGATGCGAAGAGTGCGTGAAATCGAGGAAGACCGAGAAACCCTCGTGCTGCCTCTTCTCGAGCAGTTGCGGCAACCGCCCACGAGCGGAGCTCGACTCCGGGCTGGGGCCCAAATCGCCCTGGAGGCTGGTGCGTTCGGGGAGGCGAAGACCCTGGCCGAGGCCGCCCTGGACGGTTTGCCGGACCGGACGCGCCGTGGCTTTCTGACGGCTCTCGCCCGGCAGGCTCAAGAGGTCTCCGCCATGGAGGTGGCCCTCTGGGCCTACGAGACTCTGCGAGAGGACGCCGCCGATGGTGCCGAAACCCGGGCCCTGGATCAGCGCATTACGGACGCGGCGCTGGCAACCGGAGATACGGTCCGGGCCCTCGAGGCCCAACAGTCGATTGCCGACGATCTGCCCAAGGGCAACATCGAACGGGAGCAGGCGCTCGCGGAGATCATCCGGATCGGGATCGAGCGGGGTGGAGTGGGGACGAGGGGGTTGCTGGAAGCGTTCAGGGAAGAATTCCCTGATGCCCCCCAAGTGGATGAGTTTCTGATGACGTTGGCAGCCCGGCTCGATGCTGGAGGGGATCGAGAGGCCGCCCAATCACTCTTGGAGGGTGCTGCAGGCCCTAAGAGCGCTATCGAGCGCGCGTACCTCTACTTGGCCGCCGGGGAAGTCGTACAAGCTCGGGAGACCTTTCAAGGGGCGCTCTCGGGTGTCTCCGCGGAAGTGGCTACGGAAGTAATTTCGCTATTGGACGTTCTCGACCGGCTCGAAGGGGAGACTCTAGCGGTTTTCATGCGAAGCGCTGTCCTCGCTCATCAACGGCGCACCGAGGAGGCCCTGTCTGAATTGGACGTCGCCATCGAATCTGTGGCGCAGGACACGAGGCCGCCGCTGCTCGCGATGGGCGCCCGGATAGCAGAGGAGGGGGGAGTGCCGGAACAAGCCGCCGCTTTCAGGGAGCGAATCATCCGCGACCACCCTTACGCCTCCGAGGTACCCGAGGCCACGCTCGAGCTCGCACGTTTCAAGGGAGCGACCCCCGAGGGTGTCGACGAGGCGATTCGGCTTTTGGAGGACCTTATCCTGGATCAGCCCAATGGTGCGATCGTACCGACAGCTCGCCGGGAGTTACTGCGGATACAGGGGGGGGCAGACTCATGAGGATTGCCCGGATCGTGTGCGTCATGGCATTTGTGGCCTGGCCCATGGCCGGAGCCGCCCAGTCGCTGCTCGTGCCCATGGATCGCATCCAGGAGAACCATCTCAAGGCGTACGGCCTCACGTATTGGGCTCTTGAACAGTACGGAGAAGCCGAGTGGCTGCTCAACTACCGTGGCGGTTCATTCCTGCTTCCCGACATGGAGGGTCTGCGCCGCCAGGCTTCTCTCCGGGGCATCACCATCGAGCCGGTGAGTGGCGCCGATATCGCCGGCATCCGCTCCGTGATCGCCGATTCCAACATGGAAACGGTCATCCTGGAGAAGGCGCCGAAGGTTGCGATCTACACGCCCCCCAACAGCACGCCCTGGGACGACGCCGTCACCATGGCGCTCACGTATGCCCAGATTCCGTACGAGACCATTTGGGACGACGATGTCATCGAGGGGCGACTGGACGAGTACGAGTGGCTACATCTGCACCATGAGGACTTCACGGGGCAGTACTCCAAGTTCTTCCTCACGTACGCCGGGTCACCCTGGCTCCAGGAGGAGGTGTCCCGAAATGAAGAAATGGCGGAACGGCTAGGGTTTGGGAATGTGCCCGACCTCAAGAAGGGTGTCGCCCGGCGCCTCCGCCAATACGTGGAGGACGGCGGCTTCTTGTTGGCCATGTGTTCCGCCACCGAGACGCTCGAACTAGCGCTGGGTGCCGAGCACGCGGACATCGCGGCCTCGTACTCAGACGGGTCACCTCCGGATCCGAACGCCACGAGCAAGATGGAATGGGACCTCACGATGGGCTTTATGGATGGTGTCGTGCAGACAAGTCCGTCCGTCAACGCCTTCAGCGACATCGATGCACACCAGGTCAACACCCCCTGGCGCCTGGAGCTCGGCGTGTTCACCCTCTTCGACTTTTCGGCCAAGTTCGATCCCGTGCCCGCCATGCTCACGCAGAACCACGTCTCTGTGATTTCGGACTTTTACGGACTCACCACCTCCTTTCGCATGGACCGGCTCAAGCCCGGCGCGATCGTGCTGGCGAAGGATGGGAACATCGTGAAGTACGTGCACGGAAACCTCGGAGAGGGGACGTGGACGTATTTCGGCGGGCACGATCCCGAAGATCCGGAGCATCAGATCGGGGACCCGCCTACCAACCTCGATCTGCACCGTAGTTCTCCCGGGTATCGGCTCATTCTGAACAACGTCCTCTTCCCGGCGGCCAGGAAGCAGCAGCTCAAAACCTGAGGCCCGTGCAACCCTCCGACTCGGCTTCGTCCTCTCCGGCCTCGTCCACATCCGACTTACGTCTTTCGCGCGACTCCGCAGAGCGCATTCGGGCTGAGATAGGGAAGGCCGGGGGCAGGGAGGTGTGCTTCCTCACTCGGGTCAGCCCTGACCGAATGTTGGTGGAGGCGAGGGCCGTGGCGCGGGGCAACAAGGCCGCGGTGCTGGCCGCCGCCCGTGATGCTGAAGAGGGATCGGTCATGATCCACAACCATCCTTCGGGTGACCTGGAGCCGTCCGATGCAGATCTGGGGGTTGCCGGGCGCTTGTACGAGGAGGGAATCGGGACTGCGATCACCAACAACGATGCGGATCGGCTATTCGTGGTCGTCGAGCCCCCGAAACCGCGCGTCGTTGAGCCACTGGAGATCGATCGACTCGAGGCCCTGATCGGCCCGAAGGGCCGCCTGGTGCAAGAACATCCCGCTTATGAAGACCGTCCGGGGCAGCGCACCATGCTCCGTCGGGTCGCCGAGGCGTACAACGGAGGAGGCGTCACGTTGGTGGAGGCGGGCACGGGCACGGGCAAGTCGTTGGCTTACCTCATTCCGTCTGCGGAGTGGGCGCTGCGCAATGCGGAGCGGACGATGATCTCCACAAACACGATCAACCTTCAGGAGCAGCTGGATCAAAAGGATCTGCCTCTGGTGCGAAGGCTGCTCGGAGAGGAGGTCGACTGGGAACTCGTGAAGGGCAGGGGGAACTACATTTCTATTCGGAGGGCCCAATTGGCGGCAGAGTCCGCCCCTCTTCTCTTTCCGGACGATCGAGGAGATGAGTTGGATCAACTTATCGGTTGGATCGACCAGACGGAGGACGGGTCCCGTGCCGACCTCACGTTCGTTCCCACCGAGGATGTCTGGGACGAGGTGAAGAGCGACGCCGACATCTGCCTCCGCGCTCGTTGCCCTCACTTTCAGGCGTGTTTCTATCAGCGCTCGCGGCGGCGGGCAGCGTCGGCCACGCTGCTGATCACCAACCACCACCTTCTTTTCACCGATCTCTCAGTACGGATGGCGACCCAGAATTACAAGGACTCCGCCGTGCTCCCCGCCTATCGACATCTGATTCTCGACGAGGCGCACAACATCGAGGACGCCGCTACGTCACATCTCGGATCGGAGGTCACCCGTCGCGGAATGTTCCGGATGTTGGCCCGCCTGGATCGGCGTGGACGGGGTGTGCTTACGGCGGTGCAGGAGGCGTTGGCTGGCAGGACCGAGCGAGAGCCCGCGATGGAGTTGAGATCACGGATCGAATCGCGGGTGCGTCCAGCTCTCGAGGAGGCCAGGGCTGAGCTCACCCTGTTCCTAGACGTGTTGGAGCCAATTCTTCCGTCCGACGCCAAGGGCGCGGTTAGGCTCGGCACGGCCGAGATGCCCGAGCCGGCGTCGCACCCTGCCGTGCGAGAACGCCTCGATGGGCTGGTGTCGGCTTTCCGAACGCTCTCGAGGGAGTTGCATGGCGTCCGAGAGCGCCTCGAGGACCACGACACGCTGGGAGAAGGGTTGGAGGGCCGCCTTCTAGATCTCAGGAGTGGGGAAGGCCGCTTAGCGGACACCGCACACACTCTGCACACCGTTCTCGACGGGGACGTGGAGGAGGCGCGTTACGTGCGTTGGCTCGAGTGGCGGGGAAAGTCACGGGGAAAGAATAGGAATCTCGTGATCGCGTCAGCCCCCATCGAAGTGGGTGACCTCCTTCGGGAGCACCTGTTCGAGAAGGTCGAGACCGCGACCTTGTGTTCGGCCACTTTGGCCACGAAGGATTCTTTCACCTTCCTCCGGAGCCGAATCGGCCTCTTGGACGACGCCTCGATCGAATATGATGTAAACCTGAAGATAAGCGAGTCTATCATTAACTCGCCCTTTGAGTTCGATAGACAGACCATATTGGTCGTTCCCACGGATTTGCCCGACGTGAATGACCCCAGTGGTAGGTTCGACGAGGCGACTGCCGAAGTGGTCAGGGACACCTGTAGCATCTCGGGTGGGGGGACGTTCGTGCTGTTCACGTCCCATCGTGCGCTCCGTCGGGTCGCCGAATTGTTGCGTGCGGATACAGCGCTTCCATGGCCCCTCTTCGTCCAGGGCGAGGACACACGGGCCCGCTTGCTGGAGCGCTTCGTGGAATCGGGTTCGGGACTTCTGCTGGGCACGGCATCGTTCTGGGAGGGCGTCGACGTGCCGGGGCGTCCGCTGAGGGGACTCATCATCCAACGATTACCGTTCAAGGTCCCGACCGAGCCGATAACCGCAGCCAGGATCGAAGCGATCGAACGTCGGGGCGGGAACTCGTTCGGAGAATTCGTGCTGCCCCTCGCCGCGTTGAAACTCAAGCAGGGCTTCGGTCGGCTCGTTCGATCCCGGGAGGATCAGGGCGCCATCCTGATCCTCGACGATCGCATCGTCCGCAAGAGGTACGGTGCCTACCTCCGCGAATCATTGCCCCCCGCTCCATTGAGGAAGGGGCCATGGACCGAGCTGACGTGGTTCCTGAAGGAATTCTACGACTGAGGGTTGTGTACCGCCCACAACAGCCTTCTTAGACCTTGTGCCACCTTGTGGTCTTGTGGTCCCACAATAGATTCCGGCCGGTCGGACGGGTCTTACCGGGGGGGTTCCCGGGTGATGCCCGGGTCCTGGTATTCTTACGAGGGATGACGTATGAGGCGCGTTTTGGGCATGATGGCGGGGGTCGGGATTCTTGTCCTGGCCGGTTTCGCATGGGATGATTCCGCGGCCGGTTGGTCCGCAGGTTACACTGATATCGGCTTCTGGTGGACTGTGATCGCCACGTTCCTCACCATAGGGGGGGTGGGCACGGTGATCGGCACATGGCTGCACACCCAGCCGGTCGACGACTGACGGCAAGCGCATGATTCGTCCTCCCACCAAGATCGTGTGTGTGGGCAAGAACTTCTATGCACACGCCGCCGAGCTTGGAAGCACCGTACCCTCCGAGCCGTTGATCTTCCTGAAACCCCCGTCGAGTATCATCGCCTCGGGGGAGACCATCGTAATGCCGACAGGTGTGGGCAGGGTCGACTACGAAGGGGAGATCGCTGTACGGATCGGCACGAGGGCTCGACACGTGTCGGAAGCCGAGGCCTGGAGTGTGATCGAGGGCGTTCTTCCGCTGAACGACGTTACAGCCCGCGATCTACAGGCCCAGGACGACCAGTGGTCGAGGGCCAAGGGGTTCGACACGTTTTGTCCCATCGGTTCGGCGTCTACCGTCTCCCATGACGATTTTCCGGATGTCACGCTCGTCACTCGCGTGAACGGCGAAGAACGGCAGCGGGCCAAGGCGTCAGAGATGGTCTTTTCGATACCGACTCTCATCTCGTACATCACCCGCATCATGACGCTGGAGCCGGGTGACATCGTCTCGCCGGGTACGCCCGAGGGTGTGGGTTCGCTCTCCCCCGGGGATGAGGTGGAGGTCGAGTTGGAGGGGCTGGATATCCTCCGTAATCCGGTCGATGGAGAAGGGGACGTTGGCTCCTGAGCGGAGCCGAAGGCTTCAGAACCTACCCGCGTATCCGTTGGCCGGTGTTCCAGAAGCCAGGGTGCGCATGGAGGCATCAGGCATCGATGTCATCGATCTCGGGGCTGGCGACGCGGACCTGGATCCACCACCAGAGGCCGTCCGTAGGCTGGCTGAGGCCGGCTCTCAGCGGAGCATGTCGCGGTACCCTTTTCAGTCGGGTCTACCCGACCTCCGCGAAGCCATTGCAAGCTGGATGGGCGAACGCTTCGGCTTGAGGCTCGACCCGTACACGGAAATCTTGCCTCTCATGGGCTCCAAAGAGGGGATCGCCAAGTTACCACTCGCGTTTCTCGATCCGGGGGATGTCGCAGTGATTCCCGATCCGGGATATCAGGCCTACCAGGGCGGCGTCATCCTGGCCGGGGGAGAGCCGCACCTGGTGCCGTTGCGCACGGAGAACGACTACTTGGTACCGCTCGACGAAATCCCGGACGATGTGCGGTCCCGCCTTGGGTTGATGTACCTCAACTATCCGAACAATCCCACTGCAGCGACGGCTCCGCTCGAGTACCTCGGGCATGTGGTGGACTTTTGCCGTCGGTACGATGCGGTGCTCGTCCACGATCACGCTTACAGCGAGATCGCCTTTGACGGGTACCGTCCGCCGAGCATTTTGGAGGTCGAGGGAGCCGACGGAATAGCGCTCGAGTTTCACTCGTTCTCCAAGACGTATAATATGACCGGGTGGCGTCTGGGGTGGGTCGCCGGAAACGCTGATTTGATCGAGAGTCTTACGCTGGTAAAGACCGTCATGGACATCGGGGTCTTCAAGGCGGTTCAGGCTGCCGGCGCCTCGGCGCTTGCGGCCTACGAACATTGGGTGCCGGGTAATGTGGCCCGTTTTCAGGTCCGTCGTGACATCGCGGTCGAGGGCCTGAGGCAGGCCGGATTCACGGTTACCGAACCGAAAGCCACGATGTATCTTTGGGTCCCGGTTCCGGGTGGCGGGTCATCGCTTGCTTTTGCCGAACGAGCGCTGGAGGAAGCAGGAGTCGTTGTGCTTCCAGGTGCCGCGCTTGGCGCTGGCGGAGAGGGCTTCTTCAGGATCGCCCTCACTGTGGACGAGGAGCGCATGAGAGCAGCTGTTGCACGGTTGGGGAGGCTCGCGCCAGGGTAGGATAGGCCCGTGCCTAGGAACCGCCCAACAGGGGGGGGGTTAGAACACGCGATGACAGAGCCGATACGAACCGACCGCTCCCAGGGGGGGGATGCGCCCAAGCAACAGGTTGCGGCGCACAGGCGCGCCCTCACGCTTGGGATCGGTATATCGGCTGCTCTCCACATCCTCCTCGTCGTGCTCTATTCCGCGATCATGACCCAGTGGATTCCGCGAGTGACGGTTGTGGGGGTCGATTCGCCTTCTCAGCCTTCGAGTGACATGCGAATTGTGCGGGTGGTGGAGATCCAAATCCCAGAGTTGACCGTCGAGACCCCAGAGGAACTTCCCGAAACCGAGGAAATCGTCGTGGAGGTTGCCGATGTCGGCCTCGCACCCGTTGAGATCCCTGTCGAATTCGATGAGCCCCCGAGTAACCGCCGTGCCGCCGAAGTCTTGAAGGTGACGAGTTCTGACACGCGACTTTGGCGTGAGGCCGTGCCCGAAGCCTTTGAGCTCACGGACGCCGAGCGGATGGATCTCGCGTTGGCAGGGCGTCTCGAGATATGGAGTGACTCGGTGGCCCTAGCCCTCGAGGCGGAGATGGCGCTCACGGATTGGACCACCACCGATAGCCAGGGGCGGAGATGGGGCTTCACACCCGGACAGATCCACTTGGGCGGCCTCACACTTCCGCTGCCGTTCTACTTCGGCGGGAACGCTTGGGAGCGCGATCAGTGGGCCCGGCGCGCATGGGAGGAGATGGACATCCTCAACGGTGCGAACACCCAGGCCGTGAGGTCGAGTTGGAGCGAACGCGCCGAAGCCATTCGGCGGCGGCAAGATCGCAATCGCAACGGGAACGACGCAGCAGCCGACTCGACTGGGGGTTCGGGAGGATAGGATTCTCTTGGCTCAGACTCCCGAGATGGATAAGCTAGGTTCCCAACCGCGTTTCCCCGAAAAACGACAGGAACGGCCGTGGCCGACACGCTGCCACCACGCTTAAATCCAAAGACCATCGAGGGTCCCCTCTACCGTTCCTGGACTGAGGCTGGGTACTTCCACGTCGAGCCCGAATCCGCGTTGTCTGGTGGCCCGGATCCGTACGTCGTCGTGATCCCGCCGCCTAACGTGACCGACATCCTTCACATGGGTCACGGGCTCAACAATACGATCCAGGACGTGATGGTCCGATGGCGGCGAATGCAGGGCCGCGTCTCGCTCTGGGTCCCAGGGACCGACCACGCCGGGATCGCGACGCAGAACATCGTCGAGAGAAAGTTGGCGGAGGACGGGACCTCGCGGCACGATCTTGGCCGGGAAGCCTTCGTCGAGCGGGTTTGGGGGCACGTAAACGGGACGGGAAGCCGGATCCTGGAGCAGCTTGAGGTCATCGGGTCGAGCTGCGATTGGGACCGTACACGCTTTACGTTGGACGAAGGGCTCAGCCGGGCTGTCCGCGAGGTGTTCGTGCGCCTTTACGAGAAGGATCTGATCTATCGGGGGGAGTACATCATCAACTGGTGCCCCCGTTGTCTGACGGCGTTGTCCAACGAAGAGGCCGAAGGTGAAGAGGTCGAGGGCAGGCTCTATCACCTGCGGTATCCGTTTACTTCGACGGAGGGGGACAAGGCTGCGCAAGCCGCCGCGGTCGCCCAGGCGGCAGCACCGGAGTCCGACGTGGAGGCCATCGGCAGACTTCCGGACGGGACGTGGTATCTCACCGTTTCGACGACTCGGCCGGAGACCATGCTCGGGGATACCGGTGTGGCGGTGAATCCCAAGGATGAGCGTTACGCCGGTCTGGTCGGTGCGGAGATCGAACTGCCGCTGACCGGCCGGACCATCCCGATCATCGCGGATGAGTTGGTGGATCCAGGGTTCGGCACGGGGTTGGTGAAGGTCACACCCGCGCACGATCCGAACGACTTCGAGATGGCTCAGAGAAGCGACCTACCGATACTCGACGTGATGACGGACGAGGCGACGATGGGTGAGAACGCCCCCGAGTCGTTCCGCGGGCTCGATCGGATCGAGGCGCGCAAGAAGGTCATAGCCGAGTTCGAAGCTCTCGGTCTCTATGGCGGTGAGGAGATCCACGTACACTCGGTGCCCCATTGTTACCGGTGCCACACGCTGGTGGAGCCGCGGTTGAGCTTGCAGTGGTTCGTGCGCATGAAACCCCTCGCCGAGCCGGCCCTCGAGGCCTCGAGGAACGGGACGATCTCTTTCACGCCGCCGCACCACAAGAAAGTCTACGAGAACTGGATGGAGAACATCCGGGACTGGTGTATTTCTCGGCAGCTTTGGTGGGGCCACCGAATTCCGGTGTGGTATTGTGTGTCATGTGAGGCCACGATCGTGGCACGAGACGATCCCGACCGGTGCACGTCGTGTGGCAGCACCGAGCTCGAGCAGGACCACGACGTACTCGACACGTGGTTCTCTTCTTGGTTATGGCCCTTTTCAGTGTTCGGGTGGCCGGAAGAAACCGATGACCTCCGTGCCTTCTATCCGACGAACGACCTGGTCACTTCACCCGATATCCTGTTCTTCTGGGTGGCTCGTATGATCATGGCCGGATACGAGTTCATGGGAGAGGCGCCATTCACGCAGGTCCTTCTGCACGGGACGGTTCGGGACCGGCTGGGACGCAGGATGTCGAAGTCCCGCGGAAACGGGATCGATCCGCTCGAAGTCGTCGACCTTTTCGGTGCGGATGCACTCCGTTTTACGGTTCTTTCGGCGGCGGCGGTCGGGACGGACATCCAACTCGATCAAGAAGACCTGGAAGGGTCTTTCTCGTCGGGACGCAACTTCGCCAACAAGCTTTGGAACGCCGGCCGGTTCGCTTTGATGACGCTGGGCGACGATCCGGTTCCCACTGTGGCGGATGTGAGTGGAGCACTGGAACTCGAGGACCGTTGGATTCTGTCACGCCTGCAACGGACGACAGAGAGCGTGACCGAGGGGTTGGAGCGTTTCCGCACCCACGACGTATCGGATCGGCTCTACCACTTCGTGTGGGGGGATTTCGCCGACTGGTATTTGGAGCTGATCAAACCGCGTATGCTGGGCAAATCCGGGGACGACAGCCTTCAGGCGGCCCGGGCCACGTTAGTAGCCGTGCTTGATGGAATCTTGCGATTGCTACATCCGCTCACTCCCTTCGTCACGTCGGCCCTGTGGGAGCGGCTGCCTTGGCCTGCCGGGGCGGACCGGCCGGAGGCCTTGATCGTGGCGCCCTGGCCGGAGCTAGACGCTGACCTGGTCGACGAGGAATCCGAGCAGCGTCTGGGTGAGCTTCAAGAACTGGTGACACAGGTACGCAGCCTCCGAAAGGAGTACTCCGTACCCGAAGGGAGCGGGGTCACACTGCGGCTGAGTGGTATCGAAGGTCCGTTCAAGTCAGTGGTCGAGGAGCAGGGTAATACGCTTCAACGTCTGGCCAAGGTCGAAGCTTGTGAGTTCCATGAGGACGGGGATGGAGGCAACGCCGATGGTTCTGATGCGGTCGGCGCCCACGCGGTCCTCAAGAACGGTGTGGAGGTGTTCATTCCGTTAGAGGGCGTGATCGATATCGCACGGGAACGCGAACGGCTACAGGAAGAAGTCGATCGGCTGGACGCCCAGGTCGGCGGTACTCGTGGCAAGTTGTCGAATGACGGGTTCCTGAAAGGCGCCCCTCCGGATATCGTGGACCGGGAACGCGAGAAACTCAGCAGCTTCGAGGAGCAATTGAACAAGTTGCGAGGCCGGCTTTCATCCCTCGCTGCGGACTAGAAAGTCATTGAAGCTGTCCAGCTGGAGGCGGGACGCAGGATCATGACCCAGTTTCGTTCGACACGTACCCGGAGCGTATGGGGGATGATCGGACTGTTCTCGATTTGTGCCTGCGCCAATCAAAGGGGCCCCCCCGGCGGCCCGCGGGATCTCACCGGTCCACAAGTGGTGGAAACCTTTCCAGATACCTTCGCTGTACTTACGGGCTTCGACGACGAGATCCGAATCACCTTCGACGAGCGCATAAGCGAGCGTGGTGTCGAAGGTACGCTGGACGGGGCGGTAACCATTTCTCCGGAATCCGGGGAGGTCAGAGTTCGCCATTCCAACCGAGCGCTACGTGTGAGGATGGAGGGAGGCTTCCAGCCCAACGAGGTCTACCGCGTGACCGTGCAGCCCGTCGTGCAGGACCTCTTTAGGAACGCGATGGTCGGCGCGTTCGAGTTCATTTTCTCGACCGGTGCCGAGATGACGCCCACGGTGCTGGCGGGCTCCATCATGGATCGAATCACTGGGGAGCCCGTGCAAGGCGCGCGTATAACGGCTCGCGTTGAAGGCGCTCCGGAGGTGGAAGGATCCGACGATCTAGTGATCCCGACTCACGTCGCCGTCAGCGATGTGAGCGGCGTTTACGCGTTCCGGTACGTCCCGCCCGCCCAATATGTGATGAGCGCGTTTGTTGACCAGAATCGCAACCGAGAATATGACGACCTCGAGCCGATCGGGATCGGTCGGGCCGAGCTGAATCCGGCCGACACCGTGCTCCTGGATTTCGTGCTACTCGCCCCGGACACGACGCCCGCCGTACTCGGGCAGGTGGATGTTCTCGATTCGCTCACGCTGGAAGTTGAATTCGACGATTTCCTCGACCAGACCTCGGAGCTTATTGGAGTGTCGGCATCTCTGGGACCTGATTCACTGGGTCCGCCCCAAGTGAGCACGATCATGCACCAAAGAGACTACGTCGAGCGGCTGAGAGCGATTCGGGACTCCTCGTACGTTGCTGACTCGATTCAATTTGTAGAAGACCAGGAGCGGATCGAGTTGCTGCGCAGCGCCGGCGACTCAATTGCGGCGGACGAAATCGAAGCCGGGCTGACGACTCCACGATCCCCGCCTGAGAGTAGCCAGGAGGATTTGAGGACTCGCGATCTCCCGAAGCGGATGCTCTACCTTCTGCTGGCAGGAGCACTCACCGCAGATCAACCGTACGAATTGTCCGTCGCCGGTGTGACCAACATCAATGACGTCCCTGGGGGAGGGGGCTCAGCCGAAGTAATTCGAGGGATGCCACAGCGTGAGTGACGCTCGTCGTCTGATTCCATCTCTGGAGCGGCTCCTCGAATCCGATGCGTTCGCCGGCATTCTGGAGGCCCACCCGAGAGGGCTCGTGGTCCAGCACCTACGAACGGAGCTCGACCGGGTTCGTCGTGAGCTCAGCGACGGGGAGGGCTCGGTAGTTGAGCCTGGAGCTCTTCCTCGGGATGTGGAGGACGCGCAGCTCTACGCAGTCGGAGTGGAAGAGCGGCTCCGCGTATCCGCCACACCATCACTCCGATCCGTCATCAACGGAACAGGGGTGATTCTGCATACCAACCTCGGCCGTGCCCCTCTTGCGGACTCGGCCCTCGACGCGATGGCCAGTGTAGCCCGAGGGTATGCCAACCTTGAGTACGATTTGGAGGCGGGGAGCCGGGGCTCCAGATACGACCACTGTACGGACCTCCTCCGAGAATTGACCGGAGCCGGGGGAGCGCTGGTGAGCAACAACGGGGCGGCCGCTCTCGTTCTTGCCTTGCGTACGATGGCGTTCGGGCGTGCCGTGCTGGTGTCGCGCGGCGAGTTGGTCGAGATTGGCGGGGGTTTTCGCATTCCGGAGATCCTGGAGAGTGCGGGGGCGACGCTCTCGGAAGTGGGGAGCACCAACCGGACCCGTCTCGAGGACTATCGAGCCGGAGCCGCGAAAAACGATCCCGCCCTTATCCTCAAAGTGCACCGCTCCAACTTCCGCATAACGGGTTTCACGGAGGAGGCTTCGCTCGGGGAGCTTGTCGGTCTTGGAGCGGAGTTGGGAGTGCCGGTCGTCTACGATCTGGGCTCGGGCCTCTTGGCCGACCCGGAGCGCTTGGGGCTTCCACGCGAGCCCGGACCCGCCGAGAGCTTGGCCGTCGGTGCAGACATCGTAGCGTTTTCCGGCGATAAACTCTTGGGCGGCCCCCAGGCCGGCATTCTTCTGGGTAAAGCCGAGTGGGTTGATCAGATGGGCAAGAACCCCTGGTGCCGAGCTGTCCGAGTGGACAAGACGGCTCTGGCGGGCCTCGAGGCGACTCTTCAGCTATACCGTGATCCCGAAACGGCCCTGAGGGAGATCCCGGTGCTGGCTATGCTGTCGGCCAGTCTGGAGGTCTTGAGGGAGCGCGCTGAAATGATGGCTGCGAGCATTTCCGGAGCAGGTGTGGCAGCGGAAGTCATCGAGACGACCTCGGTGGTTGGGGGAGGCACGTACCCCGGCGTGGAACTCGAAAGTTGCGGGGTTCGTGTGGACTCGAGGGAGGAGGGCGCCGACCCCTTGGCGGCCCGACTACGGGCCGCTTGCGTACCTCTCGTGGGCCGTGTGGAAAATGGAGCGTTCTGGATCGACCTCCGCACGGTGCTTCCGTGGCAGGACACCGTGGTTGTCGACCTACTTTCGCGGCATACGGGACTCTGATGGAGCAAGGTGTGGGGGCTTTTTTTCGACCGCGACGGGACCCTGATCGAGGAAAAGGTCTACTTGTCCGACCCGGAGCAGGTGGTGCTCCTACCCGGAGTTGCCACCGCCCTCACGGATCTCCGAGAAGCGGGATTTGCGCTCGTCGTCGTGACCAACCAGTCCGGCATCGCTCGCGGCCTCTACAGTGAAGACGAGTACCGTACGGTGGCGAAGCGATTGGACGACCTCCTGGCCGAATCAGGTTCACCCGTGGATGCGACGATGTATTGTCCCCACCACCCGGCCTTCGGTCCCGCATGTGAGTGCCGAAAGCCGGCCACCGGCATGTACCAGCAGGCCGCATCAGAGCTCGGGCTCGACCTCGCGGATTCTTACTACGTGGGAGACAAGGTTCTCGACGTGACACCGTCCCTCGAATGGGGGGGAGTCGGGGTGCTCGTACGGACCGGCTACGATGTAGATGAATCCGCCCAGTTGCCAGCGGATACGGCCGTCGTGGACGACCTGATGGAGGCCGCCCGCTTCATCTTGAGCAGGGATTGAGCCGGTGGGGCAGGGGCGTTGACCCTCCTCGGGGCGTCGGGTAGCTTTTAGGAGTTGCAAGGGCTCTGAGAGTTCGCGTGATGGAGAGAAGTGACATGGAAAGCACAGAAAGCTTGAACCTGACACCGGCGGCGGTGGAGAAGGTCGAGAGCTTTATAGAAGAGCACAGCGCCGCGAAGGGCGCTGGCCTCCGGGTTGCCGTTTTGCCCGGCGGATGTTCCGGATTCCAGTACGGGCTCAACATCGAGGACGAACCCGAAACTGACGACGAGATTCTCGAACTTTCCGGCGTCCGGATTTTTGTCGATCCGTTCAGTGTCCAATATCTGGAGGGTGTCGAGATCGATTACACGACGAGCATGATGGGGTCCGGTTTCACGTTCCGTAATCCGAATGCAACGGGGGGATGTGGGTGCGGCAGCTCGTTTACGGCGTGACCTCACATAAACTCTGCTGCGGAAAGCTCGTGGGTGAAATTCCCACGAGCTTTTTCTTTTGAAGGAAGTAGGTCTTGAAAGAAGCGGAAAAATAGGGAATGGAAGTACAATGTTTCACGGGCGGTAACTTCGCCCAAAACGGGTACGTCGCGTGGTGTGAAGTCACCGGCCAATGTGTGATCGTGGACCCGGGCGCTGCCGCGCTCGACATGGTTGCGGCCGTCAAGGCGGGGGCCGGTGACCTCACCGCCATCCTGCTCACCCACGCGCACCTCGACCACGTCGAGGGTTTGGGCGTGATTCGGGACTACACCGACGCCCCCACCTACCTACATCCAGCCGATCGGGAGCTGTTCGACAACCTTCCCGTGCAGGCCGCCATGTTTGGACTGAGCAGCTCCCAACTGGATCCACCCGAGCGGGAGTTCGAGGATGGGGGGAGCTTTAACTTCGGCGAGTCGGTGTTCAAGGTCATCCACACCCCAGGACACTGTCGGGGGCACGTGATCCTGTATGAAGAAAGTGACAACCTGGCGTTTGTCGGAGATCTTGTTTTTGCGGGCTCGGTGGGTCGCACCGATCTTCCCGGAGGGGATTATCAGACTCTCTTCAAGAGCATTCGGGAACACGTCCTGACCATGCCAGGCGAGACACGACTCCTTACTGGACACGGACCGGAGACCACCGTGGAGCACGAACGTACGACCAACCCCTTTCTGATCCCGCATTACGGAGGGGAGTTGGCGTGACACCTACGCCTCAAGCTGGCGTGACCCCCCCGGTTCGGGTTGCCGGCTTTGCGTCCGGCGGCGGAACGAATCTCCAAGCCCTCCTGGACCACGAAACCGCAGACGGGCCGTACCACATCGTCGTCGTCATCTCGGATCGGGAGGGTGCTGGGGCGTTGGGGCGAGCCGAGGCAGCGGGCCGTCTGGCGCGGGTGATCGAGGTTAAAGGACGCCCCTCCGAAGAAGTCGCTACGGAGACCCTCGCACTCCTCGAGAGTCTGGAGGTACAGGCTATTTTCCTCAGCGGGTACTTGCGAATGATCCCGGCGGCGGTCGTGTCCGCCTATCGACGTCGCATCCTGAACATTCATCCCGCGCTGCTTCCTGCATTCGGAGGCAAGGGTATGTTCGGCCGACATGTGCACGAAGCCGTGCTCTCAACAGGTGCCGAGGTGTCGGGCGCCACCGTCCACTACGCCGATGAGGAATACGATACTGGGACCATCGTGGGCCAGTGGTCCGTTCCAGTACTTCCGGGTGACGATGCCCATTCCTTGGCGGCCCGGGTCCTGAGTGTCGAGCACCGCCTATATCCGGCCGTCGCGGACCACGTCTGTCGGGCGTGGGCAGAGGGTCGGGTTCCGGACCCCTTCGCGCTCTCGCCGGTGGAATTGGGCTCCGATTTGGAATCAGGCTCCGATTTGAAACAGGACCCACCTTAACCGAATCCGAGAGAATCAAGACCACAGGGAGATAGACGAGATATGAAGCGACGTGCGCTTCTGAGCGTGTCGGACAAGTCGGGCATCGAGGATTTCGCGAAAGCGTTGGTGGACGCCGGTTGGGAAATCCTGTCGACCGGGGGCACAGCCAGTGCAATCCGTGAGGCGGGCGTAGAGGTGACTGATGTAGCGCAGGTGACAGGGCACCCCGAGATGATGGACGGGAGGGTTAAGACCCTCCATCCAGCCATCCACGCCGGTCTTTTGGCGCGGCGCGCCCGATCCGACGATATGGCCGCGCTTTCCGAGCATGGGTACGCTCCGATCGATCTGGTGGCAGTCAACCTGTATCCCTTCCGGGAGACCGTGGCTCGAGGGGACGTCCCGATCGATGAAGCGATGGGTAAGGTGGACATCGGGGGCCCCACGATGATTCGGGCCGCAGCCAAGAGCCATGTGGACGTGTGGGTGATCGTAGATCCTGCGGATTACGACCGCGTCCTAGAGGAGATCACCGTGGAGGACGGCGACCGGTCGGCTGAGGATCACCTGCGACGCGAGTTGGCGGCCAAGGTATTCAGCCACATCAGCGAGTACGACGCTGCGATCGGCAGGTATTTGGGGGAGCAGCACACCTCAGATGCGTCGGAAGAAGCCGAGGGTCCGGCCGCGAGCCTTTCCCTCGATCTGGAGCTCGTGCAGGGACTTCGTTACGGCGAGAACCCGGGCCAGGAAGCGGCGCTCTACCGGTGGCTCGGTCGGAAGGATGGTCTCGCAGGACTTGACCAAATACATGGTAAGGAATTGTCGTACAACAACTTGCTAGATTTAGACGGGGCCCTTTTGTCGCTGGCACCCTTCGCTTTTTCGCCCAAGGCGGCGGTCTGCATCGTGAAGCACACCACTCCCTGCGGATTGGCGATTGGGGACTCGGTGGACTCCGCCTACGAGCGGGCGCTGGCGACGGACAACATGAGCGCGTTCGGTTGTGTGGTCTCGGTGAATCGTCAGATCGACAAGGCTGCGGCCGAGGCGATGTCGAGCCTGTTCATCGAGTGTGTTGTGGCGCCTGGCTTCGACGAGGCGGCCTTGGAGATCCTGACTCGGAAGAAAAACGTGCGACTGGTCCTGTACGGCGGAATCGACGCACCTTTGGCCGGAGAGCCCGAAGGAGGGTTGTGGGCCGACACCACGGAGGAAGTGCGGCGCTCGGCTCGTTTCCTTGCGGAGCATGGTCGGCGGCCGGAGCCGAGGGCATTTCGGAGCGTGTACGGCGGCATGCTCTTACAGAGCCCGCTCGCGCTGCCCTTTTACGGACTCGAGGGCGAGGATTGGAAACCGGCCACGTCCCGAGTGCCAACCGAGGAGGAGTGGGATGACCTCCGATTCGCCTGGGCGGCGGTGTCCGGAGTGAAATCCAACGCGATCCTCTTTGCCCGGGGCGGTGCGACTCTGGGGATTGGCGCCGGCCAGATGAGCCGGGTCGATGCGTCACGCCTCGCGGTGCAGAAAGCGGCGGACGCCGGTCTCGACCTCAAAGGCTCCGTCCTGGCCTCCGATGCGTTCTTTCCGTTCCGGGACGGCGTAGACGCCGCCGCCGAGGCGGGCGCCAAGGCCATCGTTCAGCCTGGCGGCTCGGTGCGCGACGTCGAAGTCATCGAGGCCGCGAACAAACACGGTATGGCCATGGTCCTCACAGGACAGCGACTGTTCCGACACTGATCGGAGTCTCTCACCGATCGCAGTCTTTCTTGCTTGCAGCCACGGTGGCCGTTGGAGTACTTTGCAGCGAGCACTGAGCTGGCTCCTCGTGGGGTAATGTCGTGTTCTTCTACCTTTCTCAAGAGAGTGTGTGATGCCCGCCAGACGTTGGTTCCCGTGTGCGGTTGTGGCCGTCGTGATGATGCCGGTTGCCCTGACCGCTCAATACCCCGTGCGCGACGGCAGCGTCACGAACATCGAGCCCTATCTCTTCTCGGCGGCGGACTTCGGCATCAATCCGGAGGGTGTCACGTTCACCAAGGACATTGTGCCCATTCTCCAACGGAGCTGCCAGAACTGCCACCGGGCCGGTGGCGGGGCACCCATGGCTTTCACCACGTACCAGGAGACAAGGCGCTACGCCACGCGCATCAGGGATCGCACGGCCATCAGGGACCGTATGGGCGCCATGCCCCCGTTCTTCGTTGAGCCCGGTGTCGGAATCCAGAAATTCAAGAACGGCAACGCCCTCAGCGACGAAGAGTTGGCCAAGATCCAGGCATGGGTGGACAACGGAGCTCCTGAGGGTGATCCGGCGGACATGCCGCTGCCGCTCGATTTCCCGGCCGACCAGGGATGGGTGCTCGGAGAGCCGGACCTGGTGTTGAGGTCTGCCGACGTGACGGTTCCCGCGGTCGGGCCCGACCGGTGGGGAGATATCGGCATCGTGCCGACAGGTCTCACGGAAGACCGCTGGGTACATTCCGTCGAGGTCCGGGAGATCAACGATATTCCTACGGATGCCGCCACCACCACTGTGGGAGGACGTTATGTCTTTCACCACATGACGTATTTTAGCGGGGTCTTGAACGAGGATGGGACTGGGCTCGTCAGCCAGGGCCGCGTCTGGCCCGTTCACGAAATCGGGCGCAACGCGGATGTCTTCGGTGACGGTGTCGGCATGCTCTTGCAGGCGAATTCGGCCCTGTCTCTCAGCGCGTCCCACGTTCACTCGACGGGCGGGCAGGCGAACACCGGGCATCTCGAATTCGGATTCAAATTTTTCCCGAGGGGGTACGAGCCGAAGTACACGAGCTCGATCAGACTGGGTGGCAACGGCATCGACATGGACGTCAGGCCGAATCAAGCCGGTCAGGAATTCCATTCCTATGAGGTGATGACATCACACACCAAGATCATCTCCTTCGAGCCACACCTTCACGCGCCGGGCGTGCGGATGTGCATGGAGGCGATCTGGGGCATCAACCGCTTCACGCTCAACTGTGTGGGCTACGACCACAACTGGGTCAAGCAATATCTTTATGAGGACGATGCGGCGCCGCTGCTGCCGAGGGGTACGATTCTGCACATTGTCGGCTTCGTGGACACCAGCAACGAGAACTTCAACCTGGCGGACACGAGAAACTGGGCCGGAAGCGGTCGGCGGTCGGTCTCCAACATGTTCGCCGACCTCGGCCAGATTGTCCGGCTTACCGAAGACCAGTTCCAGGCCGAGATGGACGAACGACGCACGAAGATGAAGGACAAGAACACCTACGACATCGCGTGTCCGCTGTGTTGGGCCCCCGAGGTGATGGAGCGCTCGGCGACAAGGGGCGGAGGCACCCCGTGAAGCCCGGCGGAGTCCCTTGGTCTGAAGGAGCGCGAATGGTGATTGCCCCGCTGGCGATTTTCTTGCTGGTTCAGCCCGCGGGCGCTCAGGATGCAGTAGGCAGGTTCATGAGATTGCGGGGCGAGATCGTGTCGCCGGCCTACGAGGGATGGTGGCAGAACGAGGACGGAGGGTACACGCTGTTCTTCGGATACATGAATTCGAACTGGGAGCAGGAATTCAACGTCCCGATCGGTCCGCAGAACTACTTCACACTCACCGAGGCGGGGGGCCTCGACAACCTCGAGCTCGAGGCCCTGGATCCCTCGATGGCCGACCAGGGACAGCCGGCACATTTCTACCCCCGACGCAACCCCTTCCTGTTCACGGTGAACGTGCCGGCGGATTTCGGCGACAAGGAATGGGTGTGGACTCTGACCACCCAGGGGCAGACGAAGCGCGCCTACGGGTTACTCTCGAGTGATTACCGGATGGATCCGCAGGTGATGTCCACAGAAGTGGGAGGGAATTTCGGAAGCCTCGACGACCGGCTTCGCACCAACATGCCTCCGGAGCTCACGGTCGAAGGGGACCAACGTCGTAGTGTGAGGGCGGGAGAGCCGTTGACCTTGGTCACGTTCGCCAACGATCCCGACAACTACCCTCCCAGACGAAACCGAAGCGGAACGCCGAGGACTCTGGACGAGTTGTACCGGACGCCGCGGGGTGCGACCGTCCAAGGTGCACCCGGCTTACGGATGTCCTGGATGGTCTACCGAGGTCCAGCACAGCACGTCGCCTTCGCTCCCACTCAGATGAAGACGTGGATGGACTCTCGAGTGTGGGCAAACTCTCCGTGGTCTCCTCCGCTCTCGATTCCAGAGCCGCCTGCGGATGGCAAGTGGGTCGCCGAGGTGACCTTTGAAGAACCCGGAAATTACGTGCTTCGCGCGGTGGCTAGTGACGGCTCCCGGTTCACGTACGTGAACGTCATCGTCACTGTGACCGAGCGATCGGCACCGTGACCCTGTAAGGATTGTCGACGACGAAGCTACCGATCTCGTCTTGATGAAAACCGTCATTAGGGCGCATCCGTGGCCTTCAGCAAGCCGGTTGACCCGGACGAGTTCGCCCAAGCCGTGGCAAGGGCGACGCTTCTGTAGGAGACTAGCCCCCGCTAGTTGATCGTCCGCCTCTTTACAAGGGGCCTGCTCGGCCCTGAGGTTTCGCCATGCAGGCAGGCCCTGGAGGGGTGGCAGAGTGGTTTAATGCACCAGTCTTGAAAACTGGCGTCCGAAAGGACTCGTGGGTTCGAATCCCACCCCCTCCGCTTCATATAGGACTTGGGAGCCATCTATCCTAAGCGGAACAAAAGCAGGTGGGGGGGTGACCATCCAGTTCACCGGCATCCCATGGATGCAATCAGACAATGAGGTCCGACTCACCGAGTAGGATTTCTGTCACTGGGGCTCGGCAGGTATGGCCCCTGCGCATGTCAAGGACAGAGGAGCAAGTATGAGATCATGCCGTGCCTTACTGGTCGTTTTTCTACTGGCTTCGGTGTCCCCACTGGCCGGCCAGATCACTCTCGGAGAGTACGCAGCTCGGCGTGACGCGCTCGCTTCCCGTCTCGGTGATGGGGTCGTGGTCGCCTTCGGAGGTCGAGCGCCGGTCCGACACTGGCCGCCTTTCTATCAGCTGCCTGCCTTTCGTTACCTCACCGGTTTCCTGGAGTCCGACGCCGCTTTCGTCATGGTTGCGAGGGGCGGAAACGAGACGTCGACGCTCTTCTTGGCTCGCCCGGATGCACGAACGGCTCTCTACAACGGTGAGCGCGCGACGACTGAGAGCGTGCGTGAGAGTACGGGACTCTCCGCCCGTTACACGGACGAGTTGCCTGCCTTCGTCGACGGTCTTCTCGCAGCAGGGCTCCCTCTTTATTCGGTGGGCGATTTCCAGTCCAACGAGTTCAGCGCTGCCGATTCTTTGACACCCGGAAGGTTGTTCGCCCGTAGAGTACAGGCCGGCCGGCCGGGACTTCGGGTACAGGAGGTCAATGGGCTGATCGACCAGCTGCGTGCGAATAAGAGTGAGGCGGAAGTGTCACTCCTCAGGACGGCCGTCGAGATATCGTCCAGGGCCCATGAGGCGGCAATGCGTGCCATTCGGCCCGGGATTCGGGAGAGTGAGATCCAGGCCGTGATGGAGGCCGAGTATCGTAGGCTGGGTGCCGATTCTCCGGGGTATTCGTCCATCATCGGATCCGGGACCAACTCCACAGTCCTCCACTATCCGGCTGGCACTCGCCAAGCGAGGTCGGGGGAAGTTGTTCTCATGGACGTTTCGGCCTACTACGATGGGTACACCGCCGACATCACACGGACCGTCCCGGTCGACCCCACGTTTTCGCCCGAGCAACGAGAGGTCTACGAAATCGTGCTGGAGGCTCAGAAGGCCGCGGAAGCTCAGATCGAGCCGGGAGTGTCCGACGGAGTACCTGCCCAAGCCGCGAACGTGGTGATTTGGGCCGGCCTCGAGCGACTCGGCCTCATCGAATCGGTCGACGCCACTTTCGATCCACCCCCTGGGCTCTGCCCGGGTTCGTGGTCGAACTCGGACGGGTCGTGTCCGCAGTGGTACCTCTACAGTTATCACGGCTTCTTCCACGGCATCGGACTCGACGTGCACGACCCCACCCATTTCGGTGACGTGCCTCCGTACCGCTACCAAATGGGCGACGTGTTCACGATAGAGCCCGGTATCTACGTTCGCGAGAACGTCTTCGACGGACTCCCCGATACGGACAGGAACCGCAGGCTCATCGCACGTACCAGAGAGGCGACCCTCGAGTATCGGAACCTCGGTGTGCGTATCGAGGACAACTACGTGCTCACGTCCGAGGGGTTGGTTCGTCTATCTGACGCGCCACGAGAGATCGCAGATATCGAAGCTCTGCGCGCGAGGCCTTAGCTGCCCTACGGAAAATCACGTCAGCACCCAGACGCCTCGCTCTTCAGGTATACGATGATCTTCCAGATGTCCTCGTCGCCGTCCGGAAGCCTGCCGGCGAAACCGATCATGCGTGAGCCGGGGACACCATTAGAGATGGTGTTGTAGATGTCCTGGTTCGAGGTGCCGTGGACCCACACGCAGTCGAAGAGGTCTGGAACGTCCCCGACCGCGGTTCCCACGACGTGGCAGTATCCGCTGCATGTGCCCACGAAGACCGCCTCGCCCCTCGCCAGGGCCTCGGGGTCTTCCAGGTATTCGCTGGCGGGGTCGGGTCCAGCGCAACTCTGGAGCGTCAGGAGGGCCACCACCGAAGGCAGAAGCTTCATGCTACTTGGTCCGTGGGCGAACTAGGGCAGCTCAAATACGAACAACTGGCCGCCTTCTGGGAAGATGTCGGGGGCGCCCGTTGACTCCAGGAACCTCCCATTGCCCGCCCCGATAGCGACGAAGACTCGCCCATCGGCTTCGTAGGCGATGGGCTGACTGCGAACCCCTGCTCCCAGCCTATGACGCCACACTTCTTCACCGCTCTCAGCATCAAATGCGAGAGCAAACCCCAGCTGGTTGCCCGTGAAGACCACGCCACCTTCGGTGCTGAGCGTGCCAGCCATCAGCGGTATCGGGTCCACATAACGCCACCGGGTTTCGCCGGTAACGATGTCGATGGCCGCCAGTACGCCGTAACTCCGCTCAGCCTCCACGTCGATGAGTTCGTATCCGCCGCCCAAGAACATCTGCCCCGGCACAAATGTCGCGATCCCTTTTTGATAGAACTCGCAGCTCTCAACCGCCGGAATGAACGCCAGCCCCAGCCCCGGGTTGAGCGCTCCCGTCCACGCTCCGTTCATGCCCCCGAGGTGGCCGGGGCAAACACGGACGTTGGGATCCGCTGTGGGTAGTGCCTCCGGATTGACGATGGGTCTGCCATCCTCGGCGATCGTCGCCCAATTGGCTTGTACGTACGCAGAAGCCGAGATGAAACTGCCGTCGGTGCGATCCAAGATGTAGAAGTAGCCGTTGCGGTTGGCCTGGACGAGGGCTTTGACCTCCCGATCGTTTCGGATCATATCGACCAAGAATACCTGCGTGTTGCCATCGTAGTCCCAGACATCGTGGGGCGTGAACTGGAAGTACCACTTCCGCTCGCCAGTGTCGGGGTCGACGGCGATAACCGCGTCGGAGTAGAGATTGTCGCCTTCCCGCTGGTCACCGTTCCAATCAGGGGCCGGATTTCCGGTTGTCCAGAACAGGGTATGGGTCTCCGGGTCATAGGCGCCGGCGTTCCAGGTGGGGGCACCACCGGTCTTGTATGACTCACCGGCCCAGGTTTCCACACCCGGCTCGCCCGCAGCCGGGACCGTGTAGTGACGCCACACCCGTTCTCCGGTTGCGACGTCGTATGCGTCGAAGAACCCACGTATCCCGTACTCACCTCCGGCGATGCCGATGATCGCCTTGTCACCCACAACGAGTGGGGCGCCGGTGGCGGCATAACCTTCGCGATAGTCGATGATCTCGGTGTCCCAGAGGATCTCACCGGAGAGCCGATGGAAGGCGATGAGCCTGGCGTCCAGCGTGGCCATGAGAACGGCGTCTCCTGTTATGGCCACGCCCCGATTCACCGGCCCACAACAGACCAGACGGTCGTCCGGTAGCTGATGGTCGTACCTCCAAAACGGCTCGCCGGTAGCGGCATCGAGCGCAAAAAGGCGGTTGTACGAGCTGCTGATGTACATGATGCCGTCGTACACAACGGGCGAGACTTCGAACTGTCGGTCGGTACCCGTCGGAAAGGACCAGGCGACCTTCAGGTTGGGTACGGCCGTGGGTGTGAGTTCCTCGATCGGGCTGTGCCGGTAATTCCCGTAGTTTCCCCCGTAGAGGAGCCACTTGGTCGGGTCTTCCAGGCCGCTCTCGAGCATCGCGGCGTCCACTCCCCCCATCCCAAGGCCGATGGGCTGGTCATTGGTCCAGTGTGTCCGACCGCTCGTTGCGAGGCCCTCGCCCGGTTCGCTACTCGCCGCCCCAGACTCGGAGGCGGTGGTGCCCGGTTCGCTGCCGTCTGAGCAAGCCACGATGAACAAGCAAAGCAGGAAGGCCCGCGTCGAGAATCGGAAGGACGTCGGGAATCCGAAGAACATGGATGGGTCCTAGTGAGAGTAGCGCAGCGGACCCGAGTGCGTCGGGTCCGCTGCGGCGCTGGGTGCTACTCGGCGGAGTATGCGCGTGACTTCGCCTAGGAGTTCTCGTCGATCGAGAGGCTACATGTCCGTTGCGGCTTCTTCGTTGCCCAAGTTTTCGTACCAGATAATCTTACCGCCGCCACCGGTGCAGATGAGGTCGGGACGCCCGTCCTCATTCATGTCACCGCCCACACAGCCGTTCATGGCCGACTCGGTCTCGATCCTCCGGTAGATCCATTCACCCGTCGCGGGGTCTTCTGGCGAGAAAAACACGTGGACGCCGGGCGTGCCGTCGGGGTTTCTCGGGGTCATGCGAGACTGGTCGTTCGCGATAATGTCGGCGTACCCGTCGTCGTTCAAATCGAGCACGGCGACCTCGTGTCCGCTCCCGATCTCGGTAAAGAGGACCCGGCGCTGCCAGCTGTCACCGTCGTCGGTGTAGACGACCACCTCGTTGCCGTGCCAGGGCTCGACGGATGCCACGATACGCCCGGTGCCGCTCGCTCCCATGCCGACGTCGCTCGCTCCGAGCCTTGGGGCCGGCTCAGAATCGTGGCCAGTTGCGATCAGCTCCTTCTCGAACGTCATGTCGGCGCCTGTCCCGACGCCGCGATAGAGCCCGATCCCCTCGAAGCTCGCGACGAGAAGCTGGTCCCGACTCCCCGAATCCCACTTGACGGCCCGCACACGGTGGATGATACCCGGGATTTCGTCGTCGACCGTACCGCGGTTCCAATCGCCCTGCCCGTACCAGAAGACCGATGCCTGGTCCTCATCATAAGCTGGCCTGACACTCTCCTCCCCGATGAGTAACGCGTTGACGAGCTCCAGCTCGCCGTCACCGTCGAGGTCGGCCCACACCACATGATGTGAAGTCGGAAACGCGTCGATTTGCTGGGTCGTCCATGGCATCGTCGGATCCCCCTGGCTCATCGCGATCCAGTTGAGTCCTTCGCTGTTTTCCGCCTGCATGGCGAACTGGCTCTGGTAGGCTACCTCAGGGATGCCGTCGCCGTTGATGTCGGCCATTGCCTGGTTCACGACGCTGCTAACTCCCTCGACGATCACGTGACGCTCCCACGTGGGATTTTCGTACCACGACACTTCCGACATGCCCAACGAGTTGGCCATCACGTCGAGCCGGCCATCGTTGTTGAAATCAGCCACCGCGACGGCGTAGCCGCTGAAATCGGCGATGTCGTGCGCCTGGAACTGAGCGGCGGGGTTAGCGCCTTGTGAACAAGCCGCCAAGAAAATGACGCCGAAGGCAAGAGTCGCGTGGGTCGCGAGGGTAAGGCTTTTCCGATGCATGGCAAGATCCTCTTATTCGGGGCTCCGTCGAGGGTAGATTGGTGCCTGACGGTTGTTCCCAACTGGATTATCAACTATTGGAAGCGTTTTTCGAGGGACGCGCAAGGGTCAGGGGGCTGGGCTGACCCCCTTGAGCGAAACTTCCAGTACCTGGGCTAACGTGAGCGAGGAACGCTGGGCGCCATGGTCGATCTGATGGCGACAGCTCACACCGGCCGCGACCAACCAAGTGTCGGGAGCCGCGTCTCGTACCGCGGGAAGTAGATCGAGTTCGCCCATGGCCATCGATATGTCGTAATGTTCGGCTTCGTAGCCGAACGCTCCCGCCATTCCACAACATCCCGACGGGAGCGTGTGGACCGTTAGCCCGGGGATCTGCCGGAGCACCTCTTCCGTCGCTCCTTCTCGGCCGAGTGCCTTTTGATGGCAGTGTGTGTGAACGAGGGCTGTCTGCGCCTCCACCGGGCCGAGCTCGAGCCGGGCTCGGCCCGCCTCCGCCTCCCGTAGCAGGAATTCGTCGAACAGCAACGACGCGTCTGCGAGGCTCGCGCTCTCTTCGCCGGGGAGGATGAGGGGGAGTTCATCCCTGAGCGTGAGGAGGCAGGACGGCTCTAACCCCACAATGGGCACCCCGCGTTCAACCCAGGGAGTCAGGACGCTCAGAAGACGTCGGCCTTCGCTGCGAGCCTCATCGACCAGGCCCGCATTCAAGTACGTGCGGCCACAGCAGGCAGGTCGTCCCGACAGGGCGGGGAAGCGAACCTGGTATCCGCCCGCCTCGAGGACTCGTTGCGCGGCGCGCGCGTTCTCGGGCTCGAAGTAGGTGTTGAATGTATCGACCCAGAGAAGGATTTCTGGCCGACTGGCGCCATCACCGGCATCCGCACTCCATGTGTCATCCCCGACCTTGGTGGCTGCCCCCCGGAACACGTCCCTCCGCCACTGCGGGCGTTCGCGGTGTGCAGAGAGGCCGAGTATCCGCTCCCCGGCACGTGCCAGCAGCCCATCGGGTTTGCCTACGTTCGCCAGCTCCGGGAGGCGCGCGGCCCAGGGCGCCAATCGGGGCAGCCACGCAACGAGTCGCTCACGGAGCGGGACCCCTTGGCGTTGATGGTAATGGTGCAGGAATTCGATCTTCATGCGGGCCATGTCGACGCCGGTGGGGCATTCGCTTGAGCACGCCTTGCACCCCACGCAGAGTGAGAGTGTGTCGTACATCTCGGAGGACGTGAGGGCGTCGGCGCCCAGCTGGCCGGTCAGGGCAAGCCGCAGTGTGTTGGCCCTCCCGCGGGTCGTGTGACGCTCGTCTCCGGTGGCCCGGAAAGAGGGACACATGAGGCCGGGGCCCTTTTTGCGACAGGCCCCGTTGTTGTTGCACATCTCGGTCGCGCCCGCCCAGCCTCCAAGGTCGGACCAGTCCAGCACGGTGGTCACGGGCAGGGCGGCGTACCCCTCGTGGTAACGCATCAGGGACCGGTCGTCCATACGGGTCGGGTTGACGATCTTGCCCGGGTTGAGTGTGCCCGAAGGGTCGAACGCCGACTTGATCTCGCCGAAAGCCGCTACGAGTCGGCTTCCCAACATGGGCTCCAGAAACTCGGAACGGACCATGCCGTCACCGTGCTCCCCCGAGTGCGTTCCACCGAAGCTCCGGACGAGCTCGTGCGCCTCCTCCGCGATGGCGCGCATGGCCTTCAGGTCCTGGTCCTGCTTGAGATTCAGGATGGGACGCACGTGTAGGCATCCGACCGAAGCATGAGCATACCACGTGCCCGACGTGCCGTGACGGCGGAACACGTCCTCGAGGCGTGCCCCATACTCGGAGAGGTGCTCGAGCGGCACTGTGCAGTCCTCGATGAAGGAGACCGGCTTTCGGTCGCCCCTCATCGACATAACGACGTTCATACACGCCTTCCGCACGCCCCAGATCCGTTGCTGAAAATCCTTGGCTTCGGCGGGAACGACGGCGTTGGGGTGGCCGAGGTCCCCCATCAACTCCTCGAGCCGTCGAAGGGCGTCGGAAACCGTGTCTCCGTGTGGTCCCGAGAACTCGACAATGAGTAGGGCGCGAGGGTCGCCACGGACGAATTGCCCCACCGCGCTGCTAAGAGTCGGAATCTTCCGGGCCAGATCGAGTAGCGTTCCGTCCACCAATTCGACGGCGGAAGGCTCGAGTTCCATGATCGACGATACCGCATCAAGGGCGGACTCGAGGTCGGAAAACGCACAGACGCCGAGGACCCGGTTCGACGGGATGGGCGCGAGCTGAAGCTCCAACTCGGTGAAGAACGCGAGGGTGCCTTCGGACCCCACCAGAAGGCGCACGATCTCCGCGCCGTCTGGAGAGATTCGATCGAGGTTGTAACCGGCAACCCTACGCATGACGTTCGGGATTCTGAGTTGGAGCTCGGCGTCTTCGCGTCTTCGCAGAGTGGCGAGCGTCGAAGCGAGCTCCGACTCCACCCCCGGAGGAGGGACTTCCAGGCCGAAACTCACGGGCGTTCCGTTCGCAAGCGAGCCGCTCACACGCAGCACGTTGTCGACCATCATCCCGTAGCGGATCGAGCGGGCACCTGCGCTGTTGTTCGCGGCCATCCCGCCCAGAGTGGCTCGACTCGCCGTGGCCACGTCGACCGGGAAGAAGAGCCCGTGCGGTTCGAGCCACTGGTTGAGGCGATCCAGCACCACGCCCGGCTGTACCCGAATCGTCGCGGCTTCCTGGTCGAGCTCGCCGATTTCGGTCAGGTACTTACTCGTATCCATCACCAGGCCTTCGCCGATGGCCTGACCGGACTGGGATGTGCCAGCACCGCGGGGTGTCACCGGCAGACTGACCTCGCTCGCGATCTCGAGCGCACGAAACACATCGGTGGTGGTCTTCGGCATGACCACCCCGACCGGCTCGACCTGGTAGATGGACGCGTCGGTGGAGTAGAGCCCTCTGCTGAATGAATCGAAGAGCACCTCGCCTTCCAGTTCACGCCCGAGGCGGGTGGCCAGGGAGGGGTCGGAAGGGGGTCCTGTTCGGATCGTCATGGCGGGAAAGGTAGCGTCGTGCCATTATTTGCGCCCGATCACTTGTACCCGAGATTGCCGCCCCATGAGCTTCCGGTCCGGACGACATTTCCTGCAGCTCCCCGGCCCCACGAACGTTCCAGACCGGATTTTGAGGGCCATGAGCCGGCCCCCGATCGACCACCGAGGACCCGAATTCGCGGAGCTGGGCCAACGGATCCTCACGGGAATGAAGTACGTCTTTCGGGTATCCGAACACGTTTTTGTGTATCCGGCGTCGGGAAGCGGGGCGTGGGAGGCGGCACTCGTGAACACGCTGTCGCCAGGTGACAGGGTCGTGCGCTACGACAACGGTCACTTCATCGGGACCTGGGGGTCGGTCGCCGGCGCCGTGGGGCTCGACGTCGACGTTTTGCCCTCGGATTGGAGGAAGCCGGTCGACCCTGCCGCGTTGGAAGAGCACCTGGTCGCCGATGAGGCTCACGAAATCAAAGCGGTTCTTGTGGTTCACAACGAGACCTCTACGGGAGTGATGAGCGATATTCCGGGCGTCAGGGCAGCGATCGATCGAGCCGATCACCCAGCCCTCCTCATGGTCGACGCCGTGTCTTCGCTTTGCGCGATGGAGCTGCTCCATCACGAGTGGGGCATCGACGTGACGATCTCAGGCTCCCAGAAGGGCCTCATGCTGCCTCCGGGGCTGAGCTTCGCCGCCGTGAGCGCGAAGGCTCTGGCTGCTCACGGGAAGGCGGGGCTGCCTCGGTCGTACTGGGATTGGAGCGCTATGCTGACCTCCAACGAGACCGGCTTCTTTCCGTACACACCAGCCACGAATTTGCTGTACGGTCTCGACGAGTCACTCGCCATGCTGAAGGAAGAGGGGCTCGAGAACACCCTGAGGCGGCACGCTCACCTGGCGAGGGCGACCCGGGCCGCTGTGGTGGCGTGGGGACTCGAGAACTTCTGCCTGGAGCCCTCGGGGTTCAGCTCGGCCCAGACGACCGTGAAGATGCCCGACGGAACGGACGCAGACGCGCTCCGCAAGATCATTCTGGAGCGATTCGACATGTCGCTCGGTAGCGGGCTGGGCAAGCTCAAGGGTGGGGTCTTCCGGATCGGGCACCTCGGGGACATCAACGAGTTGACGGTGGCGGGCACGCTTTGTGGCGTCGAGATGGGTCTGGGTCTTGCTGGCGTGCCTCATCGACCCGGGGGTGTTAGGGCGGCGTTGGAGGTTTTTTCTACCCAAGGAGGCGAGCGTGAGGAGCAGACGCGGAGCGTTGAGCATTAATCGCGGCATCGAGTTCGCCCTCCTGACGGCCTTCCTCGTTGCCGGTTGCTCGGGTGAGCCGGGGGAGGAAGGGATTATCGAGCTCAGCTTCGGGCACGTGGGTGCGCCGGGCTCACTGTTTGCAGCTTCCGCCGAAGAATTTGCTCGGAGGGCGAACGCGGAGTTGACCGGCCGGGTGGAAGTGAACGTCTTCGGATCGAGCCAGTTGGGCGGGGACGAGGTCATGCTCCAGAAGCTCAAGTTGGGCACGCTCGATTTCGCGCTTCCCTCGACCATCATGTCATCGACGGTCGACGCATTCGGCCTCTTCGAGATGCCCTATCTGGTTCAGGACCGGGCTCACATGCGGCGCATCGAGGAGGAGATCGTCTGGCCAGTGCTCGTCCCGATGGCCGAGGAGCGGGGGTACACGATCCTGGCTGTATGGGAAAACGGCTTTCGCCACGTGACGAACAACACCAGGCCGGTCGTGACTCCTTCAGATCTCTCGGGGATTAAGCTTCGGACCCCGAGGGGCATATGGCGAGTGAAGCTCTTTCAGGCGTTCGGGGCCAACCCCACCCCGATGCCCCTCTCCGAGGTCTTTGTAGCCCTCCAGACCGGCGTCATGGACGGCCAGGAGAACCCCCTGGCGCAGATCCACGCTTCGAAGTTCCAGGAAGTCCAGACCTATCTCTCGCTGACCGGCCACGTGTACACGCCGGCGTACGTGACGGTCGGAGCGAGTTGGGATCGTCTCCCCGAGGACGTCCGAGCGACCCTCCAACGGATTGCATCAGAGAACCAGTCCTTCGTGCACGAGACAGCGACACAGATGGATGCCGATTTCCTCGTGGAGCTTCGCGAAGCGGGCGTCGAGGTGAATCAGCCGGACCGAGATGCGTTCATCCGGGCGAGCACGGAAATCTTCGAGGAGTTTGGAAGCACGGTGGAGGGCGGGGAGGCCATGGTTACGGACGCACTGAGCCTCGTCGACGGGGCGTAGCGCTCGCTGCGCGGATCACCCTTCTAGACTCCGAATGCGCCGACGATTCCGAAACGGACTCCAGCGTGCCCTCGAGTTCGCGGTCGTGGCCCTCATGGTGGCGCTCGCCCTGGTCGTAGTGCTCGGCGTGGTTTTCAGAAGGTTCGGGGCTGCACTCGTTTGGTACGACGAGGTGGCCTCCATCCTCCTGGCATGGCTCACGTTCTACGGTGCCGCCCTGGCCGCGCTCCACCGCGCCCACATCGGCTTTCCGAAGTTGGTGGACGGACTCGCGCCCCGTTTCCGTCGGCCTCTGATTCTGCTCGGAGAGGTCTTCGTCCTCGGATTTTTCATGGTCACAGCGTGGGCGGGTTGGCGAGTTTTCGGGATTCTCGGCGGGGAGACGCTCGTGAGCCTTCCGTGGGTGCCCCAACGCTTGGTCCAGTCTGTCATTCCCATCGGCGCAATCCTGTTCATCATTGCGGAGCTGGTCACGTTACCAGAGGTGTGGGAGGGGCCGGGGAGTGGAGAGGGGGATTCCAGGGAAGGGGATTCCAAGGCAGGAGATTCTCCTGAACATTCGGCGGCTCCGGCATGATCCTCCTTGTGATGTTCCTGGCCTTGCTGGCGCTCGTCCTCCTCAACGTGCCCATCGCGGTCTCGCTGGGTGTGGTGGCCATCTTTGCGATGGCGGCCACCGATGGGATCACGGGACTCCCGAATGCGGCGCTCGTCCTCTACTCCGGCACCCTGAAGTTTGCGCTGATCGCGATCCCTCTGTTCATCCTGGCTGGAGCCATAATGAACGCGTCGGGGATCTCAAGGCGCCTGATCAACCTCGCCAGCGCGCTCGTGGGGTTCATCCGGGGGGGGCTGGCGATGGTGACGGTCAGCGCGTCTCTCTTCTTCGCGGAGATTTCAGGATCAGCCGTGGCCGACGTTGCCGCCCTGGGCTCCATTCTCATCCCCGCGATGAAACGCCGGGGTTACCCGACCCCGTTCGCCGCCGCCGTGACGTCCTCCTCAGCCACCCTAGCCGTCATTATCCCTCCCTCCATCCCGATGATCCTCTATGGTGTCATGTCCGGGAGCTCGGTCGTGGAACTCTTCGTCGCCGGTATCATTCCCGGTGTGCTCGGGGGCCTGCTCATGATGGCGGTAGTCTATTACTTGGCGCTCAAGAACGGATTTCCGGTGGAGGCCGCGTTTCAGCTGAAGAAAGTCGGTATCGCACTTCGGGAGGCCGGCTGGGCCCTCCTTCTTCCGGTGATCATCTTGGGAGGCATTTTTTCCGGATGGGTCACCGCCACGGAGGGTGCGGGATTGGCTGTGGTCGCGGCCATCGTCATCGGGGGCGTGATCTACCGGGAACTCGACTTGGCCGCCCTTCGACGTGCGACACTGGAGGGTGGGATTCAAACGGCCGTGGTCATGTTGCTCGTGGCCACGTCGGCTCTGCTTGGCGACTACCTCACTGAGGCCCAGGTGCCCCAGCGGGTGGCTCAAGGGATCATGGACTTCACCGACAACCGGCTCGCGATCCTGGCGCTCCTCAATGTGTTCTTCCTGATGGTCGGGCTTTTCCTTCACTCGGCCGCGGCGATCATCCTGGTCGTGCCGATCGTGATGCCGCTGGTGATGGCCGCCGGGATCGACCCGGTGCATTTCGGACTGGTCGTCACACTCAACCTCGGCATTGGGCAACAGACGCCGCCCGTCGCCAGCGTCCTGGTTACGGCCTGCTCCGTCGCCAAGGCGGATATCTGGGAGGTGAGCAAGGTGAATCTCTACTTCGTGGCTGTCCTGGTGGCCATGCTCCTGATGGTCACATACGTCCCTGCGATTCCGATGTGGCCTGTGGAGCTGTTTTACCGCTAGTTCCTTGCTCCCCACGGAGTTCTGAGCGTAAGATCTCCTCCGCGCCAAGGTCGGTGGCATCCTGTCTCCGATCCAATCCTCGTTAACTGGGCGGTCCATCTGATGAACATCCGATCCCTTCTTGTCGCGGTGCTGTCGGTCGGTGGATCGACCAGCTTCCTGGTGCCAAGTGCGTCGGCGCAGAACGACGATTCGCATCCCGGTGCGGCCGTGTACCAGCGCGACTGCGCCATCTGCCACGGGGGCGGCAACGCGCGCGCGCCAAGGCTGGGCATCCTTCAGGCGATGAACACCGACGACCTCACATACGCGTTGAGCGAGGGTCTGATGGCTGAGCAAGGATCGGTGCTTTCAGCCCAGGATCGGGCGACGGTGATCGAATATTTGGCAGCCCCCGAGGTCGCCCTCGAAGCATGGATCGCCGACATCAGGTGCACCGCCGATCGGCGCCTGGTGGACCTGAACGGGCCCGCGGCGATGAGGACCCCCGGGGTCCAGATCACCGCTTCACGTATGATCTCCGAGGAGGCAGCGGGGCTCTCGAAGGGTGACATGGAGGACCTGGAGCTGGCGTGGGCTCTCGCCTTTCCGGGCGTGACCACGCTGCGCGCCGCCCCGGTGGTCGTGGGCTCGACCGTCTTCTACTCGGCCGTGAACACCCGCAAGGTGCTCGCCCTGGACGCCGCGACCGGTTGCATCAAGTGGGTCTACGACTCTCCCACGCCGCTGCGGTCGTCGGTTTCCATCGCGGAATTGGGTGACACCGGGCGCGAAACGTTGTTTTTCGGCGACGCACGCGGTCAGGTGCACGCGGTCGACGCCCGGACCGGTGCCCCGGTCTGGGTGGTGAGCGGGCGGGCCACGGAAGGAAGCGGCAACATCTCGGGATCGGTCGTGCTCCACGAGGGGAAGGTCATCGTCCCCATCTCGGCTTCGGGCGTGGGTGCGGGGGCTCGCCCCGACTTCGAGTGCTGTGTGGGGCACGGCGCGGTGACAGCGCTGGACATGACAACGGGCGAGCGGCTTTGGTCGTACGCCACGATGGAGGCGGCGGAGTACACGGGTAAGGTCAACTCAGCGGGTGCCAGGCTCCGCGGGCCCTCCGGCGCGCCGATCTGGTCTACACCTTCGATCGACGCGAGCCGGGGCAGGGTATACGTCACTACCGGGGAGAACACGTCTCTTCCGGCCACCGAGACCAGCGACGCCATCATCGCGCTCGATATCGAAACGGGTGAGGAGCTGTGGGTCTTCCAGGCGACCCCGAACGACGTCTGGAACATGGCCTGCGGGCGGCGCAACGGTCCCAACTGCCCCGATGCGGCGGAGAGCATTCGGAGAGATTGGGACTTCGGTGGTTCGGCCATCCTCGTTGAGTTGTCGGATGGACGGGAGCTACTGCTGGCGGGTCAGAAATCCGGCCACCTGTGGGCCCTGGACCCCGAGGACGGCAACGTTGTTTGGGCCCAACGTAGGGGCCGGGGCGGTGCGCTCGGTGGCAACCACTGGGGAATTGCGATCGATGGGGAGCGGGTCTTCCTGACGATCAGCGACCCGGGTGCCGGGGACGACCGCATTCCGGGCGTATACACGTTCGACATCGCGACGGGCACACCACTTTGGGAGCACCGACTGAGCCCGGACTGCTCGGGTGATCGTCAGGAGCGCGTTCCTGGATGTAACAGCCGGTATGGTATTTCAGCCACTCCGCTGGTCGTGGACGGCGCCGTTGTAACCGCGGGCCTCGACGGACGTCTCCACATCTTCGACGGAGTGGACGGCCGGGTGCTATTTGAGTTCGATACCGCGCGTCCCTACGAGACGATCAACGGGATCGAGGGTACGGGCGGCTCGGTGGACTCTTTCTCGATCGCGGCGGGCGCCGGGATGATCTTCATCGGCTCTGGGTACGGCTCGTTCTCGCAGCCGCCCGGCAACGTGTTACTGGGCTTCCGGCCGCGCGACTGAGGCCGAGGCCACTAGCACCAGAAGCACCAGTAATACGGCGGACGATAGTAGGTGATCAAACGCCCACACACGATGACGCCGATCCAGCAGGTCAGCGAAACGGCTGCCGCGATTTTCGCCCCGCGTTGTGCGCTAGCCTTGGCGCCGGCACGCTTGACCCGATCGAACTGGAATCGATAGAAGAACAGCACGTTGATTCCCGCGATCGCCATCAGCGCCAGCTTCGTCTGAAAAGCTGGATTGAACAGGTACTGATCCGGGGCGGTCGACACGAACATGAAACCCGTCATTACGTTCAGCCCGTACCCGGCAATCCCCCACGGCACCAGCCTGTGGAGCGCACTCATGGGGATGCCCTTTGCCAGACCGATCATGCGTAGGTCGAACAGGCCCACAGTCCCAATCAGCAGGGACAGCCCGATGAAATGCAACGACTCGATGGTGGGCCAGCCCCACGAAGAATTCAAGAAGTCGTAGATCCCACTCCAGTGGGAAAAATCGAGAAGCGCCTCCACCATGTGATTCTCCGTCAGTACTGATGGGAAGCCATCAAAACCCGTGGGAAGCCATCAAGATTTTGTAGGTATAGGCGAGGAATCGTCCCGAAGTGACCGCTCCAGCCCACAAGAAAATTGAAACCGTGGCGAGCATCCGGGCTTTCTTTGGAGCGGGCTCAACGTCATAACTGGGGTCTTGCAGCACCCCTTTCGCCAATGACCGGGTGATGAACAACGCGATCACGATGGCCGACAGTTTGAGATAGAACACCGGATTGGTCAGCGCCTTGGCCGGGTAGGCGATCAAGAGCAGAACACCCGATAATGAGACGAAAACCAGGCTGACCCAGAATACCGGGAAGAAGCGCCGCATCAACGACAGGGGAATGCCGGGGGCCATGCCCAGGATACGGAGATTCATCGCCACATGTACGCCGACAACAAATCCCATCGCAACCGAATGGAGAATCAGGCTACCAAAAAACGCCGGCCCAGATTCACGGATCCAAATGCTGAAAGGCGTGTCTTCCAGCCACAATAGGTAGTCCATACGCCAGTCTACGGCACCAGCACGACACGGCCCAGAATCTGTCCGCCCCGCAAATCTTCCAGTGCCTGTTGCGCTCGAGCCAACGGGCGTGGCTCCACCGGAATCGACGGCACTTCCCCTGACCGAACCAACTCCATCAGTTCGCCCATCTGCTCCAAGCTGCCCAGGAACGAGCCTCGAATAGTGATGTGCTTGAGCACCAACAATGGCAGCGGTACCGCGAGGGCCCCGCCGAACAAGCCGACGACGATCAACGTACCGCTGTTGCCGATAATCTTGAGGCCGAACTTGGCGGAGGCCTCCGATCCGACGAAGTCGATCACGGCTCCGGATCCCCCACCCGTCAATTTTTTGATTTCCTTTGGCGTGTCTTCGTCATTCACGTTGAAGACGTAGGCGGCACCGCCTTCCTTCGCGGCTTGGAGCTTGGTGTCGTCAATGTCCGTAACGATCAGCTGGGTATCAAACAACGCCTGTGCGACGCGCAGTGCGGCGAAGCCCACGCCGCCGCCGCCGATGATGACCAGGGTACGGCCGGCCGCGTGTTCCTTGACCTTGTCGAGCGCGCTGTACGCCGTGAGCCCCGAACACGCATACGTGCTGGCCAACTCCGCGGGTGCATCCCCGTGGTCGAAGAGGTAGCGCGCATGGGGCACCATCACGTGATCGCTGAAGCCACCATCGACGTTGGTGCCCAGTGCCTGTGGTCGCGGACACAAATGCTCGTTGCCGGCATGGCACACCGGGCAGTCACTACAGCCGATCCACGGGAAAACGACGCGCTGGGCTCCGACCGAGACACCCTGCGAGGTGGGGCCGACGGCCACGACCTCCCCGGCGATCTCGTGGCCGAGCGTAAACGGTAAGGAGCGCCCTCGCGAGATGTCGAGCTCTCGCCCATTCCCGAGGTCGAAATGGCCGTCCCACATGTGAATGTCGCTGTGGCAGACACCGCATGCGCGGATCCGCACTAGCGCTTCGTCACCCTGAGGGGTCGGTGTTTCTTGATCCGACGGCTGCAATGCGCCGCCGTATTCGCCGAACTGATAGCTCTTCATAGTTTTCTGTTAGGCTTGAAGGGGATGGGGATTCAGAAATCCAGTGCCGAATCTTCATGACGGGTCGGGTCATCCAATCGACCTATTCGCAGCCTTTCTTCGGCTGTAATCGGGCGCCGACCGGCGTAGCCTCCCTTCACTTCGTGCCAGTACGCCACGTTAGGCTCGTCTGACTGCCAGCAGAGATAAACCCAACGGCCGTCCAGGGTGGTCGGAAAGTCGACCAGGCCGTGCTCGAGACCGCCGACCGGAAAGCGGATACTCCGGTCGAGAAGGCGCTGTTGGATGAGGTCTTCGATCGCCCGGCCGCACTCCGAGAGAGAATCACGATGCTGCGTGTACTCCTCGTGATCCGGGTTCGCGCTTTGCGAAACGAGGTCGCCCCAAAGAGCGTCTAACACGGCCAACTGGTCCATCCTGCTGCCCGCCGCGTTGCGAAGGTCTTGGATCTGATCGAGGACGACCCGAACCTCAGGAAGCATCGCGTTAGCCTCGTCGACCGTAAAAGGATGATAGCCCATCACAGAACCAGCGCCTTCACTCGCTTGCGGAGCATCGGCAGGACGTCCTCCTCGAACCATACGTTTTTCTTGAACCACGGCGGGTTGCGAGGACTGGGATGAGGGAGTGGGAATTTCTCGGGCCAGTACTCGCACCATGATGTTACACTTTCCGTCACGCTTTGCGATGGCACACCAAGATGATAAGCCTGCGCGAATCGTCCTAGAAGCGGGTCAAGCGGACCCCTTCGAGTTACTCCAAGACGGCTTCTCTCCACATTGGGGTACATTCTAACAACTCGGTTTTTTGCGATTTGGAATGATTCTCGTAATGAAGGATTATCGTCGGACAGCGATGTCGTGTCCGATAAGATCGTCAATGGCATTCACGAATTGATCGACATGGTTTGAGGCTTTAACTTTTCCTGTTGGTTGAGCGTCTAAAGCAGGACGCAACAACAGGGAGGAGAATGCATGAAATCCAGGTCGCACGAAGAACTAGAATCGACTCTCGAGGGGGTTGGTCCGAGTAGGCGCTCGTTTCTCAAGCGGCTTCTCATGGGTGCGGGCGCCGCAATTCTTGCGGCTTTGCCTGACTCGACGCTGCTCGCTCAGGTGCCCCCCGCGGATCCGGACCAGGGCAGAGGTGGCGGCGACGGGTGTGGTGGCGGTCCTGGTGGTGGCGGTGGTCGCGGCGGCCGTGGTGGTCGCGGACGTGCCGGTCGCGGTGGCCCTGATGGTGACGACGGTCGTGGTGGTCGCGGAGGTGGTGGTCGCGGTCGTGGCGGCGGCGGTCCTGATGGTGACGGCGGTCGTGGTGGTCGCGGAGGTGGCGGTCGCGGCCGTGCTGGTCGTGGCGGCGGCCGTGATGATGATGTTTGTGGGGACGGTGGAGGCCGGGGAAGAGGTGGTCGTGGCCGTGGAGGCCGTGGAGGAAGAGGTCGTGGCGGCGGTGGCCGGAGAGGTGGTGGAAGTGGTGGCCGTGGGGGCGGAGGGGGAACTCCTCCCCCGGTGGCCTAGCAGTACGACTCCCTGTTCGGTGTCGGCGATCTGCAAGGCCCATGCACGGGGCTCTTGAGGTGTCCCCGTCGACTCCTTGGGAGCCCTCACACACGGCGTCGGGGACGCCACCACCATCGACCAACGGTCCCACATTTCTCGCTTCGATCGGGTTCAGGAAGAGTTAGCCAATCTCCTCCAGTTTCTAGGCAAGCCCGTTCCAGGTTTCCCGATCCTGGGCGACTAGTGACGCGATTGAATCCGGTGGCGGGAATATCGAGTTAAGAACAATCACCCCGTGGTGCCGGAAGCACCGTCGTGCGGGGCGAGAAGATGGTGAGAGGAGTGCGGAAGAGGCGGAAAGGGACGTGGCCATGCCCCTCGTGGTCACCTAGGTTCCCGCCATTCGTGTGTCCACTAGAACTGTCTTGCCGGTGAGGGCGTAAGAATGTCGGACCGAGTGGCGGTCAGCCGTGAGGGTCATCTGGCCATTGTCTCCCTGAGTCATCCAGACCGGCTGAATGTTCTGGATCGGGCTGGGTGGGAGGCTCTCGCCGACATCATGACATCTCTTACGGAAGACCAGGACGTCCGCTGCGTCGTGATCAAGGGTTCGGGGAGTAGGGCGTTTTCTGCAGGCTCCGATATCGGAGAATTCCCCGAGCAGCGGCAGACGCCCGAGCAGGTTGAGACGTACAGCCAGGCTCTCGAGGGTGGGCTTTCCGCGCTCCGGAACTGCCCCCACCCGACCTTGGCATTGATCCATGGAGTGTGTGTCGGCGGCGGGCTGGAGATCGCTGCGGGTTGTGATCTGAGGATCTGTAGCGAGTCCAGCCGTTTCGGGGCGCCGATCAACCGGCTGGGTCTCACGATGTCTTATACCGAGTTGGGCCCGATCGTGGAGCTGGTCGGTGTTTCCGGTACGTTGGAAGTTCTCCTCGAGGGCGGCCTCCTCAACGCGGAACGGGCATACCAGAAGGGTTTCGTGAACTGGGTGGTCCCTGATGACGATGTGGAAGACGAGGCGCGGGCCACCGCTCAGCGTATCGCGGCGGGCGCTCCGCTCGTGAATCGATGGCACAAGAAGTTCGTGCGAAGGCTAGTGGGCGGAGGCGGCCCGCTCACGGGAGATGAGCGGCAGGAGGCGTATGAGGCGTTTCAGACCGATGATTACCGGGAGGGCGTCCAAGCTTTTCTGGAGGGACGCGACCCGCGGTTCGAGGGTAAGTAGCGCGATGAGCCCCCCAAGTCGAGGTGGACCGCTAACAGGCCTTCGTGTGGTCGAGTTCGCGCACATCATGGCCGGTCCGACATGCGGGCGGATGCTCGCTGACATGGGGGCCGACGTGATCAAGGTGGAACCGGTCACCGAAGGAGACGCGACGCGTGGCTTCCGTCCTCCGGACTTGGACGGTGAGTCCGCGGCGTTCATGATGCTCAACCGCAACAAGCGCGGCGTGGCATTGGACCTCAAGTCGGAGGGCGGGCTCGAGGTCGCTCGTCGGCTCATTGCGCGAGCGGATGTATTGATCGAGAACCACCGCCCGGGCACGATGGAACGCCTGGGGCTCGGGTATGATCTGCTGAGTGAGACGAACCCCGGCCTCATCTACTGCGAGATTTCGGGGTTCGGACGGACCGGCCCCATGGCGCACCTCGGCGGCTTCGATCTCATCTCCCAAGGTTACAGCGGGATTATGAGCGTAACAGGGGAGGGGGAGGGAAGGCCTCCGGTGAAGTGCGCTCCGCCCCTTACCGATATCACCGCGGGCATACTCGCGGCCATGGGTATCCTGGCCGCCTACATCGAGCGACTCGATGCGGGCAAAGGCCAGAGGGTCGACACGTCTCTGTTCGAGGCTGGTGTCACGCAGTCCTTTTGGCAGGCAGCCGTGACGCTGGCAACCGGCGTCTCACCGGGGCCGCTGGGTTCGGCCCATCCGTTGACGGCTCCCTATCAGGCTTTCGAGACATCGGACGGGTGGATCACGGTAGGAGCCTCGAACCAGGGGACCTGGCACCGACTCGTCGAGGCCGTGGAACTTCCCGAGCTCGCTGAGGACCCGCGGTTCCGGGAAAATGCGGACCGCATGCAACATGTGGACGAGCTCGCTTCGATGCTGGGTGAACGCTTCAAAATACGATCGACGACAGAGTGGCTCGCACTCCTCGAAGAGGGAGGGGTGCCGGCTGGTCCGGTCGCGAGTATCGGCGAGATGCTCGAGTTCCCACAAACGCTGGCGCGAGACATGGTCGTGGAGGTAGAACACTCGAAGCTCGGGCCCGTTCGCACGCTTGGCTTTCCTGTGAAGTTCTCCGAGACGCCGGCGTCCATCGACCGGGGTGCCCCAGTGTTGGGCGAGCACACTCCGGAGGTGTTGGCGGACTTGGGTTATACTGCGGACGAGATCGAGAACCTTATCCGAAGCGGTGCCGCGCGGGCGTAACAGCGTAGTGTAGCTCGGCGTACGGCCCGCTCAAGCTCGTCGCGTAAGCTCCGTCACCCGGAACGGCTCCAGAGAATCGATCGCCTCGGGTGGGTCCTCCCTGTTGTTCCAGCGGAAGAAACGGATGACCGTCCGATCGGCCTCGACGTCCATCAGGATGAAGCCGTTTTCCTCAAGGGCGGGGAGCCGCTCGTCCACGTCGAGAGAATTCGGTGTGAGGGCACGAGTCCCCCTGAACGTGGAGGGCCACCCCCCACGCCCGGTACCCAAAGGGCCCGAGAGGATCGAGACGATCGGATTGTGCCGGAGGTCGAGCTCACGGGTCTGCTGGATGTGTGTTTCTCCAAGGCTGTGGAGGTCCCCACTCACCCAGAGAGGAATTCCGGTCATGTCAGCCGTGGCGGTGAGCAGGCGGTCGTGCTGGCTACGCCACCCCTCCTGCCACAAGAACTTCGGGTTGCGGTCGGTGAGAACCCCTTGGTCGTCCAGTATGTCGGGATACCACTCCCCCCATTTTCCGGCGGTCCACCCGACGGGCGTGGACGGGAGATTGACGATGTTACGTGTATCCTCGGCCGCCATTCGGGCGACGAGCCACGCTTCGACCTCCGAAGGGACGAACGTGGCTGTCGGGCCCTTCAGTGTCATGAAACGTCGACAGTCGTAGAGCAGGATCTCGAGGAGACGGCCGTATCGGAGCGACCCGAAACTCTCGTTGATTCCCGAGGGTCGATCCTCGGCCGCGGCCCCCGGCAGACCCGCGGCGCGATCCGGATCGGGGAGAAACTCAGGGTAGTAGAGGCTCTGAGAGGCCCTGGCCAACTGAAGCATGAAGTGATCGGGCGGGAATGTGACGATCTCTTCATCGGCGTGGTCGTTTTCGAAGTAGTCGTGGTCGTCCTGCAGGAAAAAGACCGGCGTGGACCGAAAACGCGTGCCGTACAATTCGGCGACCTGCGAGTCGACCACCCTCTTGAGTGAGTTCTCGTTGGAGGTCCCGAGAACGGGAATGGTCCGATCGAAGCGGCCGGCGAATTCGATGGATGCAGGGCTGGAGCCCGCCCCGGTACGACGAAGGTCCCAGTACACATGATCCCCGATGGCGATCATAGCGTCCGGGCCGAAGGACATGCCGCGGTCGAGCAAGCGATGCTTGGTGGCCATCGGAAGATTGCGGCCACCGGCACAGGTATAGACGAACAGACGGACACGTTCGGGGGAGTCCGAACGATCCGGGAAGGTGGCAAGCGACCAAGGATCGCTGAGCGGACTCCCAGCGGCGTTCTCGAGCAGGAGCCCATATTCCGTGGAAGGGTCGAGGCCAGAGACGTCCACCCGCCAGAAACGGCCCTGAGTATCGGTCGCCGTGGCCGTGACGAGCGAGCTGCCCATCCGGAGGCGAGGTGGGCGCGCCAGGCCCTCCCGCGTGGAGAATTTGAGTGAAATTCGTGAGTCGCTGACCGTGGGGAGAAGGTGGAGCAACTCCCCCTGGTCCCAGGAGACCTGGCCGAAGAGATGACGCTGACTCGCGAGCGCGGCGGCCGGAACCGCGGCGGCGCCCCTCAAGAAGTCTCTTCTGAGCACGTCGCCCTCCTTCCTGAATTCGACCGGTCGAACCTCATCCGCAAAGGCTCGTACGCCTAGTGATAGCCAAACTCCGGGCGATGGGCCACCCAATCTCTCTCCGTCCGAGTGTGGAACGCTTCTTCAGGTGAGCAGCAGACGCACCGCACTCCTTTTCAACCGTACGGTAGCGGGCAACATCCCGACGGGTTCCCCATCGAGTTGGAAGGGTACCCGCCCAGGGGAGTTCAGCTTCATTTGGGTTCCCACCGTGTGTCGGACTCCCTTGGCCCGGGCGAGGCTGGAAGTGAGGATGCTCAATCCTTGTCGAATCAGTTTCGCCTTCGATCCGGGCGGAACTGCCACCACGTCGAGCTGGCCGTCGAACGGATCTGCCGTCTCAGCAAGGATGCCCCCGAACGCTACCTCGCGGACATTCGCGAGGAATACGCTCGAGACGAACCCGAACGAGGAGCCATCGACCTCCATCTCGATCTGCGGTGCGGCGTACCGGTTCAGCGTGCTCAGGACCTGGCGCGAGTTGGCCAACAGGCCGGACAAACCCATCAGGCCGGTCCTCGTGGCGTTCAACGCTTCGATCACCACCGCGTCGTAGCCTGCTCCGAACCAAAGAAGAAACGGCCGTTCGCCACCTTCGTGCCGGACGATCCCTATGTCGACCGGTCGCGAGTCCACCCCGGGTAATACACTTGCGAGCGCGTCGGGATTGGAGTTGAATCCGAACGCCCGAGTCGCAGCGTTGGCGGTCCCTGCAGGTAAGAAGCTGAGTTCAGGCAACTCTTGGGCGGAACGCCCGGTCGCCACCAGCCCGCTCAGAACTTCATTGAGGGTCCCGTCGCCCCCCACGGCAATAATTCGGTCCACTGATGTGGCTCGACCGGCCGCGAGTTCCGCGGCCGCTCCCCGGTGTCCCGTCTCCACGACCTCTACGTGGCAAGACTTGGGCAGCCCGCTGCGCAGCGCGTCCGCTCGGAGCCGCGCCTGACCCCGACCCGAAGCAGGATTGACGATCACCAGATACGAGGTCACGCCCAGAGGCCCAACTCCTTCCGCATCCGCTTCTCTTGTCGATTCGGGACAACGGCGATCAGAATCGTCCAGAGCGCATAACCCCCTCCGTGTTTTCGCCAGAGTTTCCCGACAGCGCCGCCGCCCTCATCCTTCTTGCTCTTAGGGAACCAATCTCCATGTACTTGGATGTCTGACGGCCATACAAAGTTGTCGCGGATAGATAACTTAAAGCTTACGTAGCCAAAGAAGGGATTACCGGGATGGCGGTGGCGTGACTGAGCATTACCAGCGGCGCGAGAACGCGAAAGTCGAGATCGTCGACTTTCGCTCGGAGCATGCCGACGCGTTCCGCCAAATGAACCTGGACTGGATCACCCTTTATTGGGAGGTCGAGGACGCCGATCGGCTCTATCTCGACAACCCGAGGGAGAAGATCCTCGAGCCCGGCGGCGCGATCCTCATGGCCCTGGATGGGGGTGAGGCTGTCGGAACGGTCGCTCTCATATCCATGGGGAATGGTTCCTACGAGCTCGCCAAGATGGCCGTCGATGCGCGATCTCGGGGCAAGGGAGTCGGGTGGCGGCTCGGCAGGGCATTGCTGGGCCGTGCCCGCGACATGGGTGCGACCCGTGTGTATCTCGAGTCGAACACGATCCTCGAGCCGGCCATCAGCCTGTACCGGAAGCTCGGGTTCAGGTCAATAGAAGGTGGCGCTTCGTGCTATGACCGGTGCAACATTCAGATGGAAATATGGCTGGGTGGAGACCGATCCACTGAAACCGTCGAGCACCCGAATCCGTAGTAACGTGTGTCGATCGAACGATTCGACATCGGGATGGAGAGACGACGCGATTCGCAAGAAAGAGAACCGAAGAATGTATAGAACACTATCGACCAAAGACTTCTTGGGAGCGATGGTCCTACTGG
>ERZ651768.131-NODE-131-length-52270-cov-8.055716_pt1 | contig 52270 bp, 49 predicted proteins | sample MGYA00514754_ERZ651768 | MGnify/ENA metagenome assembly ERZ651768
ACTTCAACTTCTTGAATAACTATCTGAGGTGTGGGGGTGGGTATGCTAGCTATGCTTGCCTCAACTGGTACCTCAATTTCTTTAATGACTTCTTGAATTACTACCTTTTCCACTGCGACTTCAACTTCTTGAATAACTATCTGAGGTGTGGGTGTGGGTATGCTAGCTATCCTTGCCTCAACCGTAGCATCAATATTTTCTGTACTTATGCCACAACCTACCAGCAGGAGTATTAATCCTGCAGAAAAGAGAATAACTCTATTTCTAGAAATAGCTGACATACGCCAGAGTATAAGTTGTTTTTCAATATTAGAATGGGCTGAGCCAATGGCGGGCACCATTGCTGATTGAGCTTTTGTACCCCTCGTTTGTGCCTAATCCAACAGCCCAATAGCCTCCTCCAGAAAGTATTCAAAACCATGTTGGGCACTACGCTCGCTGAGTAGAGATGGCGGCGGACGAACCCCCTTAACTAAGGTATCTCATGGCGGGGTTTCCTATGTGTCGCCATCACCTATAATTATCTGGGCATCTCAGTCCCTCCACGATGCATCGATTGGGGCTGGGGTGACCGTTAGTCTAATGTGTTTATAGCCTCCTTAAAGTGGCCAGCCGTTACAGATAGATATACCTGCGCCGTGGCTAAGCTAGAGTGCCCCAGCATTGTCTTATCCATTTGTTTGTTACCATTTTTTTCTGCTACTGTTACCAAACCGGTACCAACTAAGGCGTAATAACGTGCTTTGTCTCGATTTCACCGAATTCGGTAGAAGAAGTATCTGGAGAAAAAAACTATGACAATATCAACAAACACAATTTTATATGAGAAACGTGATGGAGTAGGTTATATAACCCTAAACAGACCCGATTCCATGAATGCCCTAAACAGGGAGCTAAGCGCTGGCCTTAGGGAAGCTCTTGCAGAAGTGAGGGACGATTCAGAGGTTATCCTGGGGGTTTTGATTGGTGCAGGAGGTAGAGCGTTTTCAGCGGGAATGGATTTGAAAGAAAGAGCCACACTGAATGCTCAAGGGGAACGACAGGCATTAGATCCTAGAGGAGCAGGATCATTTGTTGACATGGGTGTTTATAAACCTTTGATCGCAGCTATTGATGGGTTTTGCGTAGCGGGTGGTCTCGAGGTATCTCTTCAATGCGACATAAGGATAGCAACCAAGAAATCGGAGTTCGGTCTTCCTGAACCAAGGTGGAGTATTCTTGCTGGCTATGGGTTACACAACTTAAACCGAATGATACCGCTTGGAGAATCACTATATATGCAATTAACTGGTAGCCGAATCAATTCGGACAGAGCATACAATATCGGCCTTATACAAGACGTGGTGGAAGATAGAGAACAATTGATTGAAAGAGTAGATAAGGTAGCGGGAGAGATCAAACTGTGTGCACCTCTTGCGGTACAGGCGATAAAGCAAATCGTATACCAGGGGAGAAACCTGCCTGTCGAATACTCTCAAAAACTTGCCATTCCTATTTCAGAGAGGATTTCAGGAACAGAGGACTCTATTGAAGGTCCAAAGGCATTCTCGGAGAAAAGAAGACCTGAATGGAAAATGAAGTGATACACACTATAGCTAACGGAGGCAACTGATATGAGATTGAAAGACAAGGTTTCTTTAATAACTGGGGCCTCAAATGGGATGGGAGCTGCTGAAGCAAGACTGTTTTCAAATGAAGGTTCTCATGTGATTTTGGCTGATATTCAAGATGTCCTTGGACAAAAATTAGTTGAAGAGATAACTCAATCAGGGGGCTCGGCAGAATATTTTCATTTAGATGTGACTGAGGAATCCAACTGGGAAAAACTAATGCAGTACCTAAAATCAGAATTTGGTAAATTGGATGTCTTGGTTAACAATGCAGGTATAAGTGCTTCATCACCAGACCTTTTAGACATTGAGATTTTCGACAATGTCATCAAGGTGAATACCAGGGGAGTCTTCCTGGGAATGAAATATTGCCTTGGCCTTATGTCAGATAATGGAGCTGGCAGCATCGTGAATATCTCATCTATTTCTGGGATGGTGGGTCAATCTTATGTTCATATGGGATACAGCGGATCCAAAGGTGCAGTTAGACTAATGACCAAATCCGCAGCAATTCAGTATGCAGAAAAAGGTATAAGGGTTAATTCGGTTCATCCAGGAGTTATGCCACCAATGACTACTTCCGAAATGACCGCAGACCCTGAATTTAGGAAAATAATGCTTGAAGATGTTCCGATGCGCAGGGTGGGATTGGTTGAGGAGGTAGCAAATGCCGTACTCTTTTTGGCTTCAAACGAGGCCTCTTATATTACTGGTGCAGAACTACCGGTAGATGGGGGTCTCACTGCTCGATGAAAATATTTAATTTGAGGTACCAATGCCTGCAGGCGATGTAAATGTAAAAGAGTGGCTATGTGGGCCTATGGTGGCTGTCGCCACTCCGTTCAAGGAAGATTTTACCTTGGACCTAGATTCCTTAATCAGCAACATACGGTTCATGGTAGATAGGGGTGTTGTAACAGGAAACGGTACTCTTCTGGTAGGGGGTGCTGGGGGGGAACATCCGGCAATGAATGTTGATGAACGCAAGGCTGTAATGGCAGCTGCCGTTGAAGCGGCCGATGGGCAAACTCCGGTTCTTACTAGTATTCAGCACACCGATGTTCGTGTTGTACTGGAACTTGCTGAATATGCTACTGAAGTAGGACTCCATGGAGTTCAGTTAGGGCCCACTTATTATTATGAACCTTCAGAGGATGATGTAATCAGACTTTTTCAATATGTCAGCGAAGGGTCTGATGTAAATCTCATGATCTACCACACCTGGTGGGAAGGTTTAACCATGACTATTAGCCTTATCGACCAGTTGTCACAGATAAAAAATGTAAATGCTTTGAAATGGTCCGCCCCGACAGTTCAACTTTATAGAGAAGGGTTGGTGAATTTCTCAGATAAATTGGCAATCATCGATAACGGTGGAGAGCATGTCTGGAGCAACATATTAGGTGCTACAGGATTCATCACTCATTTGAGTGGTTTTTGGCCCGAGTATCCTTCTGAAATTTGGACCCTGTTGAAAGATTCTGACTATGAAGCAGTTAAAAAGAAATTAGGGGATTTTAAATGGAAGTGGCGTAAATGGATCATGAAGGTGACCCAGGCAACTGGCGGTGAGGGTCCCTTTATAAAAGCAGCGATGGAGAGGGTTGGCCTTCCTGCAGGCCCACCGAGACCGCCCTCAATAAGACCTCCTGAACACCTCATGAAGGAACTCGATGTTCTTATGAAGGAGGCGGGCACCCCTATTTACAAATAGGGGTTAATTGTTCGTATAACCTTGCTAGGTGAGAGATGATCCTTGAATCCTTTTCTCCTTGCCTTCCCATTCTTTATCTCTAAGAACGTACTTTTGTATCTTACCGGTAGCCGTTTTTGGTAACTCGCCAAATTCTACATATTTGGGCGCTTTAAAATGGGCAATCCTATCTCTCGTAAAAGTGATTATTTCCTCCTCCGACACAGAGGCTCCGTCTCTTGACATCACAAAGGCTTTGGGCACTTCCCCCCATCTGTCGTCAGGTACTCCCACTACGGTTACTTCTAATACTCCATCATGTTCCATTATTACTTTTTCGACTTCTTGACTGGATATATTCTCACCGCCGGAAATTATTATGTCTTTCGCTCTATCTTGAAGTTCGATATATCCGTCAGGGTGCCATACGGCTAAATCACCACTGTGAAACCACCCGCCTTCAAAGGCTTTATTAGTTGCTTCTTCATCGTTGAAATATCCAGACATTACCATGTTGCCGCTCATTACCACCTCACCCATCTGAGAACTGTCTTTTTTCACATCGTTCATTTCGGCGTCCACCACTCGCATGCCAGTATCAGCGAGTACAAATGCCACTCCCTGTCGAGATTTCAGATTTGCTACTTCTTCAGAATTTTTCTCTTTCCAGTCTGGTTGGATAGCACATATAGTGATTGGGCCGTATGTTTCGGTCAGGCCGTAGGCATGAAGGATATGAGCTCCCATATTTTCCATACTTCGTATAACCTGTGGGGCGGGTGGTGCACCTGCGGTCATTATGGTTACTCCACTGAGATCTTGCTGGTCTGCACCAGGTATAGAGTACATAGATGTGAGAATAGTGGGGGCACAGCACATGTGTGTGACAGATTCCTCGTCTATTAAACGGTACACTTCTAGGGGGTCTACCCTTCGTAGGCAAACGTTAGTAGCGCCCACTGCCGTTGTCGCCCATGTAAAGCACCATCCATTGCAATGAAACATAGGTAGAGTCCAAAGATATATTGATTCTTGGTTCATTCCACTCTCTACGACTTCTCCCAGGGCTGATAAATAGGCACCTCGAGAGTGGTACAGGACTCCTTTGGGCATTCCCGTAGTTCCTGAAGTGTAGTTAATCGTGACTGGGTCTGATTCAGATTCCAATGGAATTCTATGTTCTCCAGGGTCGGCAGAATTAAGGAATTCTTCATATTCGGGACCTTCCACAAGGCTGGATTTTGGGAAGGTGTCAGCGACCTGTACGAAGCTAGTTATTTCAGGTAACTCATTTTTGATTTGGTTAATGAGTTCAGCATATTCTGAGTCAAATACTAGTACCTTGGCACCCGAATGATTGAGTATGTACGAAACTTCTCTCGCTGATAATCTGGTATTGATCGCAACAAGAACAGCCCCAATTTTCAATGGGCCGTAATGCCCTTCAAACATTGCCGGGATGTTAGGAACTAGGAATCCAACCCGGTCGCCCTTTTTAATACCTTCTTTCAGGAGTGCGCCGGCGAGTTTGTTAACCCGATTGTAAAAGTCTCGGTATGTATAGGTGATATCGCCATGAATCAGCGCAGGTTTATTCGGGTATACATCGGCGGATCTGTCAAGAAATGAGATAGGGCTAAGGGTTTTATAAAACGTATTATCAGTCATAATTCAGCCTCCTGAAGGTACATTTGATCATATTCTGATATTAGATATCAAACCGCTATAAATACACCTTCTAGGATATTGGGAATTATGGGATTTTGGGTTAGTATGAATCCATGGAAGAAAAAGAGATTCAAGCCTTGGTTCTGAAGGAGTTTGATGATGAGGTGAATCTACGTCCGCTGAATGGATTCAAATTGGATTTCTCAGCAAATCCAGGGTTTAAGAAGATATTTTTTTCTGCCAGTTGCGATTGTGGGACTGCCGCTTTATTGAGTCTTGAAATATCCGAGAATAAAACAGATGATGAAATAGTGGATGCTCTTCCTTCATTGGTTGAGCGAATCGAAATGCAGGAAAAATCGTTTCGAAGAATGGATTGTAGTATGCATAGCATGATGCGCACTGGTTCTATCCCAGATAACGTAAGTTGAGGTATTTATAGGTATGCCAAAGGAGATGTCAGAATCTGAAGCCCTGGCAAGTGCTCAAAAATTTTCAGAGCGCTATGTTGATCGTGGCCCCTACGAGTTTTTCCCTGAGAAAGAAGTCGTCCAGGAAGTACAGAAGGGTTTAGCAGAGAATCACAGGTTGGAAGGGTACAGATATTGCCCTTGAATGCCACTGAGTGGCGATCCAGTTGAGGATCGCAAGAAAATATGCCCTTGCGAGAGACATCATGAAGACATTGAAAGGGATGGATTCTGTATATGAATGTTTTTCGTTAGCGAAGAGTTTCTTCGCAAATATGAATCCGGAGAGGATTTCACCCAGACTATAGACGAAGCAGTCCCACTTGGAACCGAGCTTTTTGAAAATACCGGTGGTAAGAAGGAATTCAACAAACGTAGGCGAAAAGATAACCAGAAAAAATAGTTGTGATGGGTTAAAATAAGTGAGCATCATTTTTTGAGTTAACAATTCTTGATAGGAGATAGCGATGAGTGAACCGATAAAGGTTTTCACATCTGTAGGTTGAGGCCCTTGTCATATGGTGAAAGTGTATCTTTCACGAAAAGGTTTTGAGTATACGGAACACAATGTATCTACAGATAGAGATTCTTTGAAGGATTTGGTATCTATGGGATACAGAAGCACTCCTGTCACAGTTATCGGTGAAGAGAAAGTGGTTGGTTACAGCCCTGCAAAACTCGATGAGGCTTTGGAAGCAGCAGGCCTATCTTCCTAATATCGATTGACGAGCTAATTAACTCTAAATACAATTCGCTAACTAACTTTCGTTAGTTTTTTACGCGGCCCCGTGGTGTAGCGGTTTAACATACGGCCCTGTCAAGGCTGAGATCGCCAGTTCGAATCTGGTCGGGGTCGCCACTCAACCCAGTGCTGGGTTACTTTCCCCCCTGTTTATACCAGTATGTTTCCTTTACTAAGTCACTGAATTCAAGGATCATTTTTCTCAGGTTTCTGTCATTTTTATCCCGAAGTCGTTTCATATCCACCTCAAGGGCTGTTGCAGATTCTCTTGACGGTGTTGGAGTGAACCATACGAGTTGGGGTAATTTACCCGATGTGCCTTTTACTTTGTGTGACCTGTGTTCAGTCATCCTCACACGTAGATCACTGGTATGACCGATGTAAAAGCTTTTATCTGAGAGACTTAATACATAGACATGAAATAATCCATCCTTTTGATCTTTCCACTTTGGAGAGAACTCAGGACTGTACTGATCATTTAGTCTTTCAGGGTTACACTCAATACAATATTGGTATTTTGCCGGCTTTATATTGAAACAATTATCTGTGGGACATTTGTCGATCATTTCTTTCTCGGCCTCTCCTGAGTGCTGTTCGCATAGGTTCATCATGTGGCCATCTCCCTGGGTGGTCAGGAGATGAATTCTTGACGGGGTATCGTTTTCAAAAACTACATATGATGCGGACCGATCACAGCTCCAATATTCGCATTTATCTATCTCTTCATAAAAGAAACCGTGGTGTGGGTCATAAGCTGGAAGGAAGCCTTCTTTAGGTGGCAAAGGATTGGGAAAAGTCACTAGGTAGCCTCGCTCTATTTTCGATGTGTCAGTTCAGAATACGACCAGAACGAAGATATTAATAGAGTAATAGCACCTGAAGCGTTCTAGGTGAAACTTTGCAGGGGTTTGTGATCATAATGCTCTAGCAGACGACCTTCAAGGCATCTATTCCTACTTCTTAATAACCAGTTCGCAGCGGTTATTTTTTCAAAGAATTTATATTTTGACTGCAGTTGGTGTAGTATCCGCTTACATGGTTCTTGAGGGGTTATTATGCCGGAACAGTATCCGAGTATGTTTGATGTCCAGAAGGTTGATTTGTCCGTGATTAAAGACATTCTTGTCCGCACTAACTCCTTGGAAGCCTTGAAGGAGTTAGAAAAAGAAATCAATCAACCTGAATTGATTGATATCGATGAAGCCTACAGATTGGCCCAATATTTATATCGTGAGGCACAGGCGGAGAAGCTTCCAGCAAAGGCGACTATTCAAGCTTGGATTAGTGAAGGACGTTTGCAGCAGAGGGGATATTTACAGACAAAAAAAAGTGTAGGCAGACCTAAAGTACTAATCTCTAAGATTGATTTGCTAGAGTTACTCAACAACCCTCCTAAAATAGGAAGGCCGGTGGGATCGGATAAAGGTGCTGATTCATCAAAAGGAAATTTGGTGAGAAAAAAAACTCCCAAAGCAGAAACCTTGAACTTGTTTGATTTATAATCCCGCATTTTTTGAAATCGATGTGTTAGGAAAATTTAGGGTAGGTATTTAGTCTATCCATTCATAACTTCTTAGCAGAAACTCCGGGTGAATAAGAGTTGCTCAGCGTTGATAAATCTTCTGCTTACACCACTCTCCCACCAAGAGCTATAATCCGCATAGTTGGAGAAACATCTCAATAATTGTGGAGGAAGACTATGGCAGGTATAGATGAAAATCTTGCGTTCGCACCGGCTACAGAACTCAAGGAACTTATAGCAAGTAAAGAGGTCTCACCGGTAGAGATCACTCAACTTTACCTGGATCGTATAGACAGGCTAGATGGTCAGCTCAATTCTTATCTTACCGTCACATCTGAACTGGCATTAGAATCTGCGCGAAAAGCCGAGAAAGCAGTCGTCGCCGGTGACGAACTTGGCCCCCTACATGGAATACCTATTTCGATAAAAGATCTACAAATGACCAAAGGTGTGAAGACAACCGGCGGTTCATTGGCATACAAAGATAGAGTACCCGATGCTGATTGCGCCGTGGTCGAAAGGGTGTTATCCGCTGGGGCAATCATGTTGGGAAAGACTAATTCACCTGAATTTGGACTGTTGGGAACCACCGAAAACAGATTGGGAGATCCCTGCAGGAATCCGTGGAATCCTGAGCGTACATCGGGTGGATCAAGTGGAGGTGCAGGTGCATCCATAATCGCAGGCTTGACCTCCTTGGCCACAGGGGGAGATGGTGGTGGCTCAATTCGGATACCTGCCAGTTTTACTGGCACGTACGGAATTAAACCCACCCAGGGGAGAGTGTCCAGTTACACAGGGATCAATTCTCCTCCAGCTGCCAATTACACCAGCCAGCAAGGTGGGTTAACCCGGACTGTCAGAGATTCTGCTTTAATGCTCCAGGTGTTGTCAGGATATGATTCCAGGGACCCCGGTTCTCTTCGTGCCCCTGTTCCCGACTTTATGGCCGCTACTGAAAGAGATGTATCAGGATTTCGTATAGGTTGGAGTCCAGATTTTGGAGGCATCTCCGTGGACGCAGAGGTGGCAGAAATAACTAAAGGTGCGATTGAAGCTTTTTCGGAGTTGGGATGTTCAGTTGATCAATCCAGTCTGAAACTGGAAAACCCTTTTGATCCTTGGCTTGTTATATTCGCTGCTTCGGCTTATGTGTCTAATGGCCATCTGTTAGATGATCCGGCCGATCCGCTCACATGGTATGGGAAATGGGCAATTGAACAAGGCAGGGACGTTACGACAACAGATTATGTGAGAGCTCTGGGAATAAGAAACCAAATGATTCATAAGTTTGAGGATGAATTTGAGACATTTGACGTTCTGGTATCCCCGACTATGCCCATTACGGCTTTTCCTACTGACAAATACCCTCAAAAAATTGGAGACCAAGACCCTTATCCCAATCCGGGGTGGGGATTTGTACCTTTTACTCATCCAATTAATACAATTGGGTTTACGGCAGCCAGTATTCCATGTGGATTCGACTCTGATGGAATGCCCGTAGGCCTGCATATCGTGGGCAAACATGGCGATGAAGAGACTGTTCTTGCCGTTAGTGCCGCTTTTGAATCGGCCCGACCATGGATTCAACGCAGGCCGCCTGTAAGTTAGATAAAACGCATTTTGGAGAATTTAGAATGATAGATTTAAGTAATAAGAACGCGTTAGTTACGGGAGCAGCCCTTGGCATCGGTAAGGGCATATCAAAGGTTCTGGCCGAGCAGGGAGCTAACGTAGTGGTGAGTGATATCGATCTAGAAGGTGCCCAACGCACTTCCGAAGAGATTGTTAAATCGGGCGGACAATCCCAGTCAGCCTGCTTGGATGTCACGAGTCCCGATGCTGCACAATCGCTACTTTCAGACCTATTGGAACAATTAGGCCAAATAGACATTGTGGTAAATAACGCCGGTGTTGTTGGAGCAGATGGCTGGTGGGAGAGAAAGGTGCCGAGTGAGGATGACTGGGACACAGTGCTGGCTATCAACCTCAGAGGTGTGGTAAATGTTTCACTGGCTGTTGAAGGTAGTATGAAAGAGAGAAAGCAGGGGAAAATAATAAATATTGCCTCGATCGCATCCCGACAGGGTAGCCCTTCCATACCCCACTACAATGCTTCGAAAGCTGGAGTTGTGAGTTGGACACAGTCCCATGCGCTTCAGCTGGCTCCATATCAAATCAACGTAAATGCAATATGTCCTGGCTTATTATGGACACCATTATTTGAACATCTTATTGGGCGGCCAGATTTTTTGGATAACCAAGCTTTGGAAGGACTTACTGGCCGGCAGCGATTTGAAAAGATCATCGAGCTTGGTACCCCAATGCAAAAAGAGCAGACGCCGGAAGATATTGGCAAATTGGCGGCCTTTTTGGCTTCCGATGACGCCCACAATATCACAGGGCAGGCGATTAATGTTGATGGAGGGCGACGGATGAATTAAATCTCCTGATTTCCTTTGTTGGCACTTGCCTGGTCAGAGAGTTTATAAGAATGGAGCTGTTGGATGGAATACGATTACATAGTTGTTGGAGCCGGGTCTGCTGGAGCCATTATAGCTACAAGATTGAGTGAAGATGAATCTAAATCTGTGCTTCTCCTGGAGTCAGGTAGTGACTATGAGGATTTTTCTTCACTCCCAGAAAAATTTAAGTACGGTTATGGCCCTGAGCTTTTAGACGAACCAAACTGGTGGCTTGACCCTGGTGATGAAAAACGTTGGCTTTTTGTCGCCGATGCTACAGAAGAGCAAGATTCCCCAATGTTAATTCCCAGGGGTAAAGCTATGGGCGGTTCTAGTGCCGTGAATGCACAGATTTTTCTTCGGGGAGATCCGCAAGACTATGACACGTGGGCGGAGCATGGAAACGAAGAATGGAGTTTCGAAAAGTGTCTTCCCGCCTTCAAAAAATTAGAGAACGATACTGATATGGGGGGGGATTTTCATGGCCATGATGGACCCGTACGTGTTCGCCGGCATCCAAAAGACGAATGGACCCGCGATGCAGAAGCTTTTTTCCAAGGATTTAGGGATATAGGATTTCCTGCTACAGAAGATCATAATGATCCTGATTCAACCGGCGTCGGCCCCATGCCATTTAACACTATTAACAGAGTTCGTCAGAGTACAGCTTTGACTTACCTAAACCCTGCCCGAAACCGTAAGAACCTAACCTTGAAAGCTGACTGCAATGTCCGAAAAATAAAATTGAGTAATAAAAAGGCTGTTGGGGTAGAAGTAGAGAAAGATGGAGATGTCTTTATCGAGAAAGGAGCGGAAATAATTGTCAGCGCTGGTGCAATAGGGTCACCGCAATTGCTTATGCTGTCCGGTATAGGCCCTAATGAGCATCTCGGAGGAAAGGGAATAGAGGTGTTACATCACCTGCCCGGTGTAGGCCAAAATCTAAGAGATCATCCCCAGGTTCGCCTTATATGGGAAGTAAATGATGACTATGAGCATCTAAAGGATGGATCCAAGCGTGGCGCCACGGTTGCAATAAGATACACCGCTGAAGGATCGGAACTTCACAACGATATGATGGTTCATCATACTGCCACAGTTCCACAAAAGTTTTACATGACTGATGGTGAGGATATGTATAAAGGCGTAGGTATGAGTGCTTGCCTGTATCTTCAAATAGGCTCAGGGGAGCTTTTGTTGAGATCCTCAGATCCACAGGTTCAACCTCATCTGAACTATAACTACTTTAGGGAAGAGGAGGACCTAAGACGGATGAGGGAGTGTGTGAGATTGTGCGCAGAGGTGGGCGATGGAAATTCTTATGAATCAATCGTCACAAGACGTATTCAACCTACCGATCAAGAGTTAAAAGATAATGATTTACTAGATTTATGGATCCTAAAAAACGCAACAACCAGTCATCATATAAGTGGTACGTGCAAAATGGGACCTGAATCAGATTCGATGGCTGTTGTTGACCAGTATGGTAAGGTCCACGGCTTTGAAAATTTACGTTTGGGTGATGCGTCTATAATGCACGACTGTGTAAGGGCAAACACAAATGTTCCCGCAATGATGATCGGAGAAAAAATCGCTGAATTTATCAAGCAAGGTAAATGAGCACCAATGTATATGCTAGGACCTAGATGGGTTTATTTACCATTGGGCCTTGTGTGCTTTCTGGTTACCGAAAACCAACCGGGCAAAATCTAAGAGGAGTCTAAACGTGGGTACATTAGAAGAGAAAGTGGCAATAGTAACCGGTGCTGGCCAAGGTATGGGTAGCGCTATAGCCCATTCACTAGCTCAGCAGGGTGCCTCAGTCGTTGTTAACGATATAAACGAGACCACGGCTAAGGCAACTGTCTCTGATATCAAAAGCTATAACTCTGCCGTGATTTCATATGTTGGTAATGTCACCGATATTCATGATGTCGAACAAATGATCAAGCATACCGAAAATAATTTTGGACACACCGATGTATTGGTCAATAATGCTGGAGTATTACGACCCACACCCCTGCTTCAGATATCAGAAGAGGAATGGGATTACGTGGTTGAAGGGAATTTGAAGTCGACTTTTTTGTGTTCCAAAGCCGTATTGCCTTCAATGCAGCAAAATAGATGGGGGAGGATAATCAATATTTCATCAAGTGCTGGGAAAAATGTCAGCACTATTGGTGGAGCACATTACACGGCCGGGAAAGCCGCAGTGCTTGGTTTGACAAGGCATGCGGCTAAAGAAGTTGCCGAATATGGTGTAACCGTGAATGCGGTGTGTCCTGGCTTGATCGATACGGAAATGGTGAGATCAACTATTTCAGATGAAAGAAAACACGAATATGCAAATATATTTCCTGCAAAGCGGCTTGGACAACCTTCAGAGGTGGCTGACCTTGTTGCATTTCTGGCATCTGATCAGGCCTCGTATATAACGGGGGCATCCATCGATATAAATGGTGGAGACCTGATGATATAAAAAGGGGAATGAGGTTGAAATGGATAATATTCTTGTAACTGGCACCGCAGGGCAAATCGGGTCTGAGCTGGTTCCTGCTCTAAGAGACAATTACGATGGTGATACTGTGATAGCAGGATGGAATAAGACCCCTTTATCTGAAGACATACTTGAAACTGGCCCAAATGTTGTTCTGGATGTAACAGACTTCAATGCTTTAGAAAAAATCGTGAGAGATTTTAAAGTCGGCACAATATTTCACATGTCATCAATACTGTCAGCTACTGCTGAAACCATAAGAACCATTGCCCATGACGTGAATATAAACGGCACATTCAACATTTTAGAATGTGCATATTTAAACGGCCTGGAGAAAGTGATACTGCCAAGTTCTATTGCCGCTTTTGGAGATAAGACTCCTCGAACCAGGACACCCAACGACACTATTCAAAACCCCGACACAGTTTATGGAATATCAAAGGTTTTTGGAGAATTGATGGGCAATTATTACCACTCAAAGCTGGGATTGGACGTGAGGGGGATAAGATTACCAGGAATCATTAGCTGGAAAACAGAACCGACAGCCGGGACTACAGACTACGCAGTGGCGATGTTCTATGAGGCAATAAGGAAAAACTCGTACGAATGCTATCTTGCCCCCGACACTGCTTTGCCCATGATGTATATGCCAGATGCAATCAATGCCTTAATCAAGTTATACCAGGCTGATTCGCAGGTTTTGATTCACCACTCCGATTTCAATATCCACGCGATGACTTTTACCCCGGACGATCTTGCGAGAGAGATAATGAAAATCAATCCCCGGTTTGAAATCAGTTATAAAATAGACCCTGTCAGACAGTCGATGGCAGATTCATGGCCTATATCCCTCGATGATTCCAAAGCCAGGGAGGAGTGGGGCTGGGAACCTGAATATACAATACAAGATTTGGCCGAAGATATGTACTTGAACCTTACAAAAAAACTTTCCTAGTCAAATGCAGAAAGAACCTCTTCGTCAAGTGCCTGTAGGGATTCACTGTCACTTGGTCTCGGTGAAAACATAATTTCATCTACACCTGCTTCCATGAATTCTCCAACCCTTGAAACGATGTAGTCGGCACTACCAGCAACCGTTCCAGGTCCAACTTGCTGGATAAAAGCATCTGTTTCCGTTTGATTGTTTGACAGTTTAGTAGGCATTGAAATTGTAAGAGATATTTCTGAGGGATCCCTGCCAGCATCTTCACAATGTTTATGTAGAATATCGACTTTTCGGTTAAACAACTCTAGGGACATGCCACCATAACGTACGTTTTCTTCTTTACCCACACCGAAACCATCTAGGTTCCACATGTCCCCGTATTTAGCTAGTGTCCTAAGTGTGCGTTTCTCTCCCAAACCTCCGATCATTATTGGTATATGTGGCTTTTGAACGGATCTTGGGGATAACGGTGCGTTCTCCAAGCTGTAATATTTTCCTTTGAAATTTACGGGTTCCTCAGAGTTTAGAAGCATCCTGATAAGAGCACACGACTCCTCGAATCTATCTGAACGTTCCCTTAGGGATGGAAATTCCCAGCCATAGGCCTCGTGCTCCCTTTGGAACCATGCGGCGCCGTGGCTGAGTATGAATCTGCCTCTAGATATCTGGTCTATGGTCGTTGCCATCTTTGCAACTAATGCAGGATTTCGATAGGTATTTCCATTCACCATATGACCCATTCGGAGCCTTTCGGTCATTCCAGCGACAGCAGCTAGTAGAGACCACGATTCAAAAATAGGTTGATCTTCAGCTCCCTTCCACGCAGCTGGCGGTATAAAATGGTCAGGGAACCATATGCTATCCCAGTTTCCTGACTCCATAGTTTTTATCGCTGTTTCAATGCTGTCCCATGTGGTGGTGTAACTTGATATTGATGCTCCAAATTTCATTTAGTCATCCTTATAGTTGCTTGGTGTTTCACGGTTACATCTTATACCTACCAACTTACTTCAGATAACTTCTTGGATAATAGACATACCGTGTAACATTTGATTGACTTTATTTTATTTTGCGTCTGTTTTCTGCTTTTCTTTCGATGTGTTAAATTAGCCTAGATTAACTAATCAGACTAACGGAGAGATGCATCATGACCACCTATGAGCCAAATATGGTACTTGCCGAAAAGGAATTTTCTGTAGTAGGTACTAGACCTATCCGTCATGATGGTGCTGATAAAGTAACCGGCCGTGCTCGTTATAGCGCTGATTCATTTCCTGCAGGCTACCTGCATGGAAAGATTCTTAGAAGTCCCCACGCCCATGCAAGGATAAAGTCTATAGATACATCTAAAGCTCTTGCCTATCCCGGGGTTAAATCTGTTATGACAGGAGCTGATTTGCCAGAAGTTTCGGCAGAGGTAGCTGATTTAGAGGAAGGTGCTGCGGTTAATTATGGTTTCTATAGCCGGAACGTAATGGCGAGAGAGAAAGCTCTCTATGTCGGTCACGCAATAGCCGCAGTGGCTGCTATTGACCCTCATATTGCCGAGGAAGCTTTGGCTCTAATAGAAATTGATTATGAGGTTCTGACTCCAGTTTTAACGGCTGAAGATGCTCTTAAAGACGATGCGCCTGTTTTGCATGATAGGTTATTGACTCAGTCAAGTGTCTTGTTCAGGGTAGGCGGATGGGGTGATGAGGGTACTGCAGGCTCGACTAACTTGGCCTTAAAAATAATTTCTCAAGAGGGAGATGTTGATAAGGCATTTGCTGAATCTGATGTGGTCGTCGAGCGGCAATTTAGAACCAAGGCAGTTCACCAAGGCTATATAGAACCCCAAGCAACCACTGCTTTCTGGAATGAAGACGGAAAGGTGACTGCCTGGTGTAGTACACAACAACTATTTGCTTTCAGAGATCACATATCTGCGTTGCTGGATATACCTGTGGGAGATGTCACTGTGGTGCCTTTGGAAATTGGTGGTGGCTTTGGAGGCAAAGGGCAGGGCGGAGTTTATTTGGAGCCGGTTGCGGCTGTTTTGTCTAAAAAATCAGGTTCCGCTGTAAAAATAACGATGACCCGAGCCGAAGTTTTCATGGGAACAGGACCGACATCTGGTACAGCCATGGAAATAAAACTGGGGGCTTCCAAGGACGGTAAACTCACGGCAGTGAAGGCTAGACTCACTTTTGAAGCCGGAGCTTTTCCGGGGTCTCCGGTAGCAGGTGGAAGTAGAACTATGCTGGGTCCATATGTCATACCCAATGCGTATGTTGAAGGGTTGGATGTTGTCACAAATGTGCAAAAATCTTCTGCTTACAGAGCACCAGGTTCCCCGGCTTCTGCTTTTGCAATTGAGACTGCGATTGACGAAATAGCTGAGAAATTGGATATAGATCCCATAGAATTTAGGCTCCTGAATGCAGCCGAAGAAGGTACCCGTCAACCTGCCAACGGTCCGGTATACCGAAAAATAGGGTTAGTGGAAACATTAGAAGCTGCAAAAAATCATCCTCATTACGCTGCAGATATAGCAGGCATTGCAAGGGGACGTGGTATCGCCTCTGGTGCCTGGTTCAACGGAAGTGGCCCGGCTAGTGCCGTTGCAAGTGTAAACCCAGATGGGACAGTCTCATTGGTTGAAGGTTCTCCGGATATCGGAGGTAGTCGAGCTGCAATGGCCATGCAGGTTGCCGATGTGCTCGGATTAAAAGCGGAGGATGTGAACCCATCCATTGGTGACACCGACTCGATAGGTTATAGTTCCGGGGCTGGTGGGAGTGGAGTGACTTTCAAAACTGGTACAGCATGTATAGAAGCCGCCTATGATATTAAGGCTCAGATGGTAGCTCGAGCCGCTCGTATCTGGGATGTAGATGCCTCTGAAATCGAGTATGAAGGATCAACTATAAGGCATAAAAGTGATCCTGAATTAAGTATTCAATTCGCTGAATTGGCGAATGCGCTCAACGGCACCGGTGGCCCGATAGTTGGTCGTGCTACGGTAAATCCGGGAGGGGTGGGTAATTCTTTCGCAGTTCATATTGTTGATGTTGAGGTGGATAAAGAGACCGGGAAGGTCGATATATTGAGATATACCTCTATGCAGGATGTCGGAAAGGCTATCCATCCTAGCTATGTTGAGGGCCAGCTGCAGGGTGGGGCTGTGCAAGGAATAGGTTGGGCCTTGAATGAAGAATATGTTTTCAATGGTGAAGGGAATATGGTTAACTCATCCTTTCTGGACTATAGGATGCCTGTCGCGTTGGATTTACCAATGATTGACACGGTACTTGTAGAGGTTGCTAACCCGGGACATCCATTTGGCCTCCGTGGGGTGGGAGAGGCTTGTTTGATACCTCCAATGGCCGCTATAGCCAATGCTATTTATGATGCAGTGGGAGTTCGGATGACTGAATTGCCTATGTCTCCAGGCAGGGTGTTAGATTCCTTAAATGCACAGGTGGAAACTAGGCGTGAATTTCTATAACGTCCCCATCTGACAACTCATGTCCTCTACCGACACGTTGTCCGTCAAATTTGCCTGAATTCCCCCATAGGATGGCATACTTCAGTCCATGGCTAAGTTCTTTGTGTACTTGTTGAGCCGCTTCGCCAACGGTGCTGCCAATGGGGAGGACCACGGGGTTTTCTTTGATGAAATCGTCTAGCCGTTCTCTTGGTGACTTAGTATAGATACGTATTATTTTCAGGCTTTTAAACAATTCTTCTGCGAGTTCATCCAACCCTACTTCTTCATGGGCACTTGCCATAATCAGCGGAAATTTCCCCCCGTAATGAGTTTCCATGTACCCATAATTATCCAAGGCGCCAGGGATATCTGACTTATTGCAAACTATTATTGTGGGTTTTGAGGTAAATTGGTCATGTCCATCTGAATATTGTCCCTTTTGCAACAACTTAAATCCCCACTCTTCCAGTTCTTTAAAAGAATTTTCTGTTTGATCGACCGGATTATTTGTCAAATCTGCTACAAAAACGAATATATCACTTGTTCTCAGGAGGCCGTAAAGTCTACTTTGGGTCGCGATATTATCTATCGGTGGGGTGTCAATCATCTGTATGTATATGTCGTTATATGGATACATGCCAGGTATAGGTTCTTGCGTGCTCAGTTCGTATGAACCTACCTTAGTTTTTGCCCCTGTTGCCGAAGATAATAGTAGCGATTTCCCAACGTTGGTGGGTCCTATCAAGGTGGATCTGCCGGCACCTTCTTTAGGCAGGGAAAATGGCTCTGTACGGCCACCTTTTCCACCGGACGAGGTCTCCAAGTCAGACATCAACTTGGACAATCGGGCTCTGAGTTGGGCCTTTAAATGATCTGTGCCTTTATGTTTAGGCATAATCTGGAGCATCTCTTGCAAGGCTGCTATTTTGCCTTGCACTGAGACAGCTTCTCGGAATCTTTGTTCCGCATCCCTGTATTGAGGTGGCACATTAGTAGGCATCTTTACAGATAATACCCATGCTTCAAGCTCTCTTCAACAGTTAGGGAATCCTACAAGCGTCGTAGTACTTCCCCGACTATATTGCGGATTCCCCGGCCTCTCCGGTTCTGACACGTATTGTATCTGAAATTTCAGTCACAAATATTTTCCCATCCCCAATTTCACCGGTTCTGGAAGCAGAAACAATTGCTTCAACCACAGCATCCTTTTTGTCATTAGACACGACAGTGACAAGTAGAGTCTTGGATGAAGCCGACCTAGTGGTCTGTCCACCTCTTCCGGTAACCACTTCAACACCTTTCTGTTGTCCTTGTCCTGTGACGTTTTGATAATGGAATCCTGTGACACCAGCTGCTAGAAGTGAATCGGTCACCGCACCTACTCTTTCAGGCCTGAATATCGCCTCTATCTTTAACATATACGCCCTCCTTTGAAACATTTACAATCCCGATATTACACACGGTGTAACATTTTGGCAACAATTAAGAAATAATTATGTAACATTATAGTAATGATGTAAAAGAGGGTTCGGTGCTAATCGAACCCTCTTTGTTAATATGCCGAGACTTGACTAGTTTGCTCCGTCTTGTACGGCAGACTGTTCTCCGTGTTCCGCTAAATCAAGCCCTATATCCTCATCAGATTCACTGGACCTTAATCCGAGCCCAGGAATTTTATCCAAGATAAATAAGATAATTAAACTTACTATGCCGGAATATGCTACGGTGGCGATTACTGCAACCGCCTGAATACCGACTTGTTTTACATTACCTTCGATGAGTCCTTGTGTACCACTTATTGCCTCGAGTGCGAATATGCCGGTGGCGATCGCTCCCCATATACCGCCAATTCCGTGAACCGCAAACACGTCGAGAGCGTCATCCATATTGGTTTTGTGAAGGAGCTCCACAGCGAAAAAGCAAATCAATCCTGCTCCGAATCCGATCGCAAGTGATCCCATGGCGTTTACAGCTCCTGCGGCTGGAGTGATGGCAACCAAACCAGCTACTGCTCCTGTAGCTACTCCAACTGCCCCCATTTTCCCAGTTTTTAGATGCGATATCACACCCCAAGTCAATGCAGCTGTTGAAGCTGCGAGGCTGGTAACCAAGAAAGCATTTGCCGCCGAATCGTTAGCAGCTACCGCTGAACCCGCATTAAATCCAAACCATCCAAGCCAGAGGATTGCGGCTCCAAGAACCACATACGGAACATTATTGGGTTGTATTCCCGGGTTTCTTCGTTTTCCAACTAGAAGTGCTGCCGCAACTGCTGCCATTCCAGCATTTATGTGGATTACGGTTCCTCCTGCGAAGTCGAGGGCCCCAAGATCCCATAGCCATCCGTTTATCTCCGTACCATCTGCCAAGACATTAGAAGCCCAGACCCAATGTGTTATGGGCGCATAAACCAAGGTGCTCCATATTACTAGGAAAATTAAGTAGGTACTAAATTTGAATCTTTCTGCAAAGGCTCCTGTGATAAGAGCCGGAGTGATAACGGCAAACATCATTTGAAATGCTACGAACAACAAAGGAGGGATATCGTCTCCTTCTGCTGAAGCAAAGGAAATGCCAGATAATCCAATATGACTGAAATCTCCAATAAACGCATTGCCGGTGCCGAAAGCTAGGCTGTAGCCCCAAAGTACCCAAACGATGCTGACTATCGCGATCGACATGAAACTCATCATTATCGTGTTGATTATATTTTTTGCTCTTACTAGACCTCCGTAAAAGAAAGCTAGTCCTGGCGTCATAAAAAATACCAGTGCAGTGGCCATCAACATCCAAGAAGTATGTCCTGAATCCATATTAAACCTCCGTATTACGACGAATAACTTTGGTGTGACTAATTCGGCTGAATTATTTAATTTGTAGTCTATGTAGTTGATGTTTCTTAAGTATTGCCCTGCTGTTAAATAGATGTTGCTTGTGTGTTACAGAAGTATGTCTCGGGCAATCTAGGCCTCTGTAATTTTTTAGTTTGAAGTGTAAAAATACTATATGTAGAAGGCTAAATGCAGAAAGAAAACACCATATGTAGTAGAAAAAGGGTTGCGTTAAGTTTAATTATATGAATAATATGACTTATATAGTAAGTCCTCACAAGGAGGGAGATATGGAAGCGTACTGCGTTAAGTGCAGGGCCAAGGTTGAAATAAATAACCCTCAGCAGGTCACATTGAAAAATGGTAGACCCGCTACTAAGGGCATTTGCTCTAAGGGATGCGGAACTAACGTTTTCCGAATTGGTAAGGCCAGCTAGCACTGCAGAATTTATAGCACGGTGGGGTGGATTTAATTAAATCCACCCTTACTGTATCGTTGTGGAATGATTCTTCCAAATACAACTGAAGGATCTAACCCCGCTTTGTCGGGGTTTTTTTGTTGCAGTTTTTCTAGGCCCAATCGATTTATGCTTTTATTAGACTCTCTTTTGATCGTAACTATGGAATATTGGATCTAGCTAATGGGATTTAAATGTGGAATTGTAGGGTTGCCTAATGTTGGCAAATCCACCCTTTTTAATGCTCTTACCAAAACAGCGATGGCTCAAGCTGAGAACTACCCCTTTTGCACAATAGAGCCGAACGTAGGAGAAGTGGCAATACCAGACCCGAGATTGTATAAACTAGCTGACATAGCTAAGTCCGAAAACATAGTTCCTACTAGAATGACTTTCGTGGACATAGCCGGATTAGTAAAAGGTGCTTCTAAAGGAGAGGGGCTAGGAAACCAGTTCCTTGCAAATATCAGGGAAATGGATGCCATAGCTTATGTTCTGAGATGTTTTGATGACGCAAACATTGTTCACGTAGAGGGGAAAATAGATCCCATTTCAGATCTTGAAATTGTGGAAACTGAGCTGATGCTTGCAGATCTTGAAACGTTGGAAAAACGAGAACCTTCTTTAGAAAAAAAAGCCAAAAGTGGAGATAAGGAATCACAGGATATATTGGAGCTTGTACAAAAAGCCTTGGTTCTACTTCGAGAGGGTTGCCCGGTACGAATGTTGGAAAATAAACCTAATGAGGAAACTTTATTTAGGAGCCTTCAGTTACTGACTGCTAAACCTGTTTTGTATGTTTGTAATGTTAATGAGTTAGACGCCTCTCAAGGAAACCAATATTCGGAATTGGTTTTTAATACGGCAAAAAAAGAAGGGGCAGGCGCTGTTCTGATCTCTGCCAAAATAGAAGCTGAACTCTCCCAACTTGATTCAAATGATCAACAGGAATTTTTGCATGAACTTGGATTAGAGGAGCCAGGGTTGGTGAGGATGATATATGAAGGGTACGATTTATTAGACTTGATGACATTTTTTACGGCTGGGCCGAAAGAGTCTAGAGCCTGGACGGTTCCTGCTCACTCCCTAGCCCCTAGAGCTTCTAGGGCTATCCACACGGACTTTGAAAAAGGATTCATTAGAGCCGAAGTTATTTCTTTTGCAGATTATGTTGAATGTAATGGAGAACAAGGAGCTAAAGAGGCTGGGAAGATGCGTGTAGAAGGTAAAGATTATGAGGTTCAAGATGGCGATGTCGTTTTATTTCGATTTAATGTGTAGCAACCAAATTCATCTTTCTCCAGCGGTATATTGAACCAAATCAATTAGAAAGAGATCGCACCGCTTTTTCATCTACTGTTATGCCTAGCCCCGGGCCTGTTGGAACTTGTAACCTTCCGTTAATCAATTTGAATGTGTCTGGGCTGATATCATCTCTTATAGCACTAGGGGTTCTGTCGTATTCCATTACTGTTTCTTGAACAAAAGGTTCAGGATTCCTGCTGGGCGGACATGGAGGTAATGTTGAGGCTACTTGTAGACTAGCTGCAATCATAATGGGAGATCCCCAGACGTGAGGATTCACCTGAATTCCCATCGTGTTTGCAGTCATAGCGACATTTCTCATTTCTGAGATTCCACCGACATTGATTATGTCGGGTTGGACTATGTCATAAGCTCTTCTAGATAAAAATTGCTGAAATTCATACCTTGTGCGGAGATTTTCGCCCCCTGCTATAGCCATAGGTAATGAAGATTTGACATTTAAATAGCCATCAATATCTTGAGCATTTACAGGTTCTTCGAACCAAACGAGGTCCAAAGATGCGAGCTTTCGGCCAATTCTTATGGCTGAAGACGCATTGTAAGCTTGATTTGCATCTACCATTAATTTAATGTCGGGACCAATTTCGTCACGGATAGCTTTTACTCTAGTTACATCGTCTTCGATTTTCAGTCCACCTATCTTTGTTTTCATTCCCATGAATCCGGATTCAACGTACCCCCTAGCCTCGGCTAATAAACGAGCTGGCAATTCTCCTTCGGTGTAGTACAAGCCTGTTGCATAAACGGGGACGCTGTTTCTGATTCTGCCACCTAAAAGGTCGGATATAGGGAGTCCTAAAACTTTTCCTGTTATGTCCCATAACGCTGTGTCGATGGCGCTGATGGCAGACCCCCCGTACCCCACAGCAAGGTTAGCGTTATATAGGGAATGGAACATCTTTTGCCATAACCCCAATCTATTAGTCGGGTCTTCACCTATTAGCAATGGAGCTAAGACGTCTTCAACAACTACGGCTGACGGGCCACCACATCCCTCTCCCCATCCAATTGTGCCGTCGTCGGTAGTGACTTTTACAAGACCTACAGACCTGCTGCTTATTGTGTCTTGTGACCATCCGAAGGGTATCTCTAGGGGAGCATTGAGTTGGAAGGTCTCCAAATTTCTTATTTGCATAAACTTCTCCAGACCCTTGACCTTTTTATGGGATGCTAACAAGCAATTCTTGTTCCATCAACCCGCCTTTTTTTCTGTTTTCGTTAAGATTTTATTAACAATCTGTTGTTTTATGTTGTTTTCCCCACTCTTGAAGTGTTGCGAGTGAACTGTAAAATATATGATTAACAATTCATGTCGATTAATTCACGAATAAATACGAAAAATATCCAAAATTTACACACGTTCGATGCCTTTAGAAACGGCAATTATCGTCTTTTGTGGGGGACGAATATTTCGATGTATGTATCTAGATGGATGCAAATGACTACCTTATCGTGGTTCGTCTTGGAACAAACAAGGTCACCATTTTCCGTTGGACTGGTGGGTTTCTTTGGGATGGTACCTTTTCTGGTTCTCGGTATTTTTGGGGGATTCCTTGCTGATAAATTAAACCGCAAAAAATTAATAGTTGTGACTCAATTTCTTAATTTGGCGGCAGCTACCGTAATGTCTCTGCTATTTATATTCGGGTCTGTGGAATATTGGTATGCATATATAGCGATATTTATCCCAGGGTTAGGTTGGTCTCTAGACAACCCCTCCCGAAGGTCTTTAATTATGGATATGCTCGGATCCAGAGGAATAACCAATGGTGTGGCTTTAGATTCTGTAGGAATGCATGTAAGCAAAATGGTTGGCCCAGCACTTGCCGGAGCGATGATTTTCCTCGTGGGCGTTGGTGGATCCTATGTGATGCTCACCTCATTTATGACTGTCGGATGCCTAATGATTTTGAAGGTTTCCCATTCTAAAAATAGAATTGATGTTGCGAACGAGGGAGACGATCGTGTAGGAATTTCCCAGATATATGCAAACTTGGCTGAAGGGTTTAAATATGCTTTTACGAACCAGACTATTTCTGCTGTTATCGTCATTACGATATTAATGAATCTTCTTCTTTTCCCTTACATGCAGATGGTGACTGTGATTTCTAAAGAGATATTAAATGTAGGGCCTTTGTTAATGGGTATTTTGATGGCTAGTGATGGGTTGGGAGCATTAATTGGCTCTATTGGAATAGCATCACAGAGCAGAATGAAATACCACGGTAGAATATATTTGTATGGTTCTTTATTGTCCCTTGTGGCACTGTTTCTCTTTTCCAATTCCAGTTGGTATTTTCTATCGCTCCTGGTGTTATTGTTTTTGGGAATTGGTACCTCTGGATTCGGAACCATGCAATCGACTATAGTCTTGCTGGTTTCTAAGGCTGAACTTAGAGGAAGAGTCCTGGGAGTCGTTACCATAGCAATCGGTGCGGGCCCAATCGGATCTTTAATTATAGGAGCTATCTCTGAATGGATTGGTGCCCCTAATGCCTTGATGATAAATTCAGTAATTGGATTTCTGCTGGTCGCAATAGCAGGTCTATTTATGCCCTCGATAAGGGAAAAGATCATCCCCTTTGTTGAAGCAGAAGCGGTGAATCACCCGACTCGGTCTGGTCTACCGACGAAGGTTTGACGAAATCGGTGTAGTGTGTGTTCCGGTTCAACAGGTGCTACTGAAAGGTATGGCTCGTCTTCTATCTTAGCTACTATGAACCATGGGCCATCTTCGTTCAATGCTTGCAGGAGTATTGAGTCTAACTCTTCCTCATCCGCTACTGTAAAGGATTTTTCGATCCCGTTGGACTTGGCTACCATTTCTAAATCTGTTCCAAATGCGGTATGGCTTTTCTGATGTCCGGTCTGACCCCATTGTTCATTATCCCAGACAATAATTATTAGATTGGCCGGAGTCTCCCGTCCAATCGTTGCTACCGTCCCAAGATTCATTAATATCGAACCGTCACCATCCAGTGAAATGACTTTTTCATCGCAGGATAAGGCCATTCCTAGTGCAATGGATGAACAGAGGCCCATAGATCCATAAGTGTAAAAATTTCTGTCTCGATCTGAAGCATGCCATAGTTCATCAGATGTCGGTCCTAGGTTAGATACAACCGGTTCTCTCTCTAAATTACTTATTATTCTTTTAGTCGCTGAATATCTAAACATTTTTACCTCCATGAAGCAGAGGTGTCATACAAAGGGCCAAAGGTTCTCTTGACGCATAACATAATTTTAGAGCTCCATTGACCTTCTCTTCGAGTCTTTCCTCGCTATCTAAGGTGTAATGAGGAATACCGAGTACATCTAAAATGGGCCTTGTTGACCGGCCCATAGTTACCTGGGCGATATTAAACTCACCGTGTTCTCCTCTAAGGTTAATGAATATAGGAATGGGAATTCGGCTTGGTATAGCAAGTCCCGCCACAGCGTTAATAGAATTGCCGAACCCACTGGACTGCATGAAAACAGCAGCATTTCTGCCGGTAGCGTAAGCTCCGGCTGCGATTCCTAAAGCTTCCTCTTCGCGTGTTGCTGAGACCAAATGGAAATATTCGTCTTTATCCACTATCTTAGTGACTTGATGAATACTTGAATCGGGAACGTACGCTATCAAACTTATTTCATGTTCTTTGAGAGCATCTACAATAGTTTGTGCCCACGTCATTTTTATATTCCCATCACGTGATATCCGGTGTCGACATGAACTACTTCACCGGTCACGCCACTGGACATATCACTACAAAGATATAAAGCCGTTGAGGCCACTTCCTCGTGAGTTATATTTCTCTTCATCGGAGCCCTTTCCAGATGTGCTTTTTTCATGTCTCTATAACCACTTATAACTCTGGAAGATAATGTGTCCAGAGGCCCTGCTGAGATAGCGTTTACTCTTATTCCTTCGGGACCGAGATCGTTGGCTAATTGCCTTACTTCATTTTCCAGGGCCGCTTTTGCTGTGCTCATGATGTTATAACCAGGGAAGACTTTCTCTGCAGCCATAAATGACATGGTGATGATATTTCCTCCTTCAGTCATTAATTGGGAAGCATGTCTGGTTATTGAAACAAGAGAGTAGGCGCTAATGTCTAAGGCTATCCTAAATCCCTCACGGTCTGTATCCACGAACCTGCCACCCAAATCTTCTTTCTGGGCAAACGCTATCGAGTGAACAACGATGTCTACTTTCCCCGAAATGGAATTAATTTGAGAAAAGGCCGATTCAACGTTTTTTTCGTCGCTAACGTCACATTCAATCACAGAGACATTAGGAAGCTCAGATGTTAACTTTGAGACGGGTTCTTTGACTCTTTCGTTTTGATATGTAGCGACTATTTCTGCTCCGGCATCAGAGAGAATCTTAGTTATAGACCAGGCTATACTCCTTTGATTTGCAATTCCAAAAACAACGGCGGTTTTACCACTTAGATCTATTGTGTACATAAGGACCTCTAGTTCAGATATTTTTCTGCCTTGGGGTTGAATTTTATGGTCTACCCTACCGGCACGGCAACAGCTTAGATGTTATGTGCTTACCTTGTGTCGCTTATATCGCCTTGTTAAAATTTGTGTAATACTGGGGATTCGTCTAGCGGTAGGACAACAGACTCTGAATCTGTAAGCATAGGTTCGATTCCTATATCCCCAGCCAAAAACACTAACCGTGGCGCATTCGTCTAGCAGCGCAGTACACTGCCCTCTCAAGGCTCATGGCACAATAAATTGCGAGAATTTCAATTCTATTAGGAGCAATTATGAGAAAATGGAGTGAAACTAGTATTCTGAAGAAGATAGATAACCCGACTTCTGAGGCATATGAAATTAAGATTCATGCCCCAGAAATAACGTTTATTGGCGCCGAAGCACAACCTGATTTTGCTGTGGCTAACATCACATTTTACCCAGACCAAAGTGTCATTGAATTAAAGTCACTAAAACAATATTTTTACCAATTTAGAGATACGCGTATTTCGTATGAACGAATTATCAACACTATTTATGACGACTTAATGGATATTTACTCCCCGAAACGGATTCGCATGGTTATGGAATTCAATGTGCGTGGCGGAATATCCAGCAAATTGACAATCGATTCAGATTGGAAAGTTCGTGGCGGTAAAGAAGAGTTTAACGATTGGGCCAAAGCCGAATAATAGACTTGCCCGGGGGTGTTTATTCACCAGCTATTTTCCATCGCTCTAACAAAATGACTGTTAGTGGGTAGGGGGCTCGCTTTTCCCCTACTCATTCAGGGAACCATGGGCCACACATGATTTTGAATTATTTATAAGGGCACTATGAAACAGATAGCTTATTTCTCGATTGCTATATGCCTCTCGGTGGTCGTTTCATCATGTGTAGGCACAAGCGCAACAAAACCTGCATCCATGGTTGAAGACAAAACAGCTGAGAAGCTAGAACCTGAACAAATGGTTCGCCGAATTACTCCGAATCCGGGCAAATCGGCAACCCCAACACCAAAAGCAATATCCAGGGTTCTACCGGACTATTCTGGGTTAAATGACCCTCAAGTCGAGGAACAGTTTTTATCTTTTCAGACGCAACTGGATTATTTGAGCTCCAACCCCAAATCACTAGATGAGTGGATAGAACTGATTAGTCTTGATAACAGCTCATTTATTTTGCCGGAATTGCCTAATTGCAGGGGAAGCAAAGTTCGCAAATGTTTTGACGAACTGATGCCTTTAGTTGAAAGGTACGGTTACATAGACTTTGGGGCGAGTGGTTCATTTGCAACGGAGATACCCCATTCTGACGCCTGCACAATAATGAATTATGCGTATGGCGTTGTGAAAATTTATGGCGAGCCCCTAAGTGATGAACATCCTGAAATAAATTCCAATTTCGCAACCATGGTCAGATACAAATTTATTAATGAAGATGAACTGTCAAATTTTCGTTGGGCCTTTCACCACAGAAATCATTGGGACTATTCAGAATATTGTCTTTAGGTGCCAAATAATAGTGAAAATGGCTAAACCTCTTCATCCCTTGCCAACCACACTATGGAGAGCATAGGGCCACACACAGTTTTGAATAGCATCATATAGATGGTATTCAATTATAAAAAAAGCAAGTATTTAGCTTTTCTGAGGGCTAGGCGAGACGGATAGTTCTCCAGTATGAGAATTTGCCGTCTTCTTTCCGTGCGAAAAACGTTACTTTCGACAATGGACCATCAGGGCGTTGGGTACTGTGGAAGCCAAACACTACCTCATGATTTTCATATACGACATCGAAATCACTGATGCGCACCCCTGCATTCTCTGTAAAGGTCAGCGTTTCGTCTTTTGACCTACCCTCATTACTGGGTGAAACAAATACGAAATCATCAGTGATAATTTCTGCCAAGGAATCCGAGTTTCCATCTTCTAAGCAGTCTCTCCATATCTCTAGCGCTCGTAGACCAGTAACTGCCATGTTAAAACCTCCCTACAACACTCGTTGGATTATGGTCGTATTCTACAAAGCATGCGCACGTAATTCCAACAGGCGGGGTTACCAACTGGAGAGAACTATCGGTCTTATAGTTCAAATTTCTTCCAATACTGTCACGTCAACCGGTAATATAACCCCTATATCCTCCATATGTTTATGGAAATCCGGGTCGCTAAAAAATTCATCAAATACCTCTTTTGAAGGTATTTCACCTATCACATACACCGTGTTCGATGAATCCACTTTTTTATACGCTTTAGCAGTAATTCCTACTGCTGTCCTGACGCTGTCATGAGCTTCAAACCCTTCTCTGAAAATGTCCCAGTCTTTAATATCGTGTGAAACTATTGCTGTGATTGTCATGTTTAACCCTCCTAGCCAAAACTCTAAATTTGTTAGCGGATAGTATCAAAATAAAAAACATAGTGATATCACTAGTATTTATTACTAATTAATAATTATTTCTGACCTATGCAGTCACAATAGGTCGCACGTAATGAGGGGCTTCGTCCCTCCGCCAACTCATCCAGCGAGCATAGTCTCACACAAGATTTTGAATTATTTATCCCTAAGTGAATAGTTTAGACTGCATGGGCTTAATCATTTTTTTTAGTCAGCTATACCCAGCCCATCAATCATCTGGGCTATCTTCGTACCATCCCAGAATGTTAATTGAACCTTTCCGTGGTCGTATCCTTTGAGATATTCCTGCGCCTGTCTTGTTCAGTAGTTAATCTCTGCCTGAAATACCACGATATTCAATGACATCATCTGAATGCAGTGTTATCGTTACGATATCATCGCCTAGACCTTGAAAGTACTTTTCCCCACGCTCTAATCCCAAGTATCGGATTGCCAGTTGAAACAACCAGTCGTCATCTGGCCTAGGGCCAATTTCAGCTCGTCCTCTAATCATGACAGCGTGATAGGGTGGTTCCCGACGGTCTATGACAAGGGTCGCGTTACCCATTCGCTGAACATTCCTCACTTTTTGCGATGTTTTACCGGCACTCATTATGAATTTGCCATCTTGGTACATATACCAGATAGGCATACCATGAGGCCTATTTCTATTGTCCACAGTCGCAAGTATCGCAATGTTTGCGTCTGAAAGCAGTTTCTCTCTATCAAATGGTTCTGGCATCAGTTTTTCCTTATCTTAATTAAACGTGCTATTTGAAGCATACGGTTTAAATCATCATTAAAATGAGATGATGAGGCTAAGCTGATTCTTGCCACCTATATCAAGGACAATCCAGCCATAGAGAACGAGTAGGTGTACGGTCACCCCAGTCCCTTCGCCTTGACAGCAGCGGAGTGTTCGCCCCTATTTCTAGGGCTCCAAGGGACTGAGATGCCCAGATAATGGTACACCTATGGTGGCATGGACAGAGAGGATGGAACCCCGAATTGAAAGCCAGATATGAAGAACTTACTGCCACCACTTTTGCCACCACTCAAGAAAACAATGCAGTAAAATGTATTTGTCATACCGCTGATTTATACGTGGCGCATTCGTCTAGCGGCCTAGGACACCGCCCTCTCAAGGCGGAGACCACGGGTTCGAATCCCGTATGCGCTACCACGTTAAAGTTGGAAGAATAAGGTGAGTTCTCAGGTTCGTAAAAAGAAATGCCCTCTTTGCCTATCAGTTCGCGTAGACCTTTTATTTACCAGTGCCAGGAAAAAATTGGAACGCCGTTACTTATCTTGTGATAGTTGCGGGTTGGTATTTGTCCCAAGTCAGTACCAATTAACTGTAGAGGAACAGCGTGATCGATACTTGCAACACAATAATTCACCTACGGACCCTGGCTATCGGGAGTTTCTTAGTAGACTGAAAAACCAAATGACTCCATATCTCATACCAGGTCAAACTGGTTTGGACTATGGTTCTGGTCCTGGACCTACCTTGTCTCTAATGCTGGAATCAGAGGGTTACAGAATGGAGATTTTCGATCCTATTTTTGCTAAACATAAAGAGAATCTGGCTAAATTATATGATTTTGTAGTTAGTACCGAAACAGTGGAACATTTCACAAAACCAAATGAGGATTTCCAGCTTCTACACGATCTAGTCAGACCGGGTGGTCTGATTGGAATTATGACATCTATATTGTATGAGGGAATTAATTTTGAGGACTGGTACTATAGGCTGGATCCTACACATATGAGTTTTTATAGACCTAGAACTATGGAGTTTGTAGCTGACCAATGGAACCTAGAATCATCATCACCATCGGAGAATATATATATATTTCGAAAACCAGTAGGATAGTTTCCAGATAAGATGACGAAAAATCTGCCAACTTTACTCGTTGATATTAAGCCGGGTGTTATAGACCTTGGCTGGGGGCACCCTTCATCACGACTGCATCCTTTCGATGAAGTAAGTGAAGCTTCATCTAGGATGTTCTCAAAGGGTGATAACTCTGCCTTACAGTATGGTGCAACCCAGGGGTATGGGCCCTTTTTGGAAAGCCTTGCATCATTTTTGTCAAATCAGGAGGCATATCTTCCAGATGTGGACCCCCACAATTTGTTTCTTACTGCCGGCGCCTCGCAAGCTTTGGATTTGGCCGCCACTATGTATGCAGACTCAGGGGATACGGTTGTAGTCGAAGAGCCCACCTATTTTGTGATTGAAAAAATTTTCCGGGAGCACTCTCTTAATATTGTTGGAATTCCCACTGACGGAGATGGACTGGATACAGATGCATTACAAGAAGTTTTAGAAAATGGCCTAAGCCCTAAATTTTTGTACACGATCCCCACTTTTCAGAATCCAACTGCCTCTTCTCTAACTGAAGAGAGAAGGGTGCATCTCGTCGCGTTGGCTAATCAATATAATTTTCAAATATTTGCCGACGAGGTTTATCAACTCATTTATTTTGATCAAAGGCCTCCGAGACCTATGATGTATTTTGATTCAGGGAATCGAGTCATATCTTTTGGGTCATTCTCCAAAATTTTGGCACCGGGATTAAGAACTGGCTGGATACACTCATCTAGAGAAGTTGTAGGTAAATTGTCAGATGCCGCACTAACCTTTAGTGGCGGGGGATTCAATCACTATGCCTCTGCATTGATTAAAGAGGTGATAGATTTGGGCCACTTGGAATCGAATGTCAAAAAACTAAAGTCCGAGTATCTTTCCAGGGCCCTAGAAATGGATAGGAGTTTAAAGGAGTACTTTGGGACATCCGTTTCATATTCCTTTCCAAAAGGGGGGTATTATTTTTGGTTAAAATTTCCATCGGGATTTGATTCAGATTCTTTCCTCGAATCTGCAGAGGAACACGGGGTTTCCTTTAGGCCTGGAAATGCTTTTTCTGAATCAGGTAAGTTCAGCAGGTATCTTAGGTTGACCTACACTCTTTTTGAGTCAGATGAAATCTGTGAGGGTGTGAAACGGTTAGCAGAGGCCTACAAAAACATCTAATTTATCTTCATCCATGCATTTGGTTCTTTTGTTCTCTGGAAAATACCTGGGTGGATGATCTCGCCGAGAATTTCAATCCCTTCTATAATTCTTGGGCCCGGTCTGCTGAAATATGCGGACCCATCTACTGCATATATCTCCCCGCCATATTGTTTCCAAAATTCAGATTCGCTCAGTAAATTAAATTCCTCTACAGTTCTTTTCAAATCGAACCCGCAAACCATTAACACTATTATTTCTGGTGAAGATGCCAAAGCTTGTTCCCATGTGATCTCCCTAGATGGTGCTTCCTTTTCTCCTAAAGCAGGACTGCCGCCTGCAATTTCAATCATCTCTGGGACCCAGTGACCTCCGATAAAGGGAGGTTCTAACCATTCCAATCCCAATACTCTCGGTTTTCTAAGAGAGTCGGAAGATTTTGATCTTACGGCATCGATTCTTTCATGGGATTTATTCACCAGGGTCTTAGCATTTGATTCTGCATTGGTTTGTTTTCCTATACGGATAATGGAATCCAAGATACCTCCGATATTGGAGGGTTCAAAGGAAAGAACTGTTTGATTTCCGCTTAATGTTCTGACACTCTCCTCTACCTGGCTGTAGGAAACAGCGCAAACCTCACAAAGCTCTTGGGTCAATATTAGATCAGGGTTGGTAAATTCTAGAGATTCGTTGTCTATCGCATAAATGCCTGAACCAGAATGAAGAGCTTCAGATATATGCCTATTTATTTCCTGAGAGCTACTCCCTGAATGGTCAATAAGACTCTTGGTCACTACTTGAACGTCGCTGATTTCTTGAGGGTAATCGCATTCATGAGTTATACCCACTAGATTTTCTTTCAAACCTAGCGCACAAACAATTTCTGTGGTGCTTGGAAGTAGAGAACAGATTCGCATTGTAGTCGACACTTGGGCCTCACTTAAAAGGTAATAGGTCAATGGGGCTTAACTGGGGCTTAACTTTTTCCCCAGCTTGGATATACTACCACTGCAATTTATAGCAGATTTTTGATCTATAGAAGTAATTAATTCGGTGGAGGGATGCCTTGTCTGAAGATTTTTCTACGTACGTAACGGTTGAACAAATTATCCAGAGGGCTAGAAAGAATTTGGCTCAGGGGCCTTGGGACTATTTAGCAGGGGCTTCTGAATCTGAGACCACTATGAGGAGAAATAGGCTGGCTTTTGATAAGGTTGCTTTTCGACCAAGGGTTTTGGTGGACGTTTCTAGTGTTAACCCTTCAACAACCTTCATAGGTCATAAAATACGGATACCGGTTTTATTGGCTCCTATTGGATCGCTGCAGGTTTTCATTCCGGAAGGCGGGGCGGCTGCCACTGCTGCAGCGGGAGAATTTGGCACCATGCACGTGGTTAGTTCTGTAACTCAACCATCCCTGGAAGAAACCTCTGCAACCACTGACTTCCCCAAGTCATATCAGCTTTATATCCATGGGGACTGGGGATGGACTAAAGAGATGATATCTAGAGCGAAGTCGGCTGGCTATAAAGGGTTTTGTATCACTGTAGATACTGCAAATTATAGTCGTAGAGAAAGACCGATGCTCAGCAAATGGACTCCGGTTTCAAGAAGAAACCCTGTAGACCCGAAATGGCAAGCTTCGGTTACATGGGACAGCATCGATAAGATAAAGTCGGAGGCAGAGTTACCTTTCATGCTAAAAGGTATAGCAACTGCAGAAGATGCAAAAATAGCGATAGAACACGGAGTCGATGTGGTTTGGATTTCCAATCACGGGGGTAGGCAGCTTGATCATGGACAGGGAACGATGGAAATGCTCCCTGATATAGTGGAGGTAGTTGATGGTAAAGCTGAGATTGTGTTGGATGGTGGAGTGCAGAGGGGTTCTGATGTTGTGAAGGCAGTGTGTATGGGAGCTACAGCCGTGGCAATTGGTAAAATGCAAGGATGGGGGCTAGCTGCTGGAGGTGTGCCAGGTATGGTGAGGGTGCTTGAAATACTCGAAGAAGAGATAAGAATCGCTATGGGGTTGATGGGCGTCACAGCGATGGAACAGCTCAATCCAAATTATGTTCGCCCTGCCGATTTAGTAACTATGCCTCACGAAATGAGTTCATGGGTGAATATGCCTGTCGGTAGAATTCCATAGGGAAGTCAGGAACCTCTAGCCTCTCCTGCTAGAATTGATTTTAAATTGTTCACGAAAGCACCTTTGGCTAGTACCGGATCGCATCCTAGGGAACGGGCAATCTCCATAGAATTTGTGTCTTCGTGTGGCCCGTAGGCTATCATCTTGGGATTCAGGTCTTCATCTTCTTGAAAAATTTGTAATGCCTTTGACCAGAAATTTTTGTCATACTCTAGGTCTGCAACGACGAAATCGATGTCAGATTCTTTGATCAAATTGTTTAATCGGTCAAGATCAGAAACTCTTATTACTGAAACATTTGAACCAGCGGCCATTTGAATTCTGGGCAGAAACATCAGATTGTTTGATAACAAGAGTAATGTTGTCACTATTCACCTTTCGCATTAATTGATTTAAGCGTATTTTAATACTAGTCATATTATTTTATGTAAGTAGCCTATCAATTGGGGTGAGTGGACATGTTATTAAAAATACAAGCTTCCGACGAACCAGGATCTATTTTAGGGGCAATTTTTAACCATTTCCCTGCAGCCACTGACGGTAAATGGAATATATTAATCGGATTTGAAGCCTTTTTGGCTGTTCTAATCAGCTCTATCATAGCTATGTCTTTTGCTATCCCTCAGGCAGGACTGGCTTCTATTGCACTAGCGTGTGCCGCTATAGTTCCCCGTGTTAACCAGATACAGCGGGTAAATCGCGACCGTATATGGGATTTGGGAATGAGCGGTTGGGAGGCTAATCGGAAGAGCATTATTTCTGTAACGATATTATTTATTGGGATGGTGCTAGCCTATGCCGTGGTCGGACTTGTTTTACCGCAAGCTACTCTCCAGGAACAGTACACTTTTATCATGGATAGGGGTACGGCCTATAACAGTACTGACTTGTCTCCAGAAAGGTTTGCTCACGGAATGACTTTCTTACGGATCAATACTTATGTGTTGATAGTCTTTTTCATTTTCGCTTTTATATACAGAGGCCTCGGAACTAGTATGGCGCTGGGTTGGAACGCAGGTGTCTGGGCTATAACTCTAGTAACAGCAGTCAAAGTGAATATGGCAGCTGCGGCCAGCCCTATATTGTTGGCTCTTATCGCGACGGTTGCTTTAAGCCCACATGTTCTGCTTGAGGGCCTTGCTTACCTGAGTGGTTCTCTAGCAGCTATTTTCTTCTCCCGGGGAGTCACTTTATATAAGCCGACGGATTCAAGGTTCTTTAAGGTTCTAAATGCTGTAGTTGTCCTGGCGGTTGTGTCTTTTGGTATGGTTATTTTGGCAGCAGTGGTCGAACACTTCTGGGCGCCATTCATGCTGGGTTTCCTTTAAAAACTGATCTGGACTAAACTATTTATAATTTGAAGACTGTGCTGTTAAAATGAGCGTAGCCTCATTTTTTTGATGAGGGAGTTAAATACAGTTAGTATTGGGGATATCTTATGAAGAATGCCTTTGTTCAGATGCAGAATCTCTATTCCGACAGGAAAGGAATTACAGGCCTTGAAACAGCGATCATATTAATCGCCTTCATCGTGGTTGCGGCTGTCTTCGCTTTTACCGTTATGACCACTGGTTTGTTCAGTAGTGAGAAGGCTAAAACTACGGCTCAGGCCGGTATAGCCGAGGCAAGTTCTACCTTTGCTCCCAAAGGGGCAGTAATAGCTTCTGCCAACGGGGCAGGAAATGCGGTGGAAACGATCACGTTCCAAATTACCACTGCAAGCGGTTCGACTGGAACCTCAATTGCCAGGGCCAAGATCGCGTTGATCTATTCCGATGATAATCAGAGAGATTCTTCTAGTGCGGATATAGATAACAGAGGAACTGCTGACGGAATATTGAACACCGTGGCGATACATAAAATTGTCGGCGACGCCGGCTCTCCAGATCTATTGCAGCAGGGTGATGTTGCAGAGATTATTGTTACTCTTAACACTACTACCGCAGGCAAAGCCACACTACTTGATAAAAACCAGATTTTTAGGCTCGAATTAATTCCCCAGCAAGGTGGGTCCTTAATCATATCAAGAAAGACTCCACCGGAATTGATGCCAGTGATGAATCTGGAATAATTGGTGACAATATGACCACATCTAATTCACAGTTAGAACAAAGAGTTCAGGCCCTTGAGGACGAAGTCAATATTTTAAAAACTGAGATTCGTCAAATATTGATCGATATGCGTGATACTTGGCTTCGGAAATCAGATGTGCTGGCAACTTCACGAGAGATAGTGCAAGCGGCAGCACCAACGCTAGCTTCGACACCCCAATCCGCCAGTTCGGCAGTAAACGGAGCGCCTCGCACATATTTCGGCTCTGAAGCCGGATTGGATTTGTCAACTAACCAAAACAACAAAGGTACCCTGAATGATTTGCTCGCTTGGATGGGAGAAGCCAAGGAGAAAGGCCTTTCTGCGGCTAGATTGTTCCCTATCTTAGAGGCATATGAAAATTCAGCCATGATAAGCCCCTTGATGTCAAAATTTATTCTGAAAAACATGTCAATGCTTGACGAAATGTATTCAAACAATGACCCGATGTCGCCGGCTGTTTATTCTCAGGTCGTATCGGATCTTCATAAGCTCGTTTGTATCTCCATAGAAGCCTCATAGATATATTCCTGGCTTTCCTGGACTTTGATTTAAAGGGAAAATAGATTGGATAAGGTCATAGTTACAGCTCTGTTGGTAATAGCAGGTGTCACTGCGGCTGGATTGATGATGACTACCCTGACTCCAATGATTGGGAGTAGTAGCCAATCTGTAGTTGAGTCGCAAAAAGATCTTTCTCAACGGATACAAACCGATTTTAATATCACGGCTGTTCACGCTGATAGCGATGTTTCAGTCAAGGCCTGGATAAAGAATGTGGGTGGGGCAAATATCAGCTTCTTAGAGCAATCGGATGTATTTGTGTCATCAACTGATAAAACGCAGTTTGTGTTCCTATGTTACGAAGACCCAGTAAGTTGTACGGAAAACAATTGGTCCGCTTTCGAAAAAGATGGAGAGACTAAAAAGACCGGATATTGGACTGAGGGAGAAACAATTCAATTAACTCTCTCTCTCAAGAACGATGCTCTTAGCAAGTTAGTTCAGGGTACTAGGACATACAATTTCGAATTTGCTACCTCAAACGGGGTTAAATCTGCCTATCAATTCAAATACGGCCAATAGAGATCTACGAAGATGGACCGGATCCTAATTTGATATGGGAACAAGTATTTCTGCATTACTGATAATTTCGGTACTTCTAACAGCGGTTGTCATCATGTTTAAGGCCAACCAAATTGGGGCAGAGTTACTAGCGGTAGCCAATAAAAGTGCAGCGGAGACAATTGCAGATAGGGTTAGCACCAAGATAGAAATTTCCAGCACCCAGGATTTTAAGGCCAGTTATGAACTTGCAACAAAACACAATCCAAACGATACCGAAGGATGTAAGCCGATATATTCAGGGTTATCAAGACAGGGAATTTTAATCACTACCAATGAAATTGATTGTTTTTGGTTCATTGGGCCCGAGGGTGCTACTGCTAGGTTTACGCTTGATAAAATTATGACTTCACCAGTAGAAACGGATAAAAGAGCCACTGGGAATAGTCAGGTATCCCTCGACTATCTCGGTCTAGGTGCAGAAATAAGTAATGCTCCCCAAACTTACGGTAACCCTTTTACGGACTTGAATTCGGGGAATTATCATTGGGTATCTAGTGGTTTTACCTTGACTGGGGCTTCTACCGAAGAAAATCCCTACAGGTTTAAAATTTGGTCGGCGACAGTCCACGAAGCGAGGAACGAAGGGGGATATAGTGTTCTTCTAACTATCGATGGGGTTGACTCAAAAGATTTGTCTGCTGTTGCTTGCGTCAAAAATTTTCATTGGAAAAACTCAGGTAGTACCTCATTCACGGTATCGCAACTAGAAGAAAAGTTGGATATTTTTGTAATACTTAATACAGCGGCTGGCGCCACTGATATGAAGGTGCCAGTCAAAGGAAGTGTACCTCTGCAATCCAGCCAATGGGCCTATTCCATAAGCAATGATAATTATCAGGTTGGCGTATTCAACCCGGGCGAGACCATTACTATGACTATAAATCTAAATGATGAACCTCAGGTTGCTGGTACATTGCTGGTTACGTTACCTAATGGGGTAGGTACTTCTTATCCCTTTCCCTCTATTTGCGCCATGTAACAACAATACCAAACACTGTAGTATTGTGGGAAAATCAATAGATCTTAATTCTGTAAAAAAATAAGGAAGAATTCTAGGGTGGCGAAATGACTACAGAAGAAGCATCTGTCATAACCACTGGGAGTAATGAAATAGATAGGAGACTGGGAGGAGGTATTCCCTTCAACACCGTCATGCTTATCGAAGGTCAAGACGCTTCTGGTAAAAGCACCTTTGCACAGCAGTTACTTTGGGGCACTTTAAACAGCGGCCATAAGGCTACGATATATACCACCGAACAAAACGTGCATGCCTTGTTAAGGCAAATGGAAAGCTTAGGTCAGGATGCAACAGATTATTTTTTACTAAATGACTTACAAATTTTCCCCTTAACTTCAACAGCTGGAAACGAAGATCCAGATTTATTTTTCAAATTACTTTCCGATCACATTAGGCAACAAGATTCATCCAGAATGATAGTTATTGATTCTCTTACGACGTTTGTTTCTAGGGCCGGAGGAGAGCAGATCCAGGATTTTTTTAACGAAATGAAAAACGTGTGTGAGAGAGGCCAAGTTATAGCTTGTACAGTTCACGAAAATGCTTTTGATGAAGATTTTCTTTTGAGGGTAAGATCAATTTGTGATGCTTATTTAAGGTTGCAAGTCAAAGCATCGGGGACTAACTTGGTTAAAACTATGGAAGTTGCAAAAATTCGCGGCGCAGATATGCGAACCGGTAATATTTTAGGCTTTGAAGTTGAACCTGGGATGGGCATTCGTATAGTTCCTATCTCAAGAGCTCAGGCATAGGTCAAGGCATCAAATGGCGTTCAACCTCAAAAATCTCAAAGTAATCGTCAAAATGGGAAAGCCTGGCAGTGCCGAGCCTAGTAACGGTTCTATGAATGGCAATGGTGTTTCCCTGCAAGATGGAATTAAGGGATTTCTACAAAACACCGAAGTCGGTCATTCCTCTAAGTTTGTTCTAGATGAAAAATTACTTGCGAGATTACCGGCTGATTTTAAAGACCAAGCAGAACAATTTAGGCATCTTGGAGCCTACGTTTCCAAACTTCCCATAGACGATATCGGAATACCCGAATATATGGGGTTTGTAAGCAGGGGGTCGGATACTCAAAAGAAACGTAATTTGCTTTACCCGGTTGGAGGAGGAGTGTTCATCCATGTGGTCCATGACCCTGAGGATACCCGGGATTATTATCTCGCTGTTGAGCCCTCTCTTGCCCCGGGAGTAGAAGAAATAGTCAATGATATAGACGTTCAATTGATGGACTATATTGATGAGCTACGTTCTGCTGACGGAGCCGAAGGACGCCTTGATGTTATTTTGAACGCCGTAGATGAAATTTGCGGTAGAGCCAAAGCGCCTTCCAAGAAGGTTTCAAAAGCAATTGATTTGACGGACGACCAATTTCAGGCGATCAAATATTTAATGCGTAGAGAGAAAGCTGGAATGGGAGTTATGGACCCGTTAGTAGAGGATCCCTACATTGAGGACATAAGCTGTAGCGGCGTAGGGCCCCTGTATATAGAGCACAAAATATTTGGCGGGTTGAAGGCCAGCATCGAATTTTCTGACTCTGAGGAATTGGATCAATATGTGATACAGCTTTCAGAGAAGATTGGAAGGCCCGTTACGATCCGAGAACCTATCGTAGATGCGACCCTGCCGGACGGCTCGAGAATAAATATTGTCTACGGAGGTGATGTTTCTCGTCGGGGCAGTAATTTTACTATCAGAAAGTTTAGTGCAACCCCGCTTAGTATTCTAGATCTTATTAAATTTGGAACCCTAACATTTGAAATGGCAGCTTATATCTCCTTGATGCTGAGTGAAGGCATGAACACCTTCGTGTCAGGTGAGACCGCTTCAGGGAAAACGACACTCCTAAACGCTATAAGCACATTTATACCGCCAAATGCCAAAATAGTGAGCATTGAGGATACTCCTGAACTGCAGGTTCCACATCAAAATTGGATAAGAGAAGTTGTAAGAGGAGGTGGTGAGAATAGTGCCTCGATTACCATGTTTGATTTACTCGTCGCCGCATTGAGGCAGAGGCCTGAAGAGATCGTTATCGGTGAGATCAGGGGTGCTGAAGGCGCCATAGCCTTTCAGGCAATGCAAACTGGACATGCCTGCATGGCTACATTTCACGCTGCTTCTGTAGAAAAGTTAATTCAAAGGCTGACTGGAAACCCTATCAACGTTCCGAAAACTTATATTGATAATTTAAACATGGTAGTGATTATGAGTGCGGTCAGGCTTCCTGATGGCAGCCCGGGTAGAAGGTGTCTCAGTATAAGTGAAATTATCGAATATGATCCTGTGAGCAACTCTTTCGGGTTCATCGAAGTCTTCAAATGGAATCCTGCCACTGATGAATTCGAATTTCCTGGTTATATGAACACTTATCTTTTAGAGCAGGTGGTTGCTTCTCGCAGGGGACTACCTCCAGACGAATACCGAAACATATATGGCGAACTTGAAAGAAGAGCAGAAGTTTTAAAACGTCTTTCAGAGAGGGACACGACAAATTTTTATGAACTCCACAACGTCCTCGCGCAAGCAAATAGAGAAGGTCTCTTCTGATGACCAAGTAATTGGGTTTGACCTATTCTCTCAAATAACTTACATGGCGATACTATCCAGAGGTGGTGTCACAAGAGATCGTTTGCTTGAATATTGCGGGAGACAAAGATATTTAACTTCCGTATTTTTCGAGTACATTAACCTGATGGCTCGCTCAATGGGGGTGGAATACACAAGGGCCTTCCAGGCGGTGGCTCAGAGAGCGAAGGCCCCCAGGGTTAAGAGCTTGCTGTTACGGTTTTCAGCGTCTATATCATCTGGTAGTTCAGAGTCTGATTTTGTTCTTCAGGAGGCGAGAGCTGAAGCTCAACGTTACAGCAACGACTATGAGCGAAACGTAGAAAACCTTCGTAAATGGACGGACGCCTATGCAGCGATATTGGTAGCTGTAACTCTTATTATGGTTGTTTCTCAAGTTTCTAGCTTGTTGGGGTCTACTAGTGCATCTTTCATTTATCTAATGCTGTTTACATTGGGTGGTGTCACATCAGTCGGGGTGTATTTGATTTACAAAGTGGCCCCATTTGAAACTATTACATACGATCCCGTTCCAGGAACAACCCCGGATCGGAAAATGGCTAAGTTTTTATTCATAACCTGTGGCCCCACTGGGTTGGGGTTGGGTGTCATGGGGTTTTTTATGTTGTCAGAAATGGGCGTTAGTCCCGTTACAGCAACCAGTTCCATATTTGGGTTGACAGGAATAAGTTTGTTACCGTCAGCTTTTCTTGCGATGCGAGACGCTACAAGAGTGTCTAACATTGATCAGGAGCTTCCCGTTTTCTTGAGAGCCATAGGAAGTATAGCCGGTTCGGGGGGGGTAACTTTGACTGAAGCTCTTAGGCGTATAGACACGGCTTCATACCAATATTTAAAAGATCCGCTGGAACGCCTCAGAACCCGACTGGAGTCGGGCTTACCATCTGGTGATTGTTGGGAGATGTTCAGTAGAGAAACCGGCAGTGAATTGGTTTCTCGGACTTCGGGAATGTTTGTTGATGGAGTAGAAGTTGGATGTAATCCAGGTCAGATTGGAGAGATTTGTTCAGATTATGCCCAGAACATCTCTGAATTGAGAGCCAAGCGAAAGCTTACCTCCTCGACCTTTTCTTTTCTGACCATGGCTATGCATTCAGTGATGGCCCTTATACTCGTTTTTGTGCTGGAAATAATTATAAGTTTTAATAGTAAGTTAGGATCAATAGCCGGAGTATCAGATAGGGAGAATTGTTTAAATCAAGTAGTTGTGCCGCCAGGTGTGGAGGCAGCAGGTATAAAGTTGCCTAGACCTGAGGAATTGTGTGCTTCTGTTGATGTATTTCAAATGGGAAATATAGGAACATTGCAAACAACGATAATAGTAGCTGTAGCAATACTTACCGTAGCAAATGCCTTAGCACCAAAATTTTCCGAAGGTGGTAACAATCTTAAAATTATTACCTTTCTTGCTGTAACATGTCTAACGTCGGCAGTCATAATGTGGGGCGTACCCAAAGTGACGGCCGGACTGCTTTCTGCGCCAGAAACTGGTTCCGGTGGATTGGCGATGGGAATATATTCCGTGGTATCAACAGGAGCTATATGATGATGGATGGTATGGATTCAATCCGTAGGACAATTTATGACAAGTTCGGAAATGTAATGAAAACCTTTAAGGCTGGCATTGAAGTACAGGCCGAATCAGAAACAAGCACCGAAGGCGGCTTTCCGGGAGAGGAAATTTTGACGGAAGATACAAGTGCTGATGAAGCACCAGCTTCCGATGCTTTGTGGGATCTAAGTGAATTGGACCCAGAGATATACGAGGATGTGTTTGAGCCGACCCTGCTGGCAGGGACTCCGTCGCTGTTGCAAAATACCGTGATATCTACCGATGTACAGAGTGATACACCTGATGATTCCGATAAAACTGTAATGGATCCACCCACTCTTGAAAAACCGAGGAATTTCCAGACCATCTCCTTGGACGATATTGACGATAGTGAGGATCAAAATTCTCAGGTGGAATTGGATCCTACTAACGAGAGTTCAGCAGATGAAGAACAGCCTACTGTATTAGCGTCGAATATCGGGAACGATTCTGCTGAAGAATCTGAAATGAGTGATTTGTTTGCTAAGAAGATAGAGGTCCGTCCTCAGGTTAGGCAATTACTGGATAAATATGGAACAGTTTCCATTGACCAACTTACTAAAGAACTTAAAGAAGTTTCGGAACTATTATCTAGGAAGTAATGAGTAACCAATAAAAAAATGGCAAATATTCTTATCGCAGATGATTCTCCATTCATACGTACTGCTTACAAACGAGTACTTGAAACACAGGCAGATTTTGTCGTTTCATCAGTTTGTGAAGACGGACTGGAGGCTGTAAACAAATGCTCTGAGCTAGAGATTGATGTCGCGGTATTAGATATAAGGATGCCTCGACTTGATGGGATTTCAGCGAGTAAAACCATTAGGGAAAATAATCCTAGCATTTCTGTTGTGGTGGTATCTGCCTATGACGATTGGTCCTATGTAAAGGATTTAATTGAGACAGATTCAAAATCAAAAGCATATGTTCTTAAGAATTCATTGGACGACATAGGTGAACTAATCAGAATTGTAAGAAAAGTTATGCAAGGACATTTAATTCTTGATAATGTCCTAATAGAGAAATTAATTGGTTACTACGAACGCCATTCTTCAGATTCAGGAAATTTGTCTGGTAGAGAATTAGAAATAATCTCGAGAGGATGTAAAGGTATGACCCTGCAAGAAATTGCCAGCGACTTGGAGATTCCGCCATCGGATGTGGAAGTGATCCAGGGGTTGGTGGAAGAAAAATTGAATGTTTCAGGTGATGATTATCTCTCCGCTCAGGCCAATTCTACAATAGCTTTTTTAAATCTATGTGTTTCTCTTTCATTAGAATAGGCCAAGGTCGAGAATATCTGTATGCCTGATGACTCCTTTGATAATCCGGGTTCTTTAGACGAACCTATTTTAACTCCCAAAGAAATCGACAAATATATGGAATATTTGTCGGATTACGGTAAGGAAATTTTCTTTGTTGAGGAAGAAATAATTGTTGACTACGGCGATATCACCACCAGTATCGATTTGCTTATCTCAGGGGAGGCAATGGTAGAAATCCCTGTTAATGACAAATGGATACCAGTAGCATGGATCAAGTCCGGGTCGGTAATTGGAGAGATTGCATTCTTGGATTCCTATCCCAGGACGGCCCGTGTGATAGCTCGGACATCTTGCAGGTTATTCCGGGTAGATAGAGCGGCTTTCACAGAGTTATCAGAACGGGACCCAGATAAGGCTCTCGAGTTCATTTCCAGGATATCTCGAATCATGGCGTACAGATTAAGAAGAATCGAGCAGTTCGATGCCGTTGAGCAAGGCAGGGACGATATGCGAAAAGAATTAGCTGCCGATCTGCATGATCAGACAATGAGTGAATTGAGTGCTATTTTAATGCACCTAGGGTTATTGAAATTAACACTAGACGGACACGAAGAGAGCGCCCCCGATATTGAAGATCTAGTAGCCATGGTGAAAAGTGCTGACGTCAATCTAAGACAGCTAGTGAGAGAGAAAGGCCATGACGATCTTACTGTAGTGGGATTGGAAGAATCACTTCGAATCTTTTTTGAAGGGCTTGAAAATGAGGAAGTGCCCTTTTCAATAGAAATAACATATACCTCAAACCAAATTGATCAAGGTGGATTACCCGGGCCAATAGCTAGGGATCTTTATCAAATTATTAGACAGTCGGTTCTAAATTCGGTGGAGCACTCTAACTCTGAAATAATACAGGTAGAGATTTTGTGGAACCAGGAAGGCATATCGTTTTCTGTAAAAGACAATGGTGTCGGGTTTAGCCAATCAAACATAACTAATGTGCCTGAGACCGGTCATTTTGGGTTGCTTAATTTAAAACTTAGGACAGAGAGAGTGGGTGGATATGTCGATATTATTTCGGTAGAAGGAAAAGGTACAAGGGTGGTTGGGAGTATACCAATAACAAGAAGAATTTCCGAAAATATCGAACCTCATACAATTCAATATAGCCTGAGCGCATAGCCTTCTAGATTTGCTGTGCAATCAAGATTGAAATCATAGTCCCTACAGAAAGAGACGGGGCTAATGGTGACATTGAGGCTATTTTTCGAGAGTATTGGGTCACAGCCTGTCTTAATATAAAAATCAATAAACCCAAAAACAAGCTGGCGAAGCATACGGGAAATCCACTGATGCACCCTATCAGCAATGCTAATTTCACATCCCCACCACCTAATTGCGTTTTGGGTATGTAGTAGCAAGTTGCAAATATTATTCCTGTAACCAAACTTCCTGCGAGAGGGGTCACCCACCATGTTCCGGTAACCGGAAGTTCAAAAATACCTGGGGCTAGGTAACTCAATATAAATACGATTGGTATAGGGAAAAGAGTGAACTTGTTTGGGACTTTGTGATTTGTATGGTCCAGAATCGCTATCAGTGATAGAAGAGCGCAAAATGAACATAAAATGCCGGACTGGATTAGGTTCTTGCCGGCCCACAGACTACACGCACAGAAGACCAAGATTGATATTGAAGCGAGTGAAATGGCAGGTTTTGAGGACAAAATAAGGGAAGTCAGCCTTTTCTTAACGCTATAAGACGGTCTTCGATGTCTATCCGTTTATATCCTAAGGATTCGGCAACTTCAAAATCCAAGTCTGCAGCTGCAAGGGCTCCCATTTGTACTTTTGCAATTCCTCTAACGACATATGCTTCAGGAAGTTGAGGATTTAATTCTACCGCTACGGTACTCTCGCTTATGCTTTTGTTGAAGTCGCGCATGTAGTTATAGGCCACGGCTCTATTGCAATATCCATACGAATTAGGTTCTATAGTCAGGGCTTTGTCAAAATCAGTTAAGGCCGCCTCTATTTGCCTGATTTCCATATAAATAACCCCTCGATTGTTATAGGTGGCCGCAAAGTTATTATGAAGACTCAGGGCAGTGTTGTAATCTTGCAAGGCCGAGTGAAAATCTTTCATTTTTCTATTTGCCATGCCTCTTGCATTATATGCACCGGCAAAGGTCGGATTGATGATAATAGCGTTGGTGTAGTCTTTTATGGCGGACTGAAAATCGCCATGCTTCATGTGAACATGACCCGTTTCCAATAACATTTTTTCTTGGCTGTTTTCTGGTATGGGCAAAACCTGTTTCGGATTATTGATTTCGCGGGTTCGATCTAGATTATCAGCCAACGAAGTGATATTGATATTACGTGAATTTTGAGGTCCCGATACTGATAACCCATGGCTTTCGACGATTGCTATTGCAGCTTTTATTAATTCACTGTTGTTATCAGTTGTATTTAGGGCCGTAGAGGTATTGGTTTTTTCTGAAGAACTGTTTATCTTATCTAAAAGTTCTTTTGTTGATGTACGTTCGTTTATTTTGCCGAACGTCCAAACTACAAATACAATGGCTGCAACCGTGCTGGATACTATGAAGCCAGATAAAACGAATATAATTACGTCTAATATGGTCGATATACTAGAAAACATTAACCAAATGGACCTATATCAATAACCGCTTAGTGAAATTCCACTGGTTGAATTATAACAATCTATGTGTCTCCATGGTTCTCCTTTTACAAACTTGTAAATGTTGTAGAGAAAAAATATGAAAAGAGTCGTCGGATATTATTCTATAGAATTGGGGGCTGGTTCTGACGTGGGGTCTGTCAGGGAACAGAATGAGGATGCGTATCATACATTGCTGGGTACCGGGTCTCAGGATGAGCTTTTTGATGCTCTTTTGATTGTAGCTGACGGAATGGGAGGTCATGCTGCCGGAGAGGTAGCCAGTGAAATGGCCGTGACTAATTTGCCCAAACATTTAGTGGAGGCTTTGTCTTCTGACCAAAATGACGAAGATATTGAAAATGTCCTGAGTGAATGTGTGGTGAAAACCAATATGGATATCTTTGAAAAATCGAAAGAAGAGGATACGAGAGGTATGGGAACTACTCTTACTGCAGGTGTAGTGGTGCAAGATCGGTTTTTTTATGCTCATGTGGGTGATAGTAGAGGGTATCTCTTGAGAGAAAATTCTTTCGAGCAATTCACAACGGATCATAGTTGGGTAGCTGAACAAGTTGCTTTGGGGATCCTTACTGAGGAGCAGGCAGAAAATCACCCTCGAAGAAATATAATCACAAGGGCTATGGGATTAGATTCCAGTGTTGAAGTTGATTCAGGGTTCATAGAGCTTGAATTATCAGATCAGATATTGCTGTGTTCCGATGGTCTTCATGGATTGGTGAAGGCCGAGGAAATGATGGGGGTTTGTGCAGAGGAAGAGCCTGAGGATGCTTTTCAATCACTCATTGATATGGCTAACTCCAGAGGAGGACATGACAATATTACGGTGGTGGTCGCTAAGATAGGGCAAGGTGGTAATTATGGTTCCCATTCAACCCAAGGCGACGGAATCAGGTCAGTGCTGGGCAATATCAAGAATTTATTCTCAGATTAGCTTGGTAGGTTATTAGATTGGTTCTGATACTGCCTGGAGGACAGCTTCTGTCCGGGAAGAGACACCTAATTTTGAAAATATTCTGTTGAAGTGACCTTCGACTGTTCGTACGCTTATCCCCATCTCATCCGATATTTCCCTGTTTCTGAGGCCATCGCAGGCTAATTTAAGGGTTTCTTTTTCTCTTATTGTGAGGGAGGAAATTCCCATTGTGGCACTAGATCTAGAATTTCGTTCTCTCCATGTTTTGGCTACTAAGCTTGCTACCTCTGGATCGAGTACTACTTCGCCTTCATAGACAGCGATTACTGATTTTATAAGAGAGTTCGGGTCGATAGCCTTTAGTATGTAACCGTGGGCGCCTTCTGAGATTGCCTCAAGAATGTAATCTGGGTTGTCGTAATTGGTAAGTATAAGAGATTTGGTTTGGAGCCCTGCAGCGTTAATTGATTTAATGATTTCTATACCTGTCATAGTAGGCATTCGTATATCAAGTAAAGCGACGTCGGGGACCATATCTTTGATTAACAGCCAAGCCTCGTCTCCACTTTCAGCTTCCCCTATTACTTCGATTCGGTCAGAAGTTCCCAAAATACGAGTGATTCCCTGACGAACTACTGCATGATCGTCAGCCACGATTACCTTTATAGTTGGGTCTTGTGTCATGGTTCTACCCTTATTAGGGAGTTTACAGTTTAACTTACTCGAAAATCCTCACATTTTTTTCTAATTCTATAAAATTTAACCTAAATATTTGCCTGGGTTGCCGATGTCAGCGATAATTAGGTGTAAATACTTGTATATATTAGGTGCGCATACCCGTGAAATATAGTTATTAATATGGTGTACTTTACATCATAATTACTAGTGATATCGAGGGAAGTGTCAATATATCCTTATATGGCATACAAATAAGCAAAATAAATGTAAGAGCTTGACTATAAGAAAATGGATTTAAAAGAAATAGGCGGATATCAAGTCATTGAAATGGTCGGTGAGGGTGGCCAGGGTTCTGTTTATCGTGCCCAGGATGCATCAACTGGACAAATAGTTGCTATCAAAGTTCTATCTCGCTCAGCATCGGACGGGGAATTTCTGGATAGGTTTCAACGTGAAGCCTCAATCATGGCGACACTTCGACACCCTAATGTTGTTGAAGTTTATGACCATGGTGAAGAGGACGGCCAGCATTACATCGTAACTGAGTTTGTGACAGAAAACCTTGAAAGGATACTGGAAAGGGGAGGAACCTTACCTCTTCAGAGGGCTATCACAGTTGTTCAGCAAATCGCTTCCGCCCTTCAGATTTCCCACAACGCAGGGATAACCCACCGGGACATAAAGCCGGCGAATGTACTGTTGAATGACGCAGGGGACGTAAAACTAACTGATTTCGGTATAGCCTCAGCCGAACAATTAGATTCAATGACCAGTGAGAACACTACTGTTGGTACACCTTTGTATATGTCCCCAGAACAAATACAAGGCTCCGACGCTATAGATGGTAGGTCAGACTTATACTCATTAGGATGCCTGTTGTATGAAGTCTTAACTGGAGCAACACCTTTTCCAGGTAAAAGTACCTTTGAGATTTTTAATGGGCATATAAATGATGCTCATGTTCCTATAGCTAATCATATGGATGAATTTCCAGAACAGCTGGAAGATTTGTTGACCAAATCGTTGACCAAAGATAGAGATCAGCGCTACCAGACAGCTGATGAAATGATCAATGATTTAGAAGAAATCAATACTATATTAGCTGAAGGACCTCAAGACGTGGCGCGTACTAGAGTTATGCCCAAGGTTCTGGCCACACAGGTGATCGATAAACCAAACACAACTGGCAGTAGTACTACCGGGGGTGGAGGGATGCCTAAATGGTTAATGCCTGCGGGAGCCATTGTTGCTCTGTTGGTAATAATTGGAGGCGGAGCTTTCTTCTTTATGGGCCAAGACTCTGGCGCTGTTGGATTGGCGACAGGTATCGCAGCTGATATATCGGGAGAAAATTGGGCCTCAGGCATAATTGCTAACCCTGACGGTATTCAACAGGCAGCGTCTGATTTGTCGGCAGCGTACGGTCAAGACCCGGTAAGTGCGGTTGCAGGAATAAATCGATTGGATGATTTGGACCCCATGTTTGCAGCTTCTGTGATAATGGGTATTCACTCGCAAAATCAGTCGCAAGCGGCGCAAATTCTTTTCTCAATAGCGGATGCAGATGAATTGCGACTCGAAGGACATTTGGCCAGACTTACAGAAACGGATCCCATCCACGCCGGTGAAATTCTAGTTTCTCTGATAAATGAAAACGTGACTGAAGTAGCCAGTCTCATGGAAGACGTAATTGAGGGAGACAACGGGCAAATTCTTCAAGCCATGTTTGTGGAAGCTGCCATGAATGATGATTTGGCAATAGCACAATTGGTTAACGAGGCCGCACTGACGCCTGGTGCTGAGCAATCCATCGCGAAGGCACTTATCTCCATCGCAAATGCTGATATCGAAATTGCTGCTGATATTCTGGGTGGTACGAACACTGGTTCCTCTTCGATATGGCAGCCCTTCATCGCCATTGAACCGACAGGTGCAGGTGCTACGTTTATTAAGGCCTATAAGAGTGGTTATGAGGGCGAGATAACAGAAAAGATAATCAACATCCTCCCAGACATTTATGTTTCTGGTTTGCTGCTTTCTCACATGGCGAGAGAGGATTCAGCGGAAACAGCAAGAGTTTATGCAGGTCTTATGGATAACCAAGATGCCGGGCCCGGGTCGATGAGTCCAACCATTGTTGAGGCTGCGAGGTTTGACTATGTCGCGGTGGAGAAGATGTTGACGGAAGATGCAAGCTTTATAGGACATCTTTCTCAGTACGCGCATCCACAGATATGGACGACAATGGAGCTACCAATGGCTGGCGACGGAGAGGAGGGAAAAGGAATTTGGACTAAACCTTCACTTGACTCTTCATCACTGATAAATTTCAGTTCCATAGTTGTTAAGTCTTTGAATGCATCTGACATCGAGTCCGGTACCGTTGGTATCTTTGATGTTACCCCACCAGTATCAGATACCCGCCAAGACCGTAACGTTTTGACTCATGTGCAAATAGATACCGCCGGCTTTATTAGTAACGGGTTAACCACTATTTTGGTATTTGATTTACCTAAATCACATTTTGTAATGAACGAAACTGGCTACCCGGAAGGTCATCCCTGGTCTGTAGAACTAAGCAGGTTTAATGATAATTCTCAGACATGGACTCCTGTTTTTGCAAATACTATTGACGAAGATGAAGAAAAGATAACCTTCGCGGCCCCGGTGGCAGGCCTTTCTCAATATGGGACTTCATTTTGGTCAGTATCAACTAGTAGGGAGAGCGTAGCTGGGTCACAGTTATCAATAGATCAAATTGATACCTCTCCGGCCGGGAATGGCCAGGTTCATGTTCAGGCTACAGTGACAAATAGGAGCCCCCAATCTGTAAGTCGCGATCTTTCCCTCATTATTGATGGAATTCCGGAATATTCAACCACTGTAGAGGTGGACTCTCAAAGTGTTGTGATTGTTGCAACCGATATTTTCATGAAACCGGGAATGAGGAATCTTTCCTTGGGCAACCACAACACCAGTTATGAAAACCTACTTGTCGCAGGGAGTACCGGTGACTCTGGTAGTACCGGTGACTCTGGTGCAGATAGCTCGGTTTCTGGAAGCGATCTGGCTTCTATGGGTGCAGATTGTCCATCAGAATCGGAAGTTTCAGATAATGAGGTTCATTACGGTACTGAAATTGAATCCACGATCGACTGTGCTGGAGATATCGACCAATGGGTATTTGAGGGAAGGACAGGAGATTTGGTTACTATTCAAATGAAAGCAGGCCCAGGGTCTGAACTGGATGCCGCCATAGACCTCGTTAGCCCAAATGACAAGCTTGTAAAGTCTGATGATGATTCTTCCGACGCTTCGACCCCTCCCGCTAATGGTATTGATTCAGAGATAACGGGTTACGAGTTAAGGTTTAACGGAATGTATTCTATTCTCAGTAAAGGCGGCGGGACGGGCGGCTACAACTTGGTAGTGACGACTTCTGACAACTCAACACCAGACGCGCCAGCACAACCGGTGCTAAGTTCTGCAGATGACACTGGAGACAGCAATTCTGATCGGATTACCAAGAAAGATAGTGGTCTATCGTTTTATATAGAACGGGAATCGAATTTTGGAGAAAAACCTCACATAAGACTGTGGCGAGGTAATGACATTGAGATTGGATCATGTAACGCCGATGAGTATGAAGGAACCTGTACAGTTGAAGTGAATGAACTTTCAGAAGGTGAACATCTCATATACGCTACAGCTATTAATCAGATGGGTATCTCAAGCCTGAAATCAGAGTCTGTACATGTCACTATTGATACAGAGATAGAAACCCCCTCAGAACCGGATTTGACCGCAGGTTCAGATACTGGTAAAGAGACTGATGATGATTTGACTTCAGAAGATTCTCCTACATTTTCCGGAACAGGGGAACCTTATGCCAGGGTTGAAATAATTGATAGTGTGGACTCAGTTCTTGGTACCGATATGGTTGCCTCGACCGGAATTTGGAAAGTCACTGCGGATGAGGAGTCCTTACCGGACGGTACACATCTTATATTTGCGAGAGTTATTGATGATGCCGGGAATCTGAGCGATCTCTCGGCGCCTATAGAAATCACCGTAGACACCGAAGCTCCAAATCGAATGAGTGCACCAAAACCCAATCAAAATGGGGAGATATCCGGGAATTTAGAACCAGAATTGCTAATTACCCTTTACAGCAATGGGGAAGACGTTTTTAGCGCTGAAACACAATCTAATGGAGATTATGTTTTGGAGATGAATAGCCTGCCTGGAGGAGAAAATGCACTCACTGTTACGGCAACTGATGCTGCCGGTAATGAAAGTGAGATGTCCAATCCACAAACGGTAACCTGGGACCGGGGACCTGGTCAGGGTCAGGGTCAGGGACCGGGTCAGGGTACTAATGAGGCTCCCATTATAGACGCTATGTTTGGTAATAATCCCAATAACAATATGTATGAAGAGACCAGAGATACAGACGATTCCTTCCCAGAATTCAGAGGATGGGGCGAGCCGTTTATGGATGTAACGCTTAGATCGAATGGAAACCGAATAGGCGAAAGTAT